>WNGB01003225.1_pt1 | contig 36361 bp, 35 predicted proteins | sample 5400681 | NCBI WGS metagenome assembly WNGB01 (sample SAMN13153367, study PRJNA577476) | soil metagenome | isolation source: 115 cm soil or saprolite under grassland replicate 2 | place: USA:California | collected 2016-06-15 | reverse complement strand
CGGTGGCCCGGAGCTCGGTCTCGGCCTGTCCGGCAAGCGGTCTGGCGCCCGCGCGGTGGGCGGCGTCCAGTGCCTCGCGGAGGAGCTCGCGCGCCTCGGTGCGCCGATTGCGCCGCCGAAGCAGGGCGCCGAGGTCGGCGAGGGCGCGCGCTCTCTCCAAGCGGGCGTCGCCACGCTCGAAGGCGTCGATTGCCTCACGGAGCAGGGACTCTCCACGCTCACCGCCGGCCACGACGCCGGCGGCACGCATCGCCACGCCCAATGCGCGCGGGGCGCCGAATGCCCGCGCGAGCTCGAGCTCCTCTGCTGCGAGGCGTCCGGCCGACTCGCGATCGCCGAGCGCAAGATGGGCGAGCGCGGCCTCCGATCGCCAGGGGAGGTAACTCGGGCAGGTGACCATCGCTCGCGTCAGGCCTACCCCAACGGCCAGGAAGTCCTCCAGCCCTTCGGCGACTCGTCCCTGTTCGACCCGCAGCCGGCCGCGGGCAAGGCGAAGAACTCCGGCCGTGACGAATCCGCTCTCGACTTCGGAGTCGAGCGGCGCGAGCGCCTCCTCTGCCGCCCCGAGCTCACCCTGATCCACGAGCGTCTTGACGAGCACACCACCGTTCAGGAGGCGGTACATGGCTGGTGCGGGGAGCTCGGTCGCGGCAAGTGCCGTCCGGGTGTCCCCTTCGGCGGCGCTCAGATCGCCGCGTCGGAGCGCGAGCCAGCCTCGATCGCGCAGGCCCACAGCAAGCCGGCCGCCATCGCCGGTCGCCCTGGCCTGCGCGATCGACGCATCGAGCAGCGGCCGAACCTGGGCATACCGCTCGGCCAAAAGAAGCGAGAGCGTCGCCCGCGCAAACGTTGCGGACGAGAACCACGGTTTGCCCTCCGTGCCAGGCGCGCTGCCTGCGGCTAGAAGCGCCCGGGTCGCAAGCTCCGCGCCGACCTCGGCAGGCTCGTTCGTAAAGATGGAGATGAGCGCGGTCGCCGCCAGCACCTCAGGTGGCGCCGCTGGATCATCCGCGGCCCGCTCGCGCAACCTCTCGCGGCGGAGGCCCACCGAGGGTGCGGTCGCGGGGTCGTTTATTCCGGCGACCACGGCCGCAGCCTCGAGCAGGAGCGCGAGCTCGGAGTGGCGAGAATCGAGCGCCGGCGCTGCGCGATCGAGTACTTCGACCGCCTCTGCGAAGCGCTGAGCACGGCTGAGCGCGAGCCCAAGCACGGTGGCTGCCTCGGCGGCTGCCACGGCGTTCGGCGCGGTGTCCACGGCCTGCTGCAAGTGCTCGGGCCAGTCGGCGAGCCCGGCGCTCGCCTCGGCCATTCCGAGGTCGAGCAGCAATCCCGACCGCTCGCCCGGCGGCGGCGGTTCAGCGAGCGCTCGGCGCAGGAAGATCCCTTCCGACTCGGGAGCGCCCTGCTGCCGCGCCGCGCAAGCGGCCTCGAGCAGCCGCTCGACCACCCAGCCATCGGCGGCAGGCTCGCTGACCAGCAGGTGCTGGGCGACGCGCTCGGACGCGCCCGGTTGCTCGGCGAGCAGTCCGGCGGCACGGCGATGGCCTTGCGCACGCTCGGCGCTGGAGAGCTCCGAGTAGATCCCACTGCGGACAATGGGATGGACGAACGTCAGCGGCCGGCCGGACTCAAGAATTCCCGCGGTCGTGAGCAGCTCGGCTGCCTCGAGCGCCTCGACCTCTTCGAGGCTCGCGAGTCGCGCCGCTTGGTGGAGATCGCTCTGTTCGAGGACCGCCAGCGCCCGAGCGAGGCGCCCGGCACGCTCCGGCAGCCGACGGAGCCGGAGGCGAATCGAGCGACCGACAGTTCGTGCCCCGATTCTCTCGACGTTGCGCGCGGCCTCCGCGGTCGGAGCGATCCCTCCTTCGCTCAGCGCCTCCACGAGCACGCGCAGCAGGAACGGCGTCCCTCGCGTTGCCCGCAGGCAGGCAGCGACGAAAACCGGATCCGGAGCCCCAGCGAGCCTCGACTCCACAAGGTGGGCGACTGCGACGCTCGTCAGCGGCGGGAGGCGGATCACTTCCGCGGACGGATCGGTCGTCACCGTCGCAAGCAGCTCAGCATCCGTACCCGCTTCTCGAGGGTGGGTTGCCAGGACGAGCGCGGCGTCCAGTTCTTCGAGCCGCGTCAGTAAGAAGGCCAGGTAACGGAGGGACGGGGCGTCTGCCCAGTGCGCGTCGTCGACTACCAGGCAGAGTGGACAGACGGTGGTCAGATTCGCGCACAACCAGTAGAGGCCGTGCAGGATCGCGAACGAGGGATCGACGCCGGAGGAGGGCGGGCCGTCCGTTGTGGGTGCGCCTGGAAGCCCGAGCAGGCCGGCCGCCACGCCGGCAGCGGCTGACAGCAGATCGGCGCGCTCGAGCTCGGACGCCTCGGCCAGCGGCGGCTCGAACAGCTGGCGCACGACGCCGAAGGCGAAATCACGCTCCAACTCGGTCCCCCGCGACCGAAGCACGCGCATTCCGCCGTCTGCGGCCGCCGTCCGCGCCGCCGCGAGCAGCGCCGTCTTGCCAATCCCGGCCGGACCCTCGATCACCACAAAAGTGCCGCGGCCCGTGCGAGCCTCGGCCAGCGCCGATTCGATTCGCGCCAGCTCCTCGTTCCGCTCGAGCAGCGGTTCCGTGGCCGCGGCCACTTTCATGTGCCTCAAGCCTACTCCCCATGCGCGGAAAGTCACGGCGCTCGCCCGAAAGCCCGAGCCTCAGCATGGCGAGCGACGGGCCCCCGGAACTGGCGCTGGAAAAGACAGGGGGGTCGCCACGGTGCGAACGCGCGTCCGCCGTCTCCACCATCCGCCGTGACAACCAAATCCCCGAGCCGCCCTCGGCTCACTCGAGAGGAGACGTGCAGAGATGAAGAACCTCATTCGACGTACTGGCCGGCGGCCCCGGTCAGAACGTGCTCGACGGCGGCGCGCGGACACCAACATCCTGATCGAGAACTGACCGTGCCAACGACACCCGCATCAACCGAAGGTCTTCACGGAAGCCACTCACTTGGAGGAGCATCTAATGAGCACAACCTTGGACTCCGCGCTCGTCGCCGACCTGGCCGGACAGGTCTCCGGATCCGTCCTCGGCCCGCAGGACGCAGGCTACGACGCGGCCCGTGCCGTGCACAACGGCCTTATCGACCGCAGACCCGCGCTGATCGTCCGCTGTCGGACGACGAACGACGTCGCTGCGGCGCTTGCTCTCGTACGCCGGGCAGCACTCGAGGTCTCGATCCGCGGCGGCGGCCACAACGTGGCCGGCCGGGCCGTGACGGACGGCGGTGTGATGATCGACCTTGCCGAGATGAAGGGGATCGCGATCGATGCCGACCGGGCAACGGCTACGGTCGAGGGCGGCGTGATCTGGGGGGAGCTGAACGATGCTGCCGCCGAGCACGGGCTGGCGGTGACCGGAGGGGCGGTCTCCGGGACGGGTATCGCGGGCTACACCCTGGGCGGCGGCCTCGGCTGGCTGATGGCCAAGTACGGGCTCGCGGCTGACAACCTGCTCGCAATCGAGCTCGTCACGGCAGAGGGCGACGTACTCCACGTCGACGCCGCGTCACACGCCGATCTCTTCTGGGCGCTTCGGGGCGGCGGCGGGAACTTCGGCGTCGCGACCTCGTTCACATACCGCCTGCACCCAGTCCAGACGATCGTGGGTGGACTGATCGCCCATCCGATCGAGGCCGCACCCGACCTGCTGCGCTTCTATCGCGGCGCGGTCGCGGACGCCTCCGACGATCTGACCGTGTTCGCGGGGCTGGTGCACGCACCGGACGGCTCCGGCGCGAAGCTCGCGGCGCTGGTCGTCTTCCACACCGGAGACGCCGCCGAGGCGGAGCGCGACCTCGCGCCGTTCAAGGTGTGGGGCTCGCCGTTGCTGGTCGAGGTCGGCCCGATGCCCTACCCCGTGATGAACACGCTCCTCGACGCGGGCTTCCCGGCCGGATCGCTCAACTACTGGCTCTCGAGCTTCACGCGCGGCCTCCCCGACGAGCTGGTCGACATCACCGTCGAACGGTTCGCCAGCGTCCCATCACCGATGACGGCGATCCTGCTCGAGCACTTCCACGGCGCCGTGACCCGCGTCGGGGCGACCGAGACGGCGGTGCCGCACCGCGACCAAGGCTGGAACCTCCTCATCCCGTCCGTCTGGAGGGACGCAGCCGACAGCGAGGCGAACGTCGCCTGGAGCCGCGAGACGTTCGCGGCGATGCGACCACACTTCGGGAGCGGCCGCTGGCTCAACTACCTTGGCGACGACCAGGCTGAGGACGCCATCCGCGCAGCCTACGGGCCGAACTACGAGCGGCTCCGCGAGGTCAAGCGGCGGTACGACCCGGACAACGTCTTCCACCTCAACCACAACATCGCGCCGTAGCCCGACGGGACTCTTCCCGCTCAGGGCGAGGGACGAAAGGCGAGAAGCTCGGCCCCGTACTCGCGCAGCCAATCACGCGGTTCGCGCCAGCGCGGGCGCCGCCGCTCGACGAGCATCCAGAACCTCGGTGAGTGGTTGGCGACGCGCAGGTGGCAGAGCTCATGCACGACGACATAGTCGAGGACCTCGAGAGGCGCTAGCACGAGCCGCCAGTTGAAGGAGAGCGTGCCCTTTGGGGAGCAGGAACCCCAGAGCGTGCGCTGGTCGCCGATCCGGATCCGCTGGTAGGCGACCCCCAATCGCTCGGCCTCTTCCTCGGCCAGCGCCGAGACGAGCTCACGCACGCCGATCCGGGCCTCCGACTCGCTCACCGCGAACCCCTCGAGCCCCAGCTGCGGGACTTGGCGGCGACGCTGCTGCTCGATCCAGGGGCGCTTGTCGGCGAGCACACGCTCCACCTCAACCCGGCTCATCCACCGCGGCACGGTTAGGCGCGCCGGCTCACCCCAGGGCACCTCCAGACGCCAGCGCCGCGCCCGCGGCGAGCGCCGCACCTCGACCGCATCCATAGGGATGACCGTAGCGTTCGGTTCGGCGGAGCATGAAGGCTGGCCGCGCCCAGCCGCCTCAGTTCTCGCCGGCCGCCCGTGCGAGGATCTCCGCGTAGAGGTCGCGAACCTCGCCTGGCTCAAGCCGGAGGGAGCTGTCACCGACCAGCACTTCATGGCGCTGCCAGCCCGGCGACGTGGTCGGATTCGGGTCCGCGAAGAGAAAGACCTTCCGTTGCTCGGCGATGGACAGGGCGGCGTCGGCGAGCCGCTCGCGGTCGCCTCGAAGCAGGATATGAAAGAGCGGTGTCTGCGGCGGGTCGGGAACGACTTCGAGCCCGTCGACGGTAGCGAGCGCCGCCGCGAGCGCGCGGGCGTGCTGGAGATAGGCGGGGATTCGGCTCAGGCGCTCGTCGAGCGCCAGATCGGCGGAGACCACGAACGGATGCAAGGTGACCAGGCTCCCCCCGTGGCGGCGCTGCCAGACGCGTGCTTCGGCGATCAGCGCTGCATCGCCGGCGAGGGCGGCGCCGGCAAGTGCACCCAGACCCTTGTAGAAAGAGACGTAGGCGCTGTCGAATAGGCCGGCGATCTCAGCGTAGGACCGCTCGTAGAAGGGCGCGGTCTCCCAGAGGCGTGCCCCGTCCAGGTGCAACGCGATGTGCCGCTCCCGAGCCCACGTCGTCTGTGCGACGAGGTCGTCCCAGTCGGGCAGGAGCCCACCGATCTCTCGTTGGGGGAGCTCCAGCAGCACCGCCGCCACGGGCTCGTGAATCGATTCCAGATCTGCGAGCGCGATGAGTCGGTTGGGATCGCCGACGAGCCGGCCGTTCAGGCCGTGTAGCACTTGGTAGCCCTTCTGTTCGTGCAATTCGAGGTGGCAGGTGGGGTGGAAGGCGACGGTGCGACTGCCGCGGCGCTCGCTCCAGATGCGCAGCGCGATCTGCTGCGCCATCGTCCCGGTCGGCATGAACACCGCGGCCTCCTTCCCGAGCAGCTCAGCGATTCGCTGCTCGAGGCGCTCGATCCGCACGCCGGAGCCGTACAGATCTGCCCGCTCGTCCTGCCCCGTCGCCTCGGCGAGCGCCGCTAAGCGGTCACGCATGGGCGCCCGGCCATGCCAAGCGTTGAGGAACCGCTCGGCACTCCTGACGGCCGCTCGGAAGCGCTCTTCGTCCATTCGATGAGGGTATCCCGCGCACAGCGCGAACACGACCGCACCCGCACAACCTGCTCGTCGCCGAGGCGACGCCGAAGAAGTGCCGTGCGTCCCGCACTGGGACGCACGGCGTCGTCTCAACTAGTCGGTCGGAATGCCGCAGTCGGCCGCCGCTCCGAAGAGCGCCGCGCCGATCGGGCTGTCCTCGAGGTGATCGATGCCCTTGAGGTTGCCGAGTACCGAGTCGTTCGGATTGTTGTGCGCAAGAACGCCGTTGATGCCGGCGACGCCGACGCCGAGCGCGAAGTACGGCCGCAGCCCCGACGCCAGATAGTGCTCGCTTGCGCACTGAGCCTCGGCGTCGCTGAGATCCACCCCGAGGTCCCCGAGCGTCTGCTTCGCGCTCGCACCGCTGCTCAGGTCGAAGAGAGCCCAGTTACCCGACTTGGTCGAGTTTTGCAGTCCCTGCAGCGACGACGAGACGCGAATGCAGTCGAAAGCGAACGCCGAGCCGCTGAGGGCCAGTGCGAGTACGAGCAGCGCAAAAAGCGCGCCAAAACGATGCTTCATGTTCTTCCCCTCTCCCTCTCTTGACGCCCCCTCAGCGCCGCACGGTACCAGAGAGGCCGACGGCGAACCTACCAAGGGGCCTCGCTCTCGGGACTTGGCTGCGGACCGTCCTAGTCGTCGGCTCGCCGCCTAGACTCAAGGCTGGTGCGAAGCGCCCTCGAGTTCCTCAGGCGAACCATCCGAGCGGTCAGGCTCGCCGCGATGGACAAGCGCATTCCCAAACCGCTGCGCTGGCTGGCCGCGTTGGGGCTTGCACCTATCCCTGGCCCGTTCGATGAGGCGCTACTCCTGATCGTGTCCGTCCCGCTCGTGTTGTTCTACCGGGAACCTCTCGCGGACGCGTGGAAGCGCGCAGCCCAGTCGCATTCCGTCAAATCCTCCTAGGGCCTAACGCCCGGTCCCACCGCGGGCGTTCCCGCAAACTCCGACAAGTCCCGGTCGGCAACGAGGTGTATGGCAGCCCTGGGCTGTACCGTGTGGTCGGACTCTGCTGGATAAGTCTGTTGAAAACCCTGTGGGAACTCTGTTGAAGCTGTGGATGAAGCGGCCGTAGCGGCCCTGCTAGGCCGACTGCGGCGTGCGATCGCTGCCGAGGATGGAGACGAAGAAGAGCAGCTAAAGGGGGTCCTCCGAATGCTCGGCGCGGACATCCCGCAGGGGAATCAGATGCCCGTATTCGGCGAGGGCAACGACGGCCCTCATCGAGCGTCAGTCACCCGGCCCAAGTAATCCTCGAAGCGCTCTGCCGCATCGGCCTCGTGACCCTCGATCGCCACCCGGCCCTTCCTAAGCTGACTCACGTTTCCGAATGGCGGGAGCCACAACGAGCGTCAAGCCTTCGAGTCTCTCGATCCGCACGCTCTGTCCTACGTCTGCTCCGTCGGCGCAGCGCGCCTGCCAGAGTTCGCCTTGAACGCGGACCTGTCCGGTCGGGTGACATAGAACGACGACTTCGGCGACCTGTCCGATCATGGCTTCGGCTCCGGTCTGCGGTCGCCAGCGTCGAGCCAGCCGGAGGCCCCAGGTGAGCTCCACCGCCTCAATCCCGAGACCAGTGAGTACCGCGATCAAGTTCCATGGCCAAGGCGCGAGCAGCGCGAGGATGATCGCCACGGTGAGCGCCATGAGCGAATTATCGAGCGTCACGCGCTTAAGGGCGCCGCGCCCGCGGCATCTGGATCTGCGCGGCAGGGATCTGACTGCAGCGAAACGCCTCGCCCGCCTGGGCATCAGAGCACGCCCACCATGGCGGAGATAGGCTCAGCCGAGTGGACGTCGTGTTCGAGGTCGCAAGTCAGCCGTACCCGCTCGGCGAGCGAGCGGCGACGCTGATGGCGGAGAACCTGAGGGTGAAGGCGGCGCACGAGCCTGGCGCCGAAGGAACCGTTGGAGCTCGGGCCGTCGCCGACGCGATCGAGCTTCGGTTGATCGAGGACACCGCCGACCCGATCGCCCTGGGCGGAGACGGGGCCGAAGCCGTCTTTTACGCGCTGAACGCCCCGACTGGCGGGTGCGACTGGACGTGGGCGCTCTTCGACGCCGTCAAACGGCTCCACGATGAGCGGCTTCGGAAGAAGAGCTAAGGACAGCCTGCCCGTCGAGTCGAGAAGCGCTACGAGATCTGTGAACGAATCCTCGACCGGCTCGCCAAGCCCTGCGGCGAATCGAGATCGAGGCGGCCGCTTCCCTTGAGCGCTGAACGGCGTGTTGTGGTGACCGGCTTGGGCGCTGTCACACCGCTCGGCCAAGACATCGACACGACCTGGCGTCGACTCTTGGCTGGAGAAGGTGGCGGCGGCCCGATCACCGCCTTCGCCGCTTCGGGCCATTCTGTGCGGATCGCTTGTGAGGCGAGCGACTTCGAGCCGGAGCGCTGGCTCGACCGGAAGACCATCCGCAAGATCGACCGTTTCGCGCAGTTTGCGGTGGCCGCTGCGCGAATGGCCGAAAGCGACGCAAGGCTGGAGATCGGTCGTGAGTCCGATCGGGTCGGTGCCTCGATTGCGACCGCCCAAGGCGGTGTCGCGAGCCTCTCGGCGTGTCTGCGCGAGCTCGGTGAGTCTCAACGGATCCATCCGAGTCTGGTGACGGGGTTCATGCCGAACATGGCGGCCGGGTGGGTGTCGATGGAGCTAGGCACGCGAGGCCCGCTCGGCGCCCCGTGCACGGCGTGCGCTGCGTCAGCGATGGCGGTCGGCGAGGGGTACGACGCGATCCGGTTGGGACGGGCCGAAGTGATGCTCTGCGGAGGAAGCGAGGCGGGCATAACCGAGTTGGCGGTGGCGGGCTTCGCAGCGATGCGAGCGCTCTCATCCCGAAACGGCGATCCCGCAGGTGCGAGTCGGCCGTTTGATGCCGACCGGGACGGCTTCGTGATGGGCGAGGGGGCAGCCGTCCTCGTGCTGGAGGAGTTGGAACATGCTCGTACCCGTGGCGCCAAGATCTACGCGGAGCTCGCCGGCTACGGCCTCAGCTCAGACTCCTTCCACATGACCGAGCCGGATCCGCTCGGAGCGGGACAAGCCCGCGCGGTCGGCGCCGCGCTGGCTGATGCAACTCTCGATCCGACAGACGTCGACTACGTCAACGCCCATGCAAGCTCAACGGGCCTCGGCGACGCGATCGAGACGCGCGCACTCAAGCTGGCGTTGGGTGAGGACAAGGTCCCGACGATCCCGGTCTCGGGAACGAAGGGCGCGACCGGTCACTGCCTCGGAGCCGCGGGAGCGGTCGAAGCGGCATTCACTGTCCTCGCGGTCAACCGCGACATCGTGCCGCCGACGATCAACTACCAGACGCCTGATCCCGCTTGTGACATCGACTGCGTTCCTAACAAGGCGCGGGAGCTACCCGTCCGCGTCGCGCTGAGCAACAGCTTCGGCTTCGGCGGCCACAACGCTGCCCTCCTGATGCGCAAGTTTGTCGAGGGGCCGGAACCGACAGAGCGCGCAAAGCACTGAGTTCGGTCTAGTCGCGAGTCTCTCACTGCGAAGACCTCCGCGGTCAGCGCGTGGTCGGGACAGGGACTATCCGCGAGGCACGTGCTGTCTGCTCAAGTCGAGCGCCACAGCGAGGAGTAGCGCTCCAGCCCAGAAGTTGACCGGGTCGAAGCGCAGCGGCTCCGAGTCGCCGATCGTGTCGAAGATCAGCCAGATGACGAACCAGAGGAGTGTCATGAGATCTGGAGAGTCTAGGCGCCGCTTGTCAGCCCGAGTGACCGCGCCAGCGTGCGCAAGACATCCTGCATCACCCGCGCCGAGCTGTTCTCGCCGCGGAAGTTGAACTCGCCGAAACCCGAGACGCCGGCGGCTGCCCGCACCTCGACGTAGCGCTCGCGCCACCGGTTGACGTCTGCCCGGGAGAGCCCTCGGGTGTTGCCGCCGAGGCCCGGCGCGAGCCGATAACCCGGGGTCAGCCCGGCGACGTACTTTCGCGCCAACGCCCGTCGGACGGGGCCGCCGCGCTGCAGGCCGCGCTGGCCGACGGCCTCGCTCTGAGCCGCGACGGCCGGATCGCCCGCGAACTCGGGATACTCCTCGCCGATCAAGCCGAGCGTTGCGCGATTCAACATCCGCCAGAAGGCCGCCAGCTCCGGCGTGACCTGGCGCCCCGTGAGGGCGAAGGCGGTGTGCGCCCACCAGACGAGGCCCTGCCGCGGCCGGTCGCCGAGCGTCGGGCGGCCGAAGACGAGCCCCCGCAAGGCTCCTCGCGCCAGCTCGCGGTGCCCGCGGCCATGGGGGCCGACCGCCTCGGCGAGGATCTCGTCCAGCTGCCAGCCTGCAGTCTCCGTGCCGGCGCGAGCCGCCGCGCGGAGCTCGTCCCGGAAGCGCGCGCCGAGCTCGATGCCCCAGGTCACGCGGGCTTCGGAGGTGAGCCGCAGCAGTTCGGCAACCGGCGGCAGCGGGCCGGCAAGCCGTATAGAGCCGCTCGAGCGCGCGAGCAGTGTCTTCTGGTCGTCGGGCGGAAGACGGCGCCGCTCCCAGTACCAGCCCGGCCGAAGCTGAAACATCGGAGCGTAGCGGTATCCCCTCTCCCCGATCTGAGCCGCGATCCCCGCACCCACGCCGTAGCTGCCGACGTAGACCCGGGTCGTGGGTGGCAGGCCGGCACCGTGTGTGGCCGCCAACAGCCTCGGCAAATGTGGCCGGTCAAAGTACGAGAGTACGAGGAGCCTGGGCAGCGCGGAGTGCGCCCTAGCGGTGCCGGTAGACGATCCGGCCGCGACTGAGGTCGTACGGCGACAACTCGATGTTGATCTTGTCGCCCGGCAGGATCTTGATCCGGTACCGCCGCATCTTCCCGGCCGTGTAACCAAGCGTCTCCTGCCCGTTCTCGAGGAGGACCTTGTACATTCCGCTACGGAATGCCTCGACCACCTCGCCTTCCATCTCGATCTTCTCTTCCTTGGCTATGAGTCCCTCCTCTCTCTCGAAAAGCTCCTGTGCTGCGGCCCCCGATCGCGCGAGGCCGCAGCACAAAGGTAGCGCGGGAGCCCTAGCCCCCGACGACGGCCACGTTCGTCGCCTCAGGGCCCTTCTCGCCCTCGCGCGGCTCGAACTCGACCTTGTCGTTCTCGGCGAGGCTCTTGAAGCCTTCGCCGGCGATGTTGCTGTGATGCACGAAGAGATCCTTCCCGCCGTCTTCCGGCGTGATGAAGCCATAACCCTTCGCGTCGTTAAACCACTTGACGGTTCCGGTTGCCACTATTTCCACCTCCTCTTACTACTGACGAACGGTAGGGAGGCGCAAAGACCACCGGTACTCGTTCTGATTGTTGGGGACATTGTAGAGCGCCCGCTACACTTCTGCCGATGGCCTCGTTCAAAAAGGTACGAGGCTGGCTCAAACCGGGGACAGAGGACGCGGAAGCGATCGCCGAGGCGAAGCGCGCGGAGGATGACAAGCTGACGATTCGCGTCTCGCAGTGGGGGCGCCAGCCCTACATGAACATCCCGCCCACTCCCGACGTGCTCGACCCCGAACGCGACCGCCGCTAGCGAATCCTGAGGGTGCCGTAGCCGGGCTGGAACCCTGCCTTCGTCGCGCGGAAGCCCAGCGTCCCGCGCCGGCTTCGTCATCGGAGGTGCGTACGAGGTGTTGTCGGTCGTCACGTCCCTCGACCGAGCTGGCGAAGTCCCAACGTCGATCGGCCATCCCTCGATCGAGGGGTTGCAGGCACCGCGGGCCGCCGTTTAGCGCGCGATCAGCCGTCGGCCCCCTTGCCCTCGCGGCCGAGAATGCCGCGAACGCCTCGCGGCTTCTGCGTCGCGGCCTCAGCTTCGCGAGCCTCGGCTTCGCGAAGCGTCTCTTCGAGCTCCGCCACGCGGGCCGCCAGCGACTCGTTGCGCCCGCTCGCGTGGGCGAGCTCTCGCTCGAGCTTCTCCGCGCGCACCCGCGCCTCATAGGCGTCCGCGACGGCGTCCCGGGCGCGCCTCGCGGCGGCCGTCTCCATCCGCACGAGCCGCGCCAGCTCCCGCAGGGGAGCGTCGACCGGGTCGCGACGGGGGGCGAGCGTCTCGAAGATGCGCACGAGCTCCTGCGCGTGCATCCGCGCGTCGTGGGCCAGCGCCAGCTCGCGGTTGGCCGGGCCCATGGCCGGGTCGTAGGCTTCCAGGTCGCGGCGCAGGCTTTCGTAGTCGGTCGCGGTCGGCTCGGCGCGGCCCGAGAAGCCGTCAGCTTCGAGGAGCTCGTAGCGCTGGGACGTGACCCAGCCGTCGCCGCCGTCCTCGCCGTAGACGTAGGCCGCGCGGCCGGCGGCCATCGCTTCCAGGATTGGGCGACCGCGGCCGATCACGAGATCCGCGCCGCTCTTGATTCCGGCGTCGGCGCAGGCGCGCTGCACGACGCCGCGCCGGAACTCGGAGAGATGCTCGAGTTGCAGCAGCGCGGTGCCCGGACGACCGCTCAGCGGGGTGTTCGGTGAGAAGCGGTCGGTGTCCACGGGCCGGCGCAGCCTGACGACCTCGTGCACCAGCGACGCGGCGCGGGCGCGCTCGCCGCTGCGGTCGTCGAAGACCACGACACGCGCGATCACGGCCGGCAGCTGCGGGGGCAACCAGAGCTCGTCGCGGTCGTCGTGGAGCGCGAACACCTGCGGCGTGAGCGGATAGAGATCGGCGAGCAGCAGTGACGCGTACGCGTCCTGCGCGTAGATCACGCCGGGGGCGAGCGGCAGCCCCCGCTCGACGCCGACCACGCGCAGCTCCTCGGGCGCCGGCCCGGGCTCGGCAGCGAAGACGTGCACCTCGTGCCCGAGCCGCTCGAGGTGCTCGGCCACGGTCACGAGGTACGCGCGTGGTTCCAGCGCCTGAGTGCCGAGCAGGATCTCCATGCCGTCGATTATCGCGTGCCGACCGACATGCGCAGGAGACGCGGCAGGGCGGCGCCGGCCCGGGCGGGGAGCGACGGGCGGCGACCTTCCTCCTCGGCCTCCTCGCAGGCCATGATCGACGCACGCACGAGCCCGCCGCCGAGGTGGCGCAGCGGTTCGGACGGCAGGTTCGGCACGCGGCGCGTCACGAGCGGCAGGCGCGTCAGCTCGTCGTCGACGCCCTGGACTAGCCGTGCAAGGATCTGCCCGCCGAGCCAGCTTGGGCCGACGCCGTGGCCCGAGTAGCCGGCGCCGTAGTGGATTCGCGTGCCCGGGACCGTGCCGAAGAAGGGCAGGTGGTCGGAAGAGACATCGATCGGACCGCCCCAGGAGTGCGTGACGCGGGCCTCTACGAGATCGGGCAGGAGCCGGCGCAGCCCCTGCTCCGCGCGGGCCGCCGTGGCCGCGTCCTGAGTGAAGCGGGCATCGATCCGCCCGCCGAAGCCGATCGGGCCCGAGCCGCTTCCCATCAGCACCCGCCCGTCGTTGGTAGCGCGGAAGTAGTGCAGGAACATGCGCCCGTCGAGCACGGCCTCGCCGCCGGTCCAGCCGATCCGCTCCAGCAGCTCCGGCGCGGGCTCGGTCAGGACCACGTAGCTGCCGAAGACGGTCAGCCGCCTGCGCAGCGGCTTCCACCCGGCGGCTGCGGCATTCACGGCGACGACGACGTCCCTGGCGCGCACGCGCCCACCAGTCGTCTCCACCTCGCCGTCCCGGACGGCCGTGACGCGCGTGTGCTCGTGCAGCGCAGTCGCGTCGGCGACTGCACGCCGCAGCGCCCGGGCGAGCCGGGCCGGCTGGACCGTCGCGCCGTCGCGCATGAAGACTCCGTTGCGGAAGCGCGGCGAGCGGATCCGCTCGGCCAGCGCCGCCCCGTCCAACGGCACCGCCTCCTCAGGAACCCCGAGCTCGCGTGCCGCCTCCACCTCGCGTTCGACCGCGCGATCCTGCGCGGGCGCGGCCGAGACCCTGAGGATTCCGCCCTCGCGCAGCCAGACGTCGGCTCCGTAGCGCCGGCAGAAGGCCGCGATCCCCGGGACGATCGAGTCCGCGCGGCGTGCGATCTCGAGCGCTCCCTCGTCCCCGAAGCGCTCTCGCAGGCGCGGTAGATGGCTCCAGTAGCCATGAACGAAACCGCCGTTGCGCCCGCTCGGTCCCTGCCCGCACTCTTCGGCCTCGAGCACGACCACCCGCAGCTCCGGGTCGCGCTCGGTCAGGGTCAGCGCGGTCCAGAGCCCGGTATAGCCGCCGCCCACGACGGCCACGTCTGCGTCGGCGTCACCCCGCAGCGGAGGCGCCGGCTCGGCAGGCCCTTCGGCCGCGAGGGCCTCCTCGATCCACCACGGGGTCGCCGCGCCCGGGGCGACGCTCGGTTTCAGACGATCCGCTCCGAGGCCTCGGTGAGCACGTCTCCGAGAATCACGACCATCTCGTCGAATTCGGGCTGCCCCGCGATCAGCGGCGGTGAGATCTGCACCACCGCGTCGCCCCGGTCGTCGGCGCGACAGATCAGGCCGCGCTCGAAGAACTCCGGAGAGAGGAAGCCACGCAACAGCGTCTCCGATTCCTCCTCGGAGAAGCCCGCCTTGGTCTCCTTGTCCTTGACGAGCTCGAGCGCCCAGAAGTAGCCGGCGCCACGGAGGTCGCCGACGATCGGGAGGTCGAGCAGCTGCGCGAGGGTCGCCTGGAACTGATCCTCGTTCTCGCGCACGTGCTCGACGATCTTCTCGCGCTTCATGATCTCGAGGTTCTTCAGCGCGATCGCCGCCATCACCGGGTGGCCGCCAAAGGTGATCCCGTGCGAGTACATCGCCTTCGAGTCGAGAAACGGCTCCATCACCGCGTCGCGCGCGACGACCGCGCCGATCGCCGCGTAGGCGGACGAGAGCCCCTTCGCGCAGGTGACGAGGTCCGGCTGCACGTCGTAGCGCTCGGAGGCGAACCAGGCGCCGATGCGCCCGTAGGCGTTGATCACCTCGTCGGCGCAGAGCAGGATCCCGTAGCGATCGCAGATCTCGCGCACGCCCTTGAAGTAGCCCTCGGGCGGGGTGAGCGCGCCGCCCGCGTTCTGCACCGGCTCCATCATCACCATGGCGACCGTCTCCGGGCCGGCGCCCAGGATCGCGCTCTCGAGCTCGTCGAGAAGGATCGTCGTGAACTGCGCGTCGGTCTCGCCCTCGGGCCGGTGGTAGCGCGCAGTGTTGCGCACGTGGATCACCTCCGGCACGAGCGGCTCGAAGGGCTCCCGCAGCGAGGGAATGCCGTTGATCGAGAGCGCCCCCATCGTGGTGCCGTGGTAGGCGACCTGCCGTGAGATCGCCTTCCAGCGGCGCTCGCCTCGCGCCGTGTGGTACTGGCGCGCGAGCTTCCAGGCGGACTCGACGGCCTCGGAGCCGCCCGAGACGAAGAAGACGCGGTTGAGGTCGCCGGGCGCGAGCGAGGCCACCTCGGCGGCGAGCTCGATCGCGCGCGGGTGGGCGTACGACCAGTTGGTGTAGAAAGGCAGCTCGCGCAGCTGCGCCGTCGCCGCCTCTCCCACCTCCTCGCCGTAGGAGTAGCCGATCTGAACGGCGAAGAGGCCGGCGAGCGCATCCAGGTAGCGCTTGCCGTTCGAGTCCTCGAGGTAGCAACCCTCGCCGCGCACGATTACCGGCACGTCCGCGTCCAGGTAGCCGCCCATGCGCGTGAAGTGGAGCCAGAGGTGGTCGCGAGCTGCTTGCTGGAGCTCGTGCATTGACTGGATCGCCGCCGTCTCGGTCATGCAGCCGCCCTTGTGCGACCGCGCTGGAACAGGACGTTTCCGAGCATGAGGCCGACGGCGACCACGAAGATGACCGTGCCGACGACGTTGATCTGCGGCGGCGTCGCAACGCGTGCCGCACCCCAGACGAAGATCGGGAAGGTCACCGTGTTACCCGAGTTGAAGTACGTGATCACGAAGTCGTCGACCGAGAGCGCGAACGAGAGCAGGGCTCCGGCGAGGATCGCCGGCATGATCAGCGGCAGCGTCACCTTCTGGAACGTCGTCCATTCGTTCGCGCCGAGGTCCATAGCGGCCTCCTCGAGGTGACGGTCGAAGCCCACGAGCCGTGCCTTCACCGTGACGACGACGAACGAGATGCAGAACATGATGTGCGCGATCAGGATCGTCATGAACCCGGTTGCGACGCTGAGGGTGAGAAAGAGCGTCAGGAGCGACGCGCCCATCACGATCTCGGGGGTCGACATCGGCAGGAAGATCAAGAGGTTCGTCGGGCCGCGTCCTCGGAAGCCGTAGCGGACCAGCGCGAGCGCGATCAGTGTCCCGAGGGCCGTCGCCAGGAGACTCGAAAGCACAGCGATCTCGAGCGAGATCTTGATCGCATCGGTCAGGCCCGGGACCGCATCCCAGTTCCGCCAGTTGTCGAGCGTGAAGCCCTTCCACGTGTAGTTGAAGCGCCCCCGCGGCGCGTTGAACGAGAAGAGGACGACCACCGCGATCGGAAGCAGGAAGTAGAGGAAGGCGAGCACCGCGTAGGCGGTGAGCGCGTGGCGCTTGACGAACGCCCAAGCACGCGCCAACGGGGTGATCGTCCGGCGCGGAACGAGGGTTTCGGCGGCAGCGGTCATCCCGTAAGCCTCTCCGTCCCGAGCGTGCGCGCGTAGACCAAGACGCCGACCAGGATGGCGGCCATGAGGATGAAGGAGAGCGCCGCAGCCTCCGGGTAGTCGTTGAGATTGAGGAAGCGCGACTGGATCACATTCCCGATCATGTGGTTGCGCGGCGAGCCGAGTAGCTGGGCGTTGATGAAGTCGCCCGCCGCCGGAATGAAGGTCAGGAGGGTTCCGGCGAAGACCCCGGGAAGCGAGAGCGGCAGCGTCACACGCAGGAACGCGTGCAGCTTGCTCGCGTACAGATCCTCCGCCGCCTCCAGCAGGTGACTATCGATCTGTTCGAGCGAGACGTAGAGGGGTAAGGCCATGAAGGGCAGGAAGTTGTAGGTGATCCCGGCCACGACGGCGGTTCCCGTTTGGAGGACCCTCCCGTTCGCCGAGAGCACGTGGATGTCTCGGAGGAAGCCGACAACCACCCCGTTGTCGGCGAGGATGTTCTGCCAGGCGAGCGTTCTGATCAGGTAGGTGACGAAGAACGGCGCCACGATCAGCAGGAGCAGAAGGTTCTTCCACTGGCCGCCGCGGAAGGCAATGAAGTACGCGAGTGGGTAGCTGACCACGAGAGCGATTAGCGTGGCGAGGCCTGCGTACTCCAGCGAACGCACGAACTGCGTGTGGTACGTGCTGATCGCGTCCGAGTAGTTGTGCCAGGCCCAGCTGAACGACGACGTGAGCTCGACCGGGTTGTTCTCCTCGAGCGACTGGTACCCGAGGAACCCAAGCGGAACGACGAAGAACACCACGAGCCAAAGCGTCCCGGGCGCCAGGAGCGCGTACGGCGTCAGCCACCGGTGCCTGTGAAAGAACCCCACTCCTACGTTTCGCTCGAGACCGTCAGGCGGTGACGAGCGCGTTCCACTTCGACAGGTAGTCCGGGTTGTTGAGCTGGCTCGGCTCGAAGACGTGCACGCTGTTCAGCGTCTCGTCGGGCGGGAAGATGAGCGGGTTGTTGGCCGCCTTCGGGTCGCTCTTCTGGAGCACCTCCTTGGCCCCCTCGACCGGGGAGATGTAGTTGACGTAGTCGGCGACGGCCGCCGCGATGTCCGGCCGGTAATACCAGTTCATCAGCAGCGACGCCGTGTACACGTCCCCGCCGTTCGGGATCAGCATGTTGTCCGTCCAGATCTCACCACCCGCGTCGGGAACATTCCAGACGAGGTGCGGGTTGTCGAGGTTCAGCTGGACGACGTCACCCGACCATGCCACCGCTGCGGCAAGGTCTCCTTTCGCGAGCGGCCCGGAGTAGTCGTTCCCGGTGAACTGGCGGATCTGGCCGCTGCCGACTGCCTTCTTGATGCGGTTGAGCGCGGCGTTGAACACCTGCTCGGTGACCTTCGCGGGGTCGTCGCCGTTCGCGAGGATGACGGGCGTCATCGTGTCCGCCATCTCGTTCAGCAGCGTGACGCGACCCTTGTACTTCGGGTTCTCGAGCAACTCGTCCATCGACGTGAGGGGCTTTCCGGTAAGGCTGGTGTTGGACGCGATGCCGGTCATGCCCGATTGCCATGGGAGGCTGTACTCGCGGTTCGGATCCCACGCCGGATGCCGCTGCGACGACCGCAGGTTCTTGATGTTCGGGATCGCCGCCTTGTCGAGCTTCTCGACCCAGCCTTTCTCGACGAGGAGCGCCGGGTAGGGGGAGTTGTCGGTCATGACGATGATGTCGCGACCCGTGCTCTCCCCGCTCGAGAGTTGCGGCTTGATCTTGGCGAAGAAGGACGGGTTGTCGTTGATGTCCTCGGTGTACTTGACGTTGACGCCGTAGTGCTTCTCGAACTTCACGAGCGTCGGGTAGGTCTTCGTCTTCTCGTCGATATCGAGGTAGAGCGTCCAGTTCGAGAAGTGGATGTTGTGCGGTACCTGCTTTGCGGATGTGGTTGTGGCTGCCGACTGGCTCGACGAGCTGCCGCCGCAGGCAGCCAGCAGTCCGGGGATCGAGAGGATCGACGCACCTGCCACGCCCCGTCGGAGCAACTCTTCACGCGTCATGTGATCGGTCATTCGTCCTCCTCTTCGCGGTTGTCGACCACGAACGTCGACTCGGGGCTCCACGAGAGCGTCGCCGCATCGCCCTCGATGAGGCTGGAGGCCCCGGGCTCGGTGTTCTGGACGTAGACGGTCAGGCGCCCAGGCGGCGTCTCCACGATGTACTGGGTCGAGACGCCGATGTACGCGCGCTCTACGATCGTGCCGGAGAGGCGGTTCTCACCGCCCTCGCCGAGCGTGATCTTCTCTGGGCGAATGCCGACGGCGACGCTGCCGGTACGTTCGCCGAGCGCTGTGCTTGGAACGCGGAGCTCCGCGCCGTTGACACGGACGAGGCCGTCGCGGTCCACAGTGCCCGGCAACAGGTTCGAGATGCCGAGGAAGCCGGCCACGAACGCTGTCCGCGGGCGCTCGTAGAGCTCGGTCGGTGTGCCCAGCTGCTCGATCTGGCCCGCGTTCATGATCGCGATCTTGTCCGCCATCGTCATCGCCTCCTCTTGGTCGTGTGTGACGTGGACGAAGGTGATGCCGATGTCGTGCTGGATCGCCTTCAGCTCGAGCTGCATCTGCTTGCGGAGCTTGAGGTCGAGGGCGCCGAGCGGCTCGTCGAGCAGAAGCACGCGCGGGCGGTTGACCAGGGCACGGGCGAGGGCGACGCGCTGCTGCTGGCCGCCGGAGAGCTGGCGCGGCTTGCGCTTGTCGAGCCCGGAGAGCCCGACGAGCCGCAGGATCTCGAGCACGCGGCCTTTCACGTCCTGGCCGCGGATGCCACGGCGGCGCAGACCGAACGCCACGTTCTCGAAGATTGTCAGGTGCGGGAACAGCGCGTACGACTGGAAGACGGTATTGACGTCGCGCTTGTACGGCGGCTTGCCCGTGACCGGCTCCTCGCCGAGGTAGATCGTGCCCTCGGTCGGTTCCTCGAAACCGCCGATCATGCGCAGCGTCGTCGTCTTGCCGCAGCCCGAGGGGCCGAGCAGGGCGAAGAAGCTGCCGCGATCGATCTCGAGCGAGAGCTCCTCGACGGCGACCACGTCGTCGAAGCGCTTCGTCACGCCGTCGAGGCGGACGTCCACCGTGACCGGGCTCGGCGGCGTTTGCTCGGTCGATCCAGGGTCGGTGCGGCTCTCGACTGCCATCACCCTGCCCTCGCGGCCTGCCCGAGAGCGCTTTGAACCGGTGCGCCCCAGTCGTAGAGCTGCTTCCAGAGCTCCAGGTAGAGGAAGCTCTCGGTCGAGACGACGCCGTCGAGCCCGCGAATTCGGTTCGTCAGGTCGAGCAGCTGCCGCCGGTCGGCGCAGACGAGCTCGACGAGGATGTCGAACTGGCCCGCCGTGACGACGACGTACCCGGCCTCGTCCCACTGAGCGATCACGTCGGCAACCGGCCCGGGAGCGCCGGCGGTTCGAATGCCGACCATCGCCGCGGCGTCGAACCCGAGCCCGAGCGGGTTGGTCACCCCAGTGACCTGGAGGATGTTGTCCTCACAGAGGCGCGCGTAGCGGGCGCGGATCGTCGCCTCGGAGACGCCGACCTGTGCAGCGATGCGCCGGAAGGGCTCACGCCCGTTCTTCTGAAGCGCCTCGATGATCGCTTGGTCGATGCCGTCGAGACTCCGCGGAACGCTGACGGCGCCTCGGCCCTCGTGTGGACCGCGCTGCGCAATGCGAGGCGCTTGTACCACTTCTCGTCGCACGTGGTCAACCGAGAGCAGATCGAAGGCCGCTTTGCGAAGGTTGACCTCGCCACTGCGCTGAGCGATGCTCCACTCGGGAACCCGAGGAGGACGAAGCTCAAGATGGCGCGAACCCCATTGCTGCGCGCACTTCGCAGGCTCGCCCGCGAACATGCCGCGGCCGACGCGCTCGACATGCCGGTCGAGGAGCTCAGGGAGCGTGAAACGGAGCTGGCGTATTCACGCAAGGAGTTTCTCAGGCAATCGGGCGCAGTAGGAGCGGTCGTCGCCCTCTCCGGCCCGGCGGCGTTCGCCGGAGCCGCCCGAGCCGCGGCGCAGCCGCGGATCGCGATCGTCGGCGGAGGCATCGCCGGGCTCACGGCCGCGCTGACACTGCAGGACAAGGGCGTGCTCTCGACCGTCTACGAGGCCCACCCCACGCGGGTGGGCGGGCGCATGCACTCCGACTTCGTCGAGTTCCCCGGCTACTGGGCCAACGGGCAGGGCGCCGAGCTCTGCGGGGAGCTGATCGACAGCGGCCATAAGACGATCCTCGGTCTGGCGCAACGCTTCCGCCTCCCGACGGTCAACCTGACCGGCGCCGAGCCCCACGGCACGGAGGACACGTACTACTTGTTCGGTAGCTACTACCCGAAGGAGCAAGCCGACAAGGACTTCCAGCCGGTCCACAAGGCCTTGCAGCGAGATGTGTCGGCTGCGAGCTACCCGACGACCTATTTCACCCACACCGATGCTGGCGTGGCGCTCGATCGGATGAGTGTGCACGACTGGATCGAGTCCCGCGTTCCCGGCGGCCACCGCTCGCCGTTCGGGCAGATCCTCGACGTCGCGTACAACATCGAGTACGGCGCCGAGACAACCGACCAGTCGGCGCTGAACCTCGTCTACCTGCTCGGCTACAAGGCCGTCCCCGGCAACTACATGATCTTCGGGGCCTCAAACGAGCGCTACCACATCGTCGGGGGCAACACGCTGCTGCCGCTGGCGGTCAGGGACGCGCTCGTGTCCGCGCAGGGCGCCGGCGCCATCCGCAACGGCTGGCGGATGACGTCGATCAAGCGGAACGCCGACGGGACGAGCGCGCTCGGCTTCGAAACCCCCTCCGGGCCGCAGCCGGTCACCGCCGACCACGTGATCCTGGCCCTGCCGTTCGCAGTTCTGCGGGCGCTCGATTACCGGGGCGCGAACTTCGCGCCCCTGAAACAGACCGCGATCGCCCAGATCGGAGCCGGGCGCAACTCCAAGCTCCAGCTCCAGTTTGCGAGCCGGCTCTGGAACGAGGACGGGCCGTGGGGGCTCTCGAACGGCGCCTCGTACTCCGACACGGGTTACCAGAACACGTGGGACGTCACCCGCGGGCAGGCCGGGCCGACCGGGATCCTGGTCGACTACACGGGCGGCGCAACGGCAGGCGCGCTGTCGGCGGGGACGCCCTACGCCACCGCGGCTAACCCAAAGGTGGTGACGCTGGCGGAGCGATTCCTGAAGCAGCTCGAACCGGTGTTCCCGGGCATCACGGCTCAGTGGAACGGCAGGGCGACGCTCGCGACGCCGATGATCGACCCCACCCTGAACTGCTCGTACTCCTACTGGAAGGTCGGCCAATACGTCGGCTTCAGCGGCTGGGAAAAGCTGCGCGAGGGGAACATCCACTTCGCCGGCGAGCACTGCTCGCAGGACTTCCAGGGCTACATGGAGGGTGGCGCCTCCGAGGGCGTCCGCGCAGCCGGCGAGATCCTGGCAGACCTCAAGAGGGCGTAGCCGTAACGGTCAGGTCCGGGGGTCTGACCCCAGGACCTGGCCGTGAAGGGACTAGTCGATCTTCGCCATCACGTGCTTGATCTGCGTGTAGTCCTCGAGCGAGTAAGCCGACAGATCCTTGCCGTAGCCGGATTGTTTGTAGCCGCCATGCGGCATCTCCGAGACCAGCGGGATGTGGTCGTTGATCCAGACCGTCCCGAACTGGAGCTTGCGCGCGGCGTTCAGTGCCCGCCCCACGTCGCGCGTCCAGACCGAAGCGGCGAGGCCGTAGTTGACGTCGTTCGCCCAGGCGATCGCCTGGTCGTCGTCAGCAAAGCGCTGCACGGTCACGACCGGGCCGAACACCTCGCGCTGGACGATCTCGTCCTCCTGGCCGACGTCCGCGATCACCGTCGGCTTGACGAAGAACCCGCGGTCGCCGTTCGTGCCGCCGCCGGTGAGCACCTTTGCGCCCTTCGCGCGGTCGAGGAACCCGAGCACGCGCTCCTGCTGCGACTTCGAGATCACCGGGCCCATCTCGATCTCGTCACCCTCTGCCGGATCCCCGACGTGGAGCGACTCGACCAGCGGCACGAGCTCCTCGAGCAGCTTGTCGTAGATCTTCGGCCCTGCCACCACGCGCGAGGCGGCGGTGCAGTCCTGGCCGGAGTTCCAGTAGCCGGCGACCTTGATCCCCTCGGCCACCGCGGCCGGGTCGGCGTCGTCGAAGACGAGCACCGGCGCCTTGCCGCCGAGCTCGAGGTGCACGCGCTTGAGCGTGTCGGCGGCCGCGCGGGCGATCTCCTTGCCTGTGGCGACGTCGCCGGTGAGCGAAACGAGACGGACGTCCGGGTGCCGGACGATCCCGGCGCCCACGGGCTCGCCGTCGCCGGTAATCACGTTGAAGACACCCGGTGGCAGGATCTCCGCGGCGAGCTCGGCGAAGCGAAGCGTCGACAGCGGCGTCTGCTCTGAGGGCTTCAGCACCTGCACGTTCCCGGCCGCGAGAGCCGGCGCCAGCTTCCAGACCGCCATCATCAGCGGATAGTTCCACGGCACGATCCCGCCGACGATCCCGAGCGGCTCGCGTCGCGTCATCGAGGTGTAGCCGCGCATGTACTCGCCTGCAGACTTGCCCTCGAGCAGGCGCGCCGCGCCCGCGAAGAAGCGAATGTTGTCGGCGGAGACCGGCATCTCGTCCTTGGCGTACGAAAGAGGCTTGCCGACGTTCTGCGACTCGAGCTCCGCGAGCTCGTCCGTGTGCTCCTCGAGCGCGTCGGCGAGCTTGAGCAGCGCCTCGGCGCGCTCGCCCGGGGTCGTCTCGAGCCATTCCGGCAGCGCCTCCTTGGCCGCCTCGACGGCGCGATCGACGTCGGCCTGGGTCCCGCTCGGGACCTCGGCGATCGTCTCGCCGGTCGCGGGGTTGAGCACCTCCATCGTGCCGCCGTCTACGGCGTCGACCCACTTGCCGCCGACGAAGTTCTTGTGCTGCGAAACGGTCACGCTCATCAGAAAGCCTCCCGGTCGGTCTCTATCCAGCCTACCGCGCTAGCGAGGTCTCGTTGTCGACTTCAGGCGGGTCGACCGGTCATTTCAGAAGGACACACGGGCTGAGCCCGCGTGTCCTAAACCGGCAACCGCAAGCGGCGCCTCAGCGTCGCCTGAGCAGCCCCGAGTCCTGCGTCAGCCGCTGCGAGACGATCACCGGGATCACCGTCAGCACGATCACGACGAAGACGACGGCGTTCACCTCCGGCAACTGCTGGCCGAGCCGGATCTTGCCGAGGATCCAGATCGGGAGCGTGTTCTGGGCGCCAGCGGTGAAGAGGGTCACGATCACCTCGTCGAAGGAGAGCGCGAATGCGAGTAGCGCTCCGGAGATCAGCGCCGTCGAGAGCACCGGGAAGGTGATGAAGCGGAAGGTCTGCCAGCCGTCGGCCCCGAGGTCCATCGATGCCTCGACGAGCGACGGCGAAGTCCGCCGCAGGCGCGCGAGCACGTTGTTGTAGACGATCACGACACAGAATGTCGCGTGCCCGATAACAATCGTCCAGAGCGAGAACGGCAGGCCCCAGAATGTGTAGAACGACGAGAGAGCGATCCCCGTGAGCACCCCGGGAAGGGCGATCGGGAGCACCAGCAGGAACGAGAGCGCCTCGCGCCCGAAGAAGCGGAATCGCGACACCGCCATCGCCGCCATCGTCCCGAGCACCAGCGCGACGGCAGTCGCCGCGAGCGCGGCCTTCAGTGAGAGGAGCAGCGCCGAGCGCGCCTCCTGGTCCTCCCACGCGACGCGGAACCACTTCAGCGTGAACCCGGGGATCGGCCAGCTCTGGATGTTCGACGTGTTGAACGCGTAGACGAGGATGATCGCGAGTGGAACCCAGAGGAAGAGCACCACCAGGAGCGACCACACGGCGAGCCCGGCCCGGCCGGCGCGGCCCTCCATCAGAGCGCCTCGAACGCGCCCGCGCGTCGCGCGGCGACGAGGTAGATCGCCATCACGGCGAGGGGCACGGTTGCGTAGGCGGCCGCGAAAGGCAGGTTGTAGGTCAGCCCGAGGACGTTGCGGTAGACGACGTTGCCGATGAACTGCGTGTTGCCGACGAGGATCGGCGTGATGTAGTCGCCCAAGGTCAGCGAGAACGTGAAGATCGAGCCTGCGACGACGCCCGGCAGCGCAAGCGGGAGCACCACGCGCCGCAGCGTGGTCCAGTTCTTCGCGCCGAGGTCACGCGAAGCCTCGATGTACGAGTCTGGGATCCGCTCCAGGGCCGCGTAGACCGGCAGGATCATGAACGGCAACCAGATGTACGAGAAGACGATCCACATCGCCCAGTTCGTGTAGGCCAGGTGCTGCTCGGGGAGGCCGAGCCCGCCGAGCGACCAGTTGAGCGCGCCATCCTTCGAGAGGATCAGCCGCCAGGCATAGATGCGCGCGAGGTAGCTCGACCAGAGCGGCAGCAGCACGAGCACGAATAGCAGGGTGCGCATACGCGGGCTCGCGACCCGCGCCATGTAGTAGGCGAACGGAAAGGCGAGCAGGACGTCGGTCACGGTGACCGCCGCGGCCAGGCCGATCGTGCGCCCGGCGATGCGCCAGTAGGTGTGCTCGTGCCAAAGCGTGCGGAAGTTGTCGAGGTTCCAGGTGTGGACGATCTCGCCGGTGAACGGGTCGAGCGCCCAGAAGGCAGCAATGAACAGGACGCCGAGGGCGCCGAGGTAGATCAGCACGTACCCGCCGACCGGCAGGGTCAGGAGCGCGGCCGCCCGCATCCGGGGCCGCCGCCAGAACGCCGCGGAGAGGCGGCGGCGGGCCGTCCATGACGGACGGCCCGCCTCTTCAACCTCTGCAGGCACCTAACCCTTGATCTCGGTCCAGGCCTGCTGCCACGCGTTGTAGTCCATGCAGTCCGTCTGGCCGTTGCCGCAGTCGGCCGACGGCGTCTTCCAGAACTTGATGCTGTCGAAGTACGAAGCCGGGGCGTCCGCGTGGTACTGCTTGCAGGAGCCCGGGCTCAGCTGGTCCATGATCGCGCAAGCCTTCGTGTTGGCCGGCGTCTCGCCGAAGTAGATCGCCTGCTGCGCCTGCACCTTCGGGGTCGAGACCCACTTGGTCCAGAGGTACGCGCAGTTCGGGTGCTTCGACTTCGAGGAGAGCATCCAGGTGTCGGCCCAGCCCGTCGCGCCACCAGCGTGTTGGTCTGGTACGGCCACGAGGCGCCGAGAGTCGCGTCGCCGTTCTTGAACAGGTCGATCTCGTCCGAGGCCAGCGACCAGTGCTTCTTCAGGAGCGGCCGCTGTTGCTTCAGCAGCTTCACCGCCGCGTCAAACTGCGGCTGGGTCAGCTCGTACGGGTCGGTGATGCCGAGATCGGGCTTCGTCTTCATCAGGTACAGCGCCGCGTCGGCGATCTGGATCGGGTTGTCCGGGATCGTGATCTGGCCCTTGTACTTCGACTCGTAGAGCACCTTCCAACTGGTCGGCGCCGGCTTCACCTTCGTCGTGTTGTAGAGGAGCGTGTTCGGCCCCCACTGGAGGGAAATGCCGTAGTGGACGCCGTCCACGGTGTTGTGCGGTGGCGCCTTCAGCGCCGAGATGAAGTTCTTGAAGTCGGGGATCAGGGCCGGGTTCATCGCCTGGACGTCGCCGCCGCGGATCAGGCGTAGGGACGCGTCGCCTGAGGCCGAGACCATGTCGTACTGGCCGCCGCCCTGCCGCATCAGCGTGACCATCTCGTCCGAGGATCCGGCGTACTTGCTCGTGACCTTGCAGCCGGTCTGCTGCTGGAACGGCTTGACCCACTGAGGTTGCGTGTAGCCCTCCCAGGCGATCAGCGAGAGCTTGCCTTCACCCGGACCGATCGAGGTCGGCAAGTTGGAGCCGGCCGTCGTCGTCGATGAGGCGTTCTTGTCGCCGCCGCCGCAGCCCGCCGCGACGACTGCGAGCCCCGCGACGAGTAGCGCGCATGCCCCCCACGCGAGGAACCTCCTGTGAAGCTGTTTCATCTCTCTCCTTCCGTCTCCTCCGGTTTGTCGAGCTCGAGCTGGTGTTCTGGGCGCCACTCGAGAAGCACTGCCTGGCCCTTCGCGTCGAGCGCCTGGGCCGAGGATGTTTCGAGGTTCTGCCGGATGACCTGAAGCTCGCCGCCCCCGTCGAGCTCGACCAAGAAGCGTGTGATCATGCCCGCATAGACGACGTCGCGGATGCGACCGGTCTCGGCATGCGAGCCGCGCGCCGGTTCCGCGCCCGCGTCCGTCATGCGAATCTTCTCGGGACGGACGGCGAAGCGCCTCCCATCCCGCTCGACCACGTTCGAGACGCCGACGAAGCCGGCGACGAACGCATTCGCCGGCTGCTCGTACACCTCTGCCGGCTCCCCGATCTGCTCGATGCGGCCGTGGTCGAAGACGGCGAGGCGGTCACTCATCGTGAGCGCCTCGTCCTGGTCGTGCGTGACGTAGACGAAGGTGATCGCAAGGTCCTGCTGGAGACTCTTCAGGAACAGCTGCATCTCCTGGCGCAGCTTGAGGTCGAGCGCGCCGAGCGGCTCGTCGAGGAGCAGCACCTCCGGGCGGTTGACGAGCGCCCGAGCGAGCGCGACCCGCTGGCGCTGGCCGCCGGAGAGCTGTACCGGCTTGCGCTTGCCGATATCGGGCAGCCGCATGCGCCGCAGTACCTCGTCGACCCTCGCCTGTCGCTCCTTGCGCGGCACACCGCGCACGCGCAGGCCGTAGCCGACGTTCTCGGCGATCGTCATGTGCGGGAAGAGCGCGTAGTCCTGGAAGACCGTGTTGACATCGCGCGCGTAGGGCGGCGTATTGGAGACGTCGCGACCGGCGAGCTCGACCAGCCCCTCGTCAGGGCGCTCGAAGCCTGCGATCAGCCGCAGCGTCGTCGTCTTGCCGGAGCCAGAGGGCCCGAGCAGCGTGAAGAACTCCCCCGCCTGGATCTCGAGATCGACGCCGTCGACCGCGACGACGTCGCCGTAGGCCTTGCGCACACGGTTTAGGCGCACCGCCGCCCCGCCGCCCGGGTAGGCGCCGAGGGACCGCTCCTCGGACGTACGTTCCTGCAATGACACCGGCGCTCGCGATTATCGCGCGTTCGCGGGCGGGGGCGGGCAGGACTGCGGTTCGCCCTCGCAGCAACCAAGCTTGAACGAGCAGCGCGGGCACTGCCAGGTCTGGTGACGCCAATCCATGACGCCACCACACCGGGGACAGTGCTCGCGCGCCGGCTTGGCCTTCACGAACCAGACTTTAGTAGGAGGGCTTGACGAAACATCGGCTGTGCCCTCGGGCCGCCCTGCTCGCCCCGAGGCCGCGTCCTCAGTAGCACCCGTAGCCTCCGGCTACGAGCACTCCCTGCGTCCTTGCCTCGGAACGATCAGCGCACCCCGAGGACGAGCAAGGTTCCGCCAAGCCCTCCAAGGAGCCCCGGCAGACCGTCAGCTCGGGCCTGCGGAGGCCGGCTCGCCCGGCGTATGCAGCAGGCTCTCGACGTCCTGGACGCCCTGGACCTTGCGCGCCTTGCCCACGAGCTCCTCGATCAGCTCGGGCGAGTCGACCTCGCCGCGCAGGACGACCTTGCCGTCTTCGGCGTTGACGTTGACCCTGCCCTCTGGCACGTCTGCGTCGCGGAAGATCTCGGACTCGACCTTGCGTGCCAGCGTGACGTCGTCCGGCTGAGGCTTCGACTCCTCGCGCACATGCGTGGCCGTCTGCCTGACGGCGTGAGCGGGTTCGGCCAGCCCGGCGGTCTTCCGCTTTGGACGCCGCAGCAATCCACCGAGGCGCTTGATCGTCACCTTGCGGCGGCGCTTGCCGTTCTCGGGGTCGAAGAAGTAGACGAGTGCGGCGCCGAGCGCCACGAGGCGCAATCTCTTGGTCATCGGTCCCTCCTTGTCGATGAAGGCCGAGGCGTACCCCGACGTTCACGGGCGGAAACCGAGAGCCTAAAGCCTCTTAGTCACCCCAGTCGAAATCGCGCGATCGGCTCCAGAGCCCTTCTTCCTTCGGCTCGCCGTCATCGGTCGGCCAGGCGGGTGGGGGCGACGCCGACACGGCCTGCTCCTCGCCGTCCATCGTCTCCTCGATCCTCGCCTGCTCCTCGGTCTTGAAGAGAGGGTGGTTTTCGAACGGGTCTTCGGTCTTGTACTTGTCGATCGGAAGATCGCCCTCGAGCTCGGAGTTCTTCTCCTTCAGCTCGAGGTGATCCTGGATCACCTGTGCGAACAGCGAAGATGTCTCCACCGGCATACGTCCTCCCGTGGCTTTGGGGGCAAGGCGGCGGATTCTAGCGCCTCCGCCAGAAGGCCGGGTCGTTTCTCTCAGGTCTGGCGCACTCTCGGCCGGGCTGTGACAACACGGTTCTTGCCGGTCCGCTTGGCCTCGTAGAGCGCTCCGTCGGCCGCCGCGACGAGGTTGTCGCTCGTCGCCGCCTCGGGGAAGGCGGCGACGCCGAGGCTGACAGTGACGTGGATGCGCGACCCGTCCGGTGCGAGGATCGTGCGCTCCTCGAGCGCCGTGCGCGCACGATCGGCAAGGCGAGTGGCGCCCTCGAGGTCAGTGCCGGGAAGAACGATCGCGAACTCCTCACCGCCCCAGCGGGTAGGAAGGTCGATCTCGCGAACGCACTCCCGCAGGGTCTCGGCGAACTCGATCAGGACACCGTCGCCGACCGGGTGCCCGTAACGATCGTTGATCGACTTGAAGCTGTCGAGGTCGGCGAGCACGAATGCGACCGAGCCACCGAAGCGCTCCGCGCGGAGCAGCTCGCTCGCGAGCGCCCCCTCGCAGTGGCGGCGATTCGCGAGGCCTGTGAGCATGTCCACGAGCGCCTGGCGCGCGACGATCCGGTGCAGGCGCGCGTTCTCGAGCGCGATTGCGGCGTGCGCGACCAGGCTCGCCGCGTTGCGCCGCTGCTCGACCGTGAAACCGCGGCCGGAGAGCGAGAGCGTGCCGAAGCTCTGCCGCCCGGCCGTCAGCGGAAGCTCGAAGCGCTCGCCCTGGTCCGAGAGCGTGCCCGACTGGACGACCTCGCCGGCGAGGCCGACGACCAGCCCACCGGTCGCGCCGGTGGTCTCGACCACGGTCTCGACGATCACGCGCAGCAGCTGGTCGACGTCGTGCGTGGCCGCGAGTGCCTCGCCGAAGCGCACAGTGGCGTCACGGAGCCGCGCGCGCTCGGCCCCGAGCTCCTCGACTCGTTCCTCGAGCTGGTCGGTCATCTGGTTGAAGGCGAGGCTTAGTCGCGCGAACTCGTCGCGTCCCCGCACCTCGACGCGACGATCAAGCCGGCCGCGCGCGATCGCGTTTGCTGCGTCTGCGAGGCCGGCGAGCGAGTTGACGATCGAGCCCCCGACGATGTACGCGACGAGTGCGATCAGGCCCATCGAGACGAAGAGGCCGAGCAGCAGGCGCCGGTCCGCAGAGGTGACGGCATCGTCGATGTGATCCTGCGGCGAGAGCAGCGCTAGCGCCGTCTTCGACGATCCCCGCACGGGGCTGGCCGCGAGCGTGCGGAAGCGCTCACCCCCGACGGACGAGGTACGTCCACGCGCAGAGGCGGAGACGGTGCTGCCGAGGAGTGCGGCCGGCCCCGCAGTGACGCGCCCATAGTCCAGGACGACGAGCAGGTCGCGGCGAGAGAGGCCCGACAGTGCGCGCAGGCGCGCGAGCGAGTGCGAGTTGAGCGGCACGCCGGCGACGAGGGTCCCAAGCGCGCCCTTCGAGCTCACGACGGCGACGAGCGGGCTCGGGCCGATCATCTTCGCGGGCCCGAGCGTGAGTGTCCGCGACTTGAGCTGCAGGCCCGGGCTGTCGGCAACCAGCCGCTGCAGTGCGCGGCGATCGTGCCGCTGGAGGGCGTGCTGGAAACGGGTGCTTTTCGCGAGCCGGTTGGCGCGCCCTGCGGCTATGGAGAGCTCGTCCTTGTAACCCGCCAGCACGGCACGGAGGCCCGCGTCCAGGCGAACGTCCACGCGGCGCGTCTCGCTCTGGCGAACGACGGCGTGCAGGCCCCAACCGGCTGCGCCAAGCGGAAGCAGCGAGACGAGCAGGAAGTACGCGACGAGTTTGAGCCTGAAGCTCATGACCTACAATTTAGGTTCCGAGGGGGAGTCGCCGATACAGATCTACACTGGATCGGCAGGAGTAGGGGAAGATTTGAGTAGAAGTCTCGCGATAATTGCACTCGCCGCACTCATCGGGGCGGCGATCGGCGCGGCGTTCAGGTTGCCGGCGCTGGTCATCGGCGGCGAGAACTCGCCTTCGGCTGCCCTGTCGGTCCCGGCGGGCGGCAAGCGTACCGTCGTCCGGGCCCGGCCTCTGCCCGCGACCCGGATCGCGAGGCATCGCACGCCAAGCAGTCTCGCTGTCGATGAAGTGCCCGTTTTCCTCCGCCTCCGCCCCCACCTCCCCCACCTCCACCTCCACCTCCACCGCCCCCGCCTCCACCGCCCCCGCCTCCGCCGCCGCCTCCGCCGCCGCCTCCGCCCGGGAAGCAAGGCCACGGCAACAAGGGCAAGGACTGCAAGGGGCACCACGACGAGAAGGGCGGGAGCCACGAGCACGGTCCCGGCCACAAGGAGAAGGATCCCGGCCACGGCGACGACCAGGATCGCGGGCACCACGGCGACAAGGGCCACGGGCAGGACGACCATGGGCGCGCACCAGGCGACCAGGGCCATGGGCAGGACGACCAGGGGCAGGCCCCAGGCGACCAGGGCCATGGGCAGGACGACCAAGGACATGGCCATGGCGACAAGGGCCACGGACAGGACGAGAACGGACACCCTCCTGGCGACAAGGGCCACGCCACGAAGCGCTAGGCTGGTTCCCGTGGCTCCTCTCCGTGGCTTTCGCGGCGCAGGCCCAGTCGCCCTCGCGCTCACCGCCTGGGATATCTGGCGGCGCATTCCGAAGCAGCACCGCCGCGCGATCGTGCAGCAGGCGCGCAAGCACGGACCGAGGGTCGCAGCGAAGGTGATGGAGCAGCAGCGCCAGCGCCGCCGCCGAGCCGGCTAGCGTGGGCTCAATGCTTCTCTGACGATCCTGTCCTGTTCCTTCAGATGCGCCGTGGGATAGCCCTCGGATGGGCTCGCCCGCCAGGGGCGGCCGGCGAAGCGGAGTCGCACGCCCGCGGCCAGCGCTTCTTCGAGCCGGTGCCGGATCGCGCGCCAGGCGCCCATGTTCTGAGGCTCCTCTTGGGCCCAGACGAGCTCCTCCAGGGCGGGATAGGAGCGCACGAGCTGCGCCGCCGCGCTCACCGGGAACGGATAGAGCTGCTCGAGCCGGCTCACAGCGATCCAGTCCGCCTCCGCTCGCAACTCGTGCCCGACGAGGTCGTAGTAGACCTTCCCGGAGCAGAGCACGAGCCGCCGCACCTTCGCGGGATCGGCAGCCGGATCGGGGATCACCGGCCGGAACGAGCCCTCGACGAGCTCGCGCAAGTCCGAGGCCGCCTGCTTCAGGCGCAGCAGCCCCTTCGGAGTCATCACGATCAACGGGCGCGCGCTCGGGTCGAGCGCTTGCCGCCGCAGCAGGTGGAAGTACTGTCCGGCCGTGCTGCAGTTGGCGATGCGGATGTTCTCCTGCGCAGCGAGCTGGAGAAACCGCTCCAGCCGCGCGCTCGAGTGCTCGGGCCCGTTGCCCTCGTACCCGTGGGGCAGCAGCAGCGTTAGGCGCGAGGTCTGTCCCCACTTCGAGAGGCCGGAGACGATGAACTGGTCGATCGCAACCTGGGCGCCGTTGACGAAGTCGCCGAACTGGGCCTCCCAGGCAACGAGCGCCTCGGGCGCGGCAACCGAGTAGCCGTACTCGAACCCGAGGCACGCCTCCTCGGAGAGCGGTGAGTTGTGGATCTCGAACGACGCGGTCGCCTCGCGCAGGTTCTGCATCGGTGCGTAGGCCTGGCCGTTCTGGGCGTCGTGCACGACGAGGTGGCGGTGCGAGAACGTGCCGCGCTCGGTGTCCTGGCCGGTGAGCCGGACCGGAATGCCCTCCACGAGCAGGCTCGCAAACGCAAGCTCTTCCGCCTGGCCCCAGTCGATCCCGCCCTGGTCGAGCGCATCGCGCCGGCGCTTGAGCTGCTTCGCCAGCTTCGGGTTGACCGTGAAGCCCTCCGGCACCGCGAGCAGCTCGTCGTTGAGCTCGCGCAGCCGGTCCGCGCCCACCGCGGTCACGACCTCGGCCGTGCTCGAGGCGGGGATGCGGCCCTCATACCCCACCGCGGGGACGGCCTGGCCGAAGGTCGTCCTCAGGCGCTCGTGAGCTTCCTTCAGCTTCGTGTCGACCTGGGCGACCATCGCGTCCACCTCCTCCTGCGAGACCACGCCCTCGTCGACGAGCACCTGCGCGTACTGCTCGCGCACGCCCGGTTGCCGCTCGATGCGCGCCGCCATCAGCGGTTGCGTGTAGGCGGCCTCGTCCTGCTCGTTGTGGCCGTGACGGCGGTAGCCGACCAGGTCGATGACGGCATCGGTGCAGAAGCGGCGGCGAAAGGCGAGCGCCAGCCGCACCGCGGCCAGCGCGGCCTCGGCGTCGTCGGCGTTCACGTGGACGATCGGGAGGTCGAAGCCCTTCGCGAGGTCGCTCGAATACCGGGTCGAGCGCCCGTCGGCGGGCTCGGTGGTGAAGCCGATCTGGTTGTTCGCGATCAGGTGCAGCGTGCCGCCGGTCGAATACCCGGCGAGATCGGCGAGGTTGAGGGTCTCGGCGACGACGCCCTGGGCCGGGAAGGCCGCGTCGCCGTGAATCTGAATCGGCATCGCAACCGACGAGTCGTGGTAGCCGGTGCGGCTCGAGCGATCTGTTTGCTCGGCTCGCGTGCGGCCTTCGACAACCGGATCGACCGCCTCGAGATGGCTCGGGTTCGAGGCGAGCGTGAGCGTGATGTCGCCGGAGGGGGTGGGCCGCGAGCCCTCGGCGCCAAGGTGGTACTTGACGTCGCCGGTCCCGCCTTCCGGGTCGGCGACCACGGCCTCGAGCGTCCGCTCGCCCTCGAACTCTCGCAGGATCGTCTCGTACGGACGGCCGAGCACGTGCGCGAGGACATTCAGGCGGCCCCGGTGCGCCATGCCGAACACCACCTCGTGCGCGCCCTCCTCGGCGCCGAGCACGATCGCCTCGTCGAGCATCGGGATCATCACGTCGAGCCCCTCGATCGAGAACTGCTTCTGGCCGAGGAACGCACGGCGGAGGTAGCGTTCGAAGCCTTCGACCTCCGTCAGGCGCTCGAGCAGGCGGCGCTTCTCGTCCGCCGTCAGCGGTTGCCGGTAGCGGCCGGACTCGATCGCCGAGCGCAGCCAGACGCGCTGCTCGTGGTCGGAGATGTGCTCGATCTCGTAGGCGCTCGTGCCGCAGTAGGTCTCGCGGAGCCGCGGCAGCACGTCGGCCAGGGTCTCGCCGGGAACGTGGACGCGAAGGATGTCGGCCGGGATCAGCCGCTGGAGCTCCGCCGTCAGCTTCGGCTCCAGGCGCTCCGGCTCGAGGGAGGGGTCACCGACGGGCTCCGAGCCGAGCGGGTCGAGCCGCGCGGCAAGGTGGCCGTGGGTGCGGTAGGCCTTCACGAGCGCCATCGCCGCCGCGACCGCCGCGAGCAGGGTCTTGTCCGGCGCCGGCGCGGCGGGCTCGACTGGTGCCGCCGCAGGCGCGGGCGCAGGAGCAGCTGCAATCTGCGCGGGTGCCGACGGCGCCGGCGGAGGCGCCGTCGCGACATGGCCGTTCCCGTCCTCCTGGAGGAGCTCGACCAGCCGTGCCAGGCCTGGATGGGTCGCCACGAGCTCGCTCGCGCCGCTTTCGAAGAGGGCGCGCCACTCGGTCGGGACCGCCTCCGGATTCTCGAGGTACTGCTCGAGCAGCGCGCTCGCGTAGCCCGCGTTCAGGCCGTCTACTTCGTGCATGCTCACACTCTTTGTTGTACCACCGGGATCCCCTCCCGGGACGGTTCGACGCAGCAGCTCAGTACAGCGGATGGTCGGTGATCACGGCTGTCGCCATCCCGATCACGAAGCAGGCGCCACCGATGCCGATCGCGAATGCAGCCAGCCGCTGGTGCCTGCCGCTCATCGCGACCGCCAAGAGGGCCAACAGCAGCGCGCCTGGGATCAGACGGCCCGGGCGGTAGGCGATGCCGATCAGGCTGGCGAAGATGGACAGGGCGGCGAGCAGGCCGGCCACGGCGTCGGCCGGGCGTTCACGGACCTCGGGTTGGGCGCTCATCGCCGCACCGCGGCGCGACGGGCTCTCGCAGGCGAGCCGTGCGGGCCTCGACTCGGCCTGCGCGGCTGCCGCTGCCAGGGCGGCCTCGGCTCGAGATCGAGAGGCTCCGCCGACAGCTTTGCCGGCTCAGGCGGCTTCGGCTCGGCCTTCACCGCCCAGTAGACGACGAGGCAGAGATAGACGATCGGGATCTTCAATATCACCATCATGAAGACGAACTCCCAGACCATCGTGGGAGCATACGGGATGCGGTCCCGCGTCCGCGAGGGGCGGCCGGTTAGCCCGCCCCTCGCTCAGCGCGGCGACCCGCCGGGCACGGTCGTCGTGGTCGTTCCCGAGTCGCCCGAGCCGCAGCCGGGCGCCACGAGCAGGAACCACGCGAGCAGGATCACGCCTATGACGATCGCGGCCTGCACCCACTTACGCGCCAGACCAGCTCGCACCGCTACCGCCATCTCCGTGCACCCAGATGTCCACGCTGGGGTATTTGTGAGGGCAGTACCACGTGATGCATGCGTGGAAGCCTCCCTGCGTCCAGGCATCGGTGGAGTAGGTCCCGACCCCCCGGCCGCTGCAGTGCTCGTAGGCGCAATTGCTGCCTGTGTGGCCGTCGAAGCCCCACCCGAAGTTCGTGTCGGAGGGCCAGCGGTCGCGCCAGAAGTAGGTGATCACGCCGTAGCGCCAGCACCAGCGGACTTGCTCGTTGTAACGAAAGACGACGAACCCCGCGAGGTTGCGGCGGGTGGCCCGCACATAGCGAGTCCGACATAGGCCCGGTGCGTACGCGTAGGCGTCGAAGGACTCCGTGTACTCACCCGTCTCGATCGCGCCATACCCGCAGTCCACATTCGGGTCGTAACAGTAGGAACCGTCCGGGGACTGGTAGCTGGGCGCCGGCTCAGCGCGAGCCGCGCCCGGCAGGATCGTCACCGATGCCGCAAATCCGGCGATCATCGCCGCGAGCGCAGCCTTTCCTTTCCGTCGCTTTCTCCGCTCCATCGTCCACCTCCCGTCGACTCCTGGTGACGGTAGGCGTGGCCGGCGCGCACGTGTGAAACCGGTCCGTGGAGAAAGTGAAACTAAGACACCCTTGTGAGTGACGCCCTCCCCGGGCTAGTCGGAGCTGCCACGCTCGATCTCCTCGCGCGCCGCAGGTGGGGCCGGTGGGCTGGCGCGACCGAGACTGGCGAAGTTCAACGACGAGGAGCGGCAGCTCCTCCACGGCTTCGACCGGCGTCCGACCGTGCGAGCCTCAGGCGCGGCGCGCCCGAGCGTCTCGGCGCTGGTGATCATCATCGCGCTCGTCATGGGCGGCTACGTGCTCTCGTCCCGGCCAGGTTCGATCTTGGGGGTAGCGGGTCGCGTCCAAAATGGGCCGGCTGTCATCTACGGCATCAGCGCGGGCAGCCGCCTCTACGAGAACGGCGGGGAAGCCGCGTGCACCGAGATGGCGTTTCGAACGGACTCCCAACGGTGGGTCTGTATGTCGTGGGATGCCAACGTCAACGGGTATCCCGTCCGGCCAGCCAACCGG
>WNGB01001670.1_pt1 | contig 36375 bp, 30 predicted proteins | sample 5400681 | NCBI WGS metagenome assembly WNGB01 (sample SAMN13153367, study PRJNA577476) | soil metagenome | isolation source: 115 cm soil or saprolite under grassland replicate 2 | place: USA:California | collected 2016-06-15 | reverse complement strand
GGCTCCTGCCGCTCCAGGGCCGGGATCTGCTTGCCGGGGACGACCGGCCGGTAGGTGCCGTCTGCTTCGGGGTTGTTCCCGATCCAGAAGTTGACTCCCCCCTGGAAGGTGGTGGGGAGGAAGTCGCCGCCGACGAGCCCGTTGCGCAGGGCGACCGGCGCCAGGGCGAGGACGAGACCCGCCACCAGCGCCCCGCCGTCCTTGAGCAGGCCGGCCGGGCTTTTTCCGGGGCGTTCGCGGCTCCAGGCGAGCGGCAGCAGGAAGGGGACGAGCAGCAGGGCGTTCTCGCGCAGGAGGGCGAGCACCCCCAGCAGGATCCCGGCGGCGAGCCAGCGTCTCCCGGCGAGCGCCCAGAGGAGGAAGCTCGTGACGGCGACCGCGAGCGACTCCTTGAGGAGCTGCACGTCATAGAAGAGGAAGGGGCCGTAGACCGCGGCGAGCCCCGCCGCCACCAGGCCGACCCGCTCGGCCGCCATTCTCCGCGCCGCCCGGTACAGCGCCCAGATCCCGGCGACCGCGGCGGCGATCTGGAGCAGATAGACCGCGTCGAGGCTGCGTCCGGCCAGCTTGTAGACGACGGCGAGCAGGTACGGATAGAGGGGAGCCTGGAAGAAGACCTGGGAGCCGAGCCAGTCGCCGCCGGCGATCTCCTGGGCCCAGCGATCGTACTCCTGGCTGTCCATGGCGAGCTGCGCGAAGAACGGCTCGTCCCGCACCGCCCACCAATGGGCGAGGCGGAGGGCCAGGGCGACCGCCAGGATCGTCAGGAGGATGGCGCGCGACCGGGCTCGGGTGCTCACGGAGCCGCTACTCTGGCACAGATCCGAACGGGAGATGCTACGATTCCCCCGCAATCTCATACGAAGGAAGAAGGAGCCATGTCGAACGTCGAGTTCACCGGGAATTACGAAGACCTGTCCACCGACCGCGGGTATCAATTCAAGTTCTACTGCGAGAAGTGCGGCAACGGCTACATGTCGAGCTTCAAGTCCTCGAAGATCGGCCTCGCCGCCTCGGCCGCGCAGGTGGCCGGCAGCCTCTTTGGCGGCGTCTTCGGACGGGTGTCGGACACCGCCTACCAGATCCAGCGGGCGGTGGGCGGGCCGGCGCACGACGCGGCCCTGCGCGAGGCGGTGGAGGAGATCCGGCCTCTGTTCAAGCAGTGCACCCGCTGCGGGAACTGGATCTGCGAGCCGGTCTGCTTCAACAAGAAGGCCCAGCTCTGCGAGAGCTGCGCGCCCGATCTCGACGAGGAGCTCGCAGCAGCCCAGGCCGAGGCGGCGAAGTCCCAGGCCTTCGAGAAGGCGCAGCAGGTCGACTGGCTGAAGACCCATGGCAGGGACGTCGCGAAGCCCGCGGCCGCCGTCTGCAGCTCCTGCGGCGCCAAGACCGGCAACGCCAAGTTCTGCCCCGAGTGCGGTACGCCCACCCAGCAGAAGCGCGCCTGCGACTCCTGCGGCGCGCAGGTCGAGGGGAGCCCCAAGTTCTGCCCGGAGTGCGGGACCAAATTCGCGTAGCCACTACTCGAAACCGATCGGCCGGTCCGGCGGCTCCGGCGCCGCCATGAGTTGCCGCAGGGCGTCGAAGACGATGCGGAACTGGCCGTCGTACCGCTCCTCGAGAGCCTCGATCTTGCGGGCCAGGTCCTCCCGGGAGGCCGCCATCCGGCGGAGCCGGACGAAGGTCCGCATGATCTCGACGTTGACCTGCACCGCCCGCTCGCTCCGCAGCACGCCCGAGAGCATCGCCACCCCCTGCTCCGTGAAGGCATAGGGACGGTAGCGGCTACCGCCCCAACTTGAGGTACCAATTTGGCACCTCAAGTTCTGGGTCTCCTCCTCCGTCAGCTGGAACATGAAGTCCTCGGGGAAGCGCCCCAGGTTCCGTTTGACGGCACGGACGAGCATTTTCGTCTCGACTTCATAGAGGCGGGCTATGTTCCGATCCAGGATGACCTTCTCTCCCCGTAGGACGATGATGATGCTCTCGACGACCTCCGTGGGGACCAATGCCTGTACCTGCTCCATGGCAGAGCTCTCCGGACCAACTTGAGGTCACAGTTTGTGACCTCAAGTTGCCGCGTCTTCCCGCCGGCCCGGCATGGGCCAGGGGTGCCCGGGGACGGCAGATGTCGCCCTGGCTCCTATATAAGTGGGAAAACGGAGGTCGATTCTTGCACTCGACTTCAAACTTGAGGTCACAAACTGTGACCTCAAGTCCGCCGCCCAGCCAGCCAGCGGACCACAAACGGCAGGGCGAGGAGCCCCAGGCCGACGGCAAACCAGAGGGTGGCCCCGCGGACGACCAGGGTGACCAGGTTGGCGTCCGCGGTGTCCAGGCCCTGGGCGTGGAGGAGCGCGGCCATCGAGCCTTCGGCGGCTCCGAGGCCGCCGGGGAGCATGGAGAGCGAGCCCACCACGGTCGCTCCCGTGTAGTTGAAGAGCGCGGCGAGGAGTCCCGCGCCCGGCGCGTACTCACGGACGACCAGCCAGAAGCCCATCCCCTCCGCACCCCAGGCGACCACCGCGATCGCCAGCGCTCCCAGGAGCAGGCCCGGCGAGAGGAGGCCGCGCAGCCGGTCGTACATCTCGAGCAGGGACGGCAGCCGCTTCCCGACCAGCGGCAGGCGCCCGGCGATCCGGAAGGCGAGGTCGGCCAGCGGCCGCCAGGTGAGGGCCAGGACCACCCCGGCCACCGCCGCGAGCAGCAGCCCGGCGATCCACGGTCCGCCGCGGAAGGGGAGCGCGCCCAGGCCGATCAGCACCAAGACGCCGAGGAGATCCGTCACCCGCTCGGCCAGGACCGCCGGCACCACGCGGAGCGCAGGACCGCCGCCGAGCTCCCGCACCAGCCAGGCCTTGCCCAGCTCTCCTGCCTTCCCCGGCGTCACCGAGAGGAGGAACCCCACCACGAAGACGCCCAGGCTTCGCGTCCGCGCGAGCCGCACCCCGAGCCGGCCGAGATAGATCTCCCAGCGGACGAAGCGCAGCAGGTAGTTGACGAGGGAGAGCCCCAGGACCCAGGGGAGGAGCCCCGGATCGAGCCGCCGCAGGCTGGCGATCAACGCTCGCGGGCTCGCCGTCAGCACCAGACCGGCGCCGACCAGGAGACCGAGGAGCAGCGGCACCGCAAGCCGCCGGCCCAGCCGCTCGAGACCGGTGCCGCTCTCGTCCGTAGCGTCGGGGGGCGCCGGCGGAGAGCTCAGGCGGCCTTCTCGACGGACGCCTCGGGGTACTCCTCGAAGAGGCGCATCCACTTGCTGGTCCGCTTGTAGTGCTCGATCCGGCGCTTGCCGATCGTCGGGTACCACGCGTAGTCGTGGTAGAAGAACGACCCGAACACGAAGAAGTAGACCAGCGGAGTCCGGAACAGGAGCTTCTGCATCCAGTGGAGCGGCCCGAACCAGACGAGGTCGCCGAAGCGGGACACGGCGTTGTCCCCCACCGTGAACCGGAAGTTCCAGTTGGAGACGTCCTCGCCCACCACCTCGATGTCCCGCGGATCGCCGACGCCCAGCCCCGCGTCGTGGGCCAGGCGGATGTACTTGATGCTCATCGGGTCGAACCCCATGATCTTCGCCGCCATCGCGTCGATCGCCACCTGGTCGCCGGAGGCCATCAGGATGTCCTTCTCCACGGGGATCATCGTCCGCGGCCCGGGGCCGTTGCCGCAGGTCGTGCCGTCCTTCACCGCGAAGATCCCGGTGTGGATTTCCTTCTGGATCGTCAGGAGGTCCACCAGCGTCTCGTGGATCCACGAGTGCGTGTAGTGCCGCCGGGTGTTCAGGAGGCCGCCGAAGGCGTTCTTCATCGCCCCGGTCGTGGTGGTGTAGATGTGGCACTTGACCGTGGGCAGGTGGACGATGTTCTTGCCCAGGAAGAACTCGGGGATGGTGATCCCCTCGGGGTAGATCTTGGGGAGCGCCAGCATCTTCCCCTTCGGCTGGTAGTGGACCCACTTGAGGTCGTCGGGGAAACAGTTGTAGCGCACCGGCACATCGTACTTGTCGAGCACCGGCAGGTAGCGGTTCAGCCGCTCGCCCTTCTTCGGGTCAGTGACGACCGTGTTGTTCTGCACGCAGACCTGGTCTCTGTAGCCGTCGGCGCGCAGCTTGAGGATCGTCCCTTCGAGCTGCCACGGAGTCGTGTTGGCGCCCGGGAACGGGAAGTGCCAGGAGATGTTGTCCTTGAGGATGGTGGTCGCGCCGGGGTCCAGGTGACGGCGGACCTCGGCGAGCTCCATCGTCCGACCCACGTCCGCGAGGACGGTCTCGGGCTTGGTTTTGATGACGGATACGCGGGCCTTGGCCATGGAAAAACCTCTTCGTTCGTTGCTTCGGGGTGGACTGCGGCAGGGGCGGTCCGCGCCTATTATAGCGTTGGATGGACGATCCGCTCCGGGGTGCGGGCGATCTGGACCGCGGAGCGGGAGGCTCGGACCGCGGGGCGGGGCTCCATTCCGCGGTCTGGACGGCCTGGACCTCGGAACAGGTGGCTCGTTCCGTGGAACAGACGGCTCGCTCCGCGAAACAGGTGATCCGCTCCGCGGTGCAGATCGTCCGCTTCCTGGAGCGACGGCCCGCTCCGAGGTGCAGACGGCCCGCACCGCGGAGCGGATCGCCCGTTTCTGCCTCCTGCTACCATCTCCTCCGGTGCGCGCCCTCAAGATCCTCGACTGGCTGGCCCTGGCCGCGCTCGTGGCCCTGGCGATCGCCCGGGCGAGCCTGCCGCTGACCCACGACGACCTGTTCGGCCATCTCCGGACGGGGGAATGGATCGTGGCGCACGGCCGCGTGCCGCTCACCGATCCGTTCTCGTTCACCCGGCCCGGCGCGCGCTGGATCACCCACGAGTGGGGGTTCTCGCTCCTGGCCTGGGGGATCTGGCGGCTCGGGGGATACCCGGCGCTCCTCGCGACGCGGGTCCTTCTCATCCTGGCGATCGGGTGGCTCGTCGGGCGGCGGGCGGTCGCCGAGGCGGACCGGGACGTGCCGCGCTCGGTCCCGTGGCTCGCCCTCCTCCTCGGCCTCGGCGTCTGGATGCTCGCGGCGGAGCTCATCCTGCGCGCCGCCCTCCTGAGCGAGCTGTTCCTCGCCCTGATGCTCCTCGTCCTCACCCGCTTCCGCCAAACCGGCCGGCGGAGGTGGCTCGCCGCGGTCGTCGTCCTCTTCTTCTTCTGGGCGAACCTGCACTCGGGGGTGATCTTCGGGCTCTTCGTCCTCGGGCTCTGGACGCTGGAGGCGGTCCGGGCCGGCCCCCCGCGTCCTTATTTAATAGCGCTGGGCGCGGCCATCCCGGTCACGCTGCTCAATCCGAACGGCTGGGAGGTCTGGCTCTACCCGTTCAAGCTCAGCCGCATCCTCTTCGCCAGCGGCATCGCCTGGGACCTCGGACACTTCGCGGCGGCGGACCCGCGGGGGAACCCGGCCTTCCTGCTGCTCCTGGTCCTGCTGCTCGCCGGGATTCTGCCGTTGCGGCGCCTGCTCGCGCTCTCGCTCGCCGAGATCCTGGGGATCGCCACCTTCCTCGCACTCTCCTTCCGCTCCCCGCGCTTCCTCTTCCATGGCGCGATCCTGGCGCTGCCGGCGCTCTACCGGTTGTGGGGAGGACGGGAGCTGACGCCCCTGCTGCGCCGGGTGCTGCAGGCCGGGGTGGCCGCCGTCCTCGCCCTGGTCGCCGCGACCGCCTGGCTGGAGCACCCGCGGCGGCTGCTCGCGCCCCAGCTCCCGGAGGGGGCGGTCCGCTTCCTGGAGGCCCAGGGCTTCCGCGAGCGGGTCTTCAACTACCAGAACTACGGCGGCTTCCTCCTCTGGCGGCGGCGCGAGCCGGTCTTCTGGGACGGCCGCAACGACGTCTTCGCGTCCCTGGTTCAGGAGGTGACGACCACGCCGTTTCCGCGGGTCGTCGAGAAGTACGGCGTGGAGGCCCTGCTGATCTCCGAGCACGACTTCGAGGGGATCGCGCCCGAAATCCCGGAGCGCTGGGGCCTCGTCTACTGGGACGATTTCAGCGCGGTCTATCTAAGAAGGACGCCCGCGCACGCGGCGTTGCTGAATCGCCTGGAGCTGCGCCTCTTCCCCGGCTTCGGAGGGCGCCCGGGGCTGGAGCAGCTCGCGCGCGATCCCCACCTCGCCCCGGCCGCCCGAGGAGAGCTCGACCGGATGCTCGCCGCCTGGCCCGAAAACCAGCGCGCCCTCTACTTTCGCGGCGCCCTCTCGCTCTACCAGGGGAACCTCGAAGCCGCCCGGCGCGACTTCCGGGCGGCACTGGCGATCCGGGACAGCGAGCAGGTGCGGAAGGTGCTGGAGGCGATCGAGAAGCTCAAGGTCCTCGCCAACGGCGCAGACGCCGGTCGACCTCCTCGGCCGGGAGGCGCCGGTGCCCCTCCCTCATGAGCTGGAGAGCATCCGCCGCATCCCTGGGAGTGATCACAGAGCGCTCCACCAACTCGTCGAGCAGCCAGAGCGTTCCGTGGACCTTGACCCCTTCTTGCTCTGCCGCCTGCCGGAGGTGGCGGTCTCCGGTCAGCAGGAGGGCCCGTTGCGCGCGGGCGAGCACGAGCGCGAAGAGGTCGGATCGCGAAGGGTGCGGGTAGACGGCCGCCAGAGCGACGACCTCGGCAACCTGGCCCCCGTCGAGCTCACGGACGCGGAGCCCTCGCCGGACCAACTCGGCTCCTGCCGGCCTTTTCAGCTCCTCGGCGATCACATCGGGGACCTGCCACTCGAAAGGCAGCTGGAAGATCGGGCCGATGAGCCCCCCGGTGTCGAGGTCAATCCAGAAGTTCGTGTCCGTGACGCAGATCGACCGGAAGGCCATCGTGCTCCCTGGAGACCTCGGACAGGAACTGCTGGAGAGGTTTGCCGAGGAGCTCCGCCGCTCGCGTTTCGGAGATGAGATCCTCGGTCAGCGCCTGCATGACCAGTCTCTCGAAACGGGAGGGGTGCTCGGCGGGGTAGGCGTCGCCGGGCTCGGTGCGGTGCCAGCCTTCGCTCCGGAAGCGACGGAAGAGAGCGGCTGCGCGAGAGTCCGGAAGGAGCGCGAGATCGCGGGCGCGATAGACCCAGCCCTGCATGCTGAGGCCGTACTTGTGCTTGAGCAGGTGGAGCTCGTAGAGGTCGAGGCTCCGCCGCCGGCCGCCCAGCTCGAACCGGGCCGCGGGAGCGGGGACCAGGAATGCACCCGCGAACCGGTTCGCCGCCGCTTCGGCGGCGAGATCTCCCACCGGATCGAGCAGCAGATGGCCCAGCTCGTGAGCCAGGTTGAACCGCTGGCGGTCGCCGGGCAACCCCCGGCGGCTCACCACGACCGGCCGCGACCGGCCGTCCACCTCCGCCCGGAAGGTGCAGGCGTCGAACCGCGATTCGGCGTCGACGAGCCCGACCCAGATGTTGCGGTCTTCGAGCAACTCGGTCAGGTTCTCGATCGGGTCCCAGCCCAGGCGCCAGACCTCCCGGAGATCGAGCGCCGCCTGCTCAACGTCCTCCAGGGTGCCGGCAGGACGCGGGAAACCGGCCGGAAACGTGAAGTCGGCCCCCTCGGGAGTCCGGATCTCCTCGATCTCCAGATAGCGATCCACCCATTCCAGGATACGGGCCAGCAGGGCCTCTTCCTGCCTGGAGGGGAGGGAGCTGCGCTTCCGGTAGTCCGGCCGGATCTCGAGGATCCGCCGCGGCCGCACGAAGAACTCGACCGGCAGGCTGAGAGCACCGGCGAGACGAAGCAGAGAGCCGGAGCTCGGAACGTCGAGCCCGCGCTCGTACTTGGAGAGCGCCTGCGCGCTCAGTCGGGCGAGATCGCCCAGGTCGCGCAGGCTGAGCTCCCGCATCCGGCGCGCCTGCTGAATCCGGAGTCCGATCGTCATCTCGGTTGACAGGCTACGGCCGAGGGAAGACGTTTGTCAACCGGAGGCTCACCCGTAGAACGACCGCACCCCCTCGCACACCTCGTCGACCTCCCGGTCGGCCAGCTCCGGGTACATGGGGAGGCAGAGCACCTCGCGCGCCGCGGCGGTGGCCACGGGGAGGTCTCCCTCGGGGACGGAGACCAGGCCTTCCATCGCCGGCTGGCGGTCCAGGGTCGAGGGGTAGTGCACGGCGGAGGCGATCCCCCGGGACTTCAGGTGCTCCATGAGGGCGTCCCGCTTCTCCGTGCGGAGGGTGAGCTGGTGGTAGACGGAGGTCACTCCTTCCCGGTCCGGGGGGAAACGGATGTCGCCGGTCCTGGAGAGGCCGCTCTGGTAGCGGCCGGCCAGATCGCGGCGGCGGGCGTTGTCTTGGTCCAGCTTCTTGATCCGGCAGTTCAGCACCGCGGCCTGCAGACTGTCGAGCCGGCTGTTCACCCCGACCAGGACGTGGTGGTAGCGGCTCGTCTGGCCGTGGTTGGCGAGCAGGCGGACCTTGTCGACCAGATCGGCGTCGCCGCCGGTCACCGCGCCGCCGTCTCCGAAGCAGCCGAGGTTCTTGGTGGGGTAGAAGCTCCAGGCGGCGAGCCGGCCGAAGCCGCCGACCCGCTTTCCCTTCCAGCGCGCGCCGTGCGCCTGCGCCGCGTCCTCGATCAGCCAGAGACCGCGCTTTGCGCAGAGGGCGAGGATCGCATCCACGTCGAACGGCCGGCCGTAGAGGTGGACGCCGATGATCCCCACGGTGCGCCCGGTGACCCGCGCCTCCGCGTCGGCCGGGTCGAGGTTGAGCGTCTCCGGGTCGACGTCGGCGAAGACGGGGGTGCCGCCGAGCCAGAGCACGGCTTCGGCGGTGGCGAAGAAGCTGAAGGCGGGGACGATCACCTCGTCCCCCGGCTTCAGATCGAGAGCGCGCAGAGCGAGGATCAGGCCGTCCGTGCCGTTGCCCACGGCCACCGAGGCCGGCAGCTCCAGAAACTCCGCGAAGGCTTTTTCGAACTCCCGGACCTCGGGGCCCAGGACATAGGAATTCTCGTCGAGGATGCGCGCCCAGCGCTCCTCCAGCTCGGAGGCGATCCGCTGCCGCGCACGCTTCAGGTCGAGGATGGGGATGCTCATGATGCGGCGGATTCTATCCGGTGTGGAATAGACTCCGCCCGTGCTTTCCCGTTTCCGCTTCTACTGGGTGGTCGGCGTCTGCGGAGCGGTGCTGATGGCGCTGGAGATCCTCTCCAGCCGGGTGCTCGCGCCGCATTTCGGCAACAGCGTCTACGTCTGGGGCTCGATCATCAGCGTCTTCCTGGCCGCCCTGTCCGTGGGCTATCTGTGGGGCGGCCGGCTCGCCGACCGGCATCCTTCGATGACCGCGCTCGGGCGGCTCATCGCGCTCGCGGGCTCCTTCCAGGCCCTCCTCCTGTGGGTCGGCCGGCCCATGGCGGCCTGGCTCGGCGGCGCGACGGGCGCGACGCCGGCCGGCACGCTCCTCGCCACCGCGGTCCTCTTCGGGCCGGCGAGCATCCTTCTCGCCACGGTCTCGCCCTACGCGGTACGCCTGGCAATCCACGACCTGGGCACGGTGGGGAACACGGCCGGGCGCCTCTACGCCCTGTCCACCCTGGGGAGCCTGGCCGGCACGCTCGGCTGCACCTTCGGGCTGATCCCGTTCCTGGAGCTGCACCAGATCATCGGCCTGCTCGCCCTGCTGACCGCGGTCACCGCCCTCCTCGCGCTGTCCGGCGCGCTCGGGACCGAGAAAGCCGCGAGCGCTCTCGCCGCCCTGCTGCTGATCGCCAGCGTGCCGGCCGTCTTCTCGAAGCTCCGGCTGGAGGGGGACATCATTTATGAACGGGTCACCCCCTACCAGACGCTCGTGGTGCACCAGCGCAACGGGGTGCGGACCCTGGAGAGCGACCGCATCCGGCAGGCCGCGGTGAGCCTGGCCGACGGCGAGCCGGCCCTCCCCTATCCGCGGTGGAGCGCCCTGGCGCTCGTGCTCAACCCGCGGCTCGATCGGATGCTGGTGCTCGGCCTCGGCGGCGGCAGTGCCCCGGGGTATCTGCAGCGGCGGCTTCCTCATCTGCGGGTCGATTCGGTGGACGTCGATCCCGCGGTCCCCGAGGTGGCGCGACGCTTTCTCCGCTTCGCGCCGCGGCCGGGCGACCGCGTCCTCATCTCAGATGCCCGCAGCTTCCTGCACGGCTCGAACGAGCGCTGGGACCTCATCTTCTGCGACACCTACATCGGTCTGTCGGTGCCGTTCCACCTGACCACGGTCCAGTTCCTCGACGAGGTCGAGCGCCACCTGACGCCGGACGGCGTCTTCATGCTGAACCTGGCCGCCGGGCTCTCCGACCCTTTTTCGCAGGCCATGTACAACACGGTGCGCGACCGCTTCCAGACGGTCTACCTGTTCCGGGTGCGCGGCGCGGCCAACGTCGAGGTGCTGGCGACCGGGCAGCCGGCGTTGCCCCCGTCGCAGCTCGCGGCCCGCGCCCGCGATCTCGACGCCCGCTTCCATTTCGATCCCCCGCTCCGCGAGCTCGTCGCCACCCGCCTCCACGGCGAATTCGTGTCGCGGGACACCCCGCTGCTGAGCGACGAGTACGCCCCGGTCGACCGGCTGATCCGGCTCGGGCAGCGGTAGGGGATCAGGGAATCGCTCTCAGCGGGTACCGCGTCCATGGCGTGGCATAGACCACGATCTCGTCCCCGCCCATGGTGATGTTGTCGCGGATGGGGAGGCGGAGGAGGGGGCGGAAGCGGGGGTCGAGCGAGAGGGTGGGGAACCACTTCGGGAAGATCACCAGGTAGTCGGGCCGGCGCTTGGCGATCTCCTCCGCCATCACCGGCTCCCAGGGGCGGTTCTCCCGCACGGCGCGGTTGACCGCCTGCCGGATCTCCGGGTTGGCGATCCCCGCGAGGTCGATCACCCGGTTCGGCAGCAGGAACTTGAGGGCGCCGATGTCGTTGACCGCGAGGACGGCGTCCGGATCGAGGCGCGGCGCCAGCCAGCGGGCCACGGCCACGTCGCTGTCCTCTACGTTCGCCACGTTCTGGGCGTAGCGGCCCGCTCCTTCGACCAAGGTCGAGAGCGTCGGCCAGAGGATCACGATGGCCAGGAGGATCTTGAGCCGCGGTCCCAGGGTCGCCGCGGCGCGCTCCAGCCCGAGGACGCCGAGCACGATCAGGACCGGGAAGAAGGGGAAGTAGTAGCGCCCGAAGTTCCCGACCAGCAGGCCCTTGCCGGCCGGGCTGATCGTCGAGTAGGCGACCGGCAGGGCGAGGAGCCAGAGGGCCGGCAGGAGACCGCGGTCGCGCGGCGTGCCCAGCCTCTCGGCAAGCGCCAGAACGCCGGCGCCGGCGAGCAGCACCATATAAGGTTGCGGCCGGAAGAGGATGCCGAGGACCGAGTAGATGTACTGGAGGTCCGGCAGGAAGTGGCGGAGCTCGCCCCCCTTGGCGGCGAACGTGGTCGGCAGGAACGACCCGCCGGCCCACCGATAGAAGAGGAAGGGTCCCACCAGGGCGCAGGCGGCCAGAGCGGCCCCGAGGAGAACGTTCCGCAGCGGCGGCCGTCTCCAGACGAGAGCGCCGTCCTCCTCCCGCGCGACGACCAGGCAGCGGTCCGCGAGGGCCAGGACCAGGAGCAGCAGCCCCTCGGGCCGGGCCAGGGCGGCCACGGCGAAGACCCCGGCCGCGAGGGGTGGGGCGGCCGGCCCGGCGGCGCGCTCCCGCAGATGGAGGATCATGCCGGACAGGGAGAGGAAAACGAAGAGCGGGACCTCCATCCCGGACAGGGCCGACCAGACGAGCCACGAGGTGGACAGGGTGAGGACGGCGGCCAGGCTCGCCAGGCCGCGGCCGAGGCCCAGCTCGCGCGCCAGCTTCCAGGTCGCGGCCACCCCCGCCAGGTGGAGCGCCACGCCCACCAGCTTGGTCCAGACGATGACGCTGCCGGGCAGGAGGAAGAGCAGCGCCAGGATCGCCGTCCACAGCGGCGCGGTCGATCCGGTCACCAGCTCGCCGGGGTTGTAGGCGAGCCCGCGTCCCGCCGCCAGGTTGCGCGCGAACTGCAGGTGGATCCAGCTGTCGTCGAGCGGAAAGCCGAGGTCGCCGGAGAGCAGCCAGGCCTCGGCGGCGAGATAGACGAGGCAGGCGAGGAGGGCGAGCGGCAACAGCCAGACCAGCGGGCGGACCCCGGAGGGGCTCTCGTTCGGAAGCGGCATTGGCCTATTATCCTGCGTTACTGATCATGCGTCGAACCTCGGAATCTCCGCTCGTCCGCCGGCAGCGGCTCGCCGCCCGCATCGCCCTCTACACCAGCTGCGTGCTGGCCGGTCTCGCCGCCTGGGGCCTCGTCCGCGCCCTCGACCGGCCGCTCAAGAGCCTGGCCTCCGACCGCTGGATCCAGATGGACTACCCGAACCGCCCCGAGGTCAAGCTCCTCCGGGACTACGTGCGGATCGACACCACCGACACCACCGGGAGCGAGGTCGACGGCGCCAGATTCCTGGCGCGGCAGCTCGCGGCGGCCGGCATTCCGGCGCAGCTCGAGATCCTCGACGACAAGCACGCCAACGTCTACGCCGAGCTCGAGGGGGCCGATCCGCACCCGCTCGTCCTCCACAACCACATCGACGTCTCGGCGGTCGACCCCAAGGAGTGGTTCTTTCCTCCCTTCGAGGGGCACATCGAGATCCCCTGGATCTACGGCCGGGGCGTCTTCGACATGAAGAGCGTGGCGATCGCCCAGCTGCTGTCGATGATCGACTTGAAGCAGAGCGGCAAGCCGCTCGAGCGCTCCGTCCTCTTCCTCGCCACCAGCAGCGAGGAGCGCGGCAGCCGCCTCGGCGTGCGACGGATCATCGAGCTGCACCCCGACATGGTCCGCAACTTCTGGGCGGTGCTCACCGAGGGGGGCGCCGTCGAGGCCCGCTCGCGCGAGGACATCAAGTACTGGGGGACCGAGTTCGGCCAGAAGCGGTTCGTCGACGTGACCCTCTGCGGCAGCGACCGCCAACAGCTGGAGGACCTGCACCAGCTCCTCGTCGACCGCATCGACCGCGGATATCCGGATCCGGAGGTCCCCGTCCGCGTCACTCCCGAGGTGCGCGCCTATCTCGCGAGCTACGGGCCGAGCCGCGACCGCAAGGACTTCCGCGAGATGCTCGCCAACCCGGACGCGACCATCCTCGATCCCGAGTCCTTCCGCAAGCTGCCCGACTACGTCCGCTCGCTGTTCCGGCCCGAGGCCGTCCCCTTCCCGGTCGCCGCGGCGCCCGGCGGCGGCTTCGAGATGGTCGTCAAGCTCCACCTCCTCCCCGGCCAGGAGCTCCCCGAGGTGATGGGCGGCCTCCTCCCGCGCTGGCTCACCTGGGGGTTGACGACGGCCGTCGACGAGTCGCCGTCCGCCCGCCACGGCAGCCCGCTCGACCATCCGGTCTTCGTCGAGATCCAGAAGGCGCTCGAAGAGCGCTATCCCAGCGTCCCGAAAGGCCCCTGGTTCCTCCCGTGGACGGCCACCGACTCCCGCTTCTTCCGGGCGATGGGCGTGCCGTCCTACGGCTTCTCGCCCTTCCTCATCATGAACACCGACACCTTGCAGGTCGACCGGGCGAACGAGCGCTTCGCCCTCCCCGGTTTCGTCGAGGGCGTGGGCCTCTACAAGGACGTCGTCCGCCGGCTGGTGCTCTAGCCTCCCCCCTGACACGGAGTGGCAGCCGGCGCGGCCAGAAGTTGCCACAAATTGTCAGGCTCCGAGAAGAAGGCTCAGAAAACAAACGATTTACGGGCGCGGCAGGGCTGGCACCAGCCCTGCTTTAGGGAAGGGAAGACAACAACAATCCGAGCCCCAGGGATTTCCCCGGGAAGGGATTTTCGGACCAGGGAGGAGACAATCCAATGTTGAGCAGAATCCGCAACCGGCAGAAGGGCTTCACGTTGATCGAGCTGCTGATCGTGGTCGCGATCATCGGAATCATCGCGGCGCTTTTGATCCCCAACTTCCTCGACGCCCTGCAGAAGGCGAAGCAGAAGAGGACCGTGGCTGACATGCGCAATACCGGAACCGCGATGTTCTCCTGGCTGACCGACCAGGTCGGCGCCGCCGCTGCCGGAGCTGCCGGCACCGTCACGATGGGCTCTTATGCGACGATCACCGAGAGCTACCTCGACTCGACCGCCGGCCTCGTGCCGCAGTACATGCAGGACGTTCCTTCGGTCGACGGCTGGAAGAACCCCTATCAGTACTACCTGAACACCGCGAACCCGCTGGCACAGCAGGTCATGGCGATCCGCTCGCTCGGCCGCAACAAGACGGAGGAGAGCGCTGCGTACTCCGTCACCTCGTTCGAGCCGACCGACTACAACCAGGACATCGTCTGGGCCGACGGCTTCTTCGTCCGCTGGCCGCAGAAGCCCTGAGCACACGAACGAACAGCAAGAATCCCAGCAGTACCAACTCCTCTTCGTGGGGCGTCGCGGTTGGGCGGCGCCCCCTTTTTGTTTCTCCCCGCTTCTGACACTTTGTGGCGCACCGCCCTGCCACTCCGTGTCAACGAACGGTCCCTCCCCCTCCGCATCCCCTCGACACAAGCCCGCGCGGCCGGTTGGCACTAACGATGCTTAAGCATGGATACGACCAACAAACAAACGGAGCCCCTGGGAGGGGGGCAGGGCTTTCCGGAAACCAGGGAGGACATAGTCAAATGTTGAGCAGAATCCGCAACCGACAGAAGGGCTTTACGCTGATCGAGCTGCTGATCGTGGTCGCGATCATCGGCATCATCGCGGCGCTCCTGATCCCCAACTTCCTCGACGCTCTGCAGAAGGCGAAGCAGAAGAGGACCGTGGCTGACATGCGCAATACCGGAACCGCGATGTTCTCCTGGCTGACCGACCAGGTCGGCGCAGCCGCCGCCGGAGCCGCCGGCACCGTCACGATGGGGTCCTATGCGACGATCACCGAGAGCTACCTCGACTCGACCGCCGGCCTCGTGCCGCAGTACATGCAGGACGTCCCTTCGGTCGACGGCTGGAAGAACCCCTATGAGTACTACCTGAACACCTCGAACCCGCTGGCACAGCAGGTCATGGCGATCCGCTCTCTCGGCCGCAACAAGACGGAGGAGAGCGCCGCGTACTCCGTCACCTCGTTCGAGCCGACCGATTACAACCAGGACATCGTCTGGGCCGACGGCTTCTTCGTCCGTTGGCCGCAGAAGCCCTGAGCTTCCCAGCAGTACCAACTCTTCTTTCTCGGGGTGCCGTGGTTGGACGGCGCCCCCTTCTTTCCTGATCGATCGTTCCTGGTAGAGTGCGGCCTCGCATGGTTCCCCGGCGCCTCTTCGCACCGCTCCTCGCCCTGGCTCTGCTGGGACCGCCCGCGGCGCCCGCGGAAACTCCCAGCCGGTTGTCCGAGCCGGCGCTCTGGCTGCAGAGCTATCTGCGCATCGACACCACGAACCCGCCCGGCCGCGAGCACCTGGCGGCGGCGTTTCTCGCCGGCATCCTGCAGCGCGAAGGGATCGCGACACAGCTCCTCGTCTCGCCGCAGGGGCGGACGAGCCTCTGGGCCCGCCTGTCCTCCCCGGCGTCGCAAAGAAGCGGCGGCCGCGCCATCGTCCTCCTGCACCACATGGACGTGGTCCCCGCCGGTCCGGGCTGGACCGCCCGGCCGTTCGCCGGCGAGATCCGCGACGGCCGCCTGTGGGGGCGCGGCGCCGTGGACGACAAGAGCCTGGGGATCGCCCAGCTCGCCGCTTTCGTCGACCTGAAGCGGCGCGGCGTGCCCCTGGACAAAGACGTCATCTATCTCGCGGTGGCCGACGAGGAGAACGGCGGCGGCCAGGGGGTCGGCTGGATCATGGGCAGCCATCCCGGGCTCTTCCGCGGCGTGGAAGGGGTGGTCGGCGAGGGTGGGCGCTCCCAGGTCTCGGGGGACGGCCGGCTCCTCTGGTGGGGGATCGAGGTGTCCCAGAAGCGTCCGCTGTGGCTCCAGGTCACCACCTCCGGCCGCGCCGGGCACGCTTCGGGGCTGAACCCGGAGAGCGCGAACCACCAGCTCGTCCTCGCCCTCGCCCGCCTGCTCCAGAAGCCGATCCGCTGGCGGGTCACTCCGCCGGCCCGCGCCTACCTGCACGCCATCGCGCCGCTCCACCAGGGACAGCTGCGGCACGCGCTCTCCGACATCGACCGCGTGATCACCCCGACCGGCCCCAAGGAGTTCCTGCTGCCGGGGATGGCCAACCTGTTCGTCAACTCGGTCCAGGTGACGGTGCTCGACGGCGGCGAGAAGATCAACGTGATCCCGGGGACGGCCAGGGCGCTCATCGACGTCCGGCTCCTCCCGGACACGGACGCGAAGATCTTCCTCGGCGAGATCCGCCAGGCGCTGGGCGACGACTGCACGGTCGAGGTCCTGGTGACCTCGCCCCCGGCGGCGCCGTCGCCCTCCTCCGGACCGGTCTGGACCGCTCTCGCCCAGGCGCTCGGCGCGAGCGGGCCGGTGGTGCCGACGTTCGTGCCGGGCTTCACCGACTCGCGCTTCTTCCGCGAGCGCGGCATACCGGCCTACGGGATCACCCCCTTCGCCCTCTCCGGGGAGGACCTGCGGGGCATCCACAGCTCGGACGAGCGGATCCCCGTCGACGAATTCGACAAGGGCGTCGAGAGGATGCGCCGCGCCGTGGCGCTCTACTCCAGCCGGAAATAGCGGACCGACGGGAAGAGCTCGACCTCCAACCCGCCCGGCAGCGCCGCCTTCACCGGTCCGGCCGCCGCGCTCCAGCCCACGGCCGTCTCCGTGCCGTCCGGCCGCCGGAAGAGCCAGAGGCGCGCGGGCTCGGGTGCCGGAAGGACCCGCTCCAGACGGCAGCCGTCGAGCTCGCGAAGGAGGGTCTTCAAGGCGAAGAACGCCGGCCGCCGCCGCGGATGCGCGGGGTCGGCGGGATCGACCAATCCGTAGCCGCGCGCGATCAGCTGCCACCAGAAGACCCGCTCCACGAGACCGGTCCCCAGGGTGAGCAGGTAGTAGCGGACCAGGTAGTCGGCCTGGGACTCCTCGTCGACCGAGACGCTCTTCCCCGCCGGCGAGTGGGGTCCCTCCCAGAGCGGCCAGTTCACCTCGGTGATCCAGACGCGGGCGGCGGCGTTGCGCGCCGTGTCCGCCAGGGCCTTGAGCAGGACCACCTTGCCGGCGGTGTCGAAGCCCGCCTGCCGGTTCTCCGGCGCGCCGCGGCGGTCGACGTAGAGGAGCGCCGAGACCGCGTCGAAACGGAAGCCGGCATCCTTCTGATTGAGGATCGCCGCAGTGATGTGATATTCGAAGTCGATCACCGCCGGGCCCAGGATCTCCATCCCGGGCGTCCGCCGCAGGATTGCCGCGGCGGAGCGGACGAGCGCCGCGTATTCGTCGAGCTTCCAGATCCCCCACTTGCTGCGGTTGACCGCCTGCCCCACCTGGAAGCGCGGGCCGTAGGGGGCGAAAGCGCCGGCGAGCCGCTCGACCGCCCGCTCCCAGCGTGCCGGATCGCGGACGAGATCCCGGTTCTGGGGCAGCGCGAAGGTGAGCTCGACGCCTCTCGCGTGGAGGGCGCGCGCCAGCTCCTCCTCGGCCGCGTGCTCCTCCTCCCAGGGATGGAGCCGCAGGAGGACGTGGCGCACCCCGAGCTCGTCGACCAGCGCCAGGGGGGCCTCCGGGTTCTCAGGAAAAGGACGCAGGCAGAGGCCGGCACCCTTCCAGTCCACCGGCGACTGCCACAGCTCGCGCTTCAGCTGGAGATAGCGGCGGCGGATGCGAGGCAGGGCGACGGCGACGGCCGCCGCCTCTCCGGCATGGGCGCGGGCGTCGGCCAGACGGACGCGGAGCTTGGCGAAGCGGCCGGCATGCTGGTGCGGCTGGTCCGAGAGGCGGTCCCAGACGATGCGGTCGCGGGCCGCGGCGTCGGCCGGAGCCGGCGGGATGTGGGCGTGCGCGGTGCGCGGCCGGAGCAGCTCTCGTAGCTTGCGCGTCCCGCCGCGCAGGCGCTGCTTGGTCCGGTTCTTCCAGAGGAAGGCGTGGTGGTAGGCGAGATAGAGGCTCCTGCCCTTTGGCTTCCCTCCCCAGTAAGCCTCCAGGAAGCGGTCCCGGTCCTCGGGCCGCAGGAGCGGCATGCGCGACAGGTCGCGGAGCCGCTCGTTCGTCGAGAGCCGCCGCCCCATGCGCGTGCGGTTGAGGTCGATCAGATAGAGGGCGTCGGGCGCGCTTATCAGGATATTGCCGCTCGACAGGTCGCGGTGCCAGAACCCGGCGTCGTGAAGCCGGCGGGCCATCCGGCCCAGCTCTTCGAGGAAGCGGGGGTAGTCGACGTCCGGGAGCTCCTCGCGCTCCCGGCCGGCGTTGGCGGCGCGGATCAGATAGCGCGCCTCCAGCACGCCGGTGAGATGGCGGCAGACGTAGAAGGCCGGCCCGCTCCCGCTCTCCGATTCGACGAGCAGCAGGGGCTCGGGCGTCAGCAGGCCGGCGGCGAGGAGGGCCTGGGCCACGCGCCAGCTCTTCGCGGCCTTGCTCCCCTGGAGGCGGCGCTTCAGCCGGTCGCGGGCGCCGGCGTGGCGGAACTGCTTGACCACCGCCTCGACCGGACCGGCCACCGTCTCCAGCCGCACGACGTAGAGGTAGTTCCGCCCCCAGTGGAGCGTCTTCAGGGCGGCCGCCGGATCGACCACCCGGGCCACCTCGCGGGCCAGGTCGGCGGGGCGGAGCTCCTCGCTCAGCTCGCCGGTCCAGCCGGGGAGCGCGAAGGACCGGCTCCCCACCCGCTCACACCTCCACGACGTCGAAGCGCTCGTGATGGAGCTCGGGATCGCTCTGCAGCAGGATGCGCACCCCGAGCGACCGTTCGAGCTCGTCGAGGATCGCCCGCTCCTCCTGCTGCAGGGCGCGCGCGACCTCGGGGTGAACGCGCAGCAAGAGCTCCGGCTGCTGGCCGAAACGGCCGCGCAGGTGGAGGAGCTCCTTGCGCAGGTTGAGGCAGATCGTGGCCACCGATTTGACCCGCCCGCGGCCGGCGCAGTACGGGCAGGGCTGGGTGAGCAGGCGCTCGAGGTTGGCGCGGCTCCTCTTGCGCGTGATCTCGACCAGGCCGAACTCCGAGATGTTGAGCATCTTGGTCTTCGCCCGGTCCTTGCGCAGCTCGCCCTCCAGGGCGGCGAAGACCTGGCTCCGGTGCTCCTGCTCGATCATGTCGATGAGGTCGATGACGATGATCCCGCCCAGGTCGCGCAGCCGGATCTGCCGCACGATCTCCTGCACCGCTTCGAGATTGGTCTGGAGCACCGTGTCCTCGAGGTTGCTCTGCCCGACGAAGCGGCCGGTATTGACGTCGATGGCGACCAGGGCCTCGGTCGGGTTGATCACGATGTAGCCGCCCGACTTGAGCCAGACCTTGCTCTTGAGCGCCGCCTCGATCTGCTCCTCGATGCCGAACTGCTCGAAGAGCGTGGCCCCCTGGCGGAACAGCTTCACCTTGGCGACCAGCGACGGCTGCACCTGGTCGAGGAACTCGACGATCCGCTCGTAGGTCTCCTCGCCGTCGACCCAGAGGACGCTGAAGTCCGGCCGCAGGAGGTCGCGCACCACCCGCAGCGCCAGGTCGAGGTCCTGGTGGAGGAGCGTCGGCGCCGCCACCCGGGCCGCGCGGTGGCGGATCTTCTCCCACAGCCGCGAGAGGTAGGCGAGATCGCTCTCGAACTCGTCCGTCCCCTTGCTCTCTCCCACCGTGCGCACGATCAGGCCGCCGTTCCCCCCGGAGAGCTGGCTGATCAGGGCGAGGAGCCGCTCGCGCTCGGCTTCGTCCTCGATGCGGCGGGAGACGCCGAAATGGCGCACCGTGGGCAGCAGGACCAGGTAGCGCCCCGGCAGGGTGACGTGCGTGCTGATCCGCGCCCCCTTGTTCGGCAGCGGGTCCTTGACCACCTGGACGATGATCTCCTGCCCCGGTTTGAGCAGCTCGTCGATCGACGGCGCCGGCCCGTGGTGGACCGGCGGCGGCTCCTCGGCTTGGCGCGGCTCCTCGATCTCCAGCTCCTCCATGGCCTCGATGTCGCTCGCCACGTCGCTCACGTAGAGGAAGGCGTCGCGTTCCAGGCCGACGTCCACGAAGGCCGCCTGCATGCCCGGGAGCACCCGCGTGACCCGCCCCTTGTAGACGTTGCCGACCAGGCCGCGATGGCGGTGCCGCTCGACGAAGATCTCGGTGAGCCGGTCGTCTTCCAGAATCGCGATCCGCGTCTGGTGCGGATCGCTCTCGATGAGCATCTTGGCGGTCATCAGGTCGATCTACCGGTTGACGTACCGCCGCATGTCGACCCCGAGGATGATGCCGGTCGCGATGAAGTTCACCATGGTGAACGAGCCGCCGTAGGAGAGGAACGGCAGGGGGATGCCGGTGTTCGGCAGGTACCCCACCACCATGGCCGCGTTGTAGAGGACGTGGAAGCAGGTGACCGAAACCAGCCCGGTGACCAGCAGGATGCCCGCCCGGTCGCGCGCCCGCATGGCGATGCGCGCCGCGCTGCGGATGTAGATGGCGTACAGGCTGAGCACCGTGATGACGCCGACGAAGCCCCACTCCTCCGCGAGCACCGCCAGAATGAAGTCGGTGTGGCGCGCCGGCAGGAAGCGGAGCTGGCTCTGCGTCCCCTGCATGTACCCCTTGCCCACCAGCTTGCCGGAGCCGACGGCGATCTTGCTCTGCCGCACCTGATACCCGGCTCCCAGCGGATCGCTCTCGGGGTGGAGGAAGGTGAGCACGCGCTGGCGCTGGTACGGCTTCATGCCGACCGCCCAGACTCCGGCTCCCAGGACGAGCCCGATCAGCGCCGCAATCACCAGCAGACGCATGCGGACCCCCGCGACCAGCAGCATGCCGGCGAGGATCGGCGTGTACATCAAGGCACCGCCCATGTCGGGCTCGATGGCGACCAGGACGATCGGCAGGCCCCCGATGAGGATCAACGTGAAGATCTGGCGCAGGTCGAGGATCCGCGTGTTGAGCCCCGCCAGATAGCGGGCGATAAAGAGCGCCGTGGCGAGCTTGGCGAACTCCGAGGGCTGGAACTGCCACGGGCCGACCTGGATCCAGTTGGCGGCGCCGCCGCGCACCACCCCGATGAACAGGACGGCCACCAGGGAGATCAGCCCCAGGACGTAGAGCACCAGGGAGAAGTCGAGCAGCACGTGGTAGTCGATGCTCACCGCCACCAGGAGCAGCACCAGGCCGATCCCGACCCAGACGGCCTGGCGCGGGAAGTAGTCGACCGTCATCTCGGAGCTGGCGCTGTGCACCGTCGCGAGGCCGATCACCGCCAGGAGGAGGGCGGAGACGGCCAGCCCCAGGTCGAGAGACGAGAGGAACCGCAGCCGTTGCGGCTTCTCTTCAGCGAGCGGCTGGATTGAGATCGATCTTGAAATATTTTGCATAGATGGCCTGCGCGATCGGTGCCGCCGAATGCGACCCCGAGCCGCCGTGCTCCGCGAACACCGCGACGACGATCTCCGGATTGTTGAGCGGCGCGAACGAGGTGAACCAGGCGTGGTCGCGGTACTTGAAGGGGAGGGCATGGGCATCGAGGCGCTGCGCCTGCGCGATCACCTGCACGGTGCCGGTCTTGCCCGCGATCTCGGCCCCGGGGACCCGGGCCGACACGTAGGCCGTGCCCCCCGGCTCGTTGACCACGGCCCACATCCCTTCGCGGACGATGCGCAGGGCGTGGGGGTCGAACGGGACGTGGACCGGCGGCGGCACGTCCGCGTCCTCGACCAGATGGGGCGTCACCCGGTAGCCGCCGTTGGCGATCATGGCGGCCATCGAGGCCATCTGGAGCGGGGTCATCAGCACCGGGCCCTGGCCGATCGAGACCGAGATCGTCTCGCCCGGGTACCACTTGAAGCCGCGGGCCTTCAAGCTCCAGTCGGGATCGGGCACCAGCCCCTTCTTCTCGCCGCCGATGTCGATGCCGGTCGGCTGCCCGAGGCCGAACATCCGCGCGTAGCGGGCGATGCGCTCGATCCCCAGCTTCTGGCCGAGGGTGTAGAAGAAGACGTCGCACGAGCCCTTGATCGCGCTCCGCGCATCGACCGAGCCGTGGCCCCCCTTCTTCCAGCAGCGGAAGACGCGGCCGTAGAAGACGCCGGAGCCGCCGCAGAAGACCCGGGTGTGCTCGTTGAAGACCCCCTCGGTCAGCCCGGCCGTGGCCATGATCACCTTGAAGGTGGAGCCCGGCGAATAGGTGTTCTGGATGGCGCGGTTCTGCAGCGGTTTATTGGGGTCGTCGAGGAGCGCCCTCCAGTCGTCCACCTGCAGCCGGCGGGCGAAGATGTTCGGGTTGTAGCCCGGCGAGGAGACCAGGGCGAGGATCTCGCCGTTCCTGGGGTCCATGGCGACGATCGCGCCGACCCGCTCCGGCCCCTCCAGCCAGCGCGCCGCCTCCTGCTGCAGCTCGAGGTCGATGGTCAGCTTCAGGGTCTTGCCCGGGACCGCCGGCTTCTCGCCGAACACCTCCAGGGGCTCGCCGCGGCTGTCGACGACCACGGCGCGCTCGCCCTCCTCGCCGCGCAGCTCGGCGTCGTAGGCCTGCTCGAGCCCCTTCTTGCCCACCAGGTCGCCGGGCTTGTAGCGGCCGTCCGAGCGGTCGATCTCGTCCTGGGTCACCTCGCCGAGGTAGCCGAGGAAGGCGGCGGTCTGGGCGCCGTGGCGGTAGAGGCGCAGGTGCTGGATCTCGACCTCGAACTCGGGGTGCTCGAGGCTGTTCACGTGGAAGCGCGCCACCTGGGCGAGGGACAGGTTCTCGGCGAGGAGGACCGGCGTGAAGTCGGGGATCCCGCGGTAGCGGTCGAGGATCGCCCTGAGCTCGGCGACCGGCCGGCCGACCACGCCGGCGGCGAAGGCGAGCGCTCCGGGCAGGTCCGTGCTGCGGCTCCGGTCGAGCATCAGGTTGTAGCTCGGGATGTTCTCCACCAGCAGGCGGCCGTGGCGGTCGTAGATGAGGCCGCGCGGCGCCTGGATCGGCAGCTTGCGCAGCCGGTTCTCCTCGGCCATCTGGCGGTACTCGTCGCCGCGGACGAGCTGGATGTACCAGTACCCCGAAGCGATCGCCACGATCAGGCCGCTGACCAGGGCGACCAGGACACGGATCCGCGCGACCAGATCGTCCCGATGCTCGCGAACGACTCGCATTCTCGGCTCTCCTCGGCGCGCCTTTTCAGTCCAGGCGCAGCCGGCTCATGCGGCCGCGCCGACGCGTCTCGGCCGTGCGCCGCCAGTGTGCCGACGCGATGTGGATCGACATCCCCAGCACGCCGCAGGCGCCGGCCCGGATGGCCACCCAGAGCGGGTTCGGCACCTCGGGTGCAGGGAGCAAGAGATACGCCAGCCCGACGACGATCGCCTGCTGGGCGACCGAGGCGAAGCTCACCAGGGCCAGCACGCCGGTCGCCCGCTGGATGACCAGCCGCTGCGCCAGGCGGGCCGCGCCATACCCGACGATGGTATCAGCGAAGCCGAAGAGGCCGAAGGGGACGCCGGTGAGCGAGTCGTGGATCAGGCCGACGAGCATGCCGGCAAAGAGAGCGGCCAGCGAGCTCGCCTCCAGCCCATAGAGGACCACCACCACCAGGAACACGTCGACCGCGAGGGCGAAGTCGGGGATCAGCCGCACCCCCAGGAGGTGGACCAGCACGGCCGCGGCAACGGCAGCGAAAAATTTAAGGGCGTTCAAGCGGGGCGGTCTCCCGGAGCTCCTGGGGAACCGGCTCGAACTCGAGCAGGTAGACCTGGTCGAGCGCGCCGAAGTCGACGGCGGGGGCGAGCTGGATGCGGTGGAAGAGCTGCCCCCCCTCTGCGACCGAGGTGACGGTGCCGATCGGGATGCCGCGCGGATAGACCCCGTCGATCCCGGCGGTCTGCACCGCGTCGCCCGGACGCACGTCGGCCTGGAGCGGCACGAACTCCAGCTCCAGGCTCTCCGCGGCCCGGCCGCCGCCGCGCACGATCCCCTGGCGGCGGGTGCGCAGGATCATCGCGCCGACGCCCGCGGCGCGGTCGGTGATCAGCTGCACCTTGGCGTAGTGCCCGGCCACGGTGAACACCCGTCCCACCAGCCCGTTGGCCGAGAGGACCGGCTGGTCGACCCGCGCCCGGGCGTCCCCGGTATAGATCACCAGGGTCCGCAGCCACGAGGCGTGGTCGACGTAGACGATGTCGACGGCACGGATGCGGCCGATCGGCGGCGAGGCGTGGCGCACCGCGTCTCCCAGGCGGCGGGCCTCGACCTCGACGTCATTGAGCTGGAGAAGGCGCAGCTTCAGATCCTCCACTTCCCGGCGCAGCCGGCGGTTCTCATCCTGCAGGCTGCCCCGCGTGCGCAGCCCTTCGCCCAGACCGACCACGCCCCTGGGCAGGCTCGCCACGGCGCGCGCCGCCGGACCGAGCAGGCGCAGCGCCAGCGATTCGAGCAGCGTATCGCCGGCGCGCGCCCCCTGCATCGCGAGGTAGACGAGCTGCCCCGCCAGCACGATGATCAGCACCCAGCCGGTGCGGCGCTCGTCCACTAACGGATCGAGACCTTGCGCAGCAGGTCGATGTCGGAAAGCACCTTGCCGGTGCCGAGCACGACCGAGGCCAGGGGGTCCTCCGCCAGCACGACCGGCAGGCCCGTCTCGTCCCGCAGGCGCTGATCGAGGTTGCGCAGCAGTGCGCCGCCGCCCGACAGCACGATGCCTTTGTCCATAATGTCGGCCGACAGCTCCGGGGGGGTCCGTTCGAGGGCCATGCGGACCGCTTCGACGATGGTGGCGACCGGCTCGGCGAGGGCCTCGCGGATCTCCTCGTCGGTGATGGTCAGGGTCTTGGGGACGCCCTCGACGAGGTCGCGCCCCTTGATCTCCATCTTGAGCTCTTCCTTGAGCGGATAGGCCGAGCCGAGCTCGATCTTGATCTGCTCGGCGGTGCGCTCGCCGATCAGCAGGTTGTACTTGCGCTTCAGGTACTGGATGATCGCCACGTCCATCTCGTTGCCGGCGATGCGCACCGAGCGGCTGTAGACCGTGCCGGCGAGCGAGATGACCGCGACGTCCGTGGTGCCGCCGCCGATGTCGACGATCATGTTGCCCGACGGCTCGGTGATCGGCAGCCCGGCGCCGATGGCGGCCATCATCGCCTGCTCGACCAGGAAGACCTCCGAGGCGCCGGCGCGCATCGCCGAGTCGCGGACAGCCCGCTTCTCGACCTGGGTGATCTCCGAGGGGACGCCGATGACGATCCGCGGGTGCACGTACATCTTGCGCCCGTGCGCCTTGCGGATGAAGTACTCGAGCATCCGCTCGGTCACCTCGAAGTCGGCGATCACGCCGTCCTTCATCGGCCGGATCGACTCGATGTTGCCGGGCGTGCGGCCGAGCATCTCCTTGGCTTCGCTGCCGACGGCTTCGATCCGGTTGGTGAGCTTGTTGATGACGACGACCGAGGGCTCGCGGACGACGATGCCCTGGTTGATGGCGAACACCAGGGTATTGGCGGTGCCGAGGTCGATGGCGAGGTCTTTGGAAAAGTAGCGAAGCAGCGAGGCGAGGGGCATCAGCCTTCCTGGTCCTTGTCGGTCTTGCCCCGGACGGTCCGCGACAGCGGGCGCCGGGCGGCCGGAGCAGAGTTCATGGTTTCGGACGTCTACGGGTTTTCGACGAAGACGCGGTGGCGGCGCAGCGTTTCGTTGCCGCTGGCATCGCGGGCACGGATCTCGATGAAGCTCCAGCCGTCTTTCGAGAGCTGGACGGTCTTGGTGAAGGATCCATCCGCTTCGGTTTTGACCTGCTCCCCGTTGATCTCGATCCGCGCGCCGGGCTCGCTACGCCCACCGACGATGAAGATACTACCGTAGGATTTGACGTCTGCGAGGTCAAGCTCCGGCGGAGTCGTATCTTTTTCTCCGCCACCGCTGCGGAACGAGGCCACCCGGAACTTCCGCGGCTTGCTCCAGGGCCCCTCGACGCCGTTCTTGAAGGCCGCGACCCGCCACTGGAACGTCCCTTCGCCGCGCAGGCCGACGGTGGCCCGCGTCTTCGTCCGGTTGGCGACGTCGATCACGTTGTCGACGAAGAGGTGGTTGCGCGAGATCTGGAGCGCATAGCGCCCGGCCCCGGCCACCGGGTTCCAGGCGAGGACGACCTGGCGCACCTGCTCCAGGTCGAGGTCCACGTTGTCGGTCGGCTCCAGGAGGTCCGGCCGCTCGGGCAGAGCCGACGGCTCGGACAAGAGGTCGCCCGTCTGGACCACCTGCTGCATCGGCTGGATCTGCCGCGTCAGCCCGCCCTGGGCGGCCACCTCGAGGGTGCCGCTCAGCGCGCCGAAGCGGCCGTCGGCGGTGCCCTTGTTGACCTGCACGAACGCCTCCGAGTCCTGGAGCACCCGCGCCACGGCGTTCGGCGTCTTGACGTTGCTCGTGCTCTGGGCGGTGTTCATGTCGACCCAGCCGTACTCCATCTCGATCGTCTGCTCCCCGCCGCCCGCCTTGCGGCTGGCCGAGACGATGAACTGGGTGTTCGGGCGCACGGTGTAGAGCGTGCCGTCCAAAAACATGATCTCGGCCGAGCCGTTCTCGGAGGTGCGCACGTAATCGCCGGAGTGGAGCGCGGCCCGGCTGCGCGCCTCCTTCCAGTCGCCGCCGTCGCCGCGCCGGTAGAGCACCTCGCCCTGGATCGAGAGGAACTGCGCCTGGCCCGCCGATTCGGGGAGCTGCAGCGCGTCGAGGATCGAGAGGAGGACGTTCCTGCTCCGCCGGCCGCTCTCCAGTGCCTTGCGGAAGTCTTTCCGGCCGTAGGCGTTGCGGGCCTCCTGGAAGCTCTGCCAGGCGGCGTCGAGCTCGGTCTTGAAGCTGGAGCCGGGCACCTCCTCCTTCTGCAAGCGCTGGGAGAGCCCCTGGACCTCGGTGAGAACGTGCGCGGCCTCGCGCTCCAGCGCCCGGCGCTCCCAGGCCTCGTAGCCGAGAAATCCCAGCCCGAGGATCGCCACGACCAGGACGAGCAGACCCATCCCGCGCAGCGTGTCGACCGAGACGCTGTACCAATCCTTTCTCGGGCTGTTGGCCTTCTGGGGCGGCACCTTCAGGTCCCTCTCATTCGGGAAAGCGAATATACCACACGGGGATGCGTGTTGACCCGGGGGTGTGGTAGATTTCCCTGCCCTTTCTCCAGGGAGAGCGTTTTGCCAGAAGGTAAAGGAGCCGCGCCATCATGCTCAAGGTCTTCCGTGACAACCTCAAATATCTGAGCTGGATTCTCTGGGTCGTCATCGGCCTGTTCGTCCTCTTCGTCTTCGTCGACTTCGGCGGCGGCCTGCGCAATCGCCAGCAGGGGGGCGCGAGCACGCTGGCCGCCCGCGTCGGCGACCGCGAGGTGACGCGGGAGGACTTCCAGCGCCAGTACCGCCAGCTCGAGAACATGTACCGCCAGCTCTACGGCGACCAGTTCACGCCCGAGCTGGCCGACCAGATGCGCCTGCCTCTCCAGGCGCTGGAGAAGGCGGTCACGGAGCAGATCCTCCTCGCCGAGGCGGAGCGGATGGGCTTGCGCGTCACCGACGCCGAGGTGCGCCAGCAGATCCTCGATCTGCCGAGCTTCCAGAACCAGCAGGGGAAGTTCATCGGGGAGCAGGACTACAAGGCCCTCCTGAGCCAGAACGGCTACACCCCCGCGAGCTTCGAGACGGCGATGCGCCAGGACCTCCTGCGCCAGAAGCTGCAGGACGTGCTGCGGGCCGGCATCTACGTCAGCGACACCGAGGTCGAGCGCGCCTACCGCGAGCAGGTGGAGAAGGCGAAGATCCGCTACATCCAGCTCCCGCGGACCAACTTCGCCGCGACGGCCCAGGCCACGCCGGCCGAGCTCCAGTCCTACTTCAACGCCCACCGCGAGGACTACAAGCTGCCGGAGCAGCGCGAGGGGGCCTACCTCCTCGTCGAGGCCGACCAGCTGCGCTCCCAGGTGCAGGTCACCGACCAGCAGCTGCGCCAGGAGTACGACGCGAAGAAGGAGCAGCTCAGCCATCCGGAGCAGATGCAGGCCCGCCACATCCTGGTGCGGATCGACGGCAAGACGACCGAGGAGCAGGCGCGCGCCAAGCTGGAGGCGGCCCGCAAGCGGGTCGAGGCCGGCGCCGATTTCGGCACCGTGGCCGGCGAGGTCTCCGAGGAGCCCGGCGCCAAGGAGCGCGGAGGCGATCTCGGCTGGTTCGGCCACGGCCAGATGGTCAAGCCGTTCGACGAGGCGGTCTTCGCCGCCCAGCCCGGGCAGATCGTCGGCCCGGTCAAGACCGAGTTCGGCCTCCATCTGATCCAGGTCACCGGCAAGCGCCCGGCGGGGGTGACGCCGTTCGAAGAGATCAAGGAGCAGCTGCGCGCCCGTCTCGCTTTCACCACGGCGCAGGATCTGGCGCAGAAGAAGGCGAACGAGCTCGCCGCGCAGCTCGAGAAGAACCCGCCGAAGAGCCCCGAGGACCTGGCGAAGGTCGCGCAGGCGAACCCGGGCGTCACCTCCTCGCCGACCGGCAAGTTCGGCCCGCAGGACCCGATCACCGGCCTCGGCCCCGCGCCCGCCCTCTCCGCGGCGGCGTTCACCCTCGACAAGCCGGGGAAGGTCACGCAACCGGTCCAGGTGCAGCGCGGCTGGGCGGTGCTCTGGCTGTCGGCGGTCCACCAGCCGCGCCTCCCCGAGCTCGCCGACGTCGAGCCGCGGGTGCGCGCGACCCTCGCCGGCCAGCGGATGCAGGAGCAGGCCGTGCAGCGCCTGCAGCAGGCCAAGGCCGCCGGCGGGACCATCGACCAGATCGCCGCCGGTCTGGGCCTCCCGGTGACGCAGAGCCCCGAGTTCGGCGCCCAGGGAGGCATCCCGGGGCTCGGCGAGAACCCCGAGCTGGTCGAGGCGGCCATGAAGCTCCAGCCCGGCCAGATCGGCGGACCCGTCGCCGGCGGCCAGGGCGCCATCCTCTTCGAGGTCAAGGAGCGCAAGGCGTGGGACCCCATCCAGTTCGCCGGGGCCCGCGAGCAGACCCGGACCAGCGTGCAGAACGAGAAGCTCAACCAGCTCGTCGCCTCCCTGATCGCCGAGCGCCGCCGCGAGCTGGGGGTCAAGTACGACCAGCAGCTCCTCGACTCGCTGGGCATCACCGCCGACCAGCTCGGCCCGGCCCGCCAGGGCTGAGCCCCCGCGACGGGAGATGATCGGCTACCTCCAGGGCCAACTCCTCCGCACCACCCCCGAGCGTCTGCTCCTCGACGTCCAGGGGGTGGGCTACGAGGTCCACATCCCCCTCTCGACCTTCTACGAGATCGAAAAGCGCGCTCCCGGCGAGCGCGTCGCCCTCTTCATCCACACCCAGGTCCGCGAGGACGACATCTCGCTCTTCGGCTTCTGGACCGAGCGCGAGAAGCTGCTCTTCGAGAGGCTGATCGGAGTCAGCGGGATCGGCGCGCGCCTGGCCCGGGTCGTCCTCTCCGGGATGGCGCCGGACGACCTCCTGGCCGCCATCGCCGCCGGAGACGTCGGCCGCCTCTCGACGATCCCCGGAGTGGGGAAGAAGACCGCCGAAAGGATGGTCCTGGAGCTCAAGGACAAGATGCGCGAGCTCGCCGCCGAGCTGCCCGGGAAGGCCGCCGCCGTCCCCGCCGACCAGGACGTGGTCTCGGCCCTGGTCAACCTCGGCTACAAGAGCAGCCAGGCCGAGAGAGCCGTGGCCGAAGCGAAGCGAGAGCGCCCCGAAGCCACCTTCAACGACCTGCTGCGAGACAGCCTGAGCCGGCTGTCGAGGGCTTAAGGCATGTAATACCCGCTCACGTCCACCGTCAGGTCGGACCAGCCGTTGGCGCCGGCGATCGACAGCAGGGCGATCAGGCTGCCGGTGCCGTCGGTGGCGAGCGGCAGGGTCGCGTTGTTGGAGCGGGTGCCGTTGACGGCGAAGTTGACCGTGCTGGCGACCGGCTGGGGGTAGTTCCCCGGATAGAAGGTCGCGTACCCGCCGCCGGTCGGCGCGATGACCGTCACGTTCGCCGCCAGCGCCCGCGCACCGGCGGGGATGCCGCAGGCGCCGGTCGCCTGGATGACCAGGGCGACGCCGGACTGCGGCGGCACCAGCGAAAGCCGCGAATCGTAGATGCGGCAGGGCGTGACCGTGTAGAAATCGAGCGCGGCCGCCGGAGCCAGGATGATCGGCAGCGGCAGAGTGGCGGTCCCCGACCCGTTCTGGATCTGCAGCGACACGCTGTAGGCGCCGGCGGGAAGCCCGGCGGTGTTCCACCACACCGTCGTCCCCGAGAGGCTGGCCTGAGCCGCCTGCCAGCTGTAGGCCAGAGGGGGCTTGCCCGTCCCCGCCGCGGTGAGGCGGACCATCTGACCGGCCTCCGGCAGCAGCGGCGCGAAGCTCGCGGTGCTCACCGCCGGCTTCGGATCGAGCAGCGTCACCGTCTTCGTCACGCTCGAGCAGCCGAGCGCGTTGCAGGCCTGCAGGGTGACCTCTCGCGACCCGGCCGTCGAAAAGGTCATCGCCGGGCTCTGCTGGGTCGAGGTCCCCGCCCAGACGGCGGGGGCCGGTATCAGGAGCAGCGCGCCAACCAGGCCAAGCCCGGCCAAGCAGCCCTGCGCAGCAGCGTCAAGTGCTCGCGGCATGGTACAGCTCCTACGAGAATTTGTTTAAGTCTATAGGTTCCCGGCCCCGGAGTCAAGGTCCGATACAATGGGGGCGATGCAGACCGATGAGCGGATCCTCTCCGGAGCTCCCGACCCCGAGGACCTGGGGGTCGAGCCCTCGCTACGTCCCCAGCGGCTGGAGGAGTACATCGGCCAGCGCAAGATCATCGACAACCTGAAGGTCTTCATCCGCGCGGCGCGCGAGCGGCGGGAGAGCCTGGACCACGTGCTGCTGTTCGGCCCGCCCGGCCTGGGCAAGACGACGCTCGCCCACATCATCGCCAGCGAGATGACCGCGCCTCTCCGCATCACCGCCGGGCCGGTCCTGGAGCGCGCCGGCGACCTGGCGGCGATCCTCACCAATCTCGATCCGGGCGAGGTGCTGTTCATCGACGAGATCCACCGGCTCGGGCCCACGGTCGAGGAGATCCTCTATCCGGCTCTGGAGGACTTCCGGCTCGACCTGGTGATCGGCCAGGGTCCGGCGGCGCGGACGGTCAAGATCGAGCTGCCGCGCTTCACCCTGGTGGGAGCGACCACCCGCGCCGGCCTGATCTCGGCGCCGCTGCGGGCCCGCTTCGGCATCGTCCACCGCCTCGACTTCTACCGGCCGGAGGAGCTGACGCTGATCGTCCAGCGCTCGTCCCGCCTGCTCCAGATCCCGATCGACCAGGACGGCGCCGAGGAGATCGCTCGCCGCAGCCGCGGCACGCCGCGCGTCGCCAACCGGCTGCTCAGGCGGGTGCGCGACTTCGCCCAGGTCGAGCGGCTGAGAAAGATCGACCTCGACCTCGCCCGCAAGGCCCTCGCCCTCCTGGAGGTCGACGACTTCGGGTTCGACGACCTGGACCGGAAGATCCTGGGGACGCTCATCGAGCACTACGACGGCGGCCCGGCCGGGCTCAAGGCGCTGGCCGCGGCGGTGGGCGAGGACAGCGGCACGATCGAGGACCTCTACGAGCCCTACCTGATCCAGGAGGGCTTCCTGCAGCGCACGCCGCGCGGCCGGGTCGCCACCCGCCGCGCGTACAAGCACCTCGGCTACCCACCCCGGCCCGGCACCTCGGGGCTGCTGTTCTGAAGGCCGTGCGCCGCGCCGCCCTGATCTACAACCCCAAGTCGGGGCGCCAGCGTCACGCAGAGCTGCTGGACGCGATCCTCGCCCGGCTGCGGGAGGGCGGCTTCGCGGTCGAGCTGTCCCCCACCGCCTTCGCCGGGCAGGCCACCGATCTGGCGCGAGGGTTCGCCGCGGACGGCGCCGTCGAGGCGGTCTTCGCGTTCGGCGGCGACGGCACGGCCCGCGAGGTCGCGGCCGGCCTCCTGGGTACGCCGGTCGCGCTGGGCGTGCTCCCCGGCGGCACCGCCAATCTCCTCGCCCTGGCCCTCGGCCTGCCGCGCGATCCGGTGCGCGCCGCCGCGGCCCTGGCCGGCGCCCGGACCCGCGCCTTCGACGTCGGCCTGGTGGGGGGAGCGGCCGGCGAGCAGCCGTTCCTGATGATGGTCTCGGCCGGCCTCGACGCGACCGTCCTGGCGGCACTCGATGTGGAGCTCAAATGGCGCTTCGGTGAGGCCGCCATCCTCTGGCAGGGGCTCCAGGAGTGGTGGCGCTACAGCTATCCCGAGATCGAGGTGCAGGCGGACGGCGAGCGCCTCGCCGCCACCTTCGCCGCGGTGGCCAACATCCCGTTCTACGCCGGCTCCTTCCGCCTGGCGCCCGGGGCGCGGCCGGACGACCACCGGCTCGAGCTCGTCCTCTTCCGCGGCCGCGGCCGCCGCGCGACCTTGGGCTTCGTCGCCGACCTCCTGCGCTCCGCCCACGTGCGGCGCCGGGACGTCGAGGTCCGCAAGGTCGACGAGGTCCTCCTCGCCGGCCCGGCGGGCACCGCGGCCCAGGTCGACGGCGACCTCTGCGAGGAGCGGCTGCCGGTGCGGGTCCGCCTGGCCGAGGAGCGGCTGCGGGTGCTGTTTCCGAAACCGTGAGATCCGCTCCGAGGTACGGACGGTTCCCACCACGGAACGGGTGGTTCGCTCCGAGCTACGGACGGTTCGCTCCGAGGTAGGAGCGCCCCGCTTCGCGGTCCAGACGATCCGCTCCGTGGTCGGAGGGCTCGCTCCGGGATGCGGGCGGCTCGCTCCGGGATGCGGGTGGCTCGCTCTGGGATGCGAGCGGCTCGCTTCGGGATGCGGATGGCCCGCTCCGCGGTGGGAACCGTCCACTCCGGAAAGCGAAGAGAGCCCAGCCCGGCCGTCAGCCCTCGAGGGCCGAGTCCCAGAAAAGAGCGAACTCCCGGACTGGCCTAGAGCTAGGCATTCAGGGCGCGCAGGAAATGTTCCATCGGATCATCATTGATCGGCTCGCTCCACCGACTCCGATCGTCCAAGTCCTCGGCACCGATCTTCGCGCAGAGACGATGCCAATCCGGGCTCAGTCGCAGAAAAGCGTCCTCGTCGACGGAGGCCTCGCGGTTCGATCCCCAGGAGTCGAGCGGAATCTCGGTATTCATCTGCTTGGTCAGATACCCGAGGTCTTCCGGCGTGATGTGACCATAGAGCTCCGCGACAGCATCGACGATCGCGATCTCGTCCACTGTGAGAGCCTCAAAAGAGGGCTTCCTGGCCAGGGAGAGCTTTTTGCCTCCCTCTGAGTAGGCATGCTTCTTCGCGCGGAACAACTCATCGCCGTCCCGCCTCGTGCTCGACGAAGCGGTAAACCTCCCTGGTGACGACCCCGTGCTCCCAGGCTTGATAGGTCCCGCCGGCGATAACGTGGCCCAGCGTATTTTTGGCGATGACGTCCACGAGATAGGGCAGCTTTACCGCCTGCGTCTTGTACATGGGGCCGAGCCGGTCGCACAGGCGTGCCAGCACCGCCCTGAGGCGGGGATTCATCCCCTGGTGAGCCTTCTTCGGCTTCGGCATCGCTGATCTCTCCTACACTCCCTGGCGCATGAAGTGCCAGCGGAGGTCGCCTTCCATGGGGGCGAAGACTTCGGGACGGATCTTGTGGGCGAAGCGGTGGAGGAGCGCGGAGAGGCTCTCGCCGCGGGCGGCAGCTTCGATGGCTTCGGCGGCGTCGCTTCCGGCCTTGCTGATGTAGGTCTGCCAGACCGCCTGCCGGATCGAGACCGAGCCCAGGGAGACGTTGGGCAGCCGGGCCACACCCTTCTTCAAGAGCGCGACCTTCTCCTTCAAGCTCCTCTCGTCGTCCATCGGCTCGCGCTGCCAGGGGGTGTAGGGCTTCGGCACCAGGACGCTCACCCCCAGGTGGACGTGCCCGATGATGCCGCGCGGCGCCAGCTCTTCCAGCATGACCGCCCGCGCCCGCGCGCCGAGGTCCAGGATGCCCTGGACGTCCTCCATCGTCTCCCCCGGAAGGCCGACGATGAAGTAGAGCTTGAGTTGCGTGAAGCCGTGCCGGAAGATCAGGCGGATCTTCTCCAGGAGGACCGAGTTGGGGATGGGCTTCCCCATCTTGCGGCGCAGCTCGTCCGTGCCGGTCTCGGGAGCCAGGGTGATCGAGCGGTCGCCCGAGGCGTGGAGCGCGGCCAGCACGCCCTCGGTCACCGCCGGGATGCGGATCGAGGAGACCGAGGTGCGGAAGCCGAGCTGGTTCGCCTCGCGGAGGATCTTCTCGATGTCCGGATGGTCGCCGACCGCCGTGGCCACGAAGCCGAGCTGGTCGGTGACCGGCCGCGCCCGCTCCAGCGCGCCCAGGATGTATTCGGCCGGGTGCCAGCGGAACTTCCCCATGCCGAAGGTGGCCCAGCAGTAGCGGCACTTCTCGGGGCAGCCGCGGGACATCTCGATCAGGAACTTCTCGGAGAATTCGGTGCGCGGCGTGACGATGGCGGTCGTGGGCAGGTGCCCGGGCTCGCGCATCTGCTCCTCGGAGAGCTCCCGCTTCTCGAGCTTCGGCAGCTCCTCCCCGTCCTCCTCGGGCCGGTGGCGCTCCGGGACGTAGAAGCCGGAGAGCGCCGCGAGCCGCTCGATGATCCCCTCGCGCGCCTCGCGCCCGTGCTCCTCCTCGAGAGCGGCGAGCAGGTCGGGCAGGACGTTCTCGGCTGCGCCCAGGGCGAAGACGTCGACGAACTCCGCCATCGGCAGCGGGTTGATCAGCGCGCACGAGCCGCCCATCACGATCAAGGGGTCCCACGGCCCGCGGTCGCGGCGCCGCAGCGGGATGCGCGCGCGGTCGAGCATCTGGAGGAGGTTGACGTAGTCCTCCTCGAAAGAGACGGAGAAGGCGACGCAGACGAACTCGTTGAGCGAGCGCCCCTGCTCGACCGAGACCGGCGTGCCGGCGCCGTCTGAGAAGAAGCGCTCGCAGACCCAGTCCGGCCGCCGGTGGACCAGCTCGTAGACGCGCTGGAACGCCAGGCTCGACATGGCCACGTGGTAGGTGTTCGCGTAGGCCAGGGCGAGCCGGTGCTTCCCGTGCTGCGGCAGGCGCTCGACCGGGCGCTCGTCGGCCCGGAACGGCGACCAGTCGTGGGAATGGGGCGCGCTCTTCTTCATGTCCTCCCGATTCTACGGCATCGTGGTCTTCTGGGCCGTCTGGTCGCCCTCCTCCAGCCGGCCGGCGGCGTGGATGTCGACCTGGACCTCTTTCGCCACCCGCAAGAGGAAGAAACTCGGATCGCGCAGCCCCCATTCCAGATAAGGAATGGTGAGATGGCCGGTGGCGCGGATCTTGTCGCCTTCGACGAGGATCGTGGCGGGCAGGTCGGCCGGCCGGCGGACGCCGTGCATCTCGATCATGCCGTGGAGCAGGACGTCGCTGCGTCCGGCGCGGTGGAGAGCGCCGCTGATCCGGTCGACGTCGAAGATGATAACGGGGAACAGGCGGCTCTCCAGGATCTTGTCGTGCATCTTTTCGTCGCGCTGGCTGTTGCCGGTCTCGGCGCTCGTCGCGTCGATGACGATGCGCCCCTGGGCCGTGCCGGCCTCCGGGTCCAGCAGCAGGGTCCCGCTCTTGACGTGGAGCAGGCCCTCGACGCTATGCAGGGTGGCGGTGAACGAGAGCTCGACCTTGGTGGCCGCCGGGTCGAGCTGGAAGGTGAGGGTCTCGGCGGCGAGCGGCAGCGGGAGGCAGAGAGCGGTCAGCAACCAGATGGTCCTCGTACGAAGCATCGGTCTCCTCCTCGGTGGGTGGACAAACAGAGGGCAAAGCGCCTGCCTACACGAGGGTATGTCCCCGGAGGGGCGGTGCAGGTTCAAAAGAAAAAACTCACGCCGCCACCAGCCGCCAGGCCAGCCGCAGCGCCCCGTCGAACCCCAGCGAGCGCGCCGGCAGCAGCCTTCCGTGGATGCCGAGGAGCAGCGAGAAGAGCGCGGGCTCGGCGGCCAGCGCCCGGATGGCCCGGCCGCGCAGCCAGGGACGCCGCTCCAGGGCCAGCATCGCGGAGGTCATGGCGTCCGGCAGCCGGTGGATGCGGCGGGAGGCCGCGGCGTAGGCGGCGAGGCTCCCCTGCTGCAGGGCGGCGACCAGGGCCGCGGACTGGTGGAGGGCCACGGCGAGCCCCTCGCCCGTGACGGCGTCGAGATAGCCGGCGGCGTCCCCAACCAGGGCGAGGTTGGCGCGGCGGACGTCCCGGACCCTTTGGTGCAGCGGCCCGGCGCCGCGGTCGCGCGATGCGATCTGCGCTCCGGCGAGCCGCTCCGGGAGCGCCGGGAAGCGCTTCAGGAGGTCGTCGAAGCCGAGCTTTTCGCCGCTCCACAGCATGGCGATGCCGACGAGATCCGGCCCGACCGGGGTCACGTAGGCT
>WNGB01005557.1_pt1 | contig 36381 bp, 39 predicted proteins | sample 5400681 | NCBI WGS metagenome assembly WNGB01 (sample SAMN13153367, study PRJNA577476) | soil metagenome | isolation source: 115 cm soil or saprolite under grassland replicate 2 | place: USA:California | collected 2016-06-15 | reverse complement strand
TTGATCCGCGAGCAAGGTGATGTGTGTCCGATCTGCGATCGACCCGGCCCCGAGCACGTCGACCACGATCACGTCACGGGTCGCGTACGCGGGATCCTCTGCTTCAACTGCAACGGCGGTCTCGGGCAATTCGGCGATGATCCGCAGCGGCTCTATCGCGCCGCGTTCTATGTGGAGGATCCAGCGCAACGCCCAGCTGAGATCACCCGACTAGGCAAGTCTGCCCGCGAGCGAGCGCTCGCGTTGCGGGGGAGTGCGGCGTAAGCCGACACAAGGCCCGTGTAGGCTCGCTCGTCGATGAACGAGCGCCCGCTTCCCATCTTCGGGCCCGGACTCGACCCTGGCCCGTCGTTTGCGGAGTTGCTGCGTCGAACCGCGCCGCCCGATGCGACCTCCGCGCCGGCCGGCGGCGGGCAGACGCCGATCGAAGTGACGCACGGCACCACGGTCGTGGCCATCCGCTACGGCGACGGTGTCGTCCTGGCCGGCGACCGGCGCGCTACCGCCGGATTCGCGATCGCCAGCCGGCGTATCGAGAAGGTGTTCCCGGCCGACGACCTTTCAGGGGTCGCCATCGCGGGCGCGGCCGGTCCGGGGACCGACATGGTCCGCTTGTTCCAGACCCAACTCGAGCATTACGAGAAGATCGAGGGCGAACCGCTGTCCCTCGAAGGGAAGGCCAACCAGCTGGCCCAGATGGTCCGTACGAACTTGCCGGCGGCGATGCAGGGCCTGGTCGTGGTCCCGCTCTTCGCGGGGTACGACGAGCGGAGGGGCCGCGGCCGGGTGTTCAGCTTCGACGTGACCGGGGGCAAGTACGAGGAAGCCGACTTCCAGGTCAACGGCTCGGGCGGGGTGCACGCCAAGAACTGGATCAAGGCGCAGTGGCGCGAGGGCCTCACCGCCGACGAGGCGATCGACCTCGCGGTGCGCGCGCTGTTCGCGGCCGCCGACGAGGACACCGCGACCGGCGGCCCCGATCTTGTACGCCGCATCTTCCCGACCGTGGCTGTGATCGAGGCCGATGGTTTCCGGGCACTGCCGGACGACGAGGTCGCGCAGCGCGCCCAGGCGCTGCTCGGCGGCCCAGAGGAGGGCGCCGGACAATGACGATGCCCTTCTACGTGTCGCCCGAGCAGGTGATGAAGGACCGCGCCGACTACGCGCGCAAGGGCATCGCGCGCGGCCGAAGCCTGATCGCACTCGAAGCCGGCGACGGCATCGTCATCGTGGCCGAGAACCCGTCGCGAACGCTGTTCAAGATCAGCGAGATCTACGACCACATCGCGTTCGCGGGGGTCGGCAAGTACAACGAGTTCGAGATGCTCAAGATCGCGGGCGTCCGTCACGCGGATCTCAAGGGATACGCATACTCACGCGAGGACGTCACGGCGCGCTCGCTCGCCAACGCGTACGCGCAGACGCTGGGGCAAGTCTTCACTCACGAGATGAAGCCGTACGAGGTCGAGATCCTCGTGGCCCAGGTCGGTGACACCCCCGAGGGTGACGAGCTCTTCCACATCCTCTACGACGGAACGGTGATGGACGAGGAAGGCCACACCGTCCTCGGCGGTCAGGCCGATTCGATCGCCGAGACCCTCGAAGCTCGCTACCAAGCGGGCCTCGCCGTCGACGACGCCATCAAGCTCGGCGCTTCGGTCCTCGGGGACGTCGACGGCGAGCCGCTGACGCCCGGACAGCTCGAGGTGGCGGTGCTCCAGCGGGGCGCAACCGGCCGCGCGTTCCGGCGCGTCAAGGGCGACGCGCTCGGCCGCATCCTCGGCGGATAGCGCGCCGTCAACCGAAACGCGCGTACAGCACGATCGGCGCGAGCCCGGCAGCCAGGAGCGCCGTCACCGCGGCCCCACGTGCCCATGGTCCCGGCACCTTCTGGGGGCCACCCCATTCACGCGGCGCCGCCAGCGCAGCGTCGACCTCGTCTACGAGCATGACGAGCCGAGCGTCGTCCATCTGGTCTGCGGGGACGTAGATCTCGACCCGCGCCATGTCGCCCACGGTGAGGGCGTAGGGCCCGTCGACCGGCCCCCGCAGCTTGGCGTCGATACCTTCGGACCTGAGACGAGCCTCGACGACGTGCGCGGTGAACGAGCCGCTGACCCAGGTGAGGCGCTCCATCGGGATCATGCGGCGATCCTACGGCCGGTGAGCCACCGGGTACCCTCGTCGATTGCGGCGGTTGGTGTCGCGCGGTCACGGTGCCCACGGGCAGGACATACAGCACAGAAAGAGGGCAGGGATGGGAAGGCTCCTCCGGGCGGGCGTGGCGCTCGTCGCGTGTGTGGCGATCCTCGGCGTCGCCTCGGCGTCGGCGTCGGTCGGCACCAAGAAGATCTCCGACAGCAAGTACGCCAAGACGCTGTGCGGCAAGCTCACCGCACTGGACGCCTCCGAGAGCCAGTTGGTGGACCAGTACAACGCACTCCCGGTTGACGACCCGGCGACGTTCCAGCGGCAAGCCGCCGCCCTCGTGGACGCCTACCTCGCCGACATCAAGCAGGCGGCGGTGCAGATCAAGAAGGTGGAGCCCGACGTGGGCGGGGGCAAGAAGATCTCGAAGACGTTCGTCAGCTACTTCGACGACGCGTCCGACGAGATCCAGACGGCGCTCGACACCTTCCGGGCCGCCGATCCGAACAGCCCGGCGTTCCAGGGCGACGTCACGGTCTTCGAGACGTCGCTCAAGGTGCTGAGCGCGAGGATCGGCGACCCGTTCAGCAAGGTCACGAACCAGGAGCTTCTCGGCGCGTTCAAGAAGGAGAAGTCCTGCTCGGAAGTCGTGTCCGTCACCTGACCCAGCGCGATCCTGGTCCTGGGACCGGGGTTGGGCCCGGTACGCTCCGCGCGGTGGCGGCGGCTTGGCCGACCTCCACCGCAAAGCCTGAGCTTGCGAAGGCGAGAGGGAAGGAACGTGGAGCGTCGGATCTTCGGTCTCGAGAACGAGTACGGGGTCACCTGCACCCTGCGCGGGCAGCGACGGCTGAGCCCTGACGAGGTCGCGCGCTATCTGTTCCGGCGGGTGGTCTCATGGGGCCGATCCAGCAACGTGTTCCTCGAGAACGGCGCCCGGTTGTACCTCGACGTGGGCAGCCACCCCGAGTACGCGACGCCGGAGTGCGATTCGATCGACGACTTGGTCGTCCACGACAAGGCCGGCGAGCGCATCCTCGAAGGACTGGTCCGGAGCGCCGAGCAGCGGCTGCGGGAGGAAGGCATCCGCGGCGAGGTCTTCCTGTTCAAGAACAACACGGACTCCGCCGGCAACTCGTACGGCTGCCACGAGAACTACCTCGTCGAGCGGGACGGCGACTTCGCCAAGTTCACCGACGTGCTGATCCCGTTCCTCGTCACCAGACAGGTGTACGCAGGGGCGGGCAAGGTGCTTCAGACCGCCCGCGGGGCCATGTACTGCGTGAGCCAGCGGGCCGAGCACATCTGGGAAGGCGTCTCGAGCGCGACCACGCGGTCACGCCCGATCATCAACACGCGTGACGAGCCCCACGCCGATGCCGAGCGGTTCCGCCGCCTGCACGTGATCGTGGGCGATTCGAACATGAGCGAGTACACGACGTTCCTCAAGATCGGGGCGACGTCGGTGGTGCTGCGCATGCTCGAGGAGGATGCCAGCCCCTGGCGCGACCTCACGCTGGAGAACCCGATCCGCGCCATCCGGGAGATCAGCCACGACCTCACGTGCCGGCGGCGTGTGCGGCTCGCGAACGGCCGCGAGCTCTCGGCGATCGAGATCCAGTCCGAGTACCTGAGCCGCGCCCTCCGGTTCGCGAAACGGCGCGGGCTCGCGCCGCTCGAGGAGCAGGCGCTGCGCATGTGGGAGCACGCGATGACCCGTCTCGAGGACGATCCGCTCTCGCTCGATACGGAGGTCGACTGGGTGATCAAGTACCACCTCATCGAGGCGTATCGGAAGCGCAACGACCTCCCGCTGACGCATCCGCGGATCGCACTGCTTGATCTCTCGTATCACGACGTCACCCGGGCGCGTTCGCTCTACTACCTGCTCGAGCGGCGCGGGCGGCTGCAGCGCACCGTCCGGGATTCCGACATCGAGACGGCCGTGACGACACCTCCGCAGAGCACGCGGGCCCGGCTCCGCGGCGCGTTCATCAAGCGGGCCAAGGAGCGCAAGCGGGACTACACGGTCGACTGGGTGCACCTGAAGCTCAACGACCAGGCCCAGCGCACCGTGCTGTGCAAGGACCCGTTCAAGGCGCGCGACGACCGCGTCGAGCGGCTCATCGCGAGCCTGTAGAGAGCGGGCCTTCTAACCTCACGACATGCCGTCGTTCCGATCCGGCAAGGTGACCCAGCTGCTGATGGAGCGGCCCGGGTTGCAGCGCGTCGAAGTCGACCTCGGTGACGGGCCGGAGCGCGCGTACGTCCTCACCCAGCTGACGGGAACGGTCGGGGTGGGGGACCGCGTCGTCGTCAACACGACCGCGGTCGAGCTCGGGCTCGGGACGGGCGGATGGCACGTCGTGCACTGGAACCTCGAGCGCGAGGGCTGGGCGGAGCGCGGACCGGGACACATCATCAAAGGGCGGTACACGAGCCTCCAAGCCGACGTTGGTAGCGCCGAGGAGCACCTGTCCGAGCTCGCCGAGGTCGAGTCGATCGACGGGATGCCGGTGGTCGCGGCCGCTCTGCACAGCCAGCTGCCGGCGGCGGCGGTCGCCTTCAAGGAACGGAACCCGCACGCGCGGCTCGCGTACGTCATGACCGACGGGGCCGGCCTGCCCCTGGCGCTGTCGGACCTCGCCTTCGCGCTCCACGAGCGGGGGCTCGTCGACGCCACGATCACGTGCGGTCACGCGTTCGGCGGCGACTACGAGGCGGTCTCGATCTTCTCGGCGCTCGCCGTCGCGCGTCACGTCGCGGGCGCCGACGCGGTGGTCGTGGCGATGGGCCCCGGGATCGTAGGCACGAACACGAGGCTCGGCTTCTCGGGGATGGAGGTCGGATCGGTCCTCGACGCTGCCGTGGCGCTCGAGGGTCAGCCGATCGCGTGCCTTCGCGTCTCCTTCGCCGACCCGCGTGCGCGCCACGAGGGCCTCTCGCACCACACGCGGACGGCGCTGCGCCTCGCGTGCCGCGAGCGGGTCACGGTCGCCGTGCCCGTCCTCGGTGGCGACGAGGACGCCCGCTTGCGGTCCGATCTCGCCGACTCCGGCATCGAGGAGCGCCACGACCTCGTCGAGGTCATGCCGCCGGACGTGCTCGGCCTGCTCGCGGCTCAGGGGCTGAAGGTCGTGTCGATGGGGCGCCCGGCCGCCGACGACCCGGCCTTGTTCCTCGCCGCGGGCGCGGCCGGGGCGCTGGCCGCCGAGCGCGCCCACCGCGGATGAAATGATCGACCGGCTCGAGCGGCTCACCAACCTCGTCGCCACGCTGCTCGACACGCGCCGGCCCCTCACGCTCGAGGAGATCGTCGAGCTGGTGCCCGGGTACCCGCCCGACAAGCTGTCGTACCGGCGGCAGTTCGAGCGCGACAAGGAGACGCTGCGGGGCATCGGGATCCCGGTGCGGCTCGAGTCGGTCGACGGGCTCGGCCCCGAGCAGGGGTACCGCATCCTGCCCGACGAGTACTACCTGCCGTCGCTCGACCTGACGCCCGAGGAACAGGCCGCCCTGCACGTCGCGGTCACGGCGGTGCGACTGGAGGGCTCTCCCGCACCGACCGAGGCGCTGTGGAAGTTGGGTGGGCGCGTCGGCGAGGCCGCGAACGCGCTCGCGGCGCTGCCGACCGTCCCGGCCTTGCCCGCGTTGTTCGACGCCTACCGCACGCGTGCGACCGTTACGTTCACCTACCGGGGCGAGACGCGACGCGTCGACCCGTGGGGGATCCTCTTCCGCCGCGGCCACTGGTACGTGGTCGGGTTCGACCACGACCGCGCCGAGCAGCGCTCGTTCCGCGTCGATCGCATCGACAGCGAGGTCGACGCGGGGCCCGCCCGCGCCTTCGAGCCGCCCGCCAGCCTCGAGCCGGGAGCCATGCTCGGGGACGAGCCGTGGCAGTACGGGGACGAGGAGGCCGTGTCGGCGCGGGTGGCTGTTGACGCGGTGCAGGCGGGCGCCGTCGTCCAGCAGGTCGGCGAGGAGGCTGTCGTCGATCACGGTGACGACGGCAGCGTCGTCATCGAGCTGCCGGTGACGAACACGGCTGCGTTCCGCTCGTTCGTGCTCGGTCTCCTGGACGCCGCCGAGGTCATCGGGCCGCCCGAGCTACGGGACGAGATGATCGCGTGGCTCGACGATCTGGCGCGGGGCGCGGCGTGAGCCCGCGCCCGCTGGCCGGCTCCCGTCTCCGACGCGTACTGGCGCTGGTGCCCTGGATCGCGGAGCACCCGGGCATCGCCCTCGGTGACCTCGCGGGGCGGTTCGGCGTGTCGGAAGCCGAGCTCGTGCACGATCTCGAGCTGTTGCCGTTCTGCGGTCTGCCGCCGTACACACCGGACCGCCTCATCGAGGTGGAAATCGTCGACGGGCACGTGTGGATCCGTTTCGCGGAGTACTTCGACCGTCCGCTGCGACTCTCGGCCGAGGAGGGCCTCGCCATTCTCGCGGCGGGCCGGGCCTTGTTGGTCGTCCCCGGCTCGGACGACCACGGTGCGCTGGCCACGGCGCTCGACAAGCTCGCGCACACCCTCGGAGCGACCGAAGGCCTCGCGGTCGAGGTCGGGGAGCCGGCGCATCTCGACGCGCTCCGGAACGCGGCCGCCGCGCACGAGCGCGTCGAGATCGAGTACTACTCGTTCGGCCGCAACGCAACGACGAAGCGGGCGATCGACTTGCAGTCCGTCTTCCACGCCTTCGGCCACTGGTACGCCGCCGCGTACTGCCACCTGGCCGAGGACGAGCGGCTGTTCCGGGTCGACCGCATTCGCTCCGTCGCGGCGACGGGTGAGAACTTCGACCCGGCTGCCGAGGACGGGGACGAGGCCCATTTCGGGGAGACCGTGTACCACCCGCGCCGGAACGACCCCCGCGTCACACTCGAGCTCGCGCCCGAGGCGGAGTGGGTCGTGGAGAGCTACCCGTCCGAGAAGGCGGAGAAGCGGCCCGACGGCTCGTGGCGCGTCGTGCTGGCGGTCAGCGAGCGGGCGTGGCTCGAGCGGTTGCTCCTCGAGCTCGGCCCGGCGGCGCGGGTGGTGGACCCGGTCGAGCTCCGCTCGGTGGGGTCCGAGGCCGCCGCCCGGCTTCTGTCCCGCTACCGCCCCCGCTCGCGCTCCTGACCCGTCCGCGTGCGAGGATGTGGGGCAGTGAAGCAGGGCACGTGACGGATCTCGACCCCGGCGGCGTCGACACGACCGCGCCTCCCTTGGAGTCTCCGACGACCGAGGCTGCCGCGCGCACTGAACCAGGGGAGCGCGCCGCGAAGAAGGGCGGATCCGGCCGCAAGACCCGCCGGGCGATCATCGAGTGGACGATCCTCATCGGCAGCGCGCTCGTCATCGCGATTCTCATCAAGACGTTCCTGTTCCAGGCGTTCTACATCCCGTCGGAGTCGATGAAGCCCACGCTCAACGTCGGTGACCGCGTGCTCGTCAACAAGCTCAGCTACAGGATGCACGACGTGAACCGCGGCGACATCGTCGTGTTCGAGACGCCGCCCAAGGCGAAGGACGCGAACGGCGAGATCAAAGACCTGGTCAAGCGCATCGTCGCCCTGCCTGGAGAGACGCTCGAGACGCACGACGGACGCGTCTTCATCAACGGGCGCCAGTTGAACGAGCCGTACCTGGTGAATGGGATCAAGACGTGCGCTCCGAACTCGACCGAGTCGACGTGCGCGGATTTCCCGTCGACGAAGATTCCTGCCGATGACGTCTTCGTGATGGGCGACAACCGTCCCGCGTCGAAGGACTCGCGGTATTTCGGAGCGATCAAGGAGTCGTCGATCGTCGGCCGCGTGTTCGTGCGGATCTGGCCGCTGAACGACCTCGGATTCCTGTAGCGACTCCGGCCGTCAGGCGTCAGCGTCGGATTGCTCGCCCCACTCGGCCACGGTGGCGACCATGCGGTCGACGCGGTCGCAATACACGCCGTCGACGTTCATCCGGAGCATGGAGCGCAGGTGCCGGACCTCCTGCACGTCCCACGCGAAGGCATTGACCTCGAACCGGTGGAACAGGGCGACGAGGCCGGCCGTCCATTCCGTGTGATGGAGGTTCATGGTGTCGATCCCGGCCGCGGCCAGATCTGCGGCGTGTCGCTCGAGCGGTGCCTCGATGTGCTGGCGGCGGCGGGAGTGCACGAGCTTCACGTCGGGGAACTGCTCCCGGAGATCGCGGAGGAAGCGGACGCTCGCGTGGCAGAGCCAGAGGCGGCCGGAGGCACCGTTCCCAGCCGCGCGCGCCAGCTCGATCGTCGGCACGGCCGCGTCCCGGTGCTTCACGTCGATCGACAACTCGAAGGCGGATCCCACGGCGTCGTAGAGCTCGGCGAGGCGCGGCACGTCGAGACCGGCCAGCTCCCCGGCGGACGCCTTCGTCACGTTGCGGCGGCGGAATCCCTTTCGGGCGAACCGATCGTGGACGAGCACCACCTCGCCATCGCCGGACAGCCACGCGTCCGATTCCAACCCGCGGGCACCGAGCTCCAACGCCCGCCGGAACGCCGGCAGCGTGTTCTCGGGCGCCTCGGTCCGGGCGCCCCGGTGGGCGAACGTGATGGGTCGCACGGGTGCCCGCATCATCGCAGGACTCGAGCCCACGCCGATCACGGGCGGCGCGCGTCGCGCGGTCGTGCTGGTTCGCCGCGTCGGTCCGTGGCGGATCCCCAGGGCTACCATCAACTCGGGGATACGGCACGAAAGGAGCCCGATTGCCGCAGATCGGCCCGCTCGAGATCCTCGTGATCCTCGTCGTGGCGCTGGTGGTGTTCGGCCCGAAGAAGCTGCCCGACATCGGGCGCCAGGTCGGCCGCGGCGTCCGCGAGTTCCGCAAGTTCCAGCAGGGCTTCCGGGACGACATCGAGGGCGCGTTCGGCGAGCACGACGACGAGGAGCACCACGACAGCGACGAGGACGACCATTCCCGGCAGATCGAAGCCGGGAAGTCCGACCACCCATCGCGCCACGAGCCGCCGCCGGCTGACACCACCTCGTAACGAGCTCCGTGGCAACCCCCGAGAGCGACGGCCGCATGACGGTCGTCGAACACCTGACGGAGCTTCGCCGCCGGATCGTCGTCTCCCTGATCGCCGTCACGCTCGGCGCCATCGTCTGCTTCATCTTCTCCGCGTCGATCATCAGCTTCTTCGTCACGTACTACCGGGAGGCGACCCAGGGCCAGAAGAACTCGCTGATCTTTCTCGGTCCGCTCGACGCGTTCCTCACCCGGATCAAGATCGCCACCTACGGCGGCATCGTCCTCGCGCTGCCGGTGTGGCTGTGGGAGCTGTGGCGGTTCATCACGCCCGGGCTCAACCCGAAGGAGAAGCGTTACGCCATCCCGTTCGTGTTCGCTTCGATCGTGTTGTTCGCGATGGGCGCTGCCGTGGCGCTCTTGACGCTACCCAAGGCGCTCGAGTTCCTCCTGGACGTCGGCGGCTCCCAGCTGCGACCGGAGCTGACCGCCGACAAGTACCTCGGCCTCGTCTCGCTCATGATCGTGGCGTTCGGGGTTGCCTTCGAGTTCCCCGTGGTGCTGGTGTTCCTGCTGCTGGCCCGGGTGCTGACGACGCAGCAGCTCCGCCACTGGCGGCGACCGGCGATCGTGATCATCGTCGTGTTCGCTGCCGTGATCACCCCGAGCCAGGACCCGTACTCGTTGTTCTTCATGGCCGTGCCGATGTACATCTTCTATGAGCTGTCGATCATCGTGGGAAGGGTGTTGAAGCGATGAGCCCGAGCCGGCGACGCACGCGCGGCGGGTACCGTCCGCCGAGGAAGCGCAGCGAGGTGGTCACGGCGGTCGCCGCTGTCATCGGGGTGCTGGTGGTCACGGCCGTGCTCATCTGGTTCCTTCGGCCCAATGAGTCGTCGCCGAGTCAGCCGAACATCAGCACGCCGGTCTCGGTCCCCGAAGCGACGCTGCCGGCCGACTCCACGCCGGCGAGCGCGCCACCTGCGAGCCAGCCGTGAGGTCGTGAGCGCCGACCGCGTCGCGAGCGAGCCCGCGAACAGGCGCGCGTCGTTCGAGGCCGGGAGGCCGTTCCCGCTCGATCCGTACCAGCGCCGCGCCCTCGATGCGCTCGACGACGGGCAATCGGTGCTGGTTGCCGCTCCGACCGGGTCGGGCAAGACCGTGGTCGCGGAGTACGCGATCGCGACGGCGCTCGACGAGGGCGCGAAGGCCTTCTACACGACGCCGCTCAAGGCGCTTTCGAACCAGAAGTTCGGCGACCTGAGCCGCGAGCACGGCTCGCAGCGCGTCGGGCTGCTCACCGGCGACAACTCGATCAACGGGAACGCGCCGGTCGTCGTGATGACGACCGAGGTCCTGCGCAACATGATCTACGCGCAGTCGCCGACGCTCGACGGGTTGCGGTTCGTCATCCTCGACGAGGTCCACTACCTGCAGGACCCGTACCGTGGCGCTGTGTGGGAGGAGGTCATCGTGCACCTTCCTCCTCACGTCAACGTGGTCTGCCTGTCGGCGACAGTGTCGAACGCAGAGGAATTCGCGGCGTGGGTCGAGACCGTCCGGGGCGAGACGGCGGCGGTGATCGAGGAGCGCCGCCCGGTGCGCCTCGAGCACCTGTACCTGGTGGGGGAGCGGGGGAGCGACCGGGTCCATCTCCTGCCGACTTTCCTCGAGGCCGACGGGGAGCTGCGGCCGAACCCCGAGGCGTCACGGCTCGACGCGCGCGCGGGCCGCCCTCACGGCGGACGCGGCCGTCCCCGCAGCCGGCTCCGCACTCCTCAGCGGGCCGAGATCGTCGAGCTGCTCGCCGAACGGCGGATGCTGCCTGCGATCACGTTCGTGTTCAGCCGCGCGGGCTGCGATCAGGCCGTGCAGCAGTGCGTCCGGGCCGGACTCCGACTCACCGACGCCGAGGAGCGGAGCGCGATCCGGCGCATCGCCGAGACGCACACGGACGCGTTGTCGGACGACGATCTCGACGTGCTGCGCTACGACGAGTGGATGATCGGCCTCGAGGCCGGGCTCGCGGCCCACCACGCAGGCATGGTGCCGCCGATGAAGGAGGCGGTCGAGGAGGCGTTCGCCGCCGGCCTGGCGAAGATGGTGTTCGCCACGGAGACGCTGTCGCTCGGCATCAACATGCCCGCCCGCTCGGTCGTGATCGAGAAGCTGTCGAAGTTCACCGGCGAGCGACACGAGTTCCTCACGCCGGGCGAGTACACACAGCTCACAGGGCGCGCCGGACGGCGCGGCATCGACGACGTCGGGTACGCAGTCGTGTGCTGGAGCCCGTTCGTGCCGTTCGACCAGGTGGCCGCGCTCGCGTCGCGGCGCACCTATGCGCTGCGGTCATCGTTTCGACCGACCTACAACATGGCCGCCAACCTGGTGCAGCGGTACCCGGCCGACGTCGCCCATCACCTGCTGAACCTGTCGTTCGCGCAGTTCCAAACCGACCGCGACGTGGTGGCGCTCGAACGGCAGCTGGAAAGAAATCGTGACCAGCTGGCGCGGCACCGTGAGGCCGCCGGACGCGGGCCGGGCGACATCGACGAGTACCGGAGCCTGGCTGCCGCGCGCGATTCGGAGCGGCGCGATCGGAGCGGCTCCCGGCGGGTCACGGAGGCGATCGAGAGATTGCGGCCCGGCGACGTCCTCGTGCAGGCCCGCCGCCACGGGCGCGTGGTGGTCCTCGGGCACGAGCGCAGCCGGCGCGGCGCGCCACGCCTGCTCGCGCTCAGCGAGTCGCGGGAGTTGGTCCGGCTGAGTGCAGACGACTTCACCGCGCCACCGGTCCCGGTCGCCAGCATCGACGTGCCGGTGCCGTACGCGCCGCGGAGCAGCACCTTTCGTCGGGAGACCGCCGATCGCCTCCGGCGCGTGCGGCCCGGGGACGGCGGCGGGACCGACGGCGACGAGACGGGCCGCGAGTCCCGGCGCGACTCGGATCTCGAGGCACAGCTCGAGGCGCACCCGGCGGCGGGCGATCGCGGCCGCGTCGCCCGCGTGCGCGCCGCCGCGTCGGCCGACCGTCTCGAGCGCGATATCGCCCGCCTCGAGCGAAGGGTCCGCAGCCGAAGCGAGAGCCTCGCCCGCCAGTTCGACCGGGTGCTGCGTGTGCTCGAGGCCTGGGAGTACGTCGACGGGTGGGCACTCACTGAAGCGGGCGATCTGCTCGCCCGCCTCTACACGGAGACCGACCTCATCGTCGCCGAGTCGCTGCGCGAAGGATTGCTCGACGACCTCGACGCAGCAGGTATCGCTGCGCTCGTGTCGTGCTTCACGTACGAGCGCCGCGGTCCGGAGGGCGCGACGGCCATGCCGCCGGCACGGTGGCCGACCCGAGAGCTCGCGAGACGGTGGGGCGACGTCGACCGGATCGCGCACGAGCTCAACGACAACGAGGACGACGCCGGCCTTCCCGAGACACGAGCGCCCGATCCCGGGTTCGTGCCCTACGTCTACGAGTGGGTGGTGGGTGACGACCTGGCCGACGTGCTCACCGGGGACGACGACATGACGGGTGGCGATTTCGTGCGCCACGTCAAGCAGTGCATCGACCTGTTGCGCCAGGTCGGCGAGGTCGCGCCCAATCCGGTCACGGCCGAGACCGCGCGCGCCGCCGCCGACGCCTGTTTCCGGGGCGTGATCGCCGCGTCGAGCGCCGTCGGGCAGTGACGGGACCGTTCCGCCACGGCGAACCGTGGGGTCACCCCGCGTCGGGCACGCCGGACGTCGAGATCACCGGCGACGACCGCGACCTGGCCGACGTCGTCGGACGCGAACCGCGCCCGCTCGTCCGCTTTCGCCCGATGCCCCAGTCCGACCTCGGTCGCGCGCTCGGACTCCGAGCCGACGCCTCCGGCACGACGGAGGTGGCGGTCGACGCGCTCGCAGTCGACGAGCCGCACCGCGCGACGGCGGTGAACGCGGTCGTCCTCGGTCGGCCGCCTGACCGGCTCTCGTGGACCGCCCGCGCCGCGGCGATGACGATCGTCGTCGACGGCCGGCCGTGGTTCACCGGCAGAGCGACCACGGTGGTGGTCGCCAGCGGGCAGTTCGTGCGCGGCGCCGACGTGGTCCCACGCGGGCATCCCGGCGACGGCTGGGCCGAGGTGCAGGTGTACTCCCTCGCGCGGGGGGAGCGTCGACCGATGCGGCGGCGGTTGCCGACCGGCACGCACGTGCCCCATCCGCGCATCCGGAGCGGGCGGGGACGGCGGGTCGAGGTCGAGGTGACCGGCCGCGCCCTGCCCCTCGAGGTCGACGCACGGGACCAGGGGCGGGCCACCCGGCTCACTGTGGCGCTCGTTGCGGGCGCACTCCGGCTCCTCGTGTAGCGAGGGGACGGCACCGTGCCGTCCCCTCGGCATGGATCCACGAGGCCCAGGAGGGCCGCCGATACGATCGGCTACCCGTCCACCGACCCGGACCATTGCATGCACTACGTGCCCGAGCGCTTCACGGAGCAGGAGCAGGCCGTGCTCCGCCCGTATTTCACGAACCTGGATGCGCCGGTGTTCGCGCTCGTGAACCTGCCGGAGGTGGTCAAAGGCGCCCTCTTCGCCCGCTACTCGCGCTCGCCGAAGAGCCTGCGGCGCCTGTTCCTCGACGAGTTCGTCGGCGATCTGGACCTGACAGGCGACCTCACCGTCGACGCGACAGTCGGGCTGCGGCGGGCGGAGGAGCTGTACGACCGCGTCTTCCTCGAGTACGGCGACGACTCGGTCGCGCAGCTCGGAGGTGTGCACCTCGCGTGCGAGCAGGCGTCGAACCTGCTGACGAAGATCCTCGAGTGGGGTCGGCTGATGGCCTATCTCGAGCAGTCCACCCGCTACATCCCCTACGACACCCGCCTCGGCGGTCGCTACCGGTACTGGCGCGACCCGGAGATTGTCCGCTCGTCGGTGGGGGCGCGCTACATCGGCGATCTCGACGCCGCGTTCGACACGTACGCGCGGATGCTGCCCGATCTCATGGAGTGGGCGCGGGCCCGTTACCCGAAGGAGCCGGGCGATTCCGATTTCGTGTACAAGCAGACGATCAAGGCCAAGGCGTGCGACGCCGCGCGCGGCATCCTGCCGGGGGCGACCCTGTCCAACGTCGGGATCTACGGGACCGGTCAAGCGTTCGAGGCGCTGCTGCTGCGGATGCGGTCACACCAGCTGCCCGAGTCGCAGCAGTACGCGGCCATGATGCTCGGCGAGCTCCAGAAGGTCATCCCGTCGTTCTTGAGCCGGGTCGACCGGCCCGAGCGCGGCGGTGTATGGACCGAGTATCTCTCGGGGACGCGCCGCGCGACGGCGGAGGTCGTTGCCGCGCTTCTCGCCGGGGAGGAGCCCGAGCCGCGGCCGGCGGTGGTCCTCACCGACTTCGATCCCGACGGCGAGGACAAGCTGCTGGCCGCCGTGTGCTACTCCCACACGAACCTGCCGGAAGACCAGATCCTGGCTCGGGTCCGCCGCCTGTCGGCCGACGAGCGCGCGGCGCTACTCCGCGCGTACGTCGGAGAGCGTGACAACCGCCGCCACAAGCCCGGTCGTGCCTTCGAGCGCACGGACTACCGATTCGACGTCGTGTGCGACTACGGCGCCTTCCGGGACCTCCAGCGCCACCGCATGCTCACCTTGGAGTGGCAACCCCTCTCGCCAGCACATGGGTACGACGTCCCCGAGGCCGTGCTCGAAGCCGGCCAGTCGGAGCCGTTCCAGGAGGCGATGGCCCGGTCGGCCGCGCTGTACGACGCGCTGGCGCCGCGGTTCCCCGAGCAGGCGCCGTACGCCGTCGCGCTGGCGTACCAGATCCGGTTTGCGGTCCAGATGAACGCTCGTGAGGCCATGCACATGCTCGAGCTGCGGACCTCGCCCCAGGGGCACCCGGCCTATCGACGCGTCTGCCAGGAGATGCACCGGCTGATCGCGGAGGAGGCCGGCCATCGCGCGGTGGCAGCGGCCATGCAGTACGTCGACCACACGACCTATGAGCTCGAGCGCCTCGCCGCCGAGCGCGCCGCCGAACAACGCCGCGCCGCGCCTCGCCCCTAACTCATTGTTCCCTGGCTGCCGTCGCAAGCTCCGGCTCCTGCGGCGGCGGTCGGCAAAGCCGCCGCCGGCGCGCGTCGAAAAAATCTTCCGATGCCTTGAGCAGCATCAACGCGCGACGGTCCTGGTCACGAGGCCGCTTCGGGGGATCGCGTCGCTTGACAGCGCCTCGGATCTCGGGCGTACTACTCCTCGCCCCTATGCCGTGATGCCGGTCGTGGGTTTTCCGGCGGCGATGCCGCGGAGCTCGTTCGGGAGGGACGGTGAGGGGCGCAGGGGGTCCGGGAGACCAAGTAGAGAACGCTGGAATAACCCCGTTGCAAGGGCAGCGCGGGCCAAACAGTGGCCCCAACGGTCTCCTGGATCCCTATTTCTCTCCGGCCGAGTCCGAGGTGGCGCTGCCGCCGGGAATGCGCGAGGAATCCCCTCCGTTGTGCAGCACCTCGGGGACGCGGCGTTATACTCCGCGGCCCTCACCGCCCCGGGAACCCGCCGAAGCGAGGCGCAGCGGGGATCCGTCCCGTCGGGCAGGCGCCTCGCGGAGCTGAACACCTATGAGTAACGACGACTTGGACGAGGAGGAGCCCGAGCTCGACGAGGAGAACCTCGACGAGGAGGAGCTCGAAGCCGAGGACCTCGCCGACGAGAGCCTCGATGACGACGACGACGTCGCGCTCGAGGGCGACGAGGACGAGGAAGAGATCGCAGACAACAGCAAGGAAGTCGTGGTGGCCGAGCCGGCCAAAGCCGCGGCCGAGACAACCGAAGACGAAGACGAGGTCGTCGACCTCGACGAGGAGCTGCACCCGGACGACGTCGAGGAGCCGCTCGATGTCCTCCTCCAGGAGCGGACCGCGGCCGCGACGCTCGAGGACGAAGAAGAGGAGACCGAGGAGGAGGAGCCCGACGCCGACGAGCGGGGCGACGTCCCGACGCGGATCGTGCCCCGACGCCCGGGCGAGTTCCTGTGCGCCTCGTGCTTCCTCGTGCTCCCGCGCAGCCAGCTCGCCGACGCCAAGCGGATGCTCTGCCGCGACTGCGCGTGACGCCCGTCGGCTCCTGCTGACACCGTCCCGGCGCCGCCGAATGCGAGCATGACCCGATGAGCCGCATCGGCCCGACGCTGCGCGAGCGCGGGGTGCAACGACGCCTCGGCGCCGCGGCCGTGTCGGGCGTCCTCCTGGGGCTGGCGTTCCCTGCCTTCGACCTCGGCGCGCTTGCGCTCGTCGCGCTCGTGCCGTTGATCTGGGCGTGGCGGGACGCCACCCCGTGGCGGGGCGCGCTCTACGGCTTCACGTTCGGCGTCGTGTTCGCGTCGATCCTCATGTACTGGCTCTGGTACTTCGGCGTCGTCGCGATCGTGCCGTTGGTCGCGGGTTGGGCGGCGTACACCGGGCTGACCGGCTACCTCGTCGGCTGTTTGACGCGTGCTCGCATCCGATCGTCGTGGTTCATCGCGGCGGCGTGGGTCGTGCCCGAGGCGCTCCGCGGGCGGTGGCCGTTCGGCGGGTTGCCGTGGGGTGACCTCGGCGTGGCGCTGCACGACTTCCCGCCGGCGCGGGCGCTGGCGAGTTGGGGCGGCGTCGCGCTCGTGTCGTTCCTTCTCGTCGTCTTCAACGCCGCCCTCGTCGACCTTGCCGTCGCGATCCGCTCTCACGCGCGACGCTCGCTCGCGATCGCGGCGGCGGGCGTAGGTGTGGTCGTGGCGCTCGTGGCCGTCCTCGACGCCGGTCGCTTCCAGCCGCACGACACGGGGAAGCTGCGCATCGCCACGCTGCAAGGCAACGACCAGGACCGCTACCTCACCGAGGACGAGAAGCAGAGCGGGTACCTCACCGAGCGGCACTTCGCCTTGGCGGAGCGCCTGAGTGGCCGGTACGACCTCATCGTGTTCCCGGAGTCGTCACTCGACGACTTCAGTCCCGAGAGCAACTCGGCTCTCCGGAGCCGGCTGGTCGCGGTCGGGGCGGCCCACGGCGCGGACGTGCTCGCCAACGCGGCCGTCCCTGCTCCCGAAGGGCGTGAGTACAACACGAACCTGCTCTACACGCCGACGGGGCGTCTGGTGGGCACGTACGCCAAGGAACACCTCGTGCCGTTCGGCGAGTACGTGCCGTTCCGCTCGCTGGTCGACTGGACAGGGATTGTCGACCGGATCCCGTACGACTACTCGCCGGGGAAGACTCGCACGATCTTCAAGGTCAAAGGCCATCGGATGGCCACTGTGATCTGTTTCGAGTCGGCGTTCGGGCCGCTCGTGCGCGACTTCGTCGATCGCGGGGCCGAGGTGGTGGTTGTCAGCACGAACAACCGCTCGTATCGACGATCGGGAAACGCGGCGCAGCACATCGCCCAGACCCAGATGCGCGCCGCGGAGACGGGGCGGCCGTTCGTGCAGGCGTCGATCTCGGGAATCACCGCGCCGTCGTCAGCGACACCGTCACGACCACGAGCGGCGAGACGCCTTACGTGCGCTTCGGCGACTGGGTGGTCGCCGTGAGCGCGGTGATGCTCCTGGGAGCTGCGATCGCGAGCAGGTTGCGCCGACCCCGAGCCGCGTTTTCTAGACTCGCCGAAGAAGTGAAGGAACCGGTTGCCAGCGGGAGGGTGACGTGAGCGACGAGGGTCAGAAGGCGGGCGAACGGGCACTCGACCTGCTGGTCTACGCGCCCGTCGGCGTCGCGCTCTATCTGCGCGACACGGTGCCCACGTTCGTCAATCTGTTCGTGTCCCGCGGGCGATCGGAGCTCGGGCAACGCCGGCAGCAGGCGAAGGACCAGGTCTCGCAGGCCAAGGCGCTGGGGGAGTTCGCAGTGGGGTTCGGCGGCCCGAAGGTGCGCGAGCACGTCGAGCGGGGCATTGCGATGGCGCGGATGGGCGCCGGGGCAGTGCTCAATGGCGTGACGGGGGAGGGGGGCGGCACGGCAACCGACGCTCCCGCACCACCGGCGCGGTCCACGGCGCAGCGCGAGAGCACGCCCGGCCCGGCCGCGACGCTCCCGCCGCCGCCGGGTCCGGACAAGGCCACGCTCGTCATCCCCGACTACGACGAGCTATCCGCCTCCCAGGTCGTGGAGCGGCTCGACGGCCTCCAGGCCGACGAGCTCGACGCCGTGCGCGCGTATGAAGAAGCCCACCGGTCGCGCCGCACGATCCTGTTCAAGATCGAACAGCTCACCAGCTGAGAGGACGAGTGGAGGGCAGCCGTCCCGCCACCACCGAGGACCTCCCGCGGATCGTCGAGCTCGCGGAGCTCCTCCGCCACGAGCTCGTGCCGATGAAGGGCGGAGTCCTGTGGTCGTCCCGCGAAGGGCGGCCGGAGCCGTTCGAGGAGGCATACGGGGCCCTCCTGGAGCGCGACGACGCACTGGTGGTCGTCGGGACCGTCGACGAGACTGTGATCGGCTTCGGCGTCGTGACGCTCGAGCCTCTGCGCACGGGCGAGACGCTGGGGATCATCACCGACTTGTACGTCGAGCCCGACGCCCGCGCCGTAGGAGTGGGGGAGACGATGGCGGATGAGCTCGTCGCGTTCTGCGTCGCGCACGGGTGCATGGGTGTGGACACGCTCGCGTTGCCGGGGCATCGGGCGGCCAAGAACTTCTTCGAGGAGTCCGGGTTCACTGCCCGCGCGCTCGTCATGCACCGCGCCCTGAACCGGCTCGAGGACGAGCGCGGTTGAGCGACCGACCCGAGGTCGCGGTGGGTGCGGTGGTGCAGCGCGACGGCGAGATCCTCCTCGTCCGGCGCGGCCACGGGCCGGCGGCGGGGGAATGGTCGCTCCCGGGCGGGCGCGTGGGCATGGGGGAGGAACTGCACGAGGCGGTCGTTCGCGAGACCCGCGAGGAGACAGCCGTCGACGTCGTCGTCGACCGGTTCCTCGGTTGGGTGGAGCGGATGGGCAGCGAAGGGGGCGAGTATCACTTCGTGATCCTCGACTTCGCATGCGCTCCACTCGACCCGACGCAACGACCGGAGGCCGGGGACGACGCCACCGAGGCGGCCTGGGTGGACCTCGACGACCTCGACGGACTGCCGCTGGTGGCGGGGCTGCTCGACTTCCTGCTCGACGTCGGTGTCATGCAGTCGGCTGCATCGGTCGACCTCGGCGTCGACCCGCTGTCGTGAACGGCGTGCCGCGGACGGCCTACTCGGGCCAGTCGAGCTGAACCCCGGGAACCCCCGCGGCGCGGGCGTGGGCTTCTGCCCGCGCCCGTCCGGCGCGGTCCCCCCGCGGATACCGGAACACGTGGCCGGCGAAGACCACGAAGGTCTCCTCCGGCGAGCGGAAGTCGCAGTACCAGCCGAGCGCCTCGTCCAGCGCCACGCTCAGCGCCCCTGCGAGGGCCTCTGCGTGCCTCTCAGCCGCCTCGAAGTCGATGAACGTCCACGTGAGCGGCTGCCCGACGCTCACGTCACCGGCGTCCTCACGGCGGATCCTCGTGACCACCAGCTGCATGCCGTCCAGCGCCGCTCCCGAGCGCAGACTCTCGGCGATGAGACACCCTGTGAGCACGGCAGGAGCCTTTCCTCACGACTTCGGGGATTCTGGGCGACGCGTCTCCAGCGGCCGCAGGCCGCTCTCTTGTGCCGCCCATAATCCCGGTTATGTCAACTAGACGGAGATCCAAGGTCGCCGGGCCGGTCCGAGCCCCTCAGGCCTCCTCCAGGGCCTTCAGCATGCGCTTGAGGGCCACCTGGCGGTACGAGCCGTCGACGAGCTCCGCGACCTCGGTCCAGTCAACGTGCTTGCGGGCCTGGAAGTCGAGGGCGAGCCAGCCTCCGGGCCCGAAGTACGGCGGCACGTAGAAGCGACGGTCCTCGAGCAGCGCAGGGCGCTCGTCGGCCTCGGGCTTGAAGATGACGCCGTAGGGCCGCTGCTCGGTCCCGGAGAACACGGCGAAGATCTTCTTGCCGGCCCGGAAGGTGGGTCTCCCCCAGGCCTCGACCTCGGACGATTCGGGGAACGCGAGACAGACATCGCGCAGCTCCGCGAGGAACGGATCGTCATCGCTGTACATCCGCGGGTGCGCCATGCGGGTGACCCTACGCTACGGTCCCCGCCCGCAGACCTGTTCGATGGCAAGGAGCGACGATGGAGCGCAACGCGATCAACCCGTGGACGTGGTCGGTGGCGTTCGGTTTCAACCAAGGCGAGCTGGTCGACGGCGGCACCCGCGTGCTCTTCTGCGCCGGGCAGACGTCCGTCGACGGCAACGGCGCACCGCAGCATGCAGGCGACATGGCGGCGCAGCTTGCGCTGGCGGCCGACAACGTCGAGGCGGTGCTCCGCGAGGCCGGGATGAGCCTGTCGAACGTCGTGCGGTTGAACTTCTACACGACCGACGTCGACGCCTACCTGGCGAACGTATCGGTGCTCGGTGATCGGCTCGCCGCCGCGGGCGTCGCGCCTGCCGGGACCCTCCTCGGCGTCGCTCGCCTCGCGTTCCCGGAGCTGATGGTCGAGCTCGAGGCGACGGCGGTCGCCTAAGTCCGGCCCGCTAGTCCTCCGCGTAGTCGCTGACGGGTGGGCACGAGCACATCACGTTGCGGTCGCCGTACGCGTTGTCGATGCGGCTCACCGGCGGCCAGTACTTGTCGTGCCGGAGCGACCCGACCGGGAACGCCGCTTCGTCGCGCGTGTACCCCGCCGTCCACGTGTCCCTCACGACGTCGGCGGCGACGTGCGGGGCGTGGCGGAGCGCGCTGTCCTCCACCTGCTGCTCCCCCGCTTCGATCCGCCGGATCTCGTCGCGAATGGTGATCATGGCGTCGCAGAACCGGTCGAGCTCGGTGAGGTCCTCGGACTCCGTTGGCTCGATCATGAGCGTGCCGGCGACCGGGAACGACATCGTCGGCGCGTGGAACCCGAAGTCGATGAGGCGCTTGGCGACGTCCTCCACCGTGACTCCCGTCGAGTGCGTCAGCGGCCGCAGGTCGAGTACGCACTCGTGGGCGATGAGGCCGTTCGGCCCCGTGTACAGCACCGGGTAGTGCGGCGCGAGCCGGCGGGCGAGGTAGTTGGCGTTGAGGATCGCCACCACGGTCGCGTGCAGCAGGCCGGGCCCGCCCATCATGGCGATGTACGCCCACGAGATCGGCAGGACGGCAGCGGACCCCCACGGCGCCGCCGAGATCACCCCCAGCCCCGTCTCCGGCCCCGCCTCGGGGACCTGCTCGTGCCGGGGCAGGAACGGCGCCAGGTGCTCTCGCACGGCCACCGGGCCGACCCCCGGCCCTCCCCCGCCGTGCGGGATGCAGAACGTCTTGTGCAGGTTCAGATGCGATACGTCGGCTCCGAACTCGCCCGGCTTCGCCACCCCGACCAGCGCGTTCAGGTTCGCGCCGTCCAGGTACACCTGGCCGCCGAACTCGTGCACGACCGCGCAGATGTCGACGATCCGGTGCTCGAACACGCCGTGCGTCGACGGGTACGTGACCATCAACGCCGCCAGCCGCTCGGCGTGGTCGTGCGCCTTCGACTTCAGGTCGTCGAAGTCGACGTTGCCGTCCTCGTCGCACTCGACGACCACCACGCGCATCCCCGCCATCGACGCGCTGGCGGCGTTGGTTCCGTGCGCCGACGCCGGGATCAAACAGACGTCGCGTCCGCCTTGGTCGCGGCTCGCGTGGTACCTGCGGATCGCGAGCAGGCCCGCAAGCTCCCCTTGCGACCCCGCGTTGGGCTGGAGCGACACGGCGTCGTAGCCCGTGATCTCGCAGAGCCACGCTTCGAGCTCGGCGAACAGCTGCAGGTACCCCTGGGCCTGGTCGAGCGGCGCGAACGGATGCAGCCGCGCGAACTCGGGCCACGTGACCGGCAACATCTCACTGGTCGCGTTGAGCTTCATCGTGCACGACCCCAGCGGGATCATCGTGCGGTCGAGCGCCAGGTCGCGGTCGGCGAGGCGGCGCAGGTAGCGCAGCATCTCGGTCTCCGAGTGGTAGCGATGGAAGACCGGGTGGGTCAGGAACTCCGAGCTGCGCGTCAGCTCCTCTGGGATGTACTTCGGCGCCCGGCGATCGAGTCCCGCCACCGAGGCTCGGACCCCGAACGCGTCCCACACGCGCTCGACGACGTCGCGGGTGGTCGTCTCGTCGAGCGCGATTCCGAGCGTGTCGGTGTCGACCACGCGCACGTTGATCCTGTCCGCACGCGCACGGGACGCGACGTGCTCCGCCCGGCCGGGGACTCGGACCGTGATCGTGTCGAAGAATCCTCGGGTCACGACCTCGACGTCGGCGCTCTCGAGACCCTCGGCGAGGATGGCGGTCAGCCGGTGCACCCGCGTCGCGATGCGCCGGAGACCGTCCGCACCGTGATACGTCGCGTACAGCCCCGACATGACGGCGAGCAGGACCTGGGCGGTACAGATGTTGCTGGTCGCCTTCTCACGCCGGATGTGTTGTTCGCGTGTCTGGAGCGCGAGACGGAGCGCTGGTCGTCCGGCAGCATCGATGGACACGCCGACCAGGCGGCCGGGCATCGATCGCTTGTGTGCGTCGCGGGTCGCGAAGTAGGCCGCGTGCGGGCCGCCGAAGCCGAGCGGCACCCCGAATCGCTGCGACGACCCGACGACGGCGTCGGCGCCCATCTCCCCCGGAGGAGTGAACAGGGTCAGCGCGAGGAGATCGCTGGCCACCGCGACGAGCGCGCCGTCGGCGTGGAGACGCTCGGTCGCCGGACGCAGGTCGCGCACTGCCCCGCTGCTGCCCGGGTACTGGAGCAGCGCGCCGAAGGCGTCGGCGACCGGGATCTCGGCGTCGGGGTCCACGACCACCACGTCGACCCCGATCGGCTCGGCGCGGGTGCGCACGACGTCGATGGTCTGCGGATGGCAGTCGGCGTCGACGAGGAACGTGGAGCCCGCCTTGGGATTGAGGCGCCGGAACATCGCCATCGCCTCGGCGGCGGCCGTCGCTTCGTCGAGCAGCGACGCGTTGGCGATCTCCATGCCGGTGAGGTCGCTCACCATGGTCTGGAAGTTGAGCAACGCCTCGAGCCGTCCCTGGGAGATCTCGGGCTGGTACGGCGTGTACGCCGTGTACCACGCCGGGTCCTCGAGCACGTTGCGGAGAATCACCGGCGGCGTGACCGTGTCCGAATAGCCCATGCCGATGAGCGAGGTGAACACCTCGTTGCGCTGCGCGAGGTCGCGGAGGCGGTCGACGGCGTCGGTCTCGCTGCGGGCGGCCGGGACGCGCAGCGCCTCGCGGGTGCGGATGCTGTCGGGGACGGCCTGGTCGATCAGTTGCTCGACGGACGCCAGGCCGAGCGCATCGAGCATGCGCGCCTGCTCTTCGGCGTCCGGGCCCACGTGGCGTCCGACGAAGCGGTCGGGCGCCTCCAGTTCAGGGAGGGACTGCTCGGGTGCCATCGCTCCTCCGGTTCCTCGCTCGGCGTCACCGCGTGCCGGTCTGCGGTGGCCACGAGCCTCGTGGCCGCTCCCCGCTCTGTCCCGGAACCTGAGAGATTCACCGGCCGCGCGAGCGGCCCGGCTTTCCCCGTCGGTGAGGCCCGTGCACAACCGGACCTGCTCTCCAGAGGTACCTCGCCCGAGCGGTCCGTTCGCCTGAGAGTTTCCGGGGAGGTTGCTCCTTCGGCTCCCCCGGCCACGTGCCACCGGGGGGCTCTCCCGCTCGGGTTCGACGGCGTTTCCCGCGAGGTTAGTTGCCGTGCCGGACGAACGGGGTCTTGACGACCGTTGCCGGCGCCGGACGGCCGCGAATGTCGACGGTGACCGGGGCGCCCTCGTCGACGTCGGGCCGAAGGAAGGCGAGCGCGATGCCCCGCTCCAGCACGGGCGAGAAGTTCCCGCTCGTCACCTCGCCGACGCGCTCCTCTCCCACGTCCACCGGGTACCCGCTGCGTGGGATCTGGCGACCGTCGAGCAGGAGCCCGCGCAAGCGGCGGTCGATCCCCCGCTCGCGTTCCGCCAGGAGCGGCGCGCGTCCTCGGAAGTCGCCCTTGTCGAAGCGCACCACCCACGACAGGCCCGCCTGCAGCGGCGTGATGCCCGCACCGAGCTCGTGTCCGTGCAGCGGGAGTCCCGCCTCCAGGCGGAGGGTGTCGCGGGCGCCGAGCCCGGCCGGCTGGATCCCCGCCGCGACCAGTCGGCGCCAACACGCCGGCGCGACCGCCGCGGGGACGTGCAGCTCGACGCCGTCCTCCCCCGTGTACCCGGTGCCCGCGACCCAGCCGGCCTGGCCATCGAACTCGGCCGGATGCACCGCGAAGCGGGGTACGTCGGCCCACGTGCCCTCGATCTTCGTGAGCTCCGCGCGCGCATTGGGGCCCTGCACGGCGAGCACTGCGCGACTCGCCGTGATGTCCTCGACCGTGCACGCGTCGTCGGCGTGGTCGCGCGACGCGTCCTCGAGCGCGGCGACCAACGGCGCCGTGTTCGACGCGTTCGGCATGACGAGGAGCTCTTGCTCCCCCACCCACCAGACGATGATGTCGTCGACGACGTGCGCGTCGTCGGGATCGAGCAGGTGCGTGTACTGCGCCTTGCCCGGCTCGATGCGGCCCAAATCGTTCGTGAGCGCCCACTGCAGCACGCTGCGAGCGCCGGGTCCGGAGACGCGTACGGACCCAAGGTGCGACACGTCGAAGACGACTGCGTCCTCGCGGCAGGCTCGATGCTCCTCGAGCACGCCCGAGTACTGGATCGGCATCTCCCAGCCGCCGAACGGCACCATGCGCGCGCCGAGCTCGCGGTGCTCCGCATCCAGCGGACTGTGGCGCATGGACGCGTCAGGGGCACTCACTGCACTCCATTGGTCGCCGTCGCAGGCTCCGGCTCCTGCGGCAACGGTCGGCAAAGCCGCCGTTGCCGCGGGCGGCAGCCTAGGCCGCCCCTGCCGCGATCGAGCTACGCGGACTCGGCTTCGGAAGCCGGTCGCCCCGGGGAGCGCCGTGACGCGCTTTCCGAGTCGACGTCGAGCCGAAGCGGGCCACCCTCGCCGAGCTGGTCGCTGAGCTGCGACGGCGGCTCGAGCCCGTACTTCACGAGGAGGTGCAAGTAGTCACGCTGGTACAGAACCTTGACGCGCACCTCGGGGTGCAACTCCTGGAGGCGGCGTGCCTTCCGGTTCTTCTTCGTGACGAGCTTCTGGTTGAGGGTCGTGATCTCGATGTACAAGTCGTAGGCCGGCAGGTAGAAGTCGGGCGAGAACGCCTGCGCCGGCCGGCCGTCGCGATCGCGCTCGAGCGTGAACGTGCGCGGCTCGTACTGCCATTCGATGCCGTAGAAGTCGAGGAGCTTGGCGAACTGGCGCTCCGAGTTGTGAGCGAAGCGCACGTCCTCGTGCGGAAGCGTCGCTTCACTCATATGCACTCGCCCGTCAGCCACCCTCGGCAACCGTCGAGCTGCGCGCGCTGCCCGCCGGGTGCGCCGAGGTGCCGGCGGCTGCCACATCGGTGAGGTCGTGGATGCTCGCCTGGAGCTCGTCGACGACCTGACCGAGCGACACGATGTTCAGAACACCCTGACCGTGGCGTACGACGTCGACGAGGTCGTCGCCCGATCGCACCAGAACCGAATTGCCCCCGTTGATCACCAAGCTCGCCGAGGCCCAGTCGTCGCCGAGGTCGCCACGGATGTACTCGATCGCCTTGCGCGCCGCCTGCAGCTTCACGCCCGAATCGAGCAGCTTCTTGATGACCTTGAGGCGGACGAGGTCACGGTAGGAGTACCGCCGCTGTGTGCCGCTCCCCCGCGCGTCGGCCACCGACGGGCGGATGAGGTCGGTGCGCGCCCAGTAGTCGAGCTGGCGGTACGAGATGCCCACGACCTTGCAGACCTGCGGGCCCCGATACCCGGAGTCTTCGGCGCTGTTTCCGTTCGCGAGCGCGGTGTCGAGCGACTCCTGCGTCGTGCCGTCAGCTCTGCCGCTTGCCGTGCCCTCAGCCATCGGACGCTCCGTCTCGGGACTGCGGGCGTGGACCGGCCCGCGAGTGACAACCGCGTAGTTACGCCCGTGTGACGGTACACACCCCCGGGCGGCGGGTCAACGTTCCCTCCCCCGCCGGCCTGCCTGCCGCCGGCGGCAGGCCTATTGGGCGAAGTCCTCGGGACGGACCTGGTCGAGGAACTCCCGGAACTGCTCGATCTGCTCCTCTTCCTCGTCGTTTTCGAAGAGGACGCCGGCCTCGTCGAGGACCGCTTCGTCGGCGAAGATCGGGACCGCGTCCTCGTAGCGCACCGCGAGGGCGATGGCGTCCGAGGGTCGGGACGAGACCCGGTAGGCGTTGTCGCCGTTCCCGGCCAGCTCGATCTCGGCGTAGAAGGTGCCGTCGTGCAGCTCGGTGATCACGACCTGCTGGAGCCGGATCGACATGTCGTCGAGGACGCTCTTGAAGAGGTCGTGGGTCATCGGCCGCGGCGTCTCCATGCCCTGGAGGGCGTAGACGATCGCGGTCGCCTCCGGCGGCCCGATGAAGATCGGCAGGTACCGTTGGCCTTCGTCCTCCCGGAGGAGGACGATCGGCTGGTTCGTGGGAACCTCGACTCGGACTCCCACCAGCGACAGTCGGATCACGCACTGCCTCCGTAGATCCGGGAGCCCACAATCTACCACCCGTTTTTCCGGACAGAACGATCACGCCGCGGCGGTGCGCCGACCGCAGATCCGCCGTAGAGCGCGTCGACGTACGCCGCCGGACGATCCAGTACCACGCGCCGGTCCGCCTCGACGATGTACGGAACATTTCGGTAGAGGTCGGCGTGGTGGAGGCCGTATCCGAGGACGAACACGTCGTCGATCTCCTGCCCGACGTAGCGCACGGTCTGGGGGACGATGCGCCGCGCGGGCCGATCGAGGAGCGAGCACACGTCGAGCGAGCGGGGCGAGCGTTGCCGGACGTGCGAGAGCAGGTAGGCCAACGTGAGGCCGGTGTCGACGATGTCCTCCACCAGGACGACCGCGCGTCCCTCCACGTCCAAGTCGAGGTCCTTCAGGATGCGGACGCGACCGGAATCGGGTGCGTACCGCGAGATCGCGAGAAAGTCGACGGTGACCTCGATCGCGGTGATCGCGCGGACGAGGTCGCCGAGAAAGATCAAGGCGCCTTTGAGCACACCGACGAGCACCACTCCCCCGGGGTGATCGTCGACGATCTCGCCGGCGATGCGCTCGACGTGAGAGGCGATCGCTTGCTGATCGACGAGGACGGAAGGCGGCGGTTCTCCCCGGACCGTGTCTCCCTTGGTCACTCGGTCAGCGAGTCGCGCACGGCGTGGACGAGCAACGCCGCCCGCAGCGCGCGGCCGAGCTTCGCCAGGTCCGCCAGCTCCTCTTGAGCCTTGCCACGCGACGCGGGGTTGCGCTGCCGCAGGTACGGGAGGAGCACCTGCTCGAACAGCGCGGCCTCGCGCTCGGCGAAGTGCTTGTACATGCGGAGGTGGCGGGCGCTGATCCCGTGCGCGTAGAAGCCCGCGGCCGCCTTGGCGATCGCCTGGCCCTCTTCGTCGAAGCGCGCATCGTTGCCGGCGAACGCGACTGGTGACAGTAGGCCGAAGGACTCGAGCTCGGTGACCTGCCAGTCTTCGAGCCCGGCCGCGCGTGCGAGCTCGCGCCGCGTGAGGCCCGCCTGGCGCGCCGGTGCGGGGACCTCGGGCTCTCGGACCTCTTCATCCTCGCGGCGGCCTTCGTGCGCTCGGCGCTCTTGCTGCTCGTGCTGTTCTTGCCGTTCTTGCTGCTCGTGCTGTTCTTGCCGTTCTTGCTTCTCTTGGCGCTCTTGGCGCTCTTGGCGCACTGGCTGTTCTGCACGTTCTGGCTGTTCCCGGCGGACAGTCCGGTCTTCGCGGTGCCCGTCCTGGTCCGGAGCCGGCTCGGTGTCACCGAGCGGCAACGGCAGTCTCGGTCCGAGGTCGCGGTCGCGGGGTCTGCGCCGCGTCGGCGGCGCCCCGCGCGGCGTGGCGCGTGGGGTCGCGCGCGGCGCCCCGGACTTCGGTCGAACGATCGAGTGCACCGGAGCGGCTTGCTCGTCCGCGCTCATGCTGTCGAGCCGCTCCTTGATCACCTTGAGCGGGAGGAAGTTCTCCTTCTGCTGGTGGAGGATCCAACGAAGCCGGGACACGTCGGACACGTAGAACTTGCGGTAGCCCGACGGCGTGCGCTCCGGGTCGATGAGCCCCTGGCTCTCGAGGAACCGGATCTTCGAGATCGTGATGTCCGGGAACTCCTCGCGCAGGATGTTGAGGACCTCGCCGATCGAGAGGTGCGACTCGCGATTGGCGCTGTGGCTCGGCGTCGCGCTCACGCGTGCTCCTCGACGCCGCCGACGACGAATGTCAGGACGAACCGTCCGACCTGGAGCTCGTCGAGATGCCGGAGCGGAGCGGTCTCGACACGTTCGTGGTTCACGTACGTGCCGTTCAGCGAGCCCGCGTCGCTCACCTCGTAGCTCTCGCCGTCGTGGCGGATCACGGCGTGGCGGCGCGAGACGGTGATGTCGTCGAGGAAGATGTCCGAGTCGGGATGGCGACCCACCGTCGTGGTGTCGCGGTCGAGCGAGAAGCGACTGCCTGCATTCGGCCCCCGGCGGACGAGCACGAGGCCCGCCCCCGCCGGGAGCTCGGCCAAGAGCGCCCCCAGCTCCTCGTCGAGCTCGAGCCGCTCCTCGATCGTCGAGAGCGAGGCCGTGGTCTCGTCATCGTTGGTCGAGAGGGGTGCACCGCACGACGAGCAGAAATTGGCGCCAGCCTCGTTGTCATGCCCACATCGCCGGCAGATCACCCGGCAAAGGGTACTGCCGCCCGATTGGGGCACCAAGAGCGCGCGTCGCCGTGCCGAGCCGGCCAGGAACTGCCCTGGCCGCTACTCCTCTTCGACGAGGTGGCGGTAGGCGGTGGCGTCCAGGAGCTTGTCGACTTCGGACGGGTCGGACATCTCGAGGACGAAGATCCATCCCTCGCCGTAGGGGTCCTGGTTGAGCTGCTCGGGGGTGTCGACGAGGGCCTGGTTGGCTTCGACCACTGTCCCGCTGACCGGCGCGTAGATATCCGAGACCGACTTCGTCGACTCGACTTCGGCACAGCTCGCCATGGCCGCGACGTTTGCACCGACGTCAGGCAGCTGCACGTACACGACGTCCCCCAACGCGTCCTGCGCGTAGTCGGTGATCCCGACCCGGGCGCGCGCCCCCTCGACGCTCACCCACTCATGCTCCTTGCTGTACCGAAGCTGCTCAGGAAACTCCATCACCTTCTCTTTTCAGACCAAGCGGCCCGGCAGATCGTAGGCGAGCGCGCGGCCGCCTCAGGATGCGAAGCAAGTGGGCGGAGGGCCCAGGGCCTGCCGCCGGCGACTTGCGCCCAACGGCTGAGCCGGCGGCAGCCGCCCTGGGTCCTCCGCCGGCGCGTGAACGCTTAGCGCAAGACCTGACGAATCCGCCGCGCGTACTCCTGCGCGAGCTGCCGGGCCGCTTGGTCGCTCTCCCCTTCGGCCCACACATGCGTGCTCGCCTCTTCAGGGTCGGGAAGCACGAGCGCCCATCCGTCGGGGTGGAGCACCTTGACGCCGTCGACGAGCACGACGTCGCGCGTGCCCGCCCGCTCGATCATCTCGCGCATGACGGCGCCCTTCCGCTCCCACGGCGTCGCGACCGTCTCGTGCGCCACGTGCAAGCGCGGCAGCCGCTTGACGACCGACGACAAGGTGCGGCCCCTGCTGGCGAGCAGATCGAGGAGCTTGACGAGGGTCGCGGCGGCGTCGAACGCGGGCATGAAGTCCGGCCAGATGAATCCGCCGTCCTGAGACGCGGCGAAGTCGATGTCCCCCGTCGATGCCACCTCCATGAGGCTCGGCGCCGACAGCTTCGTCCACGTGATCGAGGCGCCGTTGGCGGCTGCGATCCGCTCGGCTTCGCGGGTCACGGCAACCGGGAGCGCGACGCGGGCGCCGGACTTCGACTCGGTGACGAGGGTCAGCAGCGCGAGCAGGGCTTCGTCGTTCCCGAGCACGTGACCTTCGTCGTCGATGATCGTGGCCCGCTCGCCGTCGGGGTCCAGCACGACGCCGAGGTGGCTCCCCGACGCCCGCACGAGCTCCGACAAGCGCGCCACCCGGGCCGTCTGCTCTTCGAGCGCAGCGGTCGCCGACGCGGTGCTGGCGTACGGGTTGATCGACAGCACCTCGGCGCCCGTCTTGGCGAGCACGTTCGGCATCACGATCGACGCGGCGCCGAACGAGTAGTCGAGGACGACCTTGAACCCGTGCTCGATCAGCCGCTCACCGTCCACGGTGTCCATGAGGGCGGACGTGTAGAACTCGAGCGACCGCGGCGGGTACTCGATGTCGCCGATGTCGGCGGCGAAAGCACGGCGGTAGTCCTCGCGGTATAGCAGGCGCTCGATCTTGCGCTGCGTCGACTCGTCGATGTCGCGCCCGTCGGCGTCGAAGAAGCGGATCTCGACCGCATCCGGGTCCCCCGGCGCCAGCCGGACGGTGATCCCGCCGCGGGCCTGACCGTTGCGGACCTGGAACCGCGTCAGAGGCACGGTGGCGAGCTCGACGTCCTCGACGTTCACGCCGGCGAGGTTGAGCCCGCCGATGACGGCGCGCTTCAGCGCGCGGGCGACGCGGCTGGTGTCACGGCTGGTGGTGACGGTCGCGCTCTTCTTGAGCGCGGTGCCGTACGCCATCGCGACCCGGATCGCCACCTCCGGGGTCACGTCCACGTTCGCCAGCCCCCGGATCCCCCGCCGGCCGAACAGCGTGCGCGCCCCGCGGCTTTCCCACACGATCGACGAGTTGACGATGGCGCCGTTCTCGACGGTCTTGAACGGGTACACCTTGACGCCCGGGTTGATGACCGCCTGTTCGCCGATGAAGCACTCGTCGCCGACGACGACGCCTTCCTCGACGCGGGCGTGGGCGCGCAGGTCCGTGGACCGGCCGATGACGCAGCCCCGCAGGCGCGCGCTCGGCCCGACGTAAACGTGGTCGTGGCACACCGCACGGTCGACGAACGCGTCGGCTTTCACGACGACGTCGGTTCCGAGCACGGTGTACTCGCGAAGGTGCGCACCCGCCTCGATCCGGCAGTTGTCGCCGATGACGACCGGGCCTTCGATGCGTGCGGTCGGGTCGACGTCGGCACCTTCTCCCAGCCAGATGCCCTCGCCGATCCGGAACCCTTCGATGTCCATGTGGACGCGCTGGTCGAGCACGTCTTGATGCGCACGGAGATACGCCTCGAGGGTCCCGACGTCCTCCCAGTAGCCGTCGACGACCGTGCCGATCAGCGGGAGCTTCTTCTCGAGCACGGCGGGGAACACGTCGCCGGCGAAGTCGACGACCTCGTCGGCGCGGATGAAATCGAAGATCCCCGGCTCGAGGACGTAGATGCCGGTATTCGCGGTGTCGGAGAAGACCTCGCCCCAGCTCGGCTTCTCGAGGAAGCGCTCGATGGAGCCGTCGGGGCGCGTGATCACGATGGCGAACTCGAGTGGGTTCTCGACGCGCTTGAGCGCGATCGACGCCAGCGCGCCGGCGTCCTGGTGCGCCTTGACGATCGCGCCGAGGTCCATGTCCGTGAGCACGTCGCCAGAGATGACGAGGAAGGTGTCGTCGAGCTCCTGGGATGCGTTGAGGACCGAGCCCGCCGTTCCGAGGGGCGTCTCCTCGGTCGCGTAGCGCATCCGCACGCCGAAATCGGAGCCGTCGCCGAAGTAGTCGCGGATCTGGTTGGCCAGGAACGCGACCGTGACGACGATGTCGTCGAACCCGTGCGTGGCGAGAAGCCGCACGACGTGCTCCATCATCGGCCGGTTCGCGAGCGGCATCATCGGCTTGGGCTGGTTGCTCGTGAGCGGCCGCAGTCTCGTGCCCTCACCGCCGGCGAGGATCACCGCCTTCACGCTGCGATCCTCTCGCCGCCGTCGGCCCGGCCCTCGCGCAGCGCGGCTCGGGCGAGCGGGATGTACGCGAGCGCCGCGTAGTAGCTGAGCACGAGGCCGCCGATCGTGAACCCCCACGTAGCGACGAGCAGGAGCGTCCGGGGCTCACCGGAAAGGGCATCGGCGAGCAAGAAGCCCGGGAGAGCGAACATGAGCGCCAGTGTTCCCGCCTTCCCGGCCCACTGCACGTCGATGCGGCGGGCACCGGCGGCCGCGAGCGCGAGAACCGCCACCGAGATCAGTGCCTCACGGGCAAGCACGACGATGCCGACCCACAGCGGCAGGCTGCCGTCGACGATCAAGGCCAGGCCCGCGAACACGAGCAGGACCCGGTCGGCGGTGGGATCGAGGATCTTGCCGAGCTCGCTCCCCTGGTCGAAGTGACGGGCGATCCATCCATCCACCCAGTCCGTGGCTCCCAGCACGGCGAGCAACACCGCCGCCGCCACCTGGTCCTCCTGGGCGAGGAGCAGCCACAAGAACAACGGGACACACGCCAGCCGTCCGACCGAGATGAGGTTCGGCAGCGTGAGGACCCGGTGACCGGCGATCCCGCGTCCGCCCTTCGCGCTCGCCGTCGTCGCACTCACAGCAGACCAGCGTAGGCCCCACCGTCGACGTGGATCGCGGTTCCCGTGAGGAAGCGGGCGTGTTCGGAGCACACGAACGCGGCGATCGCGCCGAAGTCGTCGGGGCTTCCGAGCGTGCCGGTCGGGTTCCCGCTGGGATCCGCGTGGCCCAGCTGGCGCACGCGCTCGGTGTCGTGCATGCCCGGCTGCAGCGAGTTGACGGTGACGCCGTCGCCGGCAACTTCGCGTGCCAATGTCTTGAGGAACCCGGTCGCGCCGGCGCGTGCGGTGTTGGAGAGGATGAGCTGCGGGATCGGCTGCCGCGCCGCGATCGAGGTGATCGCCACCACCCTCCCCCAGCGCTGACCGCGCATCTCGGGTACGGCGGCGTCGCACATCGCGATGACCGACAGGCAGTTCAGTTCGAGTGCCTGGAGGTACTGGTCGACACGGGTGGACGAGAAGTCACCGGGAGGAGGGCCGCCGGCGTTCGTCACGACGATGTCGATCCCGCCGAGTGCTTCGCGGGCGGCGTCGACGAACTGGCGGGCGCCGTTGGCCGTGGACACGTCGGCGACGAGAGGTACGGCGCCGTTCCCGATGCGGCCGGCGGCGTCGACGATCCCGTCGGGGTCGCGGCTGCACAGCGCGACCCGCACCCCTTCGCGGGCAAGAGCGGCGGCGGTGGCGAACCCCAGCCCGCGGCTCGCGGCCGCGACCGCGGCGCGTCGACCTGTAATGCCGAGGTCCATGCTGCGTCCTCCTCGTGACAGTCGTCGGCGTCAGGCGTGGATGGGGCCGTCGGCGTCGCGCAGCGAGCGGGCGGCGCGGCCGGTCCGCAGAGCGATGATCTCGGCGCAGATCGAGACGGCGGTCTCCTCGGGCGTCCGGGCGCCAAGGTCGAGGCCGATGGGCGCCATGACACGCGCGAGGGCAGCGTCGTCGACGCCGCTCTCATCGAGACGGCGGACGCGGTCCTCGTGCGTCCGGCGTGAGCCCATCGCGCCGATGTACCCGACGTCGGTCTCGAGCGCGGCCGCGATGGCGGGAACATCGAACTTGTGGTCGTGTGTGAGCACACACACGGCGTCGCGCGGTCCCAGCTCCTCCCCCACCTTCGCCAGGTACCGATGCGGCCAGTCGTTCACGACCTCATCGGCCATCCGGAACCGCTGGGGCGTCGCGAACACGGCTCGTGCGTCGCACACCGTTACGCGGTAGCCGAGGAGCTTGGCCGCCTGCGCCAGCGCAGCCGTGAAGTCGACCGCCCCGAAGATGATCATGCGTGGTGCAGGCGCGAACGACTCGATGAACACCTCGACCGCGTGCTCTCGAGCTTCGCCGTGCGGGCCGTAGTGGCGAGTGGCGGTGAGCCCCGCCTCCAGCTGGCCGCGGGCGTCGCGGGTCACGACGCGGTCGAGGTCGGCGTCTCCGAGACCGCCGTGCCGGTCTCCGTCGGGGCGAACAAGGAGCTTGGCGCCGACCTGCGGGCCGCCGACGACCGTGGCGAGCGCGACCGGTTCGTCCCTTCGCAGCGCGTTGCGGAGCTCGTCGTAGATCGTCACCAGTCGAGCGGCTCGACGAACACGTGGACCGTCCCGCCGCAGGTCAGGCCGACGGCGAAGGCTTCGTCGTCCGAATAACCGAACGAGATGACTCCCCGCTCGCGCTTCCCCTCGAGCACGGCGATCGCCTCCGTGAGCACTGCGCCCTCGACGCAGCCGCCCGACACCGACCCCGCGACCTCTCCCGCGTCGTTGACCGCCATCGTGGCGCCCGGCTCGCGAGGACCGGAGCCCTCGACCCCGACGACGCGGGCCACTGCGATCCGGTTGCCGGCTCCACGCCAGCGCTCGATGTCGTCGAGGACGTCCCTCATGGGGCGGCGCGCACGGCGGCGACGGAGTCGACCATGACCATCAAGGGTAATGCCGCTGGTCAGAGACCCAGTGCGGCACCCTCGGCGCGCGGCTCGGTGGCGACGGCGTAGCCGCCCTCGGTGCACTGGATCGCGTGCGCGTGACCCATGCCCGTGTCGACGCGCCCCGCTCGTTGTAGATCGTGTCCGAGGACACGCAGCCCGTCGAACCACTCGGGCGGGAACGCCCGCTCGGCACGAAGCGTCCACGATGACGGGTCGATGCACCAGCGCGGGGCGTCGAGCGCGTCCTGGAGGTCATCGCCGTCGTCGACGAGGTGCGCGAGCAGCTCGATCTGGATCTGGGCCTGAGAGTCGCCGCCCATCGACCCGAACGCTGTCCACGGCTTCCCGTCGCGCATCGCCATCGCCGGGATCAGCGTGTGCATCGGCAACTTCGCCGGCGCGAGCGCGTTCGTGCTCGCCGCGTCGAAGGTGAACGACGAGCCGCGGTTGTTGAGGTTGATCCCCCACTCCGGGACGTGCACGCCCGATCCGAACGACAGGAAGTTCGACTGGATGAGGCTCACGAGCAGACCGTCGGCATCCGCCGCGCACATGTACGCGGTGCCGCCCACGTGCGCCACGCCTGGCGGCGCGGTCGCCGCGTGCCGTGGATCGATGCGCGCCCGGCGCTCCACGATCCAGTCCTCGGCGAGCAGCGCCTGCGGGGTGATGGTCATCGCGTCGGGATCGGAGACGTGCTCGTCCCGGTCCTGGAGGGCGATCTTCAACGCCTCGATCAGGAGATGGTGACGATCCGGCTCGTCCGCAGGGAGCGGGAAGCCGTCCAGGATGCGCAGCGCCTCTAACGCGGTGACGCCCTGCGTCGGAGGCGGGAGCTCGGCGACTTCGACGTCCCGGTACCGCGCGAGCAGCGGGTCGACCCACCGGCCGTCGTGCGACGCGAGGTCGTCGATCGTGAGCAGGCCCCCGCCGGCCTGGACCGCGTCGGCGATGGCGGCCGCGATTGGACCCCGGTAGTACGCATCCGGCCCGTCGGCGGCGAGCGTCTCGATCGTGCGTGCCATGGCCGGCTGGCGGAGGGGACGCCCCGCCTCGACGTCCGCGTACGCGGCTTGGATGTCGGGGAAGCCCTCGTACATCGCGGCCGATCCCGCCACGAACATGGCCCCGGTCGGCGTGAGCTCGAACCCGTCACGGGCGAAGCCGAGCGCGACTTCGGCGAGCTCTCCGAACGAACGTGTCCCCCACCGGTCGAGGAGCTCGAACCACCCCGCGACCGCACCGGGAACGGTGACCGCGTGGTGCCCGAGCACGGGCATCGTGTCGGAATCGACGCGGCCCCGGACGGCGTCGACCGTCGCCGCGTTCGGCGAGCGGCCCGAGCCGAGATATCCGTGCAGCTCGCCGTCCCAGACGATCGTGAACAGGTCCCCGCCGTACCCGCAGAGGTAAGGCGCGACGACGCCGAGCGCGAGGTTCGCGGCGACCGCCGCGTCGACGGCGTTGCCGCCGCGAGCAAGCGTGACCAATCCGGCCGTCGACGCGAGGTAGTGCGGAGTCGCGACGCCACCGTGCGGGAAGCGCCGGGCGGCCATGGCCGCAGAGTACCGGAACGGTGCGCGCCGTCGTCTCCGGGACGTCCGGCTCGTCTACGACGACCGGAGTCGCGCGAAGGCGCCCGTGATGGCGAAGACGTACCCGTCGTCCGAGTCCGAGCCCGTCAACAACGTTCGGCGGGACACATCCACGATCACCCTCCTCGATCGGAATCGGGCCGGAGCCCGTCCGCTCGAGGGAGCACGCCGATGGCGAGCCAAGGAGCGCAAGTTGAACGTTTGGTGCGAGTTGCATGCGACG
>WNGB01002233.1_pt1 | contig 36382 bp, 35 predicted proteins | sample 5400681 | NCBI WGS metagenome assembly WNGB01 (sample SAMN13153367, study PRJNA577476) | soil metagenome | isolation source: 115 cm soil or saprolite under grassland replicate 2 | place: USA:California | collected 2016-06-15 | reverse complement strand
TACCGAGCCGAGCAGGCTCGCCCTGGCATCGGACCTACGTTGGCTGATAAACGTGGGTTACGTCATTGAGTTCAACGACGGTTCGCTTGATCTGCCGCGAGGAAAATCGAAGCCGTCGCAAGTTCTCGCCGCGGTAGAGCCTGCCTCTGCGTTGTCGAGTGTGTCCGCCCAGCCGATCGAGCAGCTCTGGGCGCAAGCGCCTTTACAGCTTACCTGGCCCGAACAGTAACGTCAGACGCTACTGCGCTGACAGAGCGGAGCCGCGGGGACGCGAGCGACACAGACGGGGAGCCCGAAGGGTGAAGCTCGCGGGAGCGAGCGAATCAAACGCCCTACAGATTAAATGGCGCCAGCTTTTTTAAGCGCCTTGTAAGCGCCGTGTTTGTTGATCGTCTTGAGGCCCCGCGCTGTCACGCGGATGCGCACAAATTTCTTCAGTTCCGGCACCCAAATTCGCTGGCGACGCAAATTTGGCGCGAAAATGCGCGGCACCATTTTGGTCACGTGCCGGCCTACGCCGCCTTTTTTCTTGGCTAGACCACGGCGATGAATGACGCTGCCATGCATGGCCCTAGATCCTGTAATATCACAAATTCTTGACATAAGCTGAGCCCAACGAGGCCGCGTAAGCTGCCGTGCGAAGGTCAGCGCGTCAAGTGGATCGCAGACGCAAAGAGCGTATCAGCCACCAGCGATAAGTGATTGGTTGAACGCGCCATCGCCGTTCACAGTCAAACTTAGCTCGCACAAGAACTAATCGAGTTTGCGAGATTGATATCGCACGCATGCACAAAAATAATCACAAACTGCGGATCGGCATCATCGGGGCAGGCAACATAGTTCGTACCCGCCATTTGCCCGCTCTCAAGAAGCACCCGGAGGTGGAGATTGTCGCCGTCTCTAATTTGACCTACGAAAGCGCGGAAAATTTTTGCAGCGAAAATCTGCCGGAGGCAACCCCGATTAAAAATTGGCCGGACTTGGTGGCACTGCCGGACATCGACGTTGTTTGGATCGGCACACCGCCTTACATGCATTCGGCGGTGACAATTTCCGCGCTTGAAGCCGGTAAACACGTCTTTTGTCAGGCGCGAATGTCGATGGATTTGGCCGAAGCCGAAGAAATGCTCGCAGCATCGAAACGTTACCCTGAGCTGGTGACGATGCTTTGCCCGCCGCCATTCGGATTGCGGGCGGATTTGCTGGTCAAAAAGATCCTGGCGGAAAATTACATCGGCCGACCACATCATGTGCGGCTACAAAGTTTCACCGGCAATTATTTGGACCCGGATGCTCCGGCGCATTGGCGGCAAAAAATTGAGATCAGCGGGCTCAACACCCTGACCCTCGGAATTTACGTTGAGGTATTGCAACGCTGGATCGGTGATATCACTGGCGTGTTCGCGCGCGGCAAAATTATTGATCCGATTCGCGAAGGTTACGAAGTGATCGTTCCTGATTTGCTTACCGTTCTGTGCAGTTTCGAAAATGGCGCCGAAGGCGTCCTGGAGTTTAGCGGAATCAACGCATTAACGTCGGGCGATCGGCTGGAAATTTACGGTAGCGCCGGCGCGCTCGCGTACGATTTCACTTCCGATGTTTTGCAAGCGGGAAAGACTGGCGATCGGGCACTGCACGTGGTCGATATTCCCCAGGAATTGGAAGGAGAATGGCGCGTGGAAGAAGATTTTCTCGCGGCGGTGAAGTCAAAAGGTCGCGTGCGTCCTCATCCGAACTTCGAAGATGGCCTTCGATACATGCGCGTAGTGCAAGCTGTCGCTGATTCTCGTGGGCGGAACGAATGGGTAGCAATCAAACGCTCAGTGTAATGCCGAGAGCCGCAAGCGAAGCAGGCTAGCAATCAAGGCGTCATCGCGTTCCTACCAAATACCTTCTCACAACTAATGCCCACACCAGCATTGTCACCAGTTGGTACCACGCGAAAAACCGATCGTAACCGCGTCGGTTGAGAATGAGACCGCCGCCAGCAAGAAGCGCATATTGGCCGACGAACGGAACGTACCACACCGGCTGGAAAAGTTCACCATGAACTGCCGTTTGCGCGAGGTCGAGCAAACACATCGCGATGAACGCTGAGTAATAGCCCGCGCGGTTCCGTTCGAAACGGCCCTGGTGTTCTTCCGCTTCCGACAGGTCGGGTGGGTAAAGGAAAACTGTGAGCAAATACAGCACCACCGTCCAGGCAATCAGCACCAGAAATTTGTCGAAAGTCCAGTTGACCTCGGTGTTCCACCTAAATGTGACCCACCACTGCAAAACCAGCAGTACCAAAGTCGCGATGGTGAGGACAAGGTGGACTTCATCGAGCGGGTTTTCTTTGCGCCGGTAAAACGCGCGCCCGGCTCCCGAGAGCAGATTGGTAACACCCAGGCCGATGATTATGGACATCAGCGCCGCAATGAATTCGAAACTGCTCATCAGGTTTTGTGCGTTTTGCATGGCGCGCTCAAGTTAAAGTAGCGCGAACGCGAAAATCGAGTGGCAAATGCGGCTTGCGAGAGGCATCCGCTACCGAGTCCTTACATCCCGCGTGTCGAACTCGGTTTCGCCAGCAACCAACTCAGCGCGTCATTTAAATCTGCCAGCGCACGACCTTCGATCGGATCATTATGATAGGCGCCAGGCAATGAGATGACGCGCTTTTCGCCCGCGTATGCGTTCACCACTAATCGATGAAATCGTGGCGCGACTATTTCATCCCTTTCTGCCACCAGGAAGATTGCCGAGGCACGACTCGCTTTCGCGTTTTCAACACTGTCGAGGTCTCTCGGGATCTGCAATGCGATTGGACCGGCCAACAGCCACAGGTTCCACCATCCAAAGCGGCGAAGGATTATTTCACGTAGGGGGACCGGGTTATGCAAAATCAACCCGGCGACGGGACGCTGCGCAGCGATGTGGAGCGCAGCGGTTGCGCCGATGCTTGTGCCAAAAGGCACGATCGGCTTATCGTCTGCGTGATGTTGTAGTTCATCAAAGGCCGCAAGCGCGGCCGGTCCGATCCGCGATAGTCGCGCCGGTCCCGTGCTCCCGCCGAATCCCGGGTAATTCATTCCCCAGATTTCAACCGCGCGATCGCTCCACATTTCAGCCTCGAGGGCTACCCACCGATCGGCGCGATCCGCGTTCCCGTAAAAACGCAAAATAAAAATATCAGCAGCGCCCTCTTGTTGTGCTCGGCGCGATTGTGCCGTCCACACTTCCAACTCGCCATTCTGAAATGGGACAGTTTTGCGAACGGCACCAGCGGCATCGATCGGCGCTCTAGTTGGAAATAAGATCAGATGGTCCTGTAAATGACCGAAAAACATCACGACCAAATATACGACGCCAATCACGAGCAAGCGCCAAGGCTGGCGAATAATTCTTGGCCTCACATTTTTCTGGCGAGCCCGGAAACCTTACGGAGCCGATGTGATTGTGGATTTGATTTCGTTGGTTTTTTCTGCGGTGCCGAGGAATCGCTGATAGAGAAATGATGCGATAATTGCGATAACAGCGACGACGATGAACGCGCTGATACGATAAAGTTGATCGAGCTGCGAAAGGTCGTGAAAGAAAAGTTTCACGACTGTGAGTCCGAGCAAGCCGAGACTTGCGTAGCGAACCGGGGCAGTTCTTTTGCGCATACCGACAATGAGCAGAAGCAAGGCAAACAGCGCCCAGGCGATGCTGTAACTCATGTCGCGCGCGAAACTTCCTGAGAATTCAAAGGTTAACGCGGCCACGCCCGGGGTGCTGAAGTAATCGGCGATCTCGATGTTAACGAGCAGGAAGGCGAGCACGGTGCCGAGCGTGTAAAGCAACGGCCGCGCATTGCGTCCGAGTACGCGGTTGCGGGGCGGCGCGAGCAATCGCGCGGCGGCGAACAAACACACTGTCGCAACGCCGTAGGTATAAAGATACCAGTTAAAAATAGGGAACACGGCACGCGAATGATAGGTGAGCACGGCTGGATTGAGAGCGAGGCGCGCGAATACGGTTACGAGCAATGCAACCCCGGCCAGTCGCAATCCAGGATGCGGCACGCGGTGGAAAAGCCAGCAGAGGGCTGCGCCTTCCAAAGCCCAACCAACAGTGATCCATTCTCGATCAAACTCGATCGGAAAGATCAACGTAATGAAAAACAGCGTCGCGCCGCCGAAGAGCGCGAGTTGCGCATTGCGTGCCGGGCTGGAAAGCGGTGTGCGATCCAGGAACCCAGTTCGGATACGCAGTGCGAATGAGCTGATACACCAGATAAAAGTGCAACGGCCCAGCCAGCGCGGCCGTAGCCCACGGCACAGTTTTCTCTGCAAACCTTCGATGAAAGATGAACGGAAACGCCGTGAAGAACGCATAGAATCCGAGATACCAAAGCAACGGGAGGCTCGCCCGCGCAGGATCAAAATGTTGGAAATGCCACACGTGTTCGAGCGCGAGTACGGAAACAAGTGCGACGGATGGCAGCACGCCGAACGAAAAGAGCTCGCTCATACCGAGAAGTAACATGATTAACAACAACGCGAGACCGAACACGGGCGACGGGTTCGCAAGCGGCAACCGCAGCGTCACCATGATGAGCAGAAGAAACGGCAATGCCGCTGACAACGCCGGAAGTTGAACAGAGAGATTTCCCGGATCGGTGATGTCGCCGAAAAGTTTTGGCGTGTGTATTCCCGTCGTCGTTAAACGGCGGCATGCCCAGCTTGCCGCGGCCAAAAAGAAAACCGCAAAGCCGCCAAGGATGAACAGCGCCGTAGGCAAGCCGGTGAGTTCGGTCGGAATCCGTAGTAACCACCCCCCTATGGCTATTAGCGTGAGCAGGAGTACGGCGAGAATCGGCACGAGCGTGGCCGTTGCCAGAGCGAGAACAATCGCGAGGAGATCGATAATCAACACGAGCGGCCAAATAACAATTGAAAGCCCGGCGAGTTGAAAAATCGGCATTAACACCAGGAGGAGCGCCAAGCCCGGAAATGCATGACTCCACCATGGAATCTGGACACTGCGCAGACGTTGCAGCGCGAGCGGCGTCGCGGAATGAAACAGCGCGAAGATAAAATAAAATGTTAGCGCGGTATAAAGATGCGTTGTTGTGAGATCATAGTTTGTCCACGCCGCGAGAAGGGTGAACGCCGCCAGCCCCGCAAGTGCATTAAGAATTATCAGCCTGCTTTCGAGCAACGTGAGCGCGAGCATCCCAAGATCCACAACGAACAGGTAGCTGAACAAAAGGGCCGGCCGTTGCGCGATCGGTTCAAACGAGAGCAGATAGAATGCCGAGCACATCGCCACCGCTCCGAGCCCGATCGCGCAGGCGAAAAGTTCAGGGCTCGTTTTCCGCGTACGTTTTGACCACGCCGCTGCTGCGAGAAAGAGCACCTGAAATCCGGCAAAGACCGCCATGACAACCAGCACTTTGTTTCCAGCGAAATATTTCTCGGGAACGAAGAACGTCCCGATCCAGGCGAATTGCATCAGTGCCGTTCCCACGGCGCCGAGAGTCGGAAGCGCGTTCCAGCCTTGTCGTTGCGAAAGCCCGAGCAGACCGATATCGAGCAGCGCGATGTAGACGAAAAGTCCGAGCGGGTGATCCTGACCGGTCGAAAGCAACACCGGCGTTAGAAAACCACCGGCGATGCCGAGTACAGCGACGACGATCGCATTCAACCGGACGGCGAGCAGGAACGCGACGGCCGTGATCAGCGTCATCAGCAAAAAGGTTGGAATGAGACCGAAGAACGCGAAGTGGTAATAGGATCGACAGGCAAACGTCACGGCATAGAGCACAAGAATTCCAGTCGCGCAGAGCGTCTGCGCAGTGACGGCGTTTTCTTTCCGTTTCAGAAGCAGACCGCCGATGAGAAGGCTGACGCCGATGGTGAATCCAATGGCAACCCGCAGCTCCGGCGGGATGAGATTGTGCTCGAACGAATATTTCACGAAGAACGCCACGCCGAGGAAAAGCGCAAGCCCGCCGATCCACGCGAAGAGTTTCGCGCCCATGAATTGCTCCCAGTTAATCGGCGGTCTGGCTGGCGCTGAGATTTGGGGCACGCTTGGTTTGATGAACCGTTCCGGAATTGGCGGCGGCATCGACTCTTTCTCTCGCCCAATCGGGGCAGCTGTTGTGATTGGAGCCAGCGGTGGGACCCCGAAAGCTTTCGGGGCTGCTACAGCCGCCTCCGGTTGCGGCGCTTGGGTGGTGTGCTGCCCCAAAGTACGCACTTCGTTTTCAAGTGATGACAATCGCGTAGCTAAGTCATCAAGGGCGCGCTTTGTGCTGTTTGCTTTTGCGAGCGCGACAAACGGCAGGACGCAAATCGCGATCAACAGACCGACGACCATGAGGATTAGGAGTTCCATTTGTTTGTGAGATTTGGCCGAATATTCGGCTTTGCTGAAGAGGATAACTGCTTTCCGCGTCGGATGTTAATTGATAAAAATTGGGGATTTCATCGACGCTTTCGATCATGAACATTCATCATCTCGAGTTGTTCTATTTCGTCGCTAAACACGGCGGCATCGCAGCGGCGGTGCGCAACATCCCTTACGGGATTCAGCAACCTGCAGTGAGCGGCCAGATCGCGAAGCTCGAGGAGTCGCTTGGAACCAAGCTGTTTCAGCGACGACCATTCGCGCTTTCGCCTGCAGGCATGGAGCTATTCGAGTTTATCAAACCGTTCTTCGACAACGTTGAGATCGTCGCTGAAAAGCTACGTCAGAACAAATCGCCGCAATTGCGCATTGCCGCGCCATCGATCGTGTTGCACGACTATATCCCGGAGCTGCTGCAGAAGCTTCGAATTAAGTTTCCCGAATTTCGCCTTTACTTGCACGAAGCAGCGCGCGCCGAAGCCGAGAGGCTACTCCTGGTCCGAGATGTCGATCTAGCCATCACTCTCGTCGAGAAAAAATCGCGCGCCGGGATTCAGGTTCGACCGTTACTTAAACTGCCGTTGCTTCTACTCGTCCGGAAAAATTCCCGGCTCGCTCGCGCGGAAGAGCTGTGGAAGCGCGATAAGATTGAGGAAACGCTAATTAGTTTCCCACGAACGGACCCCATTCACGCTTCCTTTCAGCGCGGTCTTGAGCGGTTCGGAGTGGAATGGTTTTGTGGTATCGAGGTCAATTCGGCTCGCTTGATCGAGCGTTATGTCGCGAGCGGTTATGGAATCGGTTTGGCAGTGGCGGTCCCAGGCTTCAAGCCAGCCAAAGGCGTGCGCGTTTTGGAGTTGCCAGATTTTCCCTCCGTCGTCGTAGCCGCATCGTGGTCGGGCAAGCTTTCGAATATTTCGAGACACTTGCTTGCTGAACTGGAAACCGAAGCGCAAGCGCAGATGCGCCGAATGAAAAGGCGGGAGTGCTAAACCGAAGTTAAATGGGTTCCCGCTGCGGTACGCTAATCGGCCTCAACTTTGAGCATCGATTTAATCTGCTCGCGCAATTCCGGCGTCTCTTCGTGTCCATGCACGGAGACGGCATGCTGCACCGCTGCGTCAAGGACTTCTTGTTCGGTACCGGAAATTTTGAGCGAGCAATTTTTCTCGCTCGGATAATCTCTGCAATCGATCGATTTTCTTTGGGCTGCCATTGTGACCTCCGATTTAATTAACTCTTTTTTAATTCGGGCAAATCTTTCAGGACTTGCTCGCTGTGCTCGGCCGGTTTGACCCCCGTGTACACCTTGGCGATTTCGCCTTTCGGATTAATGATGAAGGTGTTCCGGGCGGCGAGTTTGCTCCCTTTGTAATCCATAATCGACCCGTATTCGGTCGACACTTTCGCGTCCGGATCGGCCAGCAATTTGAAATTGAGTCCTTCCTTGGCGCAAAAATCTTTGTGAGACTGCGCAGTGTCCACGCTTACGCCGAGAATCACTGCGTCCGTCTGCTCATATTTCATCAAGTCGCGCTGGAAATTGCGCGCTTCCAAGGTGCACCCACTGGTGAAATCCTTTGGATAAAAATAAAGCACCACCCATTTGCCGCGATAATCTTTCAGATTCACCTGCGAACCGTCGCCGGTGGTTAAACTAAAATCCGGCGCGGGTTTACCGACTTCGGGTTGCGTTTGCGCTGCTGCCATCAACCCGAACGTGCCAAGACTGATAAGTGCTGACAAGATCATGTTTTTCATACTTATCTTCCAGTTTTCGAGTGCAAAGGCAGCTAGTCAAGAAACGATGCTGGAAAGCTTTTCGGTTCGAATCAAAAACGCGGCGCCCGGGAAGGCGTGACTCATTGAAAGGAAAGGCTTGCGCGCGATTGTGCATTTGAGGCAAAACTGTGCCGCATGGCTCAAATGATCGCATCGCCACATGCCGAAGTGAAACCGATGCGGCTGATTCTCGGCTTGATTGGCTGCATCGGGCTTGTTCTTACATTTTTCACCCTGTTATTCGGGTTCACGACAATTCCGGCAAACTCCGTTGGGGTGAAAACGCGCTTCGGCGCCTACCACGATATCGTCAATCCCGGACTTGCCTATGCCATTCCCTATATCGAGGAAATTCACGTTGTGCCGACGCAGCGTTTGTTGAAGCTCGAGTTCGGTTTTTCTACGCTGAACGCCACGAATATTTACCAGGGCGATCCGGAACCCGGGGAAACAGAAACGATGATCACGGGCGATCTTAACACCGCGCTCGTCCCGTGGGTGGTGCAGTACCGCGTTACTGATCCAAAGATGTATTTGTTCGGTGCGCGCGAACCGGAAAAAACTCTCCGTGATCTTTCCGAAAGCGTTATGCGGGAAGTCATCGGCGATCGCACGGTGGACGAAGTTCTTACGATCGGCCGACATGACATTGAGACGTCAACTTTGAAACGTTTGGCCGATCTCTGTTCGCAGTACGGCCTGGGAATTCAGATCCAACAAGTACAACTGGCCACGGTGCGTCCGCCGCCGGCGGTGCAGGCTGCGTTCAACGAAGTCAACCAGGCGCAACAGGAAAAGCAGACTGCGATTAATCAGGCCTGGTCGGTGTACAACGATGCCGTGCCAAACGCGCGTGGCCAGGCAAAAGAGCGCGAGAAACAGGCCGAAGCGTACGCGTTCCGCCGCGTGAATGAGGCAAAGGGCGAAACGCAAAAATTTTCACTGTTGCTCGCCGAATACCGGAAAGCGCCGGAAGTGACGCGGCGCCGTCTTTATCTCGAAGCGATGCAGGCGATCCTTCCCAGTTTGCAAAAGAAAATCATTGTCGATGACAGTTTGAAGAACATTCTCCAGACGTTGCCGCTGCTGCCGGCAGATCAAACCCGGACCTCGCCATGAAGGTTATCGATGTCACTCCGCGACCGGCCGCTGTCTCGGCCCTGGTACGCTTTTTACAGAGCCCGTTGATGTCGATCCTCGGGATTCTTTTCATTTTGACTGCGCTCAAATGGGGAACGCTACTATTCGTCGTCCATCAATACGAAAACGTCATCATCACGCGTTTTGGCAAAATCGTTCGCACCGTCACGAACCCCGGATTGAAGATCAAGCTACCGGTGATCGACAAGGTGCACCGCTTCGATAAGCGCATCCTGGCTTGGGACGGGCCACCGACTGAATGCCCGACGAAGGACAAGCTCTACATCATTGTCGATTGCTTCGCCCGGTGGCGGATCAGCGACCCCTTCCTCTACTACAATCGGCTAAATGACGAGCGCAGCGCGCTTTCGCGCCTCGATGACATCCTCGGCAGCGAGACCCGCACTGCCGTCGCCACGCATGATCTTGTGGAAATCATTCGGGTAACAAAAGGGCGAAAGCCGTTACGGGACGAGGAGCTGGAGAAAAGCGGCACGCTTCTGCCCAGCACAATTCCCGACATTGAATTCGGGCGCGGCGAAATTGAGAAACAGATTACGGAACGCACCCGGCAAAAAATCGCCGATTTCGGAATCGAATTGCTCGACGAACGTTTCAAGCGCAGCAAATACAATCCAGCGGTTGCAGAGAAGATTATTGAGCGCATGTCGAGCGAGCGACATCAAATCGCTGCGCGGTTCCGTTCCGAGGGACGCGGTGAGGCGGCGAACATCAGCGGTCAAAAGGAAAGCGATGTCGCCTCAATCAGTTCCACCGCGACGAAGAACGCGCTCGAGATTGAAGGGAAAGCCGACGCCGAAGCGGCTTCAATCTATGCCGCAGCATTCAATCCACCTGATTCGCAAGAGCTTTATTCGTTTCTTCGCAGCCTCGATGTGATGCGCGCTGCGTTTGAGAAAGACACGACCGCTGTAATCTCCACCAACAGCGATCTCGGCCGATTGCTGAAGTCAATGACTGAAGCATCTGCTCCACCAAAAACGCCACGTTGATCGCACGCATCTGGACAATCGGACATTCAACACGTCCGATCGAGGATTTCATTGCGGCACTGGACGAGAACGGAATCAGGTTGCTTGTCGATGTGCGGACCTTTCCGGGGTCGAAGCGTTATACGCAGTTTAATAAAGAAGCGCTCGTGGAATCGCTGAACGCGCCGCGAATACGCTATCAACATCTCCCTGAGCTGGGCGGAAGACGAAAACCGAAGCCTGACTCACGCAACACCGCCTGGCGCAATGCATCATTTCGCGGCTACGCCGATTACATGGAGACAGAGGAGTTCCGCAAAGGGATCGAGCGGCTTCTCAATCTTGCGAACGAAGTTGGTGAGACTGCGATCATGTGTGCGGAAGCAGTCTGGTGGCGGTGTCATCGTTCGTTGATCTCAGATTATTTGAAGGCGCGGGGCATTGAGGTGATGCACATTCTCGATGCAAACAAGGCTGAGCCGCATTCATTTACGTCCGCGGCGCGCATCATCAACGGCGCGCTAAGTTACGCGAGCGAGGAAGATCGTTTGATTTAATCGGAATCGGACGCGGTTGATCCATCCCTGGCTAAACGCCGGCGCGGTTCACGCCAATCCCGATGTGCGATATATGCCGGTACCGGTGGCACAAGTTTCTCCCGCTCCATCATTCTTTCAGCCAACCAGTGAAACCATTCGGAGCCCGTCTCCCGGTTTAGCTCGCGACGCCATTCCTCGGCCCAAACCTGAAGCTTCTTCCACGAGAGAAGAATCGGACCGCTAAAGAAATCATCCACCAGATCAAGTGTGAGTTCGCGGCGAAACAGCAATACACCGATACTCTCCCAAGTCAGCGAAACCAGGTACACCGCATCTTCGCCATCAGGCCCGAGCACTTCGCGTATTTTCCGTGTATCCGCCCCATCCGGCAGCGACAACACACGACGCAGGGCACTGGTGAAGGCGGGGCTTTGGAACGACCGCACCAGCTCGAGCATTGCTTCCCTGCGTCTCCGCTGACGGTAATAACCGATTTGCGCGGCTGTGAAGATGAGAGCGGCTGTCACCGCAAACGCGTTAATTAGATTTGCCAGAGTCGAGAGATCCATTTCAACGAGGATCGGTTACGCGCCCAAGAAAGAGGCAGACGCCACTCGGGATGTGCTGAATTGCATACAGGAATGGCCGATCGACTTTCACTTCGATCGGCGGTGGAGGAGGGGACCTTAGAGCGCTCCCTGCCAGCATGGCCACGGCGGTTGCCGCTGCTGCTTCAGTTCCCTTTTCATCTACCGCGATAAAAGTCTTGTGAAATATCTGCGAGATGTAGAGGTACTCCGTCGGTGTGCGTGGCGCAATCTTGTCGAAATTCGCGCTGCCCTTTGGTTTATCGAATGCAGTCTTCATTCCGAGCGCTTCGAACTTCTCGGCCAACGTAATTGTTGGCGGCTGGAGTTTGAATTTTGGGAGATGCAGATCGACGTCGCGTTTTTCGAGGTTTGCGTACCCGGCCAGCATGTCGGCTGTCAGCTTTGATTCGAGCGCATGCAGGCCGTTGACGTCGTCCGGAAGAAGAACCAGGAACTGGAGGTCGTCACCGGCGTAGGGAAGACTCACGGCGGTAAATCCATCGCGCTTTGCGTAGCCGAAGCGCTTATCGGTCTTTCGCATCATTGGAACATCTGCAGGTGCGTTGCCGTGCACCAGGAACGTCTCTGACTGTGTTGCATTCTCAAAGAAGTCGTTAGCCCATGGTGCCTTCAAATACAGCGCGTTCGTCAGGACGAGGCGCGTTGTCTTGTCGAGCGCCTCTCCGGGAATCAGGTCGCGAATTCGATCATGCGTCTGGTCTGCGACCCATTTGTTGATGTGCTGCGTAGCGGCTGCAGGATTGGCAATGAAATCGAGAGGTTCAAATGCCCCGCCGAAATTTTGTTTCACCAATGAAAGGAAAGCCTCGCGAAACGCATACCCCTTTTGGGCAAAGAGGCGATTGGCGATGTTCAATGTGATCGGTTCACTAGGACCACCAAATTTCTTAGATTGTTTTGCGAGCTCAGCTGTCTTCGTGCTCATTTCTTCCAGCGAATGCTGAAGCGCGGCGAACGAGGCGGGCGCGTTGCTATCGTTTGTGAGATGCAGAACACGCGCCATCTCCGTGCGCGTCTCGCTGTCAGCGCCGGCGAACGTCATGGCGAGGGCGCTTTCAATTGAGTACGGTGAGATGCAAAGATTCTCATCACCCGTCGCGAGCTGGCGGTGAAGATCGACTGCGAGCTCGTTTGTCGCCTTCGCTGCCAGCTGAAAGTTTGTCGCCCCATGCGCCATCGCAACGAGTAACGCGCCGAATACGAGCAAGATCAAAAACCGTTTCATGCAAACATCAAACACCGAGTTTAGGAAGGTTGCGACGCGAAACATTGGCTTTCTGGGGAGCGCACGCGAGGCGCGTGCGCTCCCCAGTTGGGATCGTTTACGCAGCCGCAGATTATCCGCCTCTCACCTTCACAAGGGGAGAGGATTGAGGTGAGGGGATCGGCGAATTGGTGCTTCTCAGATGCCAACCCTCACCCTAGCCCTCTCCCTTCAAAAAGGGAGAGGCGAACTGAGTCCCGCGATTGCAGAGATTGGGCAAGACTGATTTAGTGCTGCGACTTATAACGCATGGCTCCGCAACGAAAGCCAAACCTGATTCTTTTCCTGCCCGATCAGCAGAGAGCTGACACGATCGCTTGCTACGGAGGGGTCAAAGTTCACGCGCCAAACCTCAACAAGCTTGCCTCTGAATCCGTGGTATTCGAGCGGACCTATGTCACTCATCCGGTTTGCACACCGTCACGCTCTTCACTTATGACCGGAACCTGGCCGCACATCAACGGATGTACACGGAACAGCGTGCCACTCGATCGCCGATTCCATGTTTTCCCTGAGCTGATGGAGGATCGGGATTATCGCACCGCGTATATCGGAAAGTGGCATCTCGGCGAGGAAGGACCGGCAGGACGCGGATTTGACGAATGGATTTCAACTGACGACCCTGCCCGCAGTGCTACACCTGCCCGCAATGCTAGCGATGCAGGCGGGGCGTTGCAGGCGGGTCACGGCGACTACACAAATTTCCTAATCTCAAAGGGCATCACGCCGGATAAACAAAACGGGCGATTCTCAGAACTGGCCATCAGCAACCTGCCGCTCGAACTCTCGCGGCCAAAATTCCTTGAGAAACATGCATGCGACTTTATCGAAAAACATCAGCGCGATCCTTTCATTCTGGTCGTTGGTTTCGTGGAACCGCATTCGCCTTATAACGGCCCTCTCAATGATGAGCATCCGCTGGATGATGTGGACCTCGATGTGACGGCGACGCTTCCTGAAAGCGAAGATATTCCGCTGCGTTATCGATTAATGCGCGAATGGCAGCAAGCCGAAGCGATCCTCGATCGGGAGCGCTTGCCCACTCAATTATTCTTTGGGATCACGCCGGAAGAATATCGCAGCATCAAACAGCGCTATCTCGGCCTGGTTACGCTCGTTGATCAAAGCATCGGCACGATTCTTGGTTGCCTTGAACGATGCAACCTGGCTGGCGATACGATCGTCGTGCACACGAGCGACCACGGCGACAGCCTCGGCGCGCATCATCTCTTTGGAAAAGAAACAATGTTCGAAGAAGCTACGCGCGTCCCATTCTTGGTCCGGCTGCCAGGTCAAACACGGGGCAAAACCATTCAGCAACCAGTCAGTCACATCGATTTTGTGCCAACGTTACTCGATCTGCTCGGCCAGCCCAGACATTCTCAGTGCTCAGGCAAAAGTCTCCTTCCATTAATCAACGAAGGCGCCCCGGCACCGGAGAACGTCTTCATCGAGTGGGCTCCAAACCGCACGAAAATAAAAAAGGGAACGCGATTAGCTCGGCGACGGATGGTGAAGCGCGCAGTCGAAGAGTCCACGAGAACGATCGTTACTCCAGATGGGTGGAAGCTTTGTTTACGCGACAAGGATTCAAACGAGCTAAACAACCTAAAGAACGATCCGTTTGAGACAGGCAATTTGTACCCTGATCGACAATATGCCTCAGTAATTTCTCGGCTTGCCGGCGAGATTCACCGCTGGCAGAAATCCACAAACGACAAGCTCAGACTGTAGCCACGGCGCTGCCTGCCACGCCGAAGGATGACGAAGGCGGGTGTCCCCGTGTCAGTATCAAACACGATGCGGCACGCGGAAATTTCGAATTCCTACAGAAGGCGCCAAAGATTCTCAGTTAGAATTGGGTCCGCAGCCACTTTGTTCCGATGGTTTGCTTTTCTTAGTTTCTTTAGCTATCGACTATTGACCACGGCTCGTGGGATCCACACCGGCAAAGGTCAGGAAATCGATCATCCGAAAACTTTGCGGCGTCCCGTCATGTGTCGGCGGTGAAAGCGCCGCCGAAATCGAAGAAGGTCTGCCAGCCAACAAAGCGCCTCGGCGCTCTGGCAAAGCCACGCAGATCAATGAGATCGGGGCTATTGTCGCCCGCCGGGTCAAAGATCATACCGAAGAACGGCTGTCCATTATCACCGTGGAGATTCGCGATGCCAGATCGAAGGTCATATCATGGTCAAGGAACTGGCCCAGGAACGTTACTCCTGCGGTATGAGTGGGATTGTTCCGGTTAATGAGTTGAAGATTGGGATCCGTTATCAGTGCTATCGGACCCGCAGCCAGATCGTCGGCTGCATCCAGAATCCCATCAGCTCGATCGAGCTCGATAAGCGCGCGTCACGCACCGCATCCGTTGGCGGCGCAAGCGGTGGCAAATAATTGTCGAAATGCTCGCGCACATCGAGCGCTACTAAACATGGCGCAACCTTTAAGCTGCGCTCGCCAACTGCAAACTCGCGCCAGCATAGCACGCGCGAAAATCGGCCACATGCTCCGCGATGATCGCATCGGCCGGCGCAATCTGGAGGCGGCGCAAAGCAAGTGATTGTTCGGCGATTGATTGCAATGCATCGATGTCGTAAACAAAAACGCCATCCATTTCATTCACCTCCGGCGCGATATCGCGGGGTACCGCGATGTCGATGATGAATAGCGGCCGGTCCAATCGTTCCCGGATCATCGGCCCCAAAATTTCCGGGGTGAGCAGAGGCTCGTGCGCCGCCGTGGACGAAATCAAAATGTCGATCTCGCGGCATTCGTTAGGCCAATGCTGGAATGCAACCGCGCGCCCCCGCACCAATGCCGCCAGACGTTCCGCCCGCTCGAACGAGCGATTGCTCACCAGAATATCGCTCACCCCGCGCGCGCACAACGCCCGCGCCGTGCGCTCGCTCATTTCGCCCGCACCGAGAAGGAGCACTTTGCGCTCCGCCAGATCTCGGAAAATCTTGAGCGCGAGATCAACCACCACCGACCCCACCGACACTGCGCCGCGCGTGATCTCCGTCCCGCTGCGCACTTGCTTCGCAACACGAAAGGCGCGTTGAAAAAGACGATGCAGCAGCGGCCCGGCGCTCCCCGATTCGCGCGCGAGCGCGTACGCCTTTTTCACCTGGCCGAGGATTTCCGTCTCGCCAATGACCATGGAATCCAGCCCGCACACGACTCGGAAAAGATGCCGCACACATTCCTTCCCTTCGTACCGATAAAACCCGCTGCCATCCTCGCCGGGCGATGCTTCTCTCCGCGCCAGACAATGGGCGACCTGTTCCGTGGTGACGGTGTCACGCGCTGCCGCATAAAGTTCCACGCGATTGCACGTCGCCAGCATCACCGCCTCGGTGCAACCACAGTCCGTACGCAACGATTCCCCCGGTCGCCTCGGTAAGTACCGTTCGCGTGTCTCCACGTTGGCCGTGTGATGGCTTAGGCCGACGCAGAAAAGATTTATTGCATCGGACGGGCTTGAGAAAGGCACTCGATTGCCCACAACAGCGAGACCGCCGCGCAGAAAATGATCCCGCATAACGCCGCTGAAAAATTGGCGATCCATCAGGCGTGTGCAGTATAAATTCCAGCCCGTTTGCCAGATTCGATTATTGACCGCGGCTTGTCGGATCCACACCGGCAAAAGTCAAAAAGTCGATCATGCGAAAACTTTGCGGCGTCCCGTCATGTGTCGGCAGTGTCGGTAACCAATCGGGCTGTGCGGTGAGGTAAGAGTCAGGGTCGAGCTGGAGTAATCCGATGAATACTTCGGCTACGATACGCGCACCCACAGGACCGAGACGTAATCCGTCCTCCCTCAACTGAGCTTCTTTCAAGATGTAATAGAAAAGCGGAGTCGATTCGACAAACGAAGCACGAATCGGCTGCAACTCGGCCAGCTCGGCGTTGCTGAGTGGCGGGATGCCCATTTCTTGCGCGATGCGTTGACCCGAGGGGAGCTGCCAAGTCAGACACCTTAATAAATTGCGCTGCATCAACGAGTCCGGCGGCATCCCATTGAATATCGTCCCCAGCGGAAGGCGGAAGAGTGGCGTGGAAACTATTGTGTCGATCCTTTTGTTCGGGCGTACATCGGCACTGTAAGCGCCGCCGAAGTCGAAGAAAGTCTGCCATCCGATAAAGCGCCTCTGAGCTCTCGTGCCGCCACGCAAGTCCACCGGGTCGGGGCTGCCTTCCCCCGCCGGGTCGAAAATCATCCCAAAGAATGGTTGTGCATTATCACCGTGGAGGTTGGCACGGTATGAGGGCCGCACCATACTGTGCCCAAACCGGTAGGTGATCTGGTACTCTACCGGAATAAACGCGTTGCCATGTAACGGGTTATAGAAATGGCGACCGTTTGTTAGTACATCATCTATCACTGGTTGGCCAACAATGTGTGGCAGGAACTCGTGAAGGATCATCCACTCGTAATGCCACACGGTCAGGCGATGGGCTTGAAGGTAAGCATCACTGTCGGGGATTCCCGGGTTCTGTGATCGAATGAGATCCACTGCATGATTATGAAACAAGAGAAAGGCAGCGTGCAGGCCGGCGATCATCATGTTCTCATCGTTGCGTGGGTCACCGATAATCGCCACGTGGTTAATCGGATCTCGCGGCAAGTCCTCGTACTGACCGCCGCTTTCGATCAGGAATTTGATTGGATCAGCCGGATCGTATAACTCCGGGTTACCGCCCGGTCCACCGGCGTAAACGGAGTCCAGATCAAAGGTGGGAGTGCGAGCGTTTTGTGAAATGATAGGCTGAGTCGGGAATCCGAGTCGGGACCTCTGGTCAAAGGTCATATCATGGTCGAGGAACTGGCCGAAGAACGTCACGCCAGCGGTGTCGGTTGGATTGTTCCGGTTGATAAGTTGAAGGTTGGGATCTGTGATCAGCGCCACCGGACCTGCTGCCAGATCGTCGTTCGCATCCATGATCCCGCCCGCCCTACCCAGCTCCATAAGAGCGTCGCGAACCGCATTGGTTGGCGGCGCGAACGGTGGCAAATTACGGAACATCCGACCAAAATTTCCGGTCAGCGCTGGATCCGGAGGCGGTGCGGCGTTAGTCGCTTGCGCTCTTGATAAAAACCCAAAGCCGCCGAACGCGAGGACGAGGAAAAGCCCAAAACCGCCGAGCACGACGGCGATTAGTAGATATGTCCCCCGGAGAGGCGAGCGGTGAATCGAATTTCTGGGGTCAATGTTTGAACCATTCATGTTGTAATTTCCTCCTGCTGTTTTGGCCTGTTTGACTCCTCGTTATTGAGAAGTCATGTCGGGCTGTTCACTGATGTACTTCGTAAAATTTCCGGACGCGTTACGCGGAAAATGTAGAAACTTGAGAACCACGGATTACGCGGATGGCGCGGCTGATTACATAAGAGTTCGCCGGCGCCGGGGTGGGAACTGCCGCGATCAGGCTCGGGTACGACCACTACTCACCAGGTACGGATACTAAACACGCAATCACCAGGAGTTAGGAGCTAGGGGCGCGGCGTCGGGTGCGGTGGGGGACTGGGATGCGGCGGAGGAGTCGGGTGTGGACGCGGGGTCGCAGTAGGGGTTGGCGTCGGAGTAAGTGTTGCCGTCGCAGTAGCTGTTGCCGTGGCGGTAGGTGTCGGAGTCGGCGTTTGCGTAGCTGTTGGAATTGGTGTCGGCGTGAACGTAGCCGTCGCTGTCGGCGTAGGAGTAAATGTGGCCGTGGCCGTCGGAGTTGAGGTGAATGTCGCTGTAGCTGTAGCGGTTGGACTAGGTGTAGCCGTTGTTGCGCTGCAGGTGTAGGTGACTCTCAACCCGCTGGTGAGCGTGCCAGCGCCACACGAGAACGTCGTAGCCGGACCGATCACGCTTGCCTGCACGCCGCTCGTCTCATCACTGCCATTGTCAGAAGTTGCGCCGTAGAAGATGTCAAAGAAGCTTTGGCTATTCTCGTAGAACACCACTTCAAAGTTCGCTGGAGCAGTGGTGTCGGCGTAGTCCACCACCCGCCACTCAACGTTAAACTGCCGGTTAGGGGCGGTACCGGTGACAGAGGTGAAAATCCCGCAGTTTCCACCGGGGAAGCCCGCGCAGCCGGCCTGTTGATCTGTCCGCAGATCGCCCTGATAAGCCAGAATGGCCATGTTCCAGAATCCGTTCGGCAAGGTGACACAGCCATGGGTGTAAGGAGCTGAATTGCCAATCAGCTCCAAGGCGCCGTTGGAAGTGGCGTTCGCTGTGATAAATGTCTGCCCGTAGACACTGACCGGGAATGGAAGCAAAATGCTGGAGTAGCAATCATCGCAATGGTTACCGGTATCGGTGTCACCAGGTGTAATCGTGCCCGTCCCAGTGGTCGTAATATAAGTATCGCATGCCTGTGCGGAGGCCTTCGAGAATGTGCCGATACCCAAAAGCGCTACAAAAATCCTGCCTAGAATAACAGACAGATTAACTAAAACGCGCAGATTAAAGAAGCCAGAACGTCGTCTAGTGGCTTTCGCGTTCATACGTATTAACTCACGAGGGTTCCCTTCGCCTGTTCACTGATGTACTTCGTAAAATTTCGCGCTGCGTTACGCGGAAAATGCAGAAACCTAAGAACCGCGGATTACGCGGACGGCGCAGATGAGGAAAAAACCAGACTAACCACTAATGGACACTAATAGACACGAAATGATAAAACCTGATTAGTGTCGATTCGTGGTTAACAGAAGAAAAGCGGCGCAGCAGCGCCGCACTCCAAAATATCCGTGTTATCCGAGGAATCCGTGATTGTATTATTTCGGGGCCAAGGAGGCGACGATTTTTTCAAAGCGCGGCTCGCCGCGTAGCGGATCCCAAAACGGCAGCAGCTTCAGTTCGCCATAGCTGACGCCGCTTGGAAGGCGGCTGGCGCGCGCCACCTGTTCGCAGGCGAGATCATTGTCGCCAACCCAGGCAGCGATTCTAGCCAGACACACGATCATGCTCGTGCCGTTGATTGCATCTTTTTCCACGGGAAGAAGCTCAACCGCGCGCCAACCCTCGCGCTGCGCTTCCTCTTTTCGTCCCAAGGCGGCGTCGATTAAACCAAGCACGCACAGGGCACCAGCATCATCAGGACGGGCGCGAACCAGTTTCTCCTGCTCCGCGCGCGCGGCAGTGAAAGCGCCATGTGCTTTGGCATCATCTTTTTCCATCCGACCGATAAGACCCTCTACGAAACGCGGACTGTATTTTATAATCGCTGTGCCAAAACTGTCTTCGCCCATCGCCGCTAAGGCATTGGCAGCGGCGGCAGGATCACGCTCTGCCAGTGCGCACAAAAGCCAGCTATCGGCGACACTTGCAATTGCGCCAGGGTCTTTCGCACGAAGTTCATCAATCAGTTGATGCACGGGCCGTGTATTAGCTTTCCAGTCGAATTCCACCTCCGCGCGTAAGCTTTTCGATCCAATGTCGTTCGGCTCGATCGCCAACGCCCGGTCCATTATGGTTGCTTCGTCGGCATAGCGGCGGAGATACCGATAGCTGAGGGCGGTCTGGACCAGCAAGATATTGTTGCGCGGGTCGAGATCAACTGCACGCTCGAGGTCGCGTGTGGACTCGTCCCAGCGCCCCTGGCGGCGCCCGAGGTAACCTGCGAGCTCGAATAACCGCGCGTCATTGGGCAGGCTCTGCCGGGCAACTTCCAGTTCCGCCGACGCTCCATTATAATCGAGGTATCCCCAATAAAGATGCCGCGCACGCGCCAGATGCACTTCGCCCGAATCCGGACGGAGGCGAAACGCCCCTTGGATGGTGGACTCCGCCCGCGCCAGACGCGCAGGCGTGCGATCGAAGCCATCAAAGTAAACCCAGTCGTGTATCCAGGCGAGTTGGCAATACGCCTGGAAAAAGGTCGGGTCATGCGCAACAGCTTGGTTCAACAGGTCGACCGCGTTTAGCAAATTTGCTTTCGTACTACCGGTAAAGCTCACAGCAGACAGAAGAAGATTTTTGGCGCGGTTATAAAAATCGAAGGCCGTGAAATCAGCGGTCGGGGGGCGCTCAATGGCCAGTTTCTCTGCGGCTGAGATTTTAGCGTGAAGGCGCTCGGCAACTTTTTGCGCAATTTCGCTCTGGATCGCGAACATCTCTTTCAAATCGCGGTCGTATTGCTCCGCCCAGACGTGCGTGTCGGTACGCGTGTCGATCAACTGCGCGTTTATATGTAGCCAGGCTCCAGTCTTGCGGACGCTGCCCTCCAGCACGTGCGACACGCGGAGCGCATCACCGATCTGGTGTGTGTCTCGCTCGCCGCGATATTGCATCACGCTGGTCCGGCTGATGACCTTCAGATGCGCGATTTTTGCCAGCTTTGTCAGGAGGTCGTCTTGGACACCGTCGGCAAAGGAGGCGTCCTCTCTGTCGTTACTCAAGTTTTCAAACGGCAACACCGCGATTCCCGTTGTTGGCGAATCGTAGCGTAGCTCACTTTTCCAAACGATTACGCCTACCGCTGCTATCAGGGCCAGCGACAATGTCACGACAGCCGCAAGAGTTGGATTTCGTTGCAGCCATTTTTTACCTCGTCCAACAACTCCGGTGCGTCGAGCACTGATTGGCTCATGTTTTAGCCAGCGTTCCAAATCCTCTGCCAGTACGAGAGCCGACGAGTAACGGCGCTGGGGATCCTTCTCGAGACACTTCAGGCAAATCGTGGAAAGATCGCGATCTATTTTTGGATTCCACAGGCGCGGTGGCCTCGGCTCGGTTTCCAGCAGTAACTTGATCGTCTCGTAGGTTGTTCCTCCAGCAAAAGGTGGATGGCCAGTTAAAAGTTGGTAAAGCACTGCACCAAGACCGTACACATCTGTTGCGCTGGTTAGCTTGGCGCTATTGCCAGCTGCTTGTTCCGGCGCCATATAACTGGGTGTGCCTAGCACTTCGAGCGTGCGAGTGACTGTGCTCTCAGATTCGACTAACCGGGCAAGGCCGAAATCAGTGAGCTGCGGTTCGCCCTTTGCATCCAGCAGAATGTTTCCCGGCTTGATGTCCCGATGCAAAATGCCATGTTCATGTGCGTAATGCACGGTGCGGGCCACCTTTGCGATGAGTTCCATCGCCTGCCGGATTGAAAGCGGCGTGTGTTTAACTACTTCGTCGAGCTGGCCGCCTTCGACAAACTTCATGCTGAAGTAGCACTGGCCATCGCGTTCGCCTACCTCGTAGATTGGGACGATGCATGGATGGTCAAGGCTCGCGGCGGCTTCGGCTTCCAAACGGAAGCGCTTGAGATGTGCTTGCGTGGCCCACTGGCCGAGACCGATGACTTTTAATGCGACTGTGCGATTAAGGCTTTTCTGCCGGGCGCGAAAGACAACACCTTGACCGCCGCGACCGATTTCCTCCAGTAACTCGTAATCACCTAGCTCTCCCAGCATCTTTGCGACGCGTGCAGTTGTTTTCACTTGGGGCACTGCGTCCGCGTTATCGGGAGCGAGATCGGTGCTGCCGGGGTCAGCGACCCCGGCTACAGGGTTCGGGAAGGCTCCGAGCGCCGTTTCGAGCACGCACCCGGTGCAAAGTCCTTCCGGTGCGTCGGAAAAGATTTTCGCGCCGCACTTTCGGCAAACTCTAATTACGCTGGCCATAAGGCTTCCTTGCCCTATCCGCCCTTGGTTATCCGCATAGGTCCATGCTTGGATTACTTCGGTGCTAGAGAGGCGACGATTTTTTCGAAGCATGGGTCGCCGCGCAGTGAGTCCCACCAAGGCATCAGCTTCAATTCGCCATAGGTGACGGGGCCCCAAAAGCGAATGGCGCGGGCAAGCTGTTCGCACGCGAGATCGTTATCGCCAGCCCATGCAGCGATTTTAGCCAGACACAAGATGATGCGCGCGCCACTGACGGCATCTTTTTCCACCGGAAGCAGCTCAACCGCGCGCCGGCCCTCGCGCAGCGCTTCCTCTTTTCGCCCCATCGCGGCGTCGATTAAACCAAGCACGCATAGAGCCCCAGCATCGTCAGGATGGGCGCGAACCAGTTTCTCTTGTTCTACGCGACCAGCAGTGAAAGCGACACGTGCTTTGACGTCGTCTCTTGTCATTCGAGCGATAAAACCTTCCAAGAAACGGGGGCTGTATTTTACATCCGTGCTGCCAAAACTGTTTTCACCCAACGCCGCTAAGGCGCTGGTAGCGGCGGCAGCGTCACGTTCTGACAAAGCGCACACAAGCCAGTCTTCGGCCAAGTTTTGGATCGCAGCAGGGTCTTTCGCGCGCAGTTCATCGATCAGTTGATGGATGGGCCATGTATTAGCTTTCCAATCGTACTCCAGCTCCGCCCGCGAAACTTTCGTGTCGACGTCTTTCGGCTCAACCCTCAATGCCCGGTCCAAGACGGCAGCTTCGTCGCGATAGCGCCGGAGATTGTCGTAGCTGATCGCAGTCTGCTGTAGGATGTGAAGATTGCGCGGGTCGAGGTCGATCGCACGTTCGAGATTGCGTAAAGCCTGGTCTTGATTACCACTTGGGCGGCGGCGCTCGATGTAAGCCTTCAGCTCGAATAACCGAGCGTCATTGGGCAGGGTCTGACGTGCGATTTCCAACTCAGCCAGAGCACCGTCATAATCGAGATATCCGAGATAAAGATGTCCCGCGCGCGCGAGGTGTGCTTCACCTGCATCCGGGCGAAGGCGAAACGCCGATCCGATGACCGCCTCCGCCAGCGCCAGGCGCTTCGCCGTGTGGTCAAAACGAAAGTGGTAAAGGTAATCGTGAGTCCAGGCTAGTTGGCAATATGCTTGGAAAAAGGTCGGGTCATGGGCGACGGCCTCGTTCAACAAGTCTGCGGCCTTCAGCAAATTCGCTTTCAGCTTCTCAGTAGCGCTCAAGGAGGTTCCAACCAGAAGAAGATTTTTGGCGCGACTATAAAGATCGAAGGCGGTGATATCGGCGGTTGGCGGGCGCTCTATAGCTAGCCGTTCAGCGGACGAGATTTTCGCGTGAAGCTGTCCGGCAACCTTTTGCGCGATCTCGCTTTGGATCGCGAACATGTCTTTCAAATCGCGGTCGTACTCTTCCGCCCAGATGTGCAAATCGGTGCGGGCGTCGATCAACTGGGCGTTGATATGAAGCCAGGCACCGGTCTTGCGGACGCTGCCTTCCAAGACATGAGATACGCGAAGTGCGTCCCCGATCTCGCGCGTGTTCTGTTTGCCGCGATATCCCATCACGCTGGTCCGGCTGATGACCTTGAGAGCGGCAATTTTTGCGAGCTTCGTCAAAAGATCGTCTTGGACGCCGTCGGCAAAGGAGGCGTCCTCCTTGTCGTTACTCAAGTTTTCAAACGGCAACACCGCGATTCCCGTCGTCGCCGTGTCGTGGAATAGCTCGCTTTTCCAAACGATCACGCCTATCGCTGCTATCAGGGCGAACGATAATGTCGCGACAGCCGCAACAGTTGGATTTCGTTGGAGCCATTTCTTCCCTCGGGCAATAACTCCGGTGCGCCGTGCTTGGATCGGCGCGTGCCTTAGCCAGCGCTCAAGGTCTTCTGCCAGCGCGAGGGCGGAGAAGTAACGGCACTGTGGATCCTTCTCCAGAGACTTCAGGCAAATCGTAGAAAGATCGCGATCTACTTTTGGATTCCACAGGCGCGGTGGCCGCGGCTCGGTTTCCAGCAGTAGCTTGATAGTCTCATAGGTTGTTCCCCCAGCAAAAGGTGGATGGCCAGATAGAAGCTGGTAAAGCACTGCACCAAGCCCGTACACATCTGTTGCACTGGTTAGTCCCGCAGTCGCGGCATTATTACCGGCTGCTTGTTCCGGCGCCATGTAACTTGGTGTGCCCAGCACTTCGAGCGTGCGAGTGACCGTGCTCTCAGATTCGACTAAGCGGGCAAGGCCGAAATCGGTGAGCTGCGGTTCGCCCTTTGCATCCAGCAGAATGTTTCCCGGCTTGATGTCTCGATGCAAAATGCCGTGTTCATGCGCGTAATGCACGGTGCGGGCTACCTTTGCGATGAGTTCCACCGCCTGCCGGATTGAAAGCGGCGTGTGTTTAACTACTTCGTCGAGCTGGCCGCCTTCGACGAACTTCATACTGAAGTAGCACTGGCCATCGCGTTCTCCTACCTCGTAGATTGGGACGATGCATGGATGGTCAAGGCTCGCGGCGGCTTCGGCTTCCAAACGGAAGCGCTTGAGGTGGGTTTTCGTGGACCACTGACCCAGGCCGATGACCTTTAGCGCGACTATCCGGTTGAGACTCTTTTGCCGTGCCCGAAACACGACACCTTGACCGCCGCGACCGATTTCCTTCAGCAACTCATAGTCGCCTAGCTCTCCGAGCATCTTTGCTAGACGCGCTTTTGTTTTGTTGTCAGACGCTGGCGCGACATCATCGGGTGCGAGCTCGTCCAAGGGGCCGGGGTCACTGACCCCGGCTACAGATGGATCCGGAAAGATCTCGAGCGCTGTTTCGAGCACGCACCCGGTGCAAAGTCCTTCTGGTGCGTCGGAAAAGATTTTCGCGCCGCACTTTCGGCAGACTCTGATTACTGTGATCATCGCCGAAGAGTTGCTCGAGCGCCCCCAGTTGTACTTCGTAAGATTTTACCCCAGGTCATCCTCGTACTACCGAAATTAAGTGGCGCAACTCGTCCTCGATATCAGCAGGTGTCGCAACCGTGTGAGCAATTTCCTCTCGCAATAAGAATTGATAACGCTGCCGAAATCGGTGAAACGCCTGCCTGACCGCGTTCTCGTTCATGCCCAATTGTGCAGCGACATCTGCCTGCGAGAGCGCGCCCGGTTCGTCCGGCAGCAGTTGCTTCAAAGAATCAAACAATGCAGCATTGTCTGCCACCCGGTATTCATCCCTTAATCGGATAAGCACGTGTCCCAGCACCGTCGACGCCCAACGGCGTTCGTAAATTTGCTCGGCAGTCACTGGGTCTGCCAGCTCCGTTTGGCTTCCCTCGTCAACGCTCAGTTCTTCCAACGGGATGAGCCGCTGTCCTTTTCCTCGCTTGATTGCCATAGCATGACGCCGTTCATCGACTAGGAAATGTTTCACCGCCCCAAGCAGAAAAGACCGAAGTCGTCCCTTTTCCTTGCGGACAGCAGTCAGACTTCTGCGCTCTAACAACTCCGCGAAAAAACCCTGAGTGAGATCCTCTGCCTCCTCTCGCCCAACACCCTGTCGTTGCAAGAAGCTAAAAATCGGTCGCCAATAAGTGTGGCAAAGTTTCTCGAGCGCTTCTTGTGCCGCCGGCGATTCGCCTTGTGCCTCCAGCACCACGCTCCAGTGCGTGGTAGTAAACGGCGCTGCCCCGTTTTGTGTGCTTGGGGCCATCCCATTCCCCGAGGCCTGATCCTGGACAGGCACATTGCCATCCAAGCAAAGAGTCACGCGAAAATCAAGTCTGTGTCGCGCTGTGCAAATTTAAATCAAACGCACGCGACGGCTAGGGCTCAAACCGGTAGCCATGCAACTCGATTTCTTTCGCGAACGCTTCTTCTACAATTTTCCGTTGTTCCTCATTGAAAATTTCCTGGTACGGTCTTCGATCACTTCGGTACTCCGATTTCGCTGCGACACCGAGGGTTCCGTCAAACGGAATGTTCAATTGCGAGAATACTTCCCCTAACTCGGGAAGTAAGTTTTCATAGCGGAGAATGCGATCGACGATGATTTTCGTGCCGGAGCGGTCGGTGTATCGGAAATAATTAACGGGAAGCCTGCCGCGCGCGAGATATTCATCCAATGAAAGCGAGCCGCCTTCGCGAGCGGCGTGCATGTGATAGTGAGACAGAACTTTGTCCCATGGATTTCGTTCCACGCAGAACTTGAAGTAACCGTTCCAGACACCGGTGGGAACTTGGTGCTTAACCTCAGATGCCGGCATGTGGTTATAAAATTTCTCGCGACTTGTGATTGTATGTCGTAGCACAGGCAAAACCTTGCCAGGGCGTTGGAGCATTTCAGGAATCGGATTAATGAATCCCTCGTAATTGCGCGGTTGATGTCCTTGGACTGGCGGCGCAACCGGCGTCACGACGTCTTTAGGGCCACAGTGCTTTGACAGGAACACCTCAATGCTGGTGCCTGCGGTCTTTGCCGTCTTGATAAAGATGAATTTGTATTTGTGGGAAAGGATCATTTTTGCCCGCGGGGAACCACTCGCACGCTCGCTAGATGCTGGCTAGTACTCGCATGACCGAACAACGCGTCGTACATTCAGACGTAACGAATGATCTCATTACAAAAGCATTTTCTATTCGTTCACATACCAAAGACGGCTGGTAATTCGATTCAGACCGCCCTGCGCGATTATTCGGAGGATCAACTTGTTGCCTTACGTAAGGAGCAGGACGGGATCGAGCGTTTTGGACTGCGGAATCCAAACTACAACATTAAGAAGCACTCTACGCTTGCGGAATATCGCGACGCGCTAGGAAACGAGCAGTTTCGCAATCTATATAAGTTCACTTGTGTGCGAAACCCGTGGGACCGGATGGTGTCGTATTATTTCACGCCGACGCAAAGTCCGGAAACGTGGGACCGGAAGAAATTCCGGAAAATGATTTCCAAGATTATTTCGGTTGCAGACTACCTGCGGTTGGATGAGGACGAAGAGGACCCGTTCACGAACGTCGACTACATCATACGCTTCGAAAATCTTGCCGAGGATTTTCGCACCGTCTGCGAGAAAGTTGGCATTTCAGCGGCAACGCTACCGCGATATAATCGCTCAAACCGCGAGCATTACTCGAAGTACTATGATGATGAGCTTCGCGAATTAGTGCGCACGCAGTTTGCTGCCGAGATCGAGCGCTTTGGATACACGTTCGAAGAGCGATAGGGATTAGAGTTTTCCGAGCGTCACGTATTCGCCGGTCGGCTGCTGAAACCATTCCGGCAACTCAATGCCCGCGGCCATGATACTCTCGTAACAGTTTTGCGTGATATCGCCCTTTCGAGTGCTCTCTCCAAAAACTGCGAAATTTTTCTCCGTCACAAACAGCCGGTGTTCAGGCAGCTTCGGCACGTCGTCCTTCAGGTCGTCCATTGCTTTCGCGCTCGGAATGTGGTCGGGCAAGTGAATGAACAGGTGCCTAAGCACTTTGGCGCGTAGGATCTGATGAATCCATATTTGGGACCAGGTCTTTCGCTCCAGGTAAACGTCGCCAAATAGATTTTTAATTTTGTGAGGATGAAGAGTGAACCACGGGCTGCTCAGTGTCGCCCTGCATCTGCAAAACAAGAGACCATCTATCTCTGGCAAGCGCATGGCATGAGAAATGAGACTGGCGACCTTGTCTGTGGGAAGCTGAATCGGGTATTTGTCGTCCACACACCAGTAGATCCATTCTTCATCATCGATATCCGCCAACAAATGCAGTACGGTCCCCTTTATATCCGAAGGGGAAGGGAAATATCTGACCCGCTTGGTGTCGGTTCCGCCAAGCTCCTGATAAGGAATGTGGAAAATAAACGGATGATCCGGCCAGAGCCGGTCGTACTGAAAAATGAGATGGCGGGTGATCGCTCGATACCGATCACAGCTTAGGACGATGGCTTTTATTTTATTCGGAAAACTCATAACCGAAGCGCTCAATATCCACTCTGAACTTGTTTGCAATCACGTCGCGTGTCCGTGAATTGTAATATTCAGTGTAGTGACGGTGGCGAGGGTTGGCGCGGCGATGCGGCAACTTTTCGCTCAAACCGAGCTTTTGCGCGACAAAAGCCCAGTCCTCCTCCAGCCGCTCGAATTTTCCGATGAAATCGGCGAGCACATTTCCGTTGGGATCAACAAACCAATCCAATTGGTAACGGTGCGGAGACGAGTGAACGCAGGTTGCACTGCTGTACTCGATCCAATCGACAAATTGTTCGAATGTTATCTCGTTTCTGAGCTGCAGCGCTTCGGTGCGCTCATAGAGCGAGACAACGCGATCCCATGGGTTACGCACAAATCCGAACTTGAAGTACGTCTCGAATTGTTTGCGCCCGATTTCTCTCCGCTGCTGTTCCGAACGCAACAAATAAAGAGCCGCCAGAATCCGATTTTTTCTGCCGCCATAACGCGTCCAATACGTCTCCATCTGGTTTTTGATCTGCCACAGATTCAAATGCGGTTTCCATGCTTTGCCAAGAATGGCCCTGACGCTGGTCGATCCAGTCTTGGGCACTTCAACAAAAATGCATTTGTGTTTATGCGAGATCATGTCCAGCGGCGTGCCATTGTACATTGAAAAATCTCGCAGGCATTAGAAAGTGAAGCCCTGCACGGGTCGGTAGCTCAATCGGTAGAGCAGCGCCCTTTTAAGGCGTTGGTTCCGGGTTCGAGTCCCGGCCGACCCAGGGAATTGCTGCGAATTGATTCGTGTTCATTCGTGTCCATTCGTGGTTAAGATCGTAAGCAAATCGTGCAGCGAATTCCGTGGTCGTTCTAATCGAAAGATCGACAAACCAGCGGCACTCGCAGCTTCCCAATCACGTTTCGGGTCGTTGCCGACATGCAGAGCTTCGTTGGGCTTTAGCTTCATTAACCTGAGTGCCCGCCGATAAATTTCGGGGTCGGGCTTATCTGCTCCGAGCTCGCTCGAGACAAAAACGTTCGGGAAAAATTTCGAGATACCGAGGTGCTGGAGAATGAGCCGCAAACGTCCGTCGAAATTTGAAACTACAGCGAGTTGGAAACGCGGCTGTAATCGTTCCAAGATCCCGGGAACTTCCGGGTAAAGTTCCCAAACGCCTGCTTCGGCAAAATGTTCGTAAGCGATTTCAAAAAAATTATCCCGATCGAGCTCGCTCAAAGAAGGCGTGACCTGATCGAGGACAAGATCGACCAGTTCCCGCCACCAGCGTTTGTCGTCGTTCTCGCGCGGCCCGTCGATAGCGGCGCGCGGCGGCATTTGTTTCCAGGCGGCGTGAAATGCGCGCTCCAGATTTTGCGCATTAAGATATAATCCGACCTCACGACCGACATAGGCATAATGATCGCCTACAGTGTTTGTTAAGCTGAAGAGCGTGCCGACTGCGTCGAAGAAAATCGCTTTGATCATGAGAAGCCAATGTTCAACTTCAAAAAAATCGCGAGCAAGCGACTAACGTTCATTGTGCAACACCAAGCCATCATTTTTGCTTGGCAAAAGCGCTCGATGCGCGTTGCATGTGCCGGGCAATGAACGTTGTTGACCAGTCGCTGGCCTTGCCGAGGCGGACGCAATCAGCTGGTGAGGAACTAGCCAATAGTATCAGCCACGGGCTGGGACTCGTGGGTGCGATGATCGGTACGCCGATTCTGCTTCTGGCAGCCTTCCACCATGGCAGCACCTCTTTTCTTATTGCTACGATCATTTTTACCGTGACGATGTTGCTTGTGTACTTGGGTTCGACGCTCTATCACGCCTGGCCGCAAACGCGTGTGAAATCCGTTCTCCAAGTAGTAGATCACTCGGCAATTTTTTTGTTAATCGCGGGAACGTATACGCCATTTGCCCTCGGTCCGTTGCGGGACGCTGGCGGATTAACGATGCTGGGGATCGTCTGGACCCTCGCGCTTTTCGGAGTCGTCATGAAAACAACACGCGGCACGCTGCGTCATCGGAAACTTGCGATGACGCTCTATCTCGGGACGGGGTGGCTCGGACTCATCTTTATACGGCCGCTTGCGCTGGCGATTCCGTGGTCGGCAGTGTTGTGGTTAATCGCCGGCGGCATTGCTTACACCGCAGGCACTTTATTTTTCGCGAACGAGCGACTGCGCTATGCCCATTTTGTCTGGCATTTGTTCGTGCTCGCCGGCACTAGCTGTCACTTTGCGGCCGTGTTCATTTGCGCAAACTGAAAAGCAGGGCGCGTAAGGTTGGACAAGTTTGGCCGCGCGGCGGATTAATTGGCATGCTGTCGGTTGAGCACAACGATCCCATCAACGCCAAAATTCTGGCGATTTCAGAGGACAAAATCGAAGGATTCGTGCGCGAGCCCTTTAAGGAGATTGCGCGGCGATCAGGTGTAGACCTGGATGTAGTTATGGCGCGGATCGCCGCCATGTTGCGCGCGGGAACAATCAGGCGCGTTCGTCAAACTTTGCTTGCAACGAATCTGGCTGAGGGCGCGCTGGTCGCATGGAAAGTGCCCGAGGATAAAATCGATAGCGCGTTCGATTGGATGTTTCAGCGCGATCCTTTTTCTGGCCACGTCGTGCTACGCTCAACCGACACGGTCAGCGCTGGCTCGGACTACAAACTTTGGACAACTCTAAAGGTTCCTCGGGGATTTTCGTTGGAAGCGCATTGCGAATTGCTGGCCAAGAAGATCGGCGCGGAGCGTTTTCGCCTCATGCCGGCAAAAGGAATTTTCACGCTCGGGGTGGGGCATGTTCGCCGCAAGACGATCGAGCCTGGCAGTAAGGCGGAGGAGCCGGCAAAAATGATTCCGGTGCAAATTGTGGATCTCACCTCGCAGGAATGGAATGTTCTGCTTGCGCTTAAGCGCGAATTCAGTCCGGAAGAGATCACGCCAACGCCGTGGGCTGCGCGCGCGAACGAAGCTGATGTATCATTTGAAGAATTCTGTCAGGTTGCTGAGGAGCTGAGCGCCCGAAAAATCATCGGCCGTTTCTCAACTTTTCTCGAGCATGTGAAACCATCGGCCGGCGGTGTCCGTGTCACGAGGTTCAATGCCCTGTTCCACTGGGCTGTGCCGGCAGGTCGTGAAATTGAAGCGGGTGGGCAGGTGGGCCGTCATCACATTCTAACGCATTGCTATTGGCGCGAAGCGGGACCGGAATTTAAGAACGTCAATATCATGGCTGTGGCGCATGGCACGGATAAGCAACTGCTCCTCGATCATAAGGCCGCCATGGATCGGCATCTGCAAGCGATGGATATCCCGGTTTCGTACACAAATGTTTTCTGGGGCGGACGCAGCGAGATCAAGCCATCGGAGATTTCGCCGCATGTTTATCGCGAATGGTTGGCACAGCAGGCGAAAAGTTAAACGAGTCGTGAAGTTCTAGCCGCGGGTGCTGAACGCGCGGCAACTGCATGTGCGAGCTTGCGATTGGCCGAGGTCAGCGCCCTCGGCTACAGTCAGTGCGCACGAATTGCTCACAATAAGTCCGATCTAAATGCCGCAAAACGGCGGTCGCGAACTGCTGGCGATTAATTGATCGATGCAGTGCCATCGCTAGCGAGATTGCCCGATTTTGCAGTTCTGGTGGAAAATCTTCTACCGACTGGTTCACATTAATTCCGACTCCCACAACAGCCAGGTGCGGCGCCTTCTCTTGCGCACGCATCTCCACCAGCACGCCGGCTACTTTGCGTCCGTAAAGCTGAATGTCGTTGGGCAACTTGATCGCCGGTTCGAGAGAAAACTCCATTCGAATGACGTCCGAAATAGCTTCGATAGCCCAAATGGTAAGCCGTCCAGAGTCGTTTATCTGGATTTTTGGACGCAAAAGAATTGAAAACCAAAGGCCTTTGCCTGCAGCCGTTTCCCACCGGTTGCCGCGCTGACCGCGGCCGGCAGTTTGATGCTCGGCAAAAAGAACCAGACCTGCGTCCGAGTTTGCCGTCGGGACCTGTAAGATCGCGTCGTTTGTTGAGGTCGTTTGCTCGAGCACAATGATGCGCCGGCCGATCGTGGCACAGGGGAAGTGGCCTTCCAGTTCTTCCGCGACCAGCCGATCCAACATCTCAGCTGGGAACATGCGTCATTTCGAGTGCGATATCGATCGCGCGCGCGGCGTTGGTTAAGGCACCGATGGAAATGTAATCGACGCCCGTGGCTGCCACGCGCTTGACGTTTTTCAGTGTGATGCCTCCGCTCGCCTCGAACTGGATATTGTTCCTTCGCAGCGCCACGGCTTCCCGAATTTGCGCCGGCGTCATGTTGTCGAGCAGGATAACGTCGATGCCGGGCGTCTCGACAAAAGCGCGGGCTTGTTCAAGGCCATCAGCCTCTACTTCAATGCGGATGTTTGGTCGCTCCTGCCGAAGCTGACGAATTTGATCGGCAAAACTGGAAAGTCCTCTGATGGTGGCGAGATGATTGTCTTTTACCAGCACCATGTCGTACAAACCAAACCGATGATTGCTGCCTCCCCCGGCAACTACTGCAGCCTTTTCTAATGCACGTAACCCAGGAGTGGTTTTGCGCGTATCCAGTATTTTGGCGGGATGATCGCCGATAGCGTTAACAAATTCGCGCGTGAGGGTTGCGATGCCGGACAGACGTTGCAAAAAATTCAACGCGACGCGTTCGGCCTTTAGAATTGAACGAGCCAGGCCACGCACCTCGATGATGACGTCACCGGCGGCAACGTCATCGCCATCACGACAATTTGTCTGGATGTCTGTCAAAGAATCGACCTGCCGGAAAGCTTCTACGGCTGATCCGATGCCGGCAACGATCGCCTTTTCACGCACAATAATGCGTCCGGTTGCGTGCAGCGTCTCAGGCACGAAAAAGTCAGTCGTGACATCGCCGGCGCCGATGTCTTCCTTGAGAGCGGCGGCAATGGGGTCGTATTGTCTTGGCTTCATGAGCTCAGCAGCGATGCCCACGATAATTGCGAAATGCGAGCGGGTCTATTTGACACCGACGTATCAAATACGCTGGAGTCGTAACCCCACCGCCCTGTCCCGCAAAGGACAAAAAAAAGATTCGGGCAGAGCACGCTAAGGAGAAACAACGAATCTAAGAAAGTCGTGCTACCGCCCGAATCGCCTTAACCTGTTACTTTTGACAGCCGGTCCCGGAGTTCGTTCGAATTTTTTACGAAAAATTCGTGTCTGACCGTAATTCCTGGCACTCAATGGATTATGCACGCACACGCGGACTAGAGATCGCCGCGCCTGGAACTACAGCAGGTTCTCCTGTCGGTCAGATCCGATTCGCGCTGCTTCGTCACGCACCTCCTGAAGCAGCGACTTAAACTCGCACTTCTCCAACGCCGCGATCAGGGCAGGATAATCGGGTTCGATTTCGAGCTTATCGATCGGCACAGGCAATTCAATACGACAATCGAGCTGGACCATTTTTCGGTTTTGCAAAACTTGCTCACGAGCGTTGGCGAGCTTCTCTCTCGTTTTCGCGCTTTTCACCTTTTCGATGTTGTTCAGCAAGGGCTCTAATCCGTCAAACTCGCGAATCAATCCGGCGGCGGTTTTGCGACCCAGGCCGATCCCGGGGATATTATCGACCGAATCGCCTGTCAACGCGAGGACATCGCCGATCAGCCCCGGTGGAACCTCCCATTTTGCGGTAACCTGGTCTTCACCGAGCAAGGCGAATGCATCCTTCGGCGACGCGAGGTCAGCTTTCGCGGTGGTATAAACTTTCACGCAAGGCCCGACCAATTGATAAAGGTCCTTGTCGTTGGTTGCGAGCACGACTTCCATCTTGGGCCGCTCGCACGCGGTGATGGTGTAACAGGCCATCAAGTCGTCGGCTTCAGTATCTGGGAGCGAAATGTTTCGAAAACCGAGTAAGGGTGTGAGTTTCTGAATGAAGTCGAGCTGCGGGATCATGGGCTTGGGCATCTCTTTGCGGGTCTCCTTGTACGCCGGTTGCAGCTCCACTCGCTTCTGCGGCACGCCTTCGTCCCACACAACTGCGCCTAAATCGGGTTGCAAATGTTTCAGCATTAGCCGCAGCGTCTTCGTAAAGCCAAAAATGGCGTTCGTCGGTTCGCCTCGGGAATTCGAGAGATTCGGAATGGCGAAAAACGACCGATAAACGTAGTAATGACCATCGATAAGCAACAGTTTCATTGGGAAAGGCTGATGCTGGATTCTGAATGCATGATGCTGGATGATCAAGACATGGCGGAAGAATGGATCGTGCGCGTCGAGGGAAAGGAGTATGGGCCAGCGGATATCGAGACCCTGCGTGAATGGAAGAGGGAGGGGAGGCTCCTTCCTGAAAACGAAGCGCGAAAAGCGGGTGCCGATCTTTGGAGCGCAGCGGCGGGGATTCCGGGCTTGTTTAATGTAGGGCCGATCGCGTCGGCGAGCGTCCGGCGACCGACACAGCCGCCGCTACAAACGCGACAGCGCAGTTTTGGTCAGATCTTGGCGGAGACGCTTCAGATTTACCGCAAAGGCTTTTTTCAATTTCTTGGGCTTACGCTTGTAGTGTTGTTGCCGTCGGTATGCAGTCAGTTAACGACGGCATTGATGCAAACCGCGCGGGGTTCGAACGGCGATTTGCGCGTTCTCGCTGGTGGTGGCTTTGCCTTTTTAATGTTCGTCCTCTCAATGGCGATGTGGCCGGTTTATGTCGCGGGTATCCAAATTGTCACTGCTGAGATTGCCGGCGGACGCCGCTCCGGTTTGGTCGCTGCACTAAATGACGCTGTCAGATTCTGGCCGCGCGTTGCTGCGCTGTGCATCTTCGTCTACGGCGTGTTCTTTCTGCTGATCGTATTTGGATTGGCGATCGCAGCCATGGCTCTTGCCGGTGGGTCTTCGTTGTTGTTGATCCTTTTCGCGCTGGGTTTGCTCTTTCTGCAAGTCTGGATGTTCGGCCGTTTCTTTGTGAACGTTCTGTTTTGGCAGCAGTTTGCTGTTCTCGAAAATGCCGGATTCATCGATTCGTTGCGCGAAAGCAGAAATCTCGCTCACAGCGGACACGATCTTTCCTGGTTCCAACGTCCGATGTGGCGAGGCGTCTTTATCTCTTCGATTTGGTTTGCGTTTGTGCTGGCAATCGCGCTTGTTTCCGAATGGACGACGCTTCACCACTATTTTGATCAATTGATGACCACACAGGATCCCCAGACGCTCCTACAACAACTGACTGAAGCACAGCAAGCACACGGCTTACCGTTGCTCGGAATCGCGTTCGTTGTGCTCTATCTCAACAGCAAAATTCACCTCGAACGATAGTCGCGAAGAAGAACTCGGGATCGCCGCATCCCTATCCACATCGGCTAATTTGTCTGTCGGCTTCGCAGAACAAGCAGCGCGATCGCGCTGAAGTAACGGCTCGTATAAAAGAGATAACCGATGAAGGAAAGAAGTTGAATGCTAATCAACCAAATGTGACAGGCACGAGCAATGAACAAATCAGGCCACCGCCAAATGGCGAAGGCAGAGGCGAGATTGAGCGCAATCAGCAGGGGAGCGAGCAGACGAATATTTAGCAACTGATCAGACCTGGCGGATGAGTAAAGGGCGCGCTCGGAATCGGTGTGTGATTCAGCGATGCGCGCATGAATCAGCCTCATGTCGTAAACAAAGAGCAGCCAAACAATGCCTGCGTACGCGGTGCTTAGTTGAAACCACGCGAGAGGATTATCAAGGCGGCTGAAAAGGGATCGCTTCGCCAAGCGCGCAAGCGATGTAGAAAAAGTTGTGACCGAACTCCAGTGGCCATCGAATTAACGTGAGGGTGTGAATGACGGAACGCGACCAAAAGATGAAGATCACACACAAGCCGGCCGCGACGTAGAGAGACGCGCTCATGTGCTGCGTCACCAGCAACCCACGGGCATTGTCCGTCAGGAAAAAGAGTGCAACGCCCTGGATTATGCTCACAAGAGTCAACTCGATGTTAATCACGACCGAGTCGAGCTCGCGGCGGCCATCAGTTGGCGCAGTCACGAGCCGACTCGTAACCGCTCGATGATTAAACTGTCAAGATGCTACGGGAGCCGATGATCGGAAATATGATGAGCAATCAGCGCAATTTTG
>WNGB01003407.1_pt1 | contig 36394 bp, 29 predicted proteins | sample 5400681 | NCBI WGS metagenome assembly WNGB01 (sample SAMN13153367, study PRJNA577476) | soil metagenome | isolation source: 115 cm soil or saprolite under grassland replicate 2 | place: USA:California | collected 2016-06-15 | reverse complement strand
AAGTGCCAGGTCCACTGCGGATTGACCGCGCCCCCGCTGGCCAGCACGGCGTACTCCCCATCGGCTGCGATGAAGTTGTCCGACAGCGGGAAGATGAGGGTAAAGCCCGCGGGCCGCGGGTCGATACCCACCAGCCCGTTCGACATCGTGACGCCATACGCGAGCGCGCCCGCGCCGACGTCGATCGCGCCGGGAGCGGCGACCGTTTGAGCCGAGCCGGAGCCAAAGGCCGAGTGGTGGTTGCCCAACGCATCCGCAGGCACCGCCGCCACGCCACTGTACGCGGAGATCATGGACCCGCCGTCCGACACCTGCGTCGAGAGGTCCGCCAGCACGACGAGAATGTCGTCTTGGTCCCGGTTCGGGTCGGGAAAGTTCTGCACGTTGGTGGCGACATACGTGGCCATCGAGATGCCGCCGGTACTGACGGAGTCGACGAACGTGTACGTGTTACCGACCGGCGTCCCGTTGGTCAGGCGGTCGTACACCCGGGTGATGACGTTGCTCGGGCCGACCCAGAAGAACGTGGCCACGATCGCGTCCCCGAGATGGGGGTTCGTAGGGTTGAACCCTTTGCCGAGGAGCGTCGTGGGTCCGCTACCGAACGAGCCGTTCTTCACGTCCAGGGTAATGCCGCTCCCGCTTGGCGGCGGCGCTGGCGGCGGTGCCGGTGCGGTGATGTTGAACGCCGCGCTGGAGGCGCCCGTCAACCCCGAGGCCGTGGCCTGCAGCGTGTAGCCGTTCCCCGCCTTGTCGATGCTCAAGTTCGAAAAGGTCGCGACGCCGTTGACCGCGGTCACGCTCTTGGTTCCGGAGAGTGTCCCGCCGCCCGGGTTCGTGCCCAGGGCGAGCGTGATCGAGCCCGTGAAGCTAGCGTCCGTGTTGCCCGCGTCATCCTGCGCGGCCACCTGCACCGGGGGCGAGATCGTGCTGCCGGCGGTGGTGGTGCTCGGCTGGACGGTGAACGTGACGTGGGTCGCCGGCGCCGGCGGTGGAGGGGCGGCCGCCGGGTTGAGGGCGAGCCCGGTGGCGAGCCACGTGCTGGGCGCGGTGAAGTGCCAGGTCCACTGCGGATTGACCGCGCCCCCGCTGGTCAGCACGGCGTACTCCCCATCGGTTTTCATCGACGCGGCCGACATCGTGAGGATGGTGGTGAAGGGCGGCGGGGGGGGCGTGACGCCCACCACCCCGTTTGCCATCGTGACGCCATACGCGAGCCCGCCCGCGCCGACCGCAAACGAGCCGGGACTGGCGGCCGTGGCGGACGAGCCGGTGCCTGATGCCGAGCCGTGCGCGCCCACCGCCTGCGCGCCCACCGCCACGCCACTGTACGCGGAGATCATGGTGCCACCGTCCGGCACCTGCGCCGAGAGGTCCGCCAGCACCACAAGAACATCGCTCTGGGTCGAGTTGGGGTCGGGAAAGTTCTGCACGTTGGTGGCGACATACGTGGCCATCGAGATGCCGCCGGCGCTGACGGAGTCGACGAACGTGTACCTGTTACCGACCGGCGTCCCGTTGGCTAGGCGGTCGTACACCCGGGTGATGACGTTGCTCGGGCCGACCCAGAAGAACGTGGCCACGATCGCGTCCCCGAGGTGCGGGTTCGTGGGGTTGAACCCTTTGCCGAGGAGCGTCGTGGGTCCGCTGCCGAGCGACCCGCTGCTCTGGTCCAGGGCAATGCCGCTCCCTGCACTGGCAAACTCAGGCGCGACGGGGCCGCGGCCCTCGGGACTGGCGGCATCACGGCAGCCCGCGGCGAGCACCGCGGCTGTCAGAAGCCCCGTGAGGCCGGCGAACGTTGTCTGCTTGTACGTGACGCCGCCTCCGTATGGATCGTGGGCAGGTGGAAGGCGGTTTCATGGCCAGCAAGTTTCGGGCTGAAGCGTTGTGGCTCGACAGCGTGGACCGCTCCCCCATGCGGTGGCGCCAGAACTGCGGCGACCAGGCCACGTCTGTGGCGCGACGCTCATGGGACGGGTCGCGAGTCGGGAACGTGGACTCGTGGAATCCGTGTTGCGTTCACGCAGCGAGGAGCAGTGGGCGTTCCTCGCTCCCGCCTCCACGCCGAGCGGCAGGCGCGGGCATGTCCGTTGCACTACGCCGATTGCGTGATCGCGCATCACTTCAGCGTCGACGTCGAGGAGTACTTCCAAGTCTCCGCGTTCGAGGCCCGCGTCGCGCGGTCCGAATGGGAGCGGTTCGAGTCCCGGCTCGCCGGCGAGGTCGCCCGGCTGCTCGAGCTGCTGGCTCGGCACCAAGCGCGCGCGACGGCGTTTGTGCTCGGCTGGGTGGCGGAGCGGCAGCCTGAGCTGATCCGCAGCATCGCGCGCGCGGGTCACGAGATCGCCTCGCACGGCTGGGACCACGCGCGCGTAACCCACCAGACACCGCTCCAGTTCCGGGAGTCGGTTCGCCGCACCAAGGATGTGCTCGAGGACATCACCGGCACGCCGGTGGTCGGTTTCCGCGCGCCGAGCTTTTCGATCGTTCCGGGCCGTGAGTGGGCGCTCGACATCCTGATCGAAGAAGGCTATCGCTACGACTCCAGCCTGTTTCCGGTGCGCCGCCCAGGCTATGGCTATCCCAACGGGTCGCCGGACCCGTACTGGCTCGGGCGCCCCGCGGGCCGGCTCGCGGAGGTCCCCCCCACCACCCTGCACTGGTGGGGGCTGCGGTTGCCCGCGGCGGGGGGCGCGTATTTCCGGCTCCTCCCGTACGGCGTTGTCCGGGCCGCGCTGCGCCGGTGCGAGCGCCGCGGCGTGCCCGGCACGTTCTACATCCACCCGTGGGAGCTCGATCCCGCCCAGCCGCGACTCGACGTCTCCTGGCCGACGCGGGTGCGCCATTACGGTGGACTGCGGCGGACGGCGGAGCGGCTCCAGTGGCTGCTGGCTGAGTTTCGGTTCACCGCCATTGGGGACACGGTCGCTGCGCTCTCCGCCGCACCGGCCACGTGCCCGACGCGTTCGGTCGGGACGTTCAGCCACCGCGCCCCTGCCGGGGCGTCAGCGTGACGGTCGCGGCTGGCGTGTCGGATCCACCGATGGAGCAGGAGCTCACGGTCCGGCCGCTCGACGGCACTGCCGCCACCTGGGACGAGTTCGTGGCGCGCGCCGGCGAAAGCAGCTTTTGTCATCTCGCCGGCTGGCGCGACATCCTGAGCGACGTGCTCGGGACGGAGTGCTTGTACTGGGTGGCGACCGGTCGCAGTGGCCAATGGCAGGGCATTCTGCCGCTCGCTCGCGTGAAGAGTCGGGTCTTCGGCCACTATCTCGTGTCGCTGCCGTTTCTCAATTACGGCGGCCCGCTCGGCACGCGCGCCGCTCAGCAGCGGCTCGTGCAGCAGGCCGTGGCTGAGGCCCGCCGTTCAAAGGTGGATCTGCTGGAGTTTCGTACCCGCTACGACGGGGATCTCGCGCCCCAGCCCTCTGCGAGAAAGATCACCGTCTTACTCGAGCTGCCGCCATCCTCGGAGCAGCTGTGGCAGGACGCCTTCTCGGCAAAGCTTCGGACTAAGATCCGCCGGGTGCAGAAGGAGCGGATGGAGACCCGATTCGGCGCGGATCAACGGGACGCGTTCTACGAGGTGTTCGCGCGTAACATGCGGGACCTCGGGACGCCGGTGTTGCCGGGCGCGTTCTTCGAGCGTGTCGCGACTGCGTTCCCGCGTCAGGTACTCTTCGGAGCGGTGTACTGGGGGCGGCAGCCGGTCGCGGCCGGCTGCGGCTTCGTGTGGCGCGGCGAGTTCGAAATGACGTGGTCCTCCGGGCTCCGCCAGCACGGTCACCGGCGGCCGAACCTGCTCCTCTACAGCCGTTTCATGGAGCACTTGATCGAGGGCGGCGTCCACCTGTTCAACTTCGGCCGATCGACTCCCGGATCGGGCCCGCACGAGTTCAAGCGGCAGTGGGGCGGCTGGGACGTGCCACTGCCGTGGTGTCAATACGCTCCGGGTGGGCGCACGGCCACGCCCTCGCCGGACGACCCGAGGTTCGCGTGGGGGCCGCGAATGTGGCGGTGGCTCCCGCTGCCGATTGCGAATCTGCTTGGCCCCCGGTTGATCCGCTTCCTGCCATGAACGTGTGGCGACACCAGCTGCCGGTCTACTCGCCGCTTTCCCCGACGGCAGTCTTTGACGGCGTGCGTGCGAGAGCGCGAAGCGCCACGCCGGACCACGGCGTAGAGCCGTTGATCACGCTCCTAAGAGAGCGCTACTCCCCGCAGGCCCTGCTCTTGACCGACAGCGGCACCGCCGCGCTGACCGCGGCGCTGCTGGGAATTCTGAGGATTCGACCGCGTGCCGCGGTGGCGATGCCCGCCTTTTCGTGCTACGACGTGGCCACGGCGGCGGAGGGCGCCGGTGTGCCGGTCTTCCTTTACGACACAGACCCGCACTCCCTCGCGCCGGATCTGGCGAGCGTGCGGGCCACGCTGCGGCGGGGTGTGGCCGCGATCGTGGTCGTGCACTTGTACGGGTGTCCCGTGGATCTGGTCGAGGTGAATCGCCTCGCGACCGAAACAGGCGCAGTCGTGATCGAGGACGCGGCGCAAGCCGCCGGTGCGACGCTGGACGACCGCGCGGCCGGTGCGCAGGGCTCCTTGGCCGTCTTGAGCTTCGGACGAGGCAAGGGGCTGACCGGGGGGAGCGGCGGCGCGCTCTTGGCCCACGACGATGCGGGAGCCCGGGCTCTCGAGCACGCGCGGGCGTTGCTGGGTGAGCCGCGGCGGGGGTGGTCGGAGCTGCTGGCGCTCACCGCCCAGCTGCTCCTGGTGCGTCCCCACCTGTACGCCCTCCCGGCGGCGCTACCGTTTCTCCGGCTGGGCCAGACCATCTATCGCGAGCCTCGCCCGTTGCGCGCCGCAACCGCGGTCTCCTGCTCTGTGGTCGCCGCGACCTGGACACTGGCCGAACGGGAGGTGGAGGTGCGGCGCCGGAACGCGGCGCGGCTGCTGGTCGAGCTGCGGCGGCAGCCGGGATTCGAGACCATTCGCACGCCTCATCACGCGCGGCCCGGCTACTTGCGGCTGCCGGTGCTCACATCGCCTGCGGTTCGTCCCTCGGCGGCCGAAACCGCGGCGAGGCGCTTAGGCGTCATGCCCGGGTACCCGAAGCTCCTCTGCGACCTCGAGCGATTTGCGCCGCGGTGTCTGAATCGGGACGCCGCCTTTCCGGGCAGTCGCCTCCTCGCCGCCCGACTCTGTACGCTCCCTACCCACGGTCGGCTCGGGGAGCGCGATCTCACGCGGCTGGAGCAGTGGATTCGAGCGGTCGGGGGGCGCTAGCGGCAGCGACGGGGCGAGGAGCTTGGCGTACAGCGCCGCGTAGCGCTCCATCATCGTGCCGAAGGCGTACTCCTCGGCCGCACGCAGCGCAGCTGCCGCGCTCAGTCGGCGCGCCCGCACGGGGTCGGAGAGCACGCCGGCCAAGGCGCTCGCCAGAGCGAACGCATCCCGAGGCGGGACCAACACTCCGGCACGCCCGTCGGCGAGTACCGTGGGGACCTCCCCCACCGCCGTCGCGACGATCGGCCGCGCGGCCAACATCGCTTCGAGCAACGCGAGCGGCAGGCCTTCGGAAAGCGACGGCAACACGAACGCGTCGGCGCCGGCTAGCAGATTGCCGATGTCCGACCGCAAGCCCAGCAGGTGGAAGCGGTCGCCCACGTGGAGCGCTTGCGCGCGAGCGAGCAGTGTACCCTCCAGCTCGCCGCGACCCGCGACCGCCACGTGCAGCCGCGGGAACTGGCCGGCGAGCAACGCCAGCGCTTCCACGAGGTAGGCGTGTCCCTTCACGGCGTACAGATTGCCGACCGCTACGGCCAGTTGATCGGCGCTTTCTAGCTTCAGCTCGTCTCGCAGCGATGATTGCGCGACCGGCGTGAAGCGCGCACCGTTCGGGATGGTGACGATACGGGAAGGGCGGATCCAGAGGTCGCGGCTCAGGTGTCGCTCCAGGCTCTGAGATACCGCCACGACCGCTCCGCTCAGCTCGGCTGCAGCGCGCATGGCGAGCCGGCGCCGTAACCGTCCGGCGTAGTAGCGACTGCCGTGCATGGTGAAGAGGTGTGCTACGCCGGCGCGCGAGGCCGCCCAGGCGCCATAGACTGCCATCGTGAACTCGTGACTGTGCGCCAGCACGACTCGGTGCCGGCGGAGCGTCGCGGTGAGCCAGCGCGCGAACAGCGGGATCGGGCGATCCAGGCGAAATAGCTCCACCTGCACCCCGGTTCCGCTGAGCTCCCGGGCGAGCCATCCCTCTCCTTCAGCCGGAGCGATGACCACGTTCTCGGCGCCGGCGGCCTGGAGCTCGGCGGCCAGGCTGGCCAGCATGCGCTCGGCGCCTCCCGGACCGTCCGATTCAATGAGGTGCGCCAAACGCATGCCGCGAAGTCGCGTCGCCGCCATCAGTCGTGGCCGGACCGGAGGTTCAGGCCCGCGGCCCACGCTTCGAAGGCGGCATCCTCGATTCCGGTCGGCACGTTCACCCTCCGAAGCGCCCACGGATCGGCGGTGGCGGCGTTGTGGCCGTAGTCGAGGGTGAATGCGGCGCGATAGCCCGCGGACCGGACGGCGCCCCGGACACGATCGTTCCAGAGGCCGTACGGATACGCGAAAAACTCCGGGGTCACGCCCGTTGCGCGGGTGATCATGTCGCGGCTCGCGACGACTTCCAATCGGAGGTCGAGATCGTCTAGCGCAAGAAGCGAGCGATGGGTGGCCGAGTGCACCCCGAGCCCCAACCCGGCGCTGACCGCCTCCGAGATCGTTTGCCAGCCGGCGGGACCGTAGCACGGCGAGGGCCGGTCGGGGCCGCGGGCGTGAGACAGAGACTCCACGATGGTCGCGCGGTCACCGCGGAGCGTGGTGAGCCAGTGCTCACGCCGAGCCGGGGAATAGGCCTTGAGTACGTCGCCGTGGTCCCACCAGAAGCCCTCGTCCTGTCCGGGTACTTCCGCGATGACAAAGACCGTTGCCGGAATGCTCAGGTCGCGGAGCAAGGGCCACGCGTGGTCGAACACCCCGCCATAGCCGTCGTCGAAGGTTACGGCCGCGATGCCGTGAAGGGATGCACCGCGCGACAGGCGGCGCACGAACTCCTCCAGCGGTACGACCTCGTAGTTGGCCGCGAGCCAACGCATCTGGCGTTCGAACGTGGGCAGCGGCATGTGCAGGCCGAGGGCGGCCTGGGGGCCGGGATCGGTGTCCGGAACGACGTTGTGGTAGCAGAGAACCAGTCCGCTGTTCTTGAGCTGACGGGCGAGCCTCGTCAATCCGAAGAGCTTTAGTGCTGTGTAGCACAGCGAGGCTAACCTCAAGGTGCGTCCACGATTAGGCCACCGACCGAAGGGGCAACTTCTGTGCCGCCATGCGCTGGTGGGGCTGTCACCACGCGCGTATCAGCCCGCGATGACCAGTGGGGCCTTGCCACCCGCTCGTGCGGCGGCCGCCGTGCGAACGCTGGCGAGACGATCACTTCGTGGTCATGACGGCGCGGCCCGGCCCCTTGAGGCCGCGGCGCGGGGTCGAGTGAGATGGTGTGATTTCCCGCACCAACACCGGGGTCACGTGATTGGGCTGCACTGGAATGCAGCCAGCACGCAGCGCTGAATGACGCAACCTTCGTGTTTTCCCCTCGCGTATCTTGCACCACTTGCGCGTCCCGCGAGGTGTTACTAGTGTGCCGCAGCCGACGAGGTTACGCGTCAGTTGTCGCTGCCGCGCATCACTCGAGCCGGTCGCGGAGCGCCCCCCGCTAAAACGCGCAGTCGCTGCTCAGAGCAAAGCCGCCGAAAGGCGGTGACGCAGAGCTACGGGACTAAAGCGAGCTGGGCTCGCTAGGTCCGCCGGGCCGCCAGCGTATCGACCAAAAGAGTCGAAGCTGGCGGCCGTTTTTTTTTGGCGGCCGTGCAACCGGTGGTCTTTGGAGAGCAACACGATGCCGTTCACGTTCAAGCTGTCTCAGCGTCTGGCGCGGATGCGAATCGCCGGCCCGCCCTCGATCCTGGCCCTCGCCGCGGGCGAGCGGTCGGTCGGGGGCCCCGGCGCCCGTCCCCAACCGGGCGCGCACGTCGTGAAGGTCGTGGTCGCCTGTGACGCCGTCGCGTGGTCCCCATCCCAGAACCATCAAGTCGTCGCCTACGGTCGCACCGCCGCGGGCGAGCGAGTCGCCGTCGCCGTGAGGGCAGCGGACACTGAAGGCTCAGCGAGGGACTCATGACGTTCAAACACAAGTTGTCGCGCCGCCTCGCGTTGCTCAGAGATCGACGGATCGCCGGCTCTGCGGTGGTGCTCGGCGTCGCCGCGGTGTTGGCGTGCGAGAAACCTCTCAACCTCACCGATCCTGGTACGAGCGCAGTCTCGCGACTCGTTTTGTCCCCCAAGGTCTTCACGCTTCGGCAGAATCAAACCGTCGCCTTCACGGCCGTCGGCCTCACCGGCACCGGTGACACGGCTAACGTGGCGGTGAGCTGGAGCGTCACCAGCGGCAGCATCACTGACACGAGCACGAACAACGGCAAGCACTATGGGCGCTATAAGCCCGGCTCGGACACGGGCAAGGTCAAAGTCGTCGCGAAGGGGAATCCGGGTGGAGTCTCCGACACGGCGACCGTCACCGTCACGCCTGCCCCAGTGGCCTCCGTGACCGTGACTCCGGCGACGGTGAGCATGCTCGTGGGCGCGGCGGCGCCGCTCACCGCGATCACGCTCGACTCTGCCGGGAACGTTCTCTCCGGCCGCGCGACCGCTTGGTCGACCAGCAATCCCGCGGTGGCGAGCGTGAGCGGGAGCGGGCTGGTGACGGGGGTCGTGGCGGGCAGCGCGATGATCACGGCGACGAGCGAGGGCCAGAGCGGCACGGCGGCGATTAGCGTGACGGCGCCGGTCACGAACCCCGGCACCGTGGCGGATCTCGCGGTAGCGGGGGTGACGGACAACTCGGTGACGCTGTCCTTCACGGAGGTGACCGACGGCACCGGCCAGCCAGCGAGCTATGACATCCGCCTGGCGGTGGGGGCCATCTCTTGGAGCTCGGTCGCGGCCGCCACGGGCTACCAGTTTCAGCTGGTGGCGTTCCGCGGCACGCTCAACGTGAACGCGGTGTTCGGGCTGCTCTCGAACGTGGCGAGCGGGACCACGGCGGCGTCGACGGCGCCCGTGGCCGCGGTCACGGTGAGTCCGGCCGCCGCCAGCGTGCCGGTGGGGCAGACGCTGCCGCTCACGGCGACGCCGAAGGATGCGAGCGGCCAGCCGCTGAGCGGCCGGGTGGTGACGTGGGCGACCAGCAACGCCACGCTGGCGAGTGTGAGCAGCGCCGGCCTCGTGACCGGCATCGTGGCCGGGACGGCCACGATCACGGCGACGAGCGAAGGCCAATCCGGCACCGCGGCCATCACGGTCTCCGCGCCCGCGGGTGGGGGGACGGTGCTCTTCCAAGAGGCCTTCGAGGACAACGCGTTCGCGGCGCGGGGCTGGTATGACAACACCACCATGGCCACGACGACCACCCAGCACATCGCCGGGAGTACACGCGCCCTGGAAGTGCACTTCCTCGCCGGCGCGACGACCCCTACCTGGGGCGGATCGGCGCGGCACCTGTTCCCGGCGACTCCCACCCTGTACGTCAGCTACTGGGTGAAGTACAGCACCAACTGGGTGGGCTCCGGCCAGCCCTATCACCCGCATGAATTCCTGGTGCTGAGCGATCAGGACGGCGACTGGGACGGCCCGTCGAACAACTGGCTTACCATGTACATCGAGCACAACTACCAGAACGGCGGCATCCCGCGGCTCGCCCTGCAAGACAACAAGGCGATCAATACGAGCTACGGCACGCCGCCCATCAATCTGACCGCGATCACGGAGAACCGCTCGACTGGCGGCTGCAACGGCGTCGTCGAGCCCAACGTCGTGGCGACCTGTTTCAACATGCCGCCCTGGTACAACGACAAGGAGCTGCAGGCGGCCCAGCCCGCCTTCCAGCCCACCCCGGGCCCGGGCTACAAGGGCGATTGGAACCACGTCGAGGTCTATTTCCAGATCAACTCGATCGTCGGCGGCGTGGGCCGGGCCGACGGTGTGATGCAGTACTGGTTCAACGGGGTGTTGGTGATCGACCGGCACGACATCCTGTTTCGCACGGGCGCGCGGCCGAGCATCAACTTTCACCAGTTCCTGATCGCGCCCTACATCGGCGACGGCTCGCCCGTCGATCAATCCATGTGGGTCGATGACCTCACGGTCGCGACCAGCAAGCCGTAGTCGGCTGCGGGTCGCTGCTCAGCCCACGGCCGCAGCACAGCGGTGACAGGAGAAGGAGCTATGCCGTTCACGTTCAAGTTGTCGCAGCGTCTGGCGCGGATGCGCGCCGTCGGCCTCCCCAGTTCGGCCGCGGTGGTCGCTGCGTGCCGACTGGTGCCCGTGGCCGCTCCCCGCCGGCAGGTCGTCGTCAGACCCGATCCCATCACGCTGTCTCCCGTTCAGCACACGCCCGTCACCGTGTTTGCTCGCCCCCAAGCGAGCGACCGGTGCGGCACTCTCGACGGAGTCTACCATGACGTTCAAGCACAAGTTGTCGCGGCGTTTGGCCCTGCTCAGGAATGTGTTCCTCCTCGGCCTCGTGGCCACCACGGCGTGCGACCTTCAGAAGCTCATCGGGCTGTTGACCGGGGTGGTGGTGTCGGTGTCGGTTGAGCCCGCGGCGCCCAGCCTCGTGGTGGGCACGACCGTGCAGTTGGCGGCGACCCCGAAGGATGCCAACGGCAATCCGGTGAGTGGCCGGGTGGTGACGTGGGCGAGCAGTGCGCCGGCCGTGGCGACGGTGAGCGGGGGCGGGGTGGTGACGGGGATGGCGGCGGGCGCGGCCACGATCACGGCGACCAGTGAGGGCCAGAGCGGCACGGCGGCGGCCACGGTGACGAACGCCGCGGTGGCGTCGGTCACGGTGAGTCCGGCGGCGGCGACGGCCACCGTGGGGCAGACGGTGCTGCTCACGGCGACGCCGAAGGATGCGAGCGGCCAGCCGCTGAGTGGCCGGGTGGTGACGTGGGCGAGCAGTGCGCCGGCCGTGGCGACGGTGAGCGGGAGTGGGGTGGTGACGGGGATGGCGGCGGGCGCGGCCACGATCACGGCGACCAGTGAGGGCCAGAGCGGCACGGCGGCGCTCACCGTGACGGCGTCCGTGACGAACCCCGGGCGCGTCACGACGCTCGCGGTGGCGGGCGTCACCGACACGTCCGTCACGCTCTCCTTTACGGAGGTGACCGACGGCACGGGGCAGCCGGCGAGCTACATCGTCCGCTACGCGGTCGGCACGATCGACTGGGGCACGGCGAGCGAGCCCGCCCGCGGCACGTGCACCCCGCCGGTGGTGGGGAGTGTCTCGCGGCCGCCACGGGCTACCAGTTTCAGCTGGTGGCGTTCCGCGGCACGCTCAACGTGAACGCGGTGTTCGGGCTGCTCTCGAACGTGGCGAGCGGGACCACGGCGGCGTCGACGGCGCCCGTGGCCGCGGTCACGGTCAACCCGGCGAGCGCGAGTGTGGGGGTCGGCGGGACGCAGCCGTTCACCGCCACGCTCAAGGATGCCAATGGCACCCCCCTCACCGGCCGCACCGTCACGTGGGCGAGCAGCGCGCCGCCGGTGGCGACGGTGAGCGCGAGCGGGCTGGTGACCGGGGTGGTGGCCGGGACGGCCACGATCACCGCCACGAGCGAGGGCCAGAGCGGCACGGCAGCGCTGACGGTCACGGCGTCGCCGCCACCGCCCTCGGGGACCTGGCCGAACGAGCCGACGGGGATGACCGTCCGCACCGATTGGGGGCTGGATCAAGTCGTGCCGTCGGGATACCCCCTGGATGTGCCGATCCCCGGCAGCCCGCCGGGCTGGCGGGTCGTCTACGAATTGGCGCCCGGGCCCACGCACGGGTGGGCGCAGCTGGTCGCCGATCCCAGCGCACCGTTCTCCCCGGCGAGCGTCTACGACTTTGTGTATCCCCAAGGCATGGTGGAGGGCAATGCGCCGGCGACCGTGTACTACGCCAACCTCGGGGTGGGCGAGGTGTACGCGGGGTTCTGGTGGAAGCCGTCGTCGCCGTTCGATATGGGTCCCAACGGCAACAAGATCGCCTTCCTGTTCAACGGCGGCGGGGGGGCCGGCGGGCAGCAATTCATGATCCTGATGCCCGATGGCCGGCTGCACGTGCTGCCGGAGTATCCGGGGGACCTCCGGTGGCGCGATCCGAACGTCAACGCCACCCTGGTCACGCTGGGCGCCTGGCACCGGATCGAATGGTATTGCAACCTCGGGACCGGCGCGCTGAAGTGGTGGCTCGACGGCGTGTTGCAGGGCAGCTACACCGACGTGAGGAATTCCTACAATTTCGACATGTTCCAGTTTAGCCCGACGTGGGGCGGCAACAGCGGGGCCCAGAAGCAGGAGACCGATCACTACTGGTTCGACCACGTGCACCTGAGCGTCCGCTAGCGGGCGCGTGAGTTCGGACTTGGCGGGGCGCATGACGAGCTGGCTTCGAGCAGCAGCTGTCATGCGCCTCGGTCGTCTGTAGCTTTCTTGCAGCGCTCAAGTCGCAGCTGATCGAGCAGTCGTCCTCTGGGACGCGCGCGCCGTCGCTGAATACATCGTGGTGTAGTAGGGTACCAGAAGCGATGTTTCATCGAGGGAACGATTTCCGCGCTGCGCTGCTCACGGGCTGTGCCCTCGCTTGCTCGACGGTGCCGTCAGCCCCACCGAGCGGCACGTGGCCGAACGAGCCGGCGGGCTTGACCGTCCGCACCGACTGGGGATTCGATCAGGTCCTGCCGACGGGCTTCCCACTGGACGTGCCAATCCTCGGCAGTGGGGGCTGGAAGGTCGTCTACGGGCTGCTGCCCGACGCCACGCACGGCTGGGCGCAGCTTGGCCCCGATCCAAGCGCGCCGTTCTCGCCGCCGAATGTGTACGATTTTGTCTATCCCCAAGGCATGGTCGAGGGCACTGCGCCCGCGACCGTGTACTACGACAATTTCGCGGCGGGCGAGGTCTACGTGGGGTTCTGGTGGAAGCCGTCGTCGCCGTTCGATATCGGTCCCAACGGCAACAAGATCGCCTTCCTGTTCAACGGCGGCGCTGGGGGCGGGGGGCAGCAATTCCTCATCCTGATGCCCGATGGCCGGCTGCACGTGCTGCCGGAGTATCCGGGGGACCTCCGGTGGCGCGATCCGAACGTCAACGCCACCCTGGTCACGCTGGGCGCGTGGCACCGGATCGAGTGGTACTGCAACCTCGGGACCGGCACGCTGAAGTGGTGGCTCGACGGCGTGTTGCAAGGGAGTCACAGCGACGTTCGGAATGCGTACAACTTCGACATGTTTCAGTTCAGCCCGACGTGGGGCGGGAACAGCGGAGCCCAGAAGCGCGAGACGGATCACTACTGGTTCGACCATGTGCATCTGAGCACGCGCTAGCAGGCGGCCGGTGGGGCCTCTGCACGCCGGTCGACCGCTGGGATTCGCTGCTGGACGTCGTGCCAACTTAGTTTGACATCGTGCAAGAGGCGATGCTACATCGAAGCAACGGCTTCCGCGCTGCGCCGCTTGCGGTCTGTGTACTCGCTTGCTCGACGGATCCGCCGTCGTCAGGCGCGAGCTGGCCGAATGAGCCGGCGGGCTTGACCGTCCGCACCGACTGGGGATTGGATCAAGCCCTGCCGACGGCAGGCGACGTGCCGATCTCCGGCAGTCCGGCCTGGAGTATCGTCAACAATTCGCTGCCCGGTAACGCAAGCGGCTGGGCGCAACTGGTCTCCGATCCGGGCGCGCCGTTATCGCCGCCGCTTGTCTACGACTTTGTCTATCCCCAAGGCATGGTCGAGGGCAGGGCGCCGGCGACCGTGTACTACCCTCGGCACGACTACGGCATCAGGGCGCTCCTGCGGCTGCCCTGGAGCGATCGTGAACGTCTCGGTGCCGGCGAGGTCTACGTGGGGTTCTGGTGGAAGCCGTCATCGCCGTTCGATATCGGCCCCAATGGCAACAAGATCGCCTTCCTGTTCAACGGCGGCGGGGAGGCCGGAGGGCAGCAATTCCTCATCCTGATGCCCGATGGCCGGCTGCACGTGCTGACGGAGTATCCGGGGGACCTGCGGTGGCGCGACCCGAACGTCAATGCCACCCTGGTCACGCTGGGCGCCTGGCACCGGATCGAGTGGTACTGCAACCTCGGGACCGGCGCGCTGAAGTGGTGGCTCGACGGCGTGTTGCAAGGCAGTCACAGCGACGTTCGGAATGCGCACAACTTCGACATGTTTCAGCTCAGCCCGACGTGGGGCGGCAACAGCGGGGCCCAGAAGCGCGAGACGGATCACTACTGGTTCGACCATGTGCACCTGAGCGCCCGCTAGCGGGCCACTGACACGGACATCGATTTGAAACCAAACGGCGTACACGCGCTCGGGATCTGGGCTGCAGGAGTCGTTGTGGGCTTGCGGACGCTTCGGAAAGAACCCGTGCTGGGGCTCAAGCGGCTGGCATTGCCGGTGAGCTACTGGCGCAGCGTCGAGTTCGCCTACGCGTGGCGTCAGCTCAACCAGCCGGCAGCCGCCCGCATCCTCGACGTGGGCAGCCCGAAGGATCTCGCTGCCATGCTTGCTCGTCACTGCGGCTACGAGGTCGTCGCGACGGATATCCTGCCGGAGGCGGTTCTCCTCAGCCGGCGTTATGCGGGCGCACAAGGGCTCGAAGGGCAAGGGCCTGGTCGTGTGCACTCAGAGGTCCAGGACGGTCGCGCGCTGACCTATGCCGACGGCTCCTTCGACGCCGCGTATTCCGTCTCGGTGCTGGAGCACATCCCGGACCACGGCGACTCGGCCGCGATCCGGGAGCTGATCCGGGTCGTCCGGCCGGGGGGCCTGGTCGTCGTGACCGTTCCCTATGATGATCGGGGCTATCGGGAGACGTTCGTCGAAGGTCCTGTGTATGAGCGCAAGCCGGTCGGGTCGGAGCCCATCTTCTTCGAGCGGCACTACGACCGGGAGACGCTCGCCCAACGGCTGCTGGGCTCGGAAACGGCCGAGGTCGTCGACTTGAGGTTCTGGGGCGAGGGAGTGGTTCGGATGGAAGCTTGGCTCGACCGCCTGGGGCCGTTGCGCCTCCCGCTTTCCCCGTTTGAAGCCTTCCTCTCGACGGTCCTGCTGCGGCAGGTCGAGCTCGGCGGTCGGGGACACCCGATGGCAGCGTTCTTCACCCTGCGTCGCCGCTAGCGACACTCATCTTCAGCACCCGCGCCGGCGCGGACCGGCCGAGCAGCTTGTCGTACGCAGAGCGGATCCGTTGGCCCACGACGCCCCAGTCGTACGTCTCGACCGCGATGCGCCGCGCGTTGCGCTCGAGGCGCGCGCGGAGGCGGGCGTCGCTCAGGATCTGGAGGACGGCGTCGGCAAAGGCGTCCGGCGCGTCTCGGACGAGGATGTTCTCCCCGTCCATGACGTCGAGACCCTCGCAGCCGATCGAGGTGGACACGACCGCCTTCCCCATCGCCCACGCGTCGAGGATCTTGAGGCGCGTCCCCCCGCCGATGCGGATCGGCACGATGCAGCAGCGAGCCTCCGAAAGCTCAGGCCGGATGTCGGGGAGGTAGCCCAGGGCGGTCACCCCCGGCTCGGCATCGTACCGCGCCCTATCCTCCGGGGCGTTACGGCCGATCAAGCGCAGCGACGTGGAGCGGTCCCGCGCGCGGACCCGGGGCCAGATCTCTTGGAGCAAGAACTCCACCGCGTCCCGGTTGGGGTGGCTGTAGGTTGGCCCCACGAACACGACCCGCCCGGCCACGGACTCGGCGCCGTTGGGTTGGAAGTATTCCGTATCCGTGCCGTTCGGGACCACCGCCGTGGCAGCGCCGGGGGCCAGGGCCCTGAGTCTCCGGGCGTCGACGGCCGACATCATGACGTTCAGGTCGAGCCGTGGACACAGCTCCCGCTCCAGTCGCTCGAGGCGGTCTGCTTGAAGCAGCAGATAATGCCGCAGCGCGGCCTGGCTGAAACGTCGCGCGCGCTGCCGGAGCAGCTCGGAATCGAGGTCGTGGTGGGTGCAGGCGACCGGCACCCGCGGCAGTTCGGGTAGCCAGCGATGGAGATCCAGGCTGTCCAGGTGCACGAGGTGCGGCGCGTGCGGGCGGAGCGCCGCACGTAGGCGGTCTGCGAACGCGCGGCTCTGGTACTCGTAGAAGGTGTATGCCCGTCCACTGACGACGCTGCGCAGGTGGTCCCAGATCCTGCGGAGTGCCGAGTGCTCGTTCGGAATCGGCGTCGGCTCGGCGACGAAGGAGGCAACGCCCTGCAGCGCGCGCCTCGCCGCCTCCCGCGCCGCGCGATCGGGCTGATGATTCACACGGGAGAACGCCACGAGATCGACATCGTAGCTCATCTGCAGCTGCCGCAGGATGTTGAAGGTGCGGTTGGCGACCCCGCTGTGGGGTGGGTAGGGAAGGCACTGGGCGAGAAGAAGCAGGCGCGGTCGAGCCGCCATGGGCGCGAGCTCCCTAGACGAGGGCCCGGCGCGGGAGCTGAGCGTTCCGGGCGTCGTCGCTGCGCGCGCTCTTCACCAGGCCGACGGCCAACGCCGCGAGCGTGCACAGCATGTCCGTGTAGGCCAGCGACAGGAAGAAGGCCCCGACCGCGAACCCGACCAGTGCCGCCATGAGGCTCTGCGCGAGACGCGACCGGTCCGTGGCGGCGGGACCCGCGTTGGGCGACGGTCGCGCCACGCGACGCAGGGACGCGAACGCGCTCGCAATCCACCCGATGAACAGCAGCAAGCCCGGAACCCCGAGCTCGGCGCCCACCTGAATGAAGCTGTTATGAGCGGCTCCCCAACGTACCCCGATGCCGCGCTCCTGCAGCTTGGCCAACGGCGAGATCGTGCCCTCCGCCACCGGGAAGTTGTTCGCCCCGACACCGAGCACCGGGTGACCCGCCATGTAATCGAGGCCGCGCTTCCAGATCTTCGTACGGCCGGCGTCCGATGTCATGTTGTAGTCTTGCGCTGGGTGGACAATGGTCTGCATGTGGCTCCAGTACTGGTCGCTTGCGGTCGCGAGGGCGACGGCGAGGATCACAACCAGCCCGGCCAGTCTCGATCGGGCGGGAACCGTGGTGAAACGCAGCAGCACGAACGCTACGACGGCCAGGAGGGCCAGGAAGCCGCCCCGAGAGCCCGAGCGGATCTGCCCCACCGCCAACACGGCGAGCCCGGCGACCGCGAGGACCCGCACCCACAGGCGACGCTGCGCGAGCACGAAGTACAGCCCGAGCGGCATCGCGGTTGCGATGAGAGTCGCAAAGTCGTTGGCATCGTAATTGTAGAGCTTGCCGAGCCGCCAGCTGTCGGCGCCGAGTTGGAACCGTGAGAGCACGACTGCGGTGTACACGACGGTCGCGCCGAAATAGACGAAGCTCAGCCGCTCGACGTCGCGAACGCGTCGCACGCTGCCTGCGACCACGAGGCCCATCACCACGCTCCGCGCGAAGTCGGTCCAGGCCTGGAAGGCGACCCCCCGATTCAGCGCGCCGGGGACAGACAGGGCGCTCCACAGCAGCAACCCGAGTAGGCAGGTCGTCGCGGGCGAGCGGAGCCGAGCGATGCGCCGCGGCCCGACCTGCTGGAGCAGATACAGCACGATGGCGAGCATGGCGGCCACCAGCACGGGCTTGAGGGGGAGCAGCACCGGGAACAGCTCGTGCATGCGACCCACGGCCGTGGCGATGTACACTGCCACGCACACGAGCAACAAATCCCATCCGGCAGTCTTCACTTCCCGGATTGGTGGAGGCGCCCAAGGCGGATCAGCCGACCTCGGCCGGCGGTCGAATTGATTCATACGCCTTGGCTCACGCGGGCGGTGGCTACCGCGCGAAACGCCGGCTTTGCACGCGGCGTGTCCTCGCACGCGGCCGCGAGGAGCCTGGTCGCGACTTCAGGATCGTAGCGGCGGGGTCGCAGGACGGACCACACGGCCAGGGGTCGTGGCCACTCGCGGCGGGCGAGCGCCGCCACCAGACGCGAGACCATGACCGCGCCGGCCAACGCGCTGATCGGCACCCACAGCACACGGCCATGCCAGCCGTGCTCGCGAAACCGGCTCAGCAGCTGCCCACGAGTGCGGATTGCCGGATCGATGAGGTTGACGATTGGGGGCGCTTCTGCAAAGTGCTGCGCGCACCATGCGACCGCGGCGCCCGCCCGCCCAATTTCGCACACCGCGAAGGGCAGGCCGGGGTGGCCGAGACCCAGCTGCCAGCGGCCGAAGAGGCGGCGCCCAAGCAGTCCTGGGAGCTCGATGTGCTTCCAGTCGATCAACGCGGCCGGCCGAATGATCACGGCGTGAATCTCCTGCCGCGCCTGCGCGGCCGCGACGAGCTCCTCGGCGGCGCACTTGGCCCAGGTATACGGACCGAGCCGTTCCGGGCGATTCGCACGCGGCGTCCGCTCCGTCTGCCGCTCCCAGAACGGGCGCGGCGGGCGCAGCACCGAGATCGTGCTGACGTACACCAGCCGGCGGACTCGCGCGGCGGCCATGGCGCGCAGCAGCTCGTGCGTTGTGGCCACCGTATTGCGGGCGTGGGCGTCGAACCCGCCGGCCGTTTCGGCTGCGGTGTGCACAACGACGGCGGCGCTGGCGAGGGTGGCTGCCGGAATCGCCTCGGCCAGGTCGACCCGGATCCATTCGTGCACGTGCGGATCGTCGGGCCGTTCCGAGCGGCCGACGCCCCGGACCCGAAAGCCGCGGCGCGCGAGCTCGCGACTGATGGCGCGGCCGAAGAATCCGGCGGCACCCGTGACGACCGCGACCGGGCCCGAGGCCGCAGTCGCGGCTTCGGCCACGGGACGGACGGCCGCCGATGTGACGGCGCCTCGGACGTGGGCCTTGAGCTCCTCGTAGCAGTCGGTGACGCGGCGCAGGTGGTCGATGCTGAGAGGCGAGCGCCCGCCCGTGGAAGCGGCAGCGTAGAAATCCCCGAGCAGCTCCACCAGCCCCGGATAATGGCCACCGCCGACGAGTCGTCGCGTGAGGCTCGTCGCGCTCCGCCACGCGAGCTGTCCCGCTTCCAGGAACGAGTTCGCGATCTTCTCGAGGGGGCTCGTGCCCTCGTTCGCCGCGCCCAGCACGATCGCGCGGACGAAGTCCGTCGTCAGCGAGCCGTGCGCTCCGGCGACCGTGAGCGTCGAGGCGACCGGCCGGGCGCGCAGGCTGACGCAGAGGCGGCCGGTCACCTCACCCGTCCGCAACAGCGCGTGGAGCTCGGTCGGGGTCGCAGTCACGTTGACGATCTCCGGGGGCGCCGCCGCCGGGCCGAAGCTCTCGAGCGCCGCCACGAGCGTGTACAGCGGGTGTGGCAGGACGTCCAGCAGCTGCTCACCGAGCGCGCGACCCGGCGATCGGTCGGGATCGAGCCGCGGAGGCCGGAACGCAAAGTAGCTGTCCACGAGAGCGATCGGCCGCAGCTCCGACGCGCCCCGCATCAACTGGCGGAAAGCCGGGTCACGGACTAGCTGGTGCCCAGCGCAGATGAGGAGCCCCCGCTCGCGTGCGAGCACGGCGAGCGTTTCGGTCTCGTCTCGCGTCTCCGCGAACGGCTTCTCGACGTACACATGCGCCCCTGCGAGCAGCGCCTGGCGGGCGGGCTCGAAGTGCGTCCCGGCCGGCGTGCAGATGTGCGCTAGGTCCGGCCGCGTTTCCTCGAGCAGCTCGGACACCGTGGCCCAGGCCCGGGTTCCGGCTCGCTGGGCGAAGGCCTGAGCCGCAGCACTCCTCGCGTCGTGCACGCCGACGACCGTGTGCGCCGTCGGCACACGACGGAGCGCCTGGAGATGGTGGCCCGCCATGTTGCCGGCGCCGATGAAAGCGATTCGGAGAGGGCGAGAGCCGGGCATGACGGTCACGCTGCCCGGGTCGGCTGCGCTACCGCGCTGACGACGAACTCACTGATGCCGAGCAGGGCCTTGAGGCGGGCCCGTGGCTCGGCGGCCGCGAGATCGGCTCGCCGGGCGTCTGCATAGGAGCCCACCTCGACGTGTAGCGTTCTGAAGCCGTGATCCCGGAGTAGCCTCTGGGCGCGGCGGGGCGTGAACGTGTGCGGATGGCCGGCGTCCACGCGCAGGCGCGACAGCACGCGGTGCACGACGAAGCCCCACGGCGTGCGGCAATTGACCGTGAGGTACAGCGTCCCTGCCGTGCTGAGGACGCGCCTCAGCTCGCGCATCGCAGCCTGTACATCGCGGACGTGGTCGATGCAGTTCTCCATGATCACGAGATCGTAGCGCTCGCTTTCGCAGGGGAGCGCCTCCGCGGAGCCCTGGCGGTATTCCACCGCCGGATCTCGGAGCGCTGTGAGTGTGGCATTGCCGGCGTAATACGGCTCGAGTGGATCAATCGCCACCCGTTCCGACGCCGGGAAGAACCCCACTACGCCGACGGGACCGCTCCCGACCTCGACCACCCGGGCGCGGCCGTCCGTCAGGTGTTCGAGGTAGAGGGAGCGAAGCCTGAGCACGAGCTGCTCCGCCCGCCACCGATACCAGTCCAATTGCGAAACGGAGCCGTCGGCGATGCGAGTAGCGAGCGATTCCCAATAGCCGCGCTCGTACCGTTGGGCGCGCTGCCACCGGGCGGGACTCACCATGCGCCTTCCCCCATCGTGTCTCTCCGAACCGGGGCTCCGCGCCCTCGGTCCGCGCGCCGAGCGGGACTCCCCGGACACCGGTTCGCCGAACCGCAAGACTGAAGCCACAGACCCGAGCGCGGCGAGCGGCCCGGAGCGGCGCCGCCCGTTGCGTCGACGCCATGCTCGGCGGCAGCTTCAGCACTAGCCGACGACCGGCCCACATGTTGCCTTAGGTTGGGGGCGGCCATGCGCATCTTGATCACCGACGGGAACGAGCGCGCCGCGCTCGCCGCCGCTCGATCGCTGGTACGGGCGGGACACGCGGTATGCGTGACCGCGCCCAGGCGTACGTCCCTCGCCGGCGCGTCGCATGCGGTGCGACCGCGCCCACTCGCCATCGACCCGCTCACGGACACAGCTGGCTACGCGGCGGAAGTGGGTCGGATAGCCCAGCAAGAGGGCAGCGGCGTGGTGCTGCCGATGACTGACCCTTCCTTGGAAGCCGTTCTCGAGCACGGGGCGGCCCTGCCTGGGGGGGTCGCCGTGCCGTTTCCCGACCTCTCGACCTACCGGGCCGCCTCGGACAAGGCGCACGTGCTCGATCTCGCTCGCAGCTGCGGCTTTGGAGTGCCCGAGACGCGAATCATCGCGGCGTCGGAGGAGTGTGAGGGGAAGCTGCCTGACGCCGCGTTCTTTCCGGCGGTGGTCAAGCCGCATCGCTCGGTCGTCACGGTCGGCGGTATCCGGCGCAAGGTGGCAGTGACGCTGGTTGCCGATCCGGCCGCATGCCGTCGCGCGTTGACGGCGCTGCCCGCGTCGGCGTTCCCCGTGCTGCTGCAGCAGCGTGTTTCAGGCGTCGGCGAAGGATTTTTCGCGCTGCGCTGGGGCGGTCGCACGGTCGCGATGTTCGCCCATCGTCGCTTGCGGGAGAAGCCCCCCGCCGGCGGCGTGAGCGTCTACCGAGAAAGCATCCCCCTCGAAGAGCGGCTGGTCGGGCCCGGACTCCGCCTGCTCGACGCGCTCGACTGGCAAGGTGTGGCCATGATCGAGTGCAAGCGCGAGCGGGCGACGGGCCGCCAAGTCGTCATGGAGGTGAACGGCCGATTCTGGGGCTCCCTGCAGCTGGCCATCGACGCCGGGGTCGACTTCCCCTCGCTGCTCGTCCGCTGCGCTGCGGGAGAGACGGTGCCCGAATGCCGTCGCTACCGCGTGGGCGTCCGGAGTCGGTGGTTTTGGGGGGACGTGGACCACCTGCATCTGCGCCTCAGCCGCTCGCGAGCGGAGCTGCAACTGGAGGATGGTGTGGGCTCGCGCTTCCGGGCCCTGCTCGACTTCCTGCGCGTTCACCCCGGGCGCGACCGCTGTGAGGTCTGGCGCTGGCGTGATCCCGCGCCGTTCGTCGTCGAGACCCTGCAGTGGCTGAGGATCCTCGGCACGGGCCCGGCGCGCTCATGAGGGAGCCAGCGCCGCCGCTCACTCCACGTACACCCTGTGCCAGACCGAAAAGCAGAGCAGCGCCCACAGAACCCCCTCTCGATTCTGACGCGCCGTGAGGTGCTCGCGGAGTAGGGTGTCGACCGTCGCGGTCTCGAAATAGCCCAGGCGACGCTGGCGGTCGGCCGACAGCTCGTCACCCAGCATTTGGCGGAGCTCGTGTCGGAGCCAAGCCGATGTAGGGCCGACAAAGCCGCGTTTGGCGGCTCGGAGATGCGCGGGCGGCAGTCGCGGGCGCAGCGCCCGTCGCAGGAGCCGCTTGTTCCGCCACCACGTTCCGATCTTCACGCGCTCGGGGATCGGGAAGACGGCCTCGACGAGGACGTGGTCGACGAACGGCACGCGCACCTCGAGCGAATGCGCCATCGCGAGTCGGTCGCTGAGCGCGAGGATGTCGTCCGGGAGAAACGTCATGTAGTCGAAGTACAATCCAGCAGCGAGTCCTCCAGGGCAGTCCTGGGCGCGGTACAGGCTGTGGAAGCGGTCGCTGGCCGCGCGCCCCGAGATGCTCGCGCGCAAGCTCGGCGCGTATAGCGCCGGGCGCTCGCCGTCCGAAAACCGGCTCAAGAGGCCGAGGAACCGATCCGGAGCGGTGCCGCCGTCGGAGCGTAGGAACCGCTTCAGGCGGTCGATGCCAAGGGCCCCGTCCCGCGGCTCGGGGAGCAGGCGGCTCGCGGCGCCGGCGATTCGCCGCACCGCCTCCGGCAGCTTCGCGTACTGCTCGGCGGCGAGGAGGCCGATGTGCCGCCGGTACCCCGCGAAGAGCTCGTCGCCCCCGATGCCGGTCAACGCCACCTTGTAACGGCTCCCCACCGCCTGAGAGAGGACCCACGTTGGGATCGCCGAGTCGTCGGCGTGCGGCTCGTCGAGGGCCCTGACGATCGGCTCGAAGATGTTCCGGACGTCGGGGCGGACGTCGATGAGCGTGAGCTCCGCGCCGTAGCGCGCAGCCAGGGCGCGGGCGAGATCCGTCTCGTCAGCCAGCGTGGCCCCGGAGCCGAAGTATCGCGCCGTGAACGCGTGCGGGGTGTCTCCCGCCAGCGCCATGCTCGCAACGACCGCGGAGGAATCGAGTCCGCCACTCAAGAACGCGGCCACCGGGACGTCGCTCACGAGGTGTGCCGCCACCGCCCCGTCGACCCACTCCCGAACACGTGCCTCAGGGTCCGGCGGGCCCGCAAGCGCGAGTTCGGGGAACTGCCAGTAGCGGCGAGCGGTCATGTCCCCCTGCCGCCGCCACACGAGGGTGTGCCCCGGCTCGAGCTTGCAGACGTCCAGGAACGGTGACGCCGGCGCGGGGATGTACCCCAGCTGGAAGTACGCGTCGAGCGCCTCCCAGTCGAGCTCGCGGGCGGTCAGGCCGGCGGCCACGAGTGCCTTGAGCTCCGACGCGAAGGCGATCCCCCACGGAGCGGTGACGACGTACAGCGGCTTGATCCCGAACCGGTCCCGGGCGAGCAGCAAGGTCTCTGCGGCGGCGTCCCAAACGGCGAAGGCGAACATCCCGCGGAGAGGAGTGACACAGTCGGGGCCGAGCTCTTCGCAGAGGTGCAGCACGGTTTCCGTGTCGCCCCGTGAGCGGATGGTGTGCCCGCGGGCCGCGAGACCGCGGCTGAGCTCCTGGTAGTTGTAGATCTCCCCGTTGAAGACGATGACCTTGGACCGGTCTTCGTTGAATATCGGCTGCTGGCCACCGCTCAGGTCGATGATGCTGAGGCGGCGCATCCCGAGGCCTACGGCTCCCTGCACGAAGAGCCCCTCGTCGTCCGGGCCGCGGTGCCTCAGGGCGGCGCACATCCGACGCACCAGCGCCTCCGACACGGGACGCTCACGCTCCCGGTACACGATGCCTGCAATGCCGCACATGCCGCGTGGCTGGCAGCGCAAGAGTGGCGCCACTCCCTCGCACGGCCCGTTGCGCGATGTGGTGTTGCCACGGCGCAACAGGCGCGGCTCGGCGTGCCTATTGCGCAACGGTTCGCTCCGGGGCCCGGGTAGCCGACGGGTGAGGGGTCCAGCATGCCCGCCCAGCTTGCGCGTGCCGAAACGCGTCGCCGTTCATGGCTCGGCGTGGCATCGTGCGTGGCCTGACTCGGCCCCGCCGCCGATGTCGTGGCGAGCGAAGTGCACGTGCTCTGCGGCGCGGACGGTGGCGTTCGGCGACGGCGCTGAGGCCCTTTGCCACCACGCCGGCGAACGTCGCGCGCCTGTACGCCTAGGTCGAAGCATATCGCGACGGCTTGTCGCGGCTGACCGCCATCCCCGTCGCCACGGTCAGCGAGGCGGCGGCGATGTCGGATGTCGTGGCTGCGCAACACCCGATAGCATATTCCGGGCAGCACCAGATACTGGCACAGCACGTGCGCTCTCGATTCGGGTGCCAGCTCACGACGCCCCGCGGCCACGCAGATGGCCGGCTGCGGGTATCGGGCTCGGGAGCGATCCATCACGGGGATCTGTGCTTAGGAACGTCGGGAGCAACTGGATCGTAACCCTCGTGACGGTCGCCGTCACGTATTTCCTCACGCCCTTCGTCCTGCACACCTTGGGCGTGGAGGCGTACGGCACGTGGGTCCTGATCAGCTCCCTGACGGGTTACTTGGGGCTATTGGCGCTGGGGGTGCCGTTGGCCTCCGTCCGGTACCTCGCGCAGCATGTCGCTGAAGCCGACCTCGAGAAAACGAACCGGGCGATCGGCAGCTGCATGGGCCTCTACCTGCTCTTGGGCGCTGCCGCGCTGCTCGTGGGGGGCGGACTGTTTGTCTTCTTCACCCTCACCTACCACATCCCGCCGGTGCTCCGGCTCGACGCCCGTGTGGCGTTTGCGGTGGCTGTCCTGTACGTGTCGCTGTGGTTCGTCGCGCTCCTCCCCGAAGGGGTGTTCGCGGCGCACGATGATTTCGTCGTCCGGAACGTGGTCCGGCTCACTGGCGTCCTCCTCCGGCTTGGGCTCACGCTGGGCCTGCTCGCGCTGCAGGCGAAGCTCGTGATGTTGGCGCTCGTGCAACTGTTCTGCATCGCGTTCGACTTCTCGGTCTGCTGGCTCATCATCCGGCGGCGCTACCCGGGCACCCGGCTCACCCTCGGCGACTTCGACTGGGGCATGGTGCGCCGGATCTTTTCCTTCAGCCTGTACGTGTTGGTGCTGCAGGCAGGCATGCGGTTGTCGTTCGAGACGGATTCGCTCGTCATCGGCGCGTTCCGCGACGTCGGCTCGATCCCGTACTTCACCGTGGGCAACAGCTTCATCATCTACCTGATGGAATTCATCGTGGCGATCGCCGCCGTGGTGATGCCGACGGCGACGCGCCTCAAGACGCAGGGCAGGGCGGCTGAGCTGCGCGAGACGTTCCTCAAGTGGTCCAAGATCGCGCTGTCCCTCACGTTGATGATCGGCATATTCCTGATGGTCCTCGGCCCGCGGTTCATCGCGTGGTGGATCGACCCCTCGTTCGAAGGCCCTGCCGGGCAGGTGCTGCAGATCCTGATGCTGTCCTACCTGGTCTTCCTGCCGGTCCGGGGCGTGGCGCTTCCGATTCTCATGGGCCTGGGCAAGCCCGGCTTGCCGGCACTCGGCTTTCTCGTGGCCGGCGTCGTCAACCTGGGGCTCAGCGTGTGGCTGGTGCATCCGCTGGGTCTCGCGGGGGTCGCGCTGGGGACGGCCATTCCGAACGTGCTGTTCGCTGTGCTCGTTTTGGTGCAAGCCTGCCGCGAGCTGGACACGCCTCTCTCGGACTACTTGCGCTACGTTGTCCCGCGCGCTGTCCTCGGGGCGTTTCCGGCGCTGGCATTGCTCCTCTGGTTCAAGCTGGGCGTGGAAGTTCGCAGCCTCGGTGGCCTCGCGGCTGCGGGCACGGCGATGGTGCTGCTCTTCGGCGTGACCTGGGTCTTCTTCGTCTACCGGAACGATCCTTATGTCGACCTGCGGGGCCGGCTCGCTGGGCTGCGCGTGCGGAGCCGGACGTGACGCCGCTCGTGTGGAGTGTGGGATTCGCCGGCGCGGCGCTGCTCCTCCTGGCGCTCGCCGAGCTTGGCGCCCGTTGGTGCATCCGGCTGAGGGCGCGCTACTACGTGTGGCCACCGGGGGCTCGGTACGACATCCGCCTGAGCCCGGACCTCTCACCGCCGCTCGAAGCGCGGGTACGCTTTGACGTCAACCGTGACGGGGAGCGCGGGAGCGATGTGCGGGGCGCCGACCGCGGCCTCTACCGGATTCTCGTGGCAGGTGGAAGTCCGGTCGAGAGCTTCCTTTCGGACCAGGCCACGAGCTGGCACGGCGCGCTCGAGCGCGCTCTCGCCACACCGGAAAGCTTGCGCACGCTCCGAGCTGCCCGCGTCCATGTCGGCAACATCGGGCGTTCCGGCGTGGCCGCCCAGGAGCTCGACCTCATCTTCGAGCGCGTGCTGCCGCGCTATCGCCGGCTCGACGCCATCCTGGTCATGGTCGGGGGCAACGACGTGTTCCATTGGCTGGAGCGCGGCGCCCCGTCTCCGTATCCGGCGGCGCCCGTGCCGGTACGCCGCTTTTTCGCCTGCCATCCGGAAGGGCCGTTCACGTGGCGGCCCGCCCAGTGGGCGCTCGTGGAGCTGGCGCGGCGGCTGCGGCGTCGCTGGCTCCGCCCGCTCGAGGTCTGGGAGCGCGCCGGCGAGTGGATCGCGGAAGCCCGAGCGATGCGGGCGCGCGCTGCGGAGCTGCGGAGCACCGTGCCCGATCCTTCGGTCATGCTGGAGCGCTTCGAGCATCACTTGCGCCGGCTGCTGCAACGGGCTTGCGCCCATGCGCGTCGCGTGCTGGTCGTGCGACAACCGTGGTTCGAGAAAGACTACACCCCGGGGGAGGCCTCGTATTTCTGGCATGGCGGCATGGGACTCCCGTGGAGGGAGGCTGTCACGGTCTACTACTCGCTGGAAGTGGTCAACCGGCTGATGGGGCTCGTCGACTCGCGCGTGGCGCACGTGGCGGAGGAGCTCGGTATCGAGCACCTCGACCTCAATCCGGTGCTCGTGCCCAGCCTCGACAACTATCAGGACTACGTCCATTACACCCCGGCCGGCTCGGCTGTCGTGGCCCGGGCGGTGGCCGGCGCGCTACTCCGAACGCTCCCGGCGCAGCCTGGCGTAACCGACACGCCGGAGAGCGGTGCGGCGGAGGCATCACTCACGCATGTCGATTGCAACCGCTAGGTCGCCGCGGGTGGCGCGGGTGCCGCTCGCGGATGGGTTGGAGCTCGGGCCAAGCGTCTGGGACGATCTGCTCGCGCGGTCGGGGACCTTCAGCCCCTTCATGACCTGGGCGTGGCACCGCGCGTGGGCGGAGGGCGTAGCTAGGGAAGAGCTCGAGTCGTGCCAAGCAATTGTGCTGAGGTCCGCGACGGGAGACGTGGAGGCGTTGTTTCCGTTTCGGGTGCACCGGGCGCGATTCCGGCGCGCCCCGGTCACCGCCCTTGATTGGGCCATCGGAGATCTCGGCTGTCCGGACCATCTCGAGCTCCTCGCTTCGCCTGAGGCCGATCTCGACGCCCTGGTGGGGGCCCTGGCGGATGTGCCGTGGCAGGTAATCAGGCTGGCCAACGTGGCCCAGGCTGCCGCCAACATCCAGCGGTTCCGCGCCGCGTGCGAACGCCGCGGTTGGACGGTCCGAAGCAATCCACTCTGGCGCTGTCCATACCTGGAGCTGCCCGGAAGCTGGGAGGGCTTCCAGTCGAGCTTGGGCCCAAACTTGCGCCGAAACATCCGGCGGTACGAGCGACAGCTCCGCCAGCAGCACGACGTCGTGCTCACCGACTATGGGCCGGCGCGGCTGGAGGAGGGCTGGCGTCACCTTCAGCGCCTGCACGGTGCACGTTGGGGCGGTGGGGGAGTCTTTGGGGAGCCCGCCATGGAGCGGCTGCATCGGTGGTTCGGCGCCTGGCTGGCCGACCGGGGTCAACTGTGGATGGTCACGCTGGATCTCGATGGCACGCCGGCGGCGGCCTGGTACGGCTTTTCGTTTGGCGACACGCACTACGCCTATCAGATGGGGTGGGACGCGCGGTGGGAGCGCCAGAGCGTGGGCACGGTGCTGATGGGTCTCATGATTCGCCGGGCGATTGAACGCGGCTACCGGACGTTCGATTTCCTCCGGGGAGAAGAGGCGTACAAGACGGTGTGGACCGGGGCTGCGCGCACGTGTCACGAAGTCGTAGTGATCCGCGCCGGCTGGCGCGGCGCCGTGCTGCGCGGACTCGATTGGGTCGCCCGCCAGCGGACGAAGCTATGGCTCCCAGCTCCGGCCCGGATTCATGGCCGTTCGGCGGAGAAGGGGACGGGCAAGTGACTGCCCAGTGGGCCGGAGGCCCGCGCCGCGAAGTCCTGCTCATCGTGTCGGTGGACACCGAGGAGGACAACTGGCGTCCCGCTCGCGATGGGATCACGGTGGAGAACATCCGGGAGGTGAGACGGCTCTCGAGATACCTCGACCGGCTAGGAGTGGCGACCACGTATTTCACGACCTACCAGGTCGCGATCCGGCCCTGGGCCGTCGACATCCTGCGCGAGGCCAGCGAGGGCGGCGGCACGGAGATCGGTGCACACCTGCACCCGTGGAACACGCCACCGCTCGAGGAAGCGCTGCTCCCGCGCAACTCGATGATGAAGAACCTGCCCGCGGAGCTGCAGCTCGCCAAGCTGCGGCGGCTAACGACGACGCTGACGGACGCGTTCGGGACTCCGCCAACGGCGTTTCGGGCCGGCCGGTTCGGGCTCGACCGGGATACGGTGCCGGCCCTGGCGTCGTGCGGATATCAAGTGGATAGCAGCGTGACGCCCTTCGTCAGCTGGGAAGCCACGGACGATGGGCCGTCGTTCGTCGGTGCACCTCTCGACGCGTATCGGATTGGGGTGCGGCGGGACGTCACGATCCCCCAACCCGGCGGCCCGCTGCTCGAAATCCCGCTGACCTGCGGCTACACGAGGTTCCGCTCGGCGCGGTGGCGCACGCTGCACCAGGTGCTGCACGCGCCGCCCTCGCGGGCGCTACATCTAGCAGGCGTCGCCAGTCGACTGCGCGTGGCGAAACTCACGATCCTCACGCCTGAGGCCGAGTCGGTGCGCGATATGCTGGCGCTCACGCGTGGGGCACTCGAAGGCGGCGTGCGTCACCTGCAGCTCTTCTTTCACAGCCCGAGTCTCCAGCCGGGGCTCACGCCCTGGATCACCACGGCAGCCGATGTGGACCGGCTGTACGCCGCGATCGCGCGGTACGTCGACGGCCTCTCCAAGATGGCGTCCGTGCGGTGCGCGACCATCAGCGAAGCGCGTGTCGCCCTGTGGTTCGGGGAGGGGAAGGGGGAAAGGGAGGGGGAGCCACGAGCTATTGCTGGTTCGCGAGGACCGTGAGTACGGCCTCCGCGACCCGGTCGATGTCGGCGGCGGCGAGCTCCTGGTGAACGGGGAGTTCGAGGCAGCGGCGGCGCCAGCCGGAGACTTCGTCGGCAAGGTCGGGCGGGCAGGTGGGGTGTGACGCGTCCCACAGGTTCACACTCTGCACGCCTAGTTTTTCCAGGTCTTGTTGAAAGCGGATTTTGTCCGGCACCAGAATCGGTAAGAAGAGCGGGCAGGCTCCTGCCGGCAGCTCACGGAACGCTGCGGGGACGTGACCGCGGAGCCGGGATGCGAGGCGCAGGAAGTTCGCCCGTCGCCGCGCCACCACTTCCTCCCGATCCATGAAACGCATCAGCCAGACCGCCCAGGACGATGCCCCGTATTCCAGCAAGCGCGGGTCCCAGCGAGCCCCTCCGGCGGAGATGGTCCGATCCCAGCGAATCGCTCGGGCGATCCAGCGGGACGCGCGCCTCGCCCAGCTCTCCGCTTGTCCCCACCCGCGCGCGCGCAGGCCATGCTGGAGCAGGTCCAGTGTCTGCGCGGATGTGGACCGCCACGGTGCCGGGCGCACCGGGACCGCCCCATGCGGGTGCCTGGTCACCAGGAAGCCGCCGTGCGGCAGCGGGAGCGTCTTGTAGACCGAGAAGAGCGCGAGATCGCCGACCGAGCCCAGCCACGTGCCGTTGTCCCGGCCGAATAACGACAGGGCGCAGTCCTCGATGAGCTTGAGGCGGTGGACTTCGCAAAAACCGCGGAGGGGCTCGAGTGACTGCGCGAATCCGAAATAGTGGATCACGTACAGCGCCGAGACCGTCTCGTCCAGTCGCTGTTCCACGTCCGCCAGGTCGATGCGCAGCCGTTCGTCGAGCCGATAGTAGCGCAGCCGGTGGCCGGCGGCGTGCAGTGCATCGATCTCCACACCCTGGTGGTAGTTGGGCACGAGGATCGTGCTGTGCGGCGGGAGCCCGAGGCTCGGCAGACCGTGATAGAGCGCGACGCGCCCGCTGAACGTCCAAGTCCCCGTGCGGGCGGAGAACGGGAACCAGTCCCGCCAGTTTGCCCGCACCCGGCCCAGACGTGCGAAACCAGCCGCTGTGGGATAGACTGGAATCACCGTATTCATCATTACGTGCTCACGCCCGGCCGCGCCGAGCCCGCAGCCAACGCACCAGCCGCCGCAGACCGGGGACCGCCTTGGCGCGCTCCCGGAGCCCGTAGCGCATCCAGTATGCGTAGCGCCCGGTCAGGGATGGCGAGAAGAGCAACAGATGATAATGTGGACGTAGCCGGGCACCCCAGTCTGCCTTCCAAGTCATCTGCTCCCCGAGGAAGTCGAGCGCGTCCATACCCTGTTCGATACCGTGCTGGATCAGCCGAGCGGTGAGCAGCTGTCCCGGCGCGTACGGGGCGAAGTTGGGATGATATGCCGTCTTGAGCATGAACATGGTGCGACCTGCGACGCGCACCAGCTGGGCCGCCGCGGGCCTCCCGCTGACACGCAGGATCGGAAGCCACATGTGGTCGGCCGTGCGGCCCACGAGCCCGTCGTAGAACGCCTTCGCGGTCGCTCGCTGGGCAATCGCGGTGCCGCGCTCTCGTTTCCAGCCGCTCGCCTCCAGCTCGTAGAAGATCTGAAGTGCGCGGTGCCACGCACCGCTCCCAGTGACGACCTCGAAGCTGACCTCGCCCAGCGCGTCGAGTCGGCGCTCTCGGTTTCGCAGGTTCGCCTTGAACTTTCTTGTCAGGCCTTCGTCCCACGCGGCCGGAGGTCGGGGGAGCGAGCGCCAGGGCGACTCGTATGTGGCCTCGACCACACGGTGCCATCCGAGCTCGTCGGCGACTTTGAGGCCGGCGCGCAAGGTTGGCGAATCCTCGGGGAGATACTCCAGGCGGATCACGTCCCAGCGCCGCTCGTCGCAGAGCGCCCTCCCGAGTTGCTCCTGCACGTCCAGGCGGCTGCATGAGGAGAGAAACTCGAAGCGTGGGGATTCGAAGTTGGTCAACGACTGCAGCACACCAGTTCGCCGCCCAGCCCATGACTCGGAGAGACTCTGCAACGCGCCCAGTCCTACGAGCCGACCTCCCTCCCAACCGCACACGAGCAAGGCCTCGCGCGGGCGGAACGCTTGGCTCCACGCGGCGACCCACTCCTCTTCGACGAAGGGCGCGCTCTCGTCGCGGCTCGCGAGCAGCTCTCGCCAGCCACTACGGTCGGCCTCGGAAATGCTCGCCAGGTTGACGATGGCTGCCTCGGCGGCGGCCTCGGGCTCTCGATGCGTCAGTTCGCTTGGGCGGGCCTCGTCGGGCGCCGCAGCGCCGGGTGGCGGAGGCGTGACGATGGTGGCCCTCACTTGCAGCTCGTGCACGGTACCTCGTCGGTCTGCTCCAGGAGCTCGTACCGCAAGAGGGAGACCAATGCGGCGGCCTGGGCGCCGGTTCCGCCTTGTGACGGCTCTCCGCTCTGGTGTGGCGCCCCCGCAACGCTGGGGGATGGGCGCCACGCCGGTCGGAGGCCTGTGCGGTCGGAGCCATGGACTGGCCGCGCTCGGTTCGGCGGCACGGATCTTGGTGTTCAGTTGAGCCGTAACGCAGCAGATCTCACCTCAGACCTCAAGCGGAGTCATATGCTGGTGCTCCACGTCGTGGCGCCGGGGGAAGTGGGCGGCCTAGAGCGCGTCGTCGAATTGCTCGCGCAAGGACAGGCGCAAGCCGGTGAGGAGGCCCACGTGGCAGCGGTGCTCGACGGGGCCAGTGCGGCTCGTGCGTTCCTCGATCAATTGGCGGCTGGCGGGGTCACGACGCACCGCATCTTCCTGCCTGGCCGCACCTACTGGCGAGAGCGCGCCGTGATGCTTGAGCTTTGCCGCCAACTGCGGCCCGATGTGGTGCACACGCACGGGTATCGGCCGGATGTCGTCGACGCGGGCGTGGCCCGGCGGCTCGGCATCCCGACCGTCACCACGGTTCACGGCTTCACGGGAGGCGATTGGAGGAACCGGCTCTACGAGCGGCTGCAGCGGCGCGCCTATCGGAGATTCGACGCGGTGGTCGCGGTCGCGCGCCCGCTCGCGGAGCAACTGATCCGAGGGGGTGTCCCGCCCCACCGGGTTCACGTCGTGCAGAACGCGTGGCAGGAAACCGCGCCGCCGCTCGATCGCCCGACCGCTCGCCGCGCCCTCGGCCTCAGTGAGGACGGATTTGTCATCGGCTGGGTGGGGCGTCTCAGCGGCGAGAAAGGGCCGGACGTCCTCCTCGATGCGCTGGTCCAGCTGAGCGACCTGTCCGTATGCGTCTCCCTGGTGGGGAACGGGCGGGAGCACCGGTGGCTCGCCGCCCGGGCGTGGCAACTCGGCGTCGAGAGGCAGGTCCGCTGGCACGGGGTCGTGCCCGACGCCGGGCGGCGGTTCGCGGCCTTCGACGTGTTCGTGTTGTGCTCCCGCACCGAAGGCACGCCGATCGTGCTGTTCGAGGCGATGGCGGCTGGCGTCCCGATCATCGCCACGCGGGTGGGTGGGGTCCCGGACGTGGTCTCGCCGGCGGAAGCGACGCTGGTCGCCCCCGATGACCCGGGCGCGCTCGCCGCGGCGATCCGCGCTGTCTATGACAATCCTGCGGCCGCCCACGCGCGAGCGCACCGCGCGCGTGAGCGCCTGCTCAGGGACTTCACCGTGGCTCCCTGCCTGGGTCGGTACACTGCGATCTACCGGCTCGTCAGTCGGGCAGCCCCAACCGCCCCGGCCGCCGTTACGCTATGACCCTCACGCCTTACGTCCTGCTCGCCGTCTCGCTGGGTCTCTGCCTGTACCCCTATCTCGGCTATCCCGCGATCCTCAAGCTGCTGCGCCTGTTCCGTCGGTCCCCGTGGTCTCCGCGGTCCCCCGCGTCGGCGGACCAGTGGGGCGCGTGGCCGAGCGTCAGCATCACCATCCCCGTCTACAACGCAGGCGATGTGCTCGCCCGCACGCTGGAGTGCATCCTCCAGCTCGACTACCCTCCCGAGCGGCGCCAGATCCTGGTCGTGTCGGACGCGTCCACGGACTCGAGCGACGAAATCGCCGCGGGTTTGGCGGGCCGCGGGGTCGAACTGCTGCGCCTGCCGCGTCGCGCGGGGAAGACCGCGGGGGAGAACACGGCGCGGACCGTGCTGCGCGGGGAGATTATCGTCAATACCGATGCCTCCGTGCAGATCCATCCGCAGGCGCTCAAGGCGCTTGTCGCGGCGCTCGGGGACCCGACCGTGGGCCTCGCCTCGGGCCGCGATGTAAGCGTGGCGCGTGTAGCTGCCCGGGCCAATCTCGGCGAGTCTGCGTACGTGGATTACGAGATGCGCATCCGCGACCTGGAGACCCATGTGTCCGGGATCGTGGGGGCCTCGGGCTGCCTGTACGCGGTCCGCGCCGAGCTGCACCGGGAGGCGGTGCGGGAGGACCTGAGTCGGGACTTTGCAGCGGTCCTCATCGCGCGTCGGCGCGGGCTGCGAGCCGTCTCCGTGCCCGACGCAATCTGTTTTGTACCGCGGGGCGCGTCACTGAAGCAGGAGTACCGCCGCAAGGTACGCACCATGACGCGCGGCCTGCGAACCCTCTGGGAAATGCGCGCGCTGCTGAATCCCGTGCGCTACGGCCTCTTCGCGTGGATGCTGCTCAGCCACAAGCTGTGTCGCTGGGTCGTGCCCTGGGCGGGGCTCGGCGCTCTGGGTGCGCTCGCCGCGCTGGCACCGCACGAGCTGTGGGCGCGCGGCGCACTGGGCGCGGCGGCGGCCGTGGCGGGACTCGCGGTGGTAGGGTGGTTGTGGCCGGGCGAGCGGAACCTGCCGCGGCTGTTCGCCCTACCGGCCTACGGGGTAGGCGGCACGGTAGCCGGGTTGCACGCCTGGCTCCTGGCCGTCGGCGGAGCGCACATGGCTACGTGGGAGCCCACCCGCCGCGCGACGGCGGGGGCCCGCTGACCGACGCCGCAAGGAAGCGGCGGGTCGTTCACCACCCTCCCCGCCGGAACACCATGACGGGAACGGTGCGCAACATGATCGTCAGGTCCTCGAGCGCGGACTGGCGCCGGATGTAGTCGAGATCGTAGCTCACCTTGCGCCGCACGTCGTCGATCGAGCTGTCATAGCCCTGGTTGATTTGCGCCCAGCCGGTGATCCCCGGTCGCACGCGCTGCCGCCGCTGATACCCTTCGATCTGCTCGCGCAGCTGGACGAAGATCACGGGCTGCTCCGGGCGGGGGCCCACGAGGTTCATGTCCCCGCGCACCACGTTGAACAGCTGTGGTAGCTCGTCGAGCCGGTGCTTGCGCAGCACGCGCCCGACCGGCGTCACCCGCGCGTCGTCCGGCTGCGCCCAGACCGCGCGGTCGCCGTTCGGTTGGCTGATGCGCATCGTGCGGAACTTGTACATCGTGAACGTCCTGCCGCCGAGGTCTATCTGGCGCCGCGTGTTGCCGCCGGCGCGCGAGAGCGAGCGCCGGTCGAGCCCGATGCGCGTCTGGGTGAACAGCACCGGGCCGCGCGACGTGAGCTTGATCAGCACCGCGATCAGGAGCATCAGAGGGAAGGCGAGCACGAGTCCCGCGGCCGACACTACCACGTTGAGCAGGCGGCGGGCCGCCTGCTCGCGGCCGAGCCCCCGCGGCGGGAGCGCGTGCCTCAGCGCGATCGTGGGTCGTGCGGCGTAGGTATCGAACGTGGTCGCCATGGCGAGTTGCAGTAGCAAGCTCCGTACCCGCGGGCCGCGGCGCGTTTGCTGCGCTTTCCATGGCGTGCCGTGCGCGCGCCACATGGCGCTGCGGCTTCTGGTGTCGGCGGGCTGCGACGCCTACGGGCCGCTCCGTCAGGAGCAGGCCGTGGCCGGCGGGAGGTCGAGCGAGAAGAAGAAGCGGGTACCGCGCGGTCCCGTCTCCACCTGCAACTCCGTGCCCATCGCCCGGACCAGCTTGCGGCAGATCGCGAGCCCGAGACCGGAGCTGGAGAAGTAATTCCGCGGATCGCCGGACGCCTTGCGGAACGGTTGGTACAGGGTCCGCAGCGCGTTGGTATCGAGGCCGCTGCCGGTGTCGCGCACCGCAAGCTCGAGCCGCGTGGGGGTGAGCGGCCGCGCCGCGAGCTCCACGAAGCCCGCGTTCGTGAATTTCACGGCGTTGGTGGCCAGGTTCAGCAGCACGCGCGAGAGGGCGCGGGGATGACCGATCCGCCGCTCGGGCACGGGATGCACGAGCCGGACATCGAGCTCCTTTTCCTCGGCGAGCGGCAGGACCATGTCGCGGACCGAGACGAGGATCTCGGAGAGCGAGAAGGCCTGAGGCTGCTGGTCCACCAGCCGGTTGCCGCCGCGGGCCAGCTCCAACACGTCGCTCGCCGCCCCGCACAGCGACAACGCGGCGCTGTACATCAGCCCCAGGGCCCGGCGTTGCGCGTCGTTTACGGGGCCGCTCTGGCCGCGCTGCAGCGCCTCCGCAAGAAACAGGATCGACGTCAGCGGGGATCGCAGGTCGTGCGCCATCTCGACCACGAGGTCAAGCCCGTTCGGGCCGCTCAGGCACGACGCGAGGTCCGCCGGCTCGGAGTGGGGTCGCGGGGGCTGCGGCGGCGGCGGGGTCAGCCGGCCCGGGGCCGAAGTGGTCGGCCATGCGACCTTGGCGGCGGTGTTCGTCCTCATGTCACTGCTCCCTCGCCGTCCGACCCGGCGTTCGCGAGCTGCTCGTCGGGTTCCACGCCTATTGGCGTGTCCGCAGGCTCGCGCTCCACCACCCACCCGGCGGTGGGACTGCGCTGCAGCGCGTGGCGCTCCATCATCCGGTACAGCGTCGTGCGATCGACGCCGGCGATGCGCGCCGCCTTCGACATGTTCCCAGCTGCCCGGTTCACGAGCCACGTGAGAT
>WNGB01002758.1_pt1 | contig 36394 bp, 33 predicted proteins | sample 5400681 | NCBI WGS metagenome assembly WNGB01 (sample SAMN13153367, study PRJNA577476) | soil metagenome | isolation source: 115 cm soil or saprolite under grassland replicate 2 | place: USA:California | collected 2016-06-15 | reverse complement strand
TGGATTGCGCAGCACAGCAAAGTGGCCAGGTTCGGCTGGTGAGGGCTCACGGCCGCCGCCTACTGACCTCTGACCTCTGATCTCCGATCTCGTATAATCCGGCGCGATGAACTTCATTACGACACTTGCTGTCAGCATGGGCGCCTCGTGGGTTTCGGGCATCAACCTTTACGCCACGGTCGCCACGCTCGGTCTGCTGGGCCGCTTCGCTCACCTGAAATTACCGGGCGACCTTGACGTCGTGACGAACTGGTGGGTGATTGGCGTGGCGTTGTTCCTCTTCGTCATCGAGTTTATCGCCGACAAGATTCAACTGGTCGATAGCGTCTGGGACATAATTCATACCTTCATTCGCATTCCCGCCGGAGCGGTTTTGGCAGCAACCGCTTTCGGCGATTTCGACAGAAGCGTACAAGTAATCGCGTTGCTGCTGGGCGGCGGACTGGCGGCGAGTTCACATGGAACCAAGGCTGCCGCGAGGGCATTGGTCAATACGAGCCCAGAACCCGTTTCAAATATTGTTGTTAGCCTTAGCGAAGATATTCTGGCGGTGGTTACGGTGGTCGCTTCCCTCTTCTTGCCGGTAGTTGTCTTTTTGATAATCGCCGTGGGCCTGATCTTTTCCTTCTGGCTGTTACCTCGAGTAATACGATTCTTCCGCAAGGTCTATCAAAGCATTCGCGGATTCTTTAGGCCGGCCAGAGCGTGAGTCAGATCGGAGGTCGGAGGTCAGAAGCCCGAGAGTGCGAAATGCATCAGCCTGGGCCAACAGCCAGGTGCGCACAACGACATGTTGTTACCAAGACAGTTTGCCGCAGATACACACAGATAAACGCAGATCAGATTGAAGCCATCTCTTTCTCAGAAAAATTCAGTCGGCCCGACCAGCCTGGGCGATCACGGTAAGGGGCACGAAATGCGGCCCCTCGCTCCAGAGGTGTCCCGTCAAGAATCCATTTGATGCCCCTGACGGTCACCAGTGATTGCGAGGGCGGGTATATCGGAAGGTTATGGCCTTCTGACAAATCGCGCCCTCGAACGTCGGTCATGGGGAAGCGGATAACACGCAAGCGAATTGGCTGCCTCGCCTTTCCCCATAGTCGGACATAGCGGTCCGCAGGTAGAAACGACATATTTTGTACGGAGGTTATTCCGTAACGAACCGCTTCATCCGCGAACGAACGCATACTCTTGATGGCATCTTCATCGGAAACAGTGCCGGCGAGGCGGCGAACCAACCGCCAAGCGGCATACTCAAAAGACTTTCCGGTTATTCGATTTGATCCTAATACGCGCAAGCGCGTCGAGCACTTCAGGCCAACTAGGGTCCATACTTTTGAATTGTAGGTTGTAGCCGGGCGGGTCTGGCGTGTGATGATAATGAGCATCGTTTATGCCAGGGATGACAACTCGACCTTGCAGATCAATACGGTCTGTTTTCGGGCCAGCTAGAGCGCCAATCTCCTCTATTGTGCCGACAGCAATAATGCGTGCGCCGCGAATAGCAATGGCCTGCGCGTAAGGATGTGTCGGATCGGCGGTGAAAACTTTGCCATTGAGCAGGAGCAGGTCTGCTGGGGCTTGCTGCCCAAAAACAGAAAGAGAAAGCGATGCTCCAAGAAGCAAGATTGATAGAAACTTTAACACTGCTACCTCGGCAATGGGCGGATGCTTCGGGGGTGTTTGCCTTGGCTCCGACGCCGGAATCCAAAGAGCGTGAGATAAGAACTGTCGTCTCTCGCTGGGTGTTCGAGCACCGTTTGCGCTCCGAAGAGCTCCGGCGCACCTTCACGACCATATTGGGCGTCACCGCCTCATGATCGGCAACGCCCTTTCAGGGTGAACGTGGGCTGCTCTTATACTAAACGCCAAGACCTATCAGCAACGCTACCGCGCTAACTGCTCAATTTCGATTGATGCCAGAATCCTTTTATGGCTGATCGTCCGGGTCTACCCAATTATCATCAGTGTCCTTTTTGCACGTCTTACCTTTTGAGCAATACTCCAATTTCATTATTGGATGGATTTCCCATTGGTGGCTCGGTTAAGCTTCAATTGATGAAAGTGTTCAGAGTCAAACATTAGTTGACCTGTCACGCGAACCCACAACGCCCCTTGTGGCGTCTTGTTCAGCCTCTTCTGAAGCTCGGAGGTGAAATTTGGATGGTCGCGGATTGCGGCGGCGTTTTGGTCGAATCCCTGAAGCTTGTTTTTCGAGAGAGTTCTCTTTATAGCTGTGAGTCAACGGGACGCCGTGTGTCGTAGATAGTGCCAAGTTGGCAATGAGGCCTTTCGAAGACGGGCGAGGGCGTTAGTGAGACTCGCACACACTATTGTCAATTCGCGAAGTTGACACGGTTGTTCCTTGAGCGTAGATTGCGGCAGACGGTTCTCATTTCCCTCGTTCTCGCGACTCCCTCGCAATGAAAGGCTCGCGTCAACGACAGTGTCTGGTTAACTATACCCTTGGAATGGAAAGGCAAAATACCTGCGAATCAGTTAGGCGATATGCCGGAGCTACCCAGTAAGCACTCGTGCAGGGCTGAGAAATAAGATTCTTTAGCTCTCTGCCGATAGAGGCTCACCTCAAGAACTCCTCGCCATGAATCCTGATAATCGTTCATTACTCCGTCACATGACCACCCGCTTTAGAAGGGCGTGCGTGGCTGTTTTCGATAACTGCACGCCCATCCTGCTGTCGCCACTTCACTGTTTGACCTCCTGACGTCTTACGCAAAGGAGCCACCCATGAGCGTTAAAAGCACTATCTTGGGACTAGTCGTCACGGCTAAGGAGGCAATGCGCTGGTCTTTCAGGCGCCTGCCCCTTGGCTTCACCGTTCCGTTGGCGGCCATCGCGCTGGTCTACTTCGTGATCCTCTACCCCGTGCTCGTCTACAGGTTCGTCCCGTGGCTGCTGGCCATGCCGGCACGCTGGGCGCACGACCTGTTTCAATTCGGCTCTGTGTCGGAGATGGGTCGGGTCGGGTCGTGGGCTGCCACAATCTACCAGCAATCTCTTGACATAGCCGCGGCGCTGCTGACCCTGGCCTTCGCGCTGGCAGGCGTTGTGATCGGTTATGGCCTTGCTTCTTTTTGGTACCACCGCTGGCGGAGATTGATGCGCTGGGCGAAGCGGCCAGCGGCCCGCCCCAAGGTCGCGATGCGGAAGGCGACACCAGCGGGCGCCGGCACCGCCGCGGCGGCGGTGCCCAACCCCCTCGACCGTTTTGAGCGCATCGGCATCATTCTCGCCGGCGGCGGCGCCAAGGGCGCGTATCAGGCGGGCGCGATGAAAGCCATCTACGAGTTCCTCGAAGCGCATGGGGCACGCAACAAGGTTAAGATGATCGCCGGCACCTCCATCGGCTCGTGGAACGCGCTCTTCTGGCTCGCCGACATGGTCAATGACGTTGGCGTTGACGAGCAGGGGCGTCGCATACCCGGCGCGCTGGAAACCTGGTGGCGGGGGGTCTGCGTCTCAGAACTCATCAAGCCCGTCAAGTATCTCCCGACGCTTCAAAACTTCTTCCTCTCGAACGAACCTTGGCAGGAGAACTTCAATGCGCTCTTCGGCAAAGAGACGGAGGGGGGACGGCGGCTTCTCGAACACATGACCCGCCCCGACGCAGACGAGAACATCAACTTCTACTTCACGTGCACCAACACTGCACAGGCACGGCTCGAAGTGATGACCACCGACAACATGCGCGTAAAACGCCGCGACCCATTTCTCGGAGGAACGGACAAGCTGAAGAACATGACGGCGAAAATCGCGCGCACCTTTGACGACCTGCGCTTCGGCGTGTTCTCGTCCATGGACCTGCCGCCGCTCTTCCAATACGCTGCCGCGCCCGACGGCAACGGCGAGCACTTCTACGAGGACGGCGGAGTCATAGACAACCTGCCGATCTACTTCGGCACGGAAGTCGAGCAGTGTGAGCTACTCTTCATCCTCCCGTTGAATGCAAGCTTCGAGGAGGAGATCAACCACCACTCGCTCATCAAGCGGCTCGCGCGCGTGACTAACATCAGACAGGGTGTGCTGGAGCGCAAGGCGTTCAGGGACATCTACCTCTTCAACGAGATGGCATACCTGCGCGACCTAGCGCACAACCAAGAGGCCGCGCTGAACGGTGTGCTCGCGTACCTCCAGAACAACAAGGACGTACTCCCGGAGATCGAACAGGTATCGGCCGAGATAAAGAAGGTGCTCGTCCCCTTGCCGCTCGCCGATACAGACGCTGAAAATCTGTCGCCCTTACAGTGCGCGTTGCGGCGCAAGCACAAGCCCGTGCAGGTCTTCTCCATCTGTCCCGCGCCGAAGTTGAAGATCAACACCGCGCAGTTCTGGAAGACGGAGGAGGCAGGCCAAGCGTTCGATCTCATGTACGACGTCACTAGGCGGGCGCTCGAACATAAATTCGAATGGCTAATCTCGCGCAACTTCATTACCATGTGGAAAATTCCCGACCCTGGCGAACCTGAACCGTTCACCGACTTTTAGCGCGCGCCGTGTTGCGCGTACCAATGCTGGCACGCGTGAATCCCTGTATTGGCCTTACGAAACCGTTTGTTCTTGAGACGAAGTTGTTCCATGATCCAATCGTTAACTTTCTCAAAAATGAGTATGCTATCCCTTCGCACGAACGCGGAGCACTAGCCCTACGAATGTCACGCATGATACGAGCCCGGAGTTAGCTGGAAGACCTTCAGCAAAGGGGGGGACCATCACGATGTATGCAGATGTAGCGGTCGCCCGGCGGTACACGTTGGTTGTCGGCGCTGGCATCAACGCTAATCGAAATGTCCCCGGATGGGCGGCTCTCGTAGCGCGCGCGTGGCGTGAGGTGTTCGGTCACGATGCCGACTATCGCCGAAATTTGACGGCGCGGCTCGCCGAAGCGCGCGCGGCCGTTCAAGAGCACTGTGGCTGGACGAGAGAAGATGCGCAGCGCCTCGATTTAGCTATTCATCCGCTCGAACCTCAGTTTGCGTTGGAGCACCACCCGCGATTTCGATGAATAAATGGACGATTTTGGATAAAAAATGGACGATTTTGGATAAAAGAAAAAAAGGGAGTGCGTTGTCGTCTTTGAGTTCCCCATCGCGCGCCGCCAGGGAAATTCAAAGGCCAACTGTGCGGACACCATGAAAACCTATGTCACCCTTGGACCTGGCGCGCCCTTGGAAACTCGTGGGAGCAATTGCCTTTCTTTTTCTTTTTGTCCAAAATCGTCCATTTACTCATCGAAATCTGGTTGCAAAGAAACGCTTCGCACCCAATTGGCGAATGGGCACTCACCTCGAGGGTGATAGTGTTGATTGCATTATAAAAGACTTAGCAGATTGCTCGTTATTGTTCCGTAGTGGAAGCAGAGTGGCACAGAATCTGAACAACAAGAAATGGCGAACCTTGGTGACGAGAATAGGACGAGGTCAATGTACGCCGTTTCTTGGAGCGGGGGTTAACGATCAAACCATTCTGCCACTCGGTGGGACTATTGCTGAAACATGGGCAGATGAAAATCAGTATCCATTGGAAGACAGATATGACCTCGCAAGAGTAGCCCAATATCTTGCGATTACCGGACTCGATCCAATGGATTGCAAGGACGACCTTTGCGAAAGGTGGTTCACGAACGTCCCTTTACCCGATTTCAACGACGCCAAAAATCCACTCGGTCTCCTTGCTGACCTCCCACTTCCTCTCTACATCACCACGAACTACGACTCACTTCTTTATAAAGCCTTAAGACTTAAGGGAAGGGACCCGATCCGGGAGTTCTGTCGGTGGAATGACCATCCTCAAATTCTGAGTCGAAAATCAGTTTGGGAGGGTAACGCCGGATACCGGCCTATCAAAGATGCGCCAGTAGTCTATCACCTGCATGGTATTGACGAAGTTCGTCCATCACTCGTTTTGACAGAAGACGACTACATAGACTTTTTGGTCAGGATCTCGCAGCCAGCTAATAAGCTACTGCCAGCTTTCATTCAGGAAGCGATGGCCGGCACTTCGCTTGTTTTCATCGGTTACCGGATGGCTGATTGGACCTTTCGGGTTCTGTTTCGAGGACTCGTTAATGCGAGTCCAAAAGGACTTCAACGAGTCAGCATGGCAGTCCAGTTACCACCCGGAAAGAACGCCGAAGAGCAAGAGCGCATTCAGAATTATTTGGATGCTTACTATGGCAGCATGCAGACCCTCGTATTTTGGGGAACAGCGGAGGAGTTTACCGAAAAACTTCGGAAGAGCTGCGAGGATGAAGGCATCATTCCGTCAAGAGGTCCCGCGTAGATGAATCCGCTCCAGCCTCAAGTAAATCCTTTCGTCGGACCCGAGCCCTTCGGCCCCCACAACAGTCAATTCTTCTTTGGCCGAGAGTCTGAGGCGAGTGAATTGTTGTCCCTAATTGTTGCTCATCAGGTCTTTGTTCTTTATGCGCAGTCGGGGGCCGGTAAAACATCTCTGGTAAAAGCCAGACTGATACCAAGTTTGGAGGAGAAAGGCTTTGAAGTTTTGGGACCCGTGCGAGTGCAGGGATTGAGCGTCCCAGAAAACTTTGCGGAAGACCAGAACATTTTCGTCCTCAACGCTCTGAATTATCTTAAACATAACCATACCGACCTCAAGGAACAAAGAACAGATCTTAGAAGCCGTTTGCGGCGCGATCTCACTACTGACACAGACGAAGATCTTTCACCGCGAATCATCATATTTGATCAGTTCGAGGAGCTTTTCACCTTCTACGGAGAACGGTGGCAGGACCGGAAACAATTCTTTGAGCAAGTTGCTGCAATCGTGAGCGAGGATCCGTTGGTGCGCATACTCTTCGTAATGCGAGAGGACTACGTCGCTGAACTTGCCCAATACGAGCACCTGTTGCCTGGAAGATTGCAAATGCGGTTAAGGCTCGAACGGTTGCGCGAGTCAGCCGCAGCCACTGCGATCCGCGAGCCGCTAATCAAAATGGGTCGGCACAAAGATTTCGCAGCTGAAGTAGCACACCAGGTAACAGCCGAGCTACTGAAGATTCATGTCCAGACGGAACCGGGTGTAAGCCTCGAAAGGGAAGGAGAGTTTGTTGAAGCAGTGCAGCTTCAGGTCGTATGCCAAAAGATGTGGGAAAGCCGATGGGCGAATGTGCCTCCTGATCAAAAGCAAGTTGCAGATGAGCAACGAGTTTCGCTTGCTGACATTGACTGGGCACTAACACTTTTTTATGAAGAGCGAGTACGGGCGGTTGTGCAAAAGACAGGCCCGTCGGAAGAGGAACTGCGGCGTTGGTTCCAGGAGAAGTTAATCACACCTGCCAAGACTCGAGGGATGGTCTTCGCTGGTAAGGATGACGCTGCGGGCCTCCCCAACGCGGCAGTCAGAGCGCTCGAAAATTTACACTTGATTCGAGGAGATAACCGGGCGGGCGCGCGTTGGTATGAGTTGACGCATGACAGGTTTATTGAACCTATTCACGAGTCAAATCGCGCGTGGAGTGTCCGGTTTGAGACTGTTCGGCAATTAACTGCAAGGGTAATCGCAGCACGTCTTGTAGCCGCCGTCTTGTTTCTCTTCTTAATTCTGCTTTGGCTTGGGGTGATCGAGCGACTGCCGCAGAAGTCCAAGGTCAGTCAAGCACAGCTAGATTGGATCAAACAAAATTCCAAGACAATAGAAAGTAAACTTAACAAAGAGAATGAGTTCCTTAACGCTCACAAACAAATTCGAACGTCGTACGACAGAGTTTTGGACAATCTGCAGAAAGAGGTTGATGAGACAAGGAAATTGGCGAATCTGCAGAAAGAGGTTGACGAGAAAGGGAAAAACGACAAGGCAGCGATGATCGAAGGTTTGATGTCGAAGTGGCCACCAATAATCGAGAGCTTTAACTCGAAGTGGCCAGCGATCATCAAAGACTTTAAATCGAAGTGGCCCAACCAACCGGTAAAAAAAGACGAGGAGCCAATTAGAAGGCATGATGCGCGCTTGTTGCGGCAATCTGGCCGGGACTTAGAAAGAACGTTAAGGACTGCGTTAGCTGATAATAAGAACAGTGTTACCGGTTCACGGCGCGTCCCAGCTGCGATGCCGTCGAACTTAGCCACACCCATTAAAGATAGCGAACGCCAAATACCCCCCGCGAAGCGGGCTGCAGTATTGAAAGAGCAAACTTCAGAAAACTCACCCTTAGAAGATTCTGGCCCTCAGGCACAAACCAGTGCCCACAGAGACCGTCGGGAGTGGTTTGAAAAGAAAAAGACGGAATTGGACAGCCAAGCAAAGTCCAATCGAATCCTGGGAATTGATTTTCCGGTTGTCTATGGTTGGCTACCAATCATCTGGTGCCTTCTTTTGCTTGCACTCGTAGTCTATCTCGCCTACTCGCGAAGGAAACTGAAAATGGACTACAACAGAGTTCTTATGGATTCTCAGACAAAAGGATCTACGACTGAACTGAAAGGGAGAGTGTCGAGTAATTACAGCAGTGGGCAGATTTCAAACCAGACTCAGAAGTCAAATCCTCTCGAATACCAGATAATCACAGACCCGTTTGGTTGGAGCTTGGCGCAGCCCGTCGCTCCCGCCCTGACAATTCTGTGCTTGTCTGTGCTTTTGCTCATTCAGTTTAGAGTGACAATCTTGTCAATCGAGTTAACGAGCCAATTGAGAGGAAGCAAGACATTCGCGGCCGTTATCTCTCTCACGTTGATCACCACAGTCTTACTAGTTTCGCTGTGGATTGCGCTGCCTTGGCTGCGTCAAATCACCACAACGCAGCGAACTCGCAGTGAGAAGCAGTAACGAGTGCGCGAGATTTTGTTAGGCCGACCACCCCAAGTCTGGCAAAGTTTGAAATGAACAAGCTTTTATCCACAATTTCCCGACGAAACTTTTTGTCAGGGCTTTTCGCGAGTGTGGGCTTTGCCAGCTTCGGGTTCTCAATGGTTCGGCGAGTCGAGAATCAGTCTCCTTCTCCAATCAAACTGGAACCTGTGCTGAACTCGCCACGATATCGTCGCAGAAAACCAACAAGGTTTTTGATTTCAAAACTTGCACCTGGCTTCTATCTCCAAAAGAAATCGAAAGCACATGTCGTCCACTGCGTTGGAACTGATAATAAAATTCGTGGCGTGTATATGATCGACGAGAAGAATCTCGAGGCGTGGGACCCCCTGCGACCTGGGGGAAGGGTTGGTGTGGTGAATAGATCAATAGCCTCTTACGAGTTTGAGAAGGCCGCTCTCGCCGCATTAACCGCTCCTAACGGTCGACCAGAAATTGCTTGTCAGTTATTGTTACTTGCCATCACTCAAAGTCTAGGTGAGAAACCAGGAGAGAAAAGACCCAAGCCTTTGGTAAGGTACGTGGCGGGGACTAGACGACGCATCCGTGGCCAGGATAACACTCAACCACTGGGGGTGCGCATTCGGGGTGGACTACCAACTGTTCAGTTTCGGTTATATGACCTACTCGCGGGCTTGTCCGTCAGATTCTCGGTGAAGTTTGACGAGAACCGAACTTATCTCCAATATTTGGTCGGTCTGATAGAATCCGATTTGTCATTGAAAGAAGTATTTTCAAAACGTTTGGAGAAGTGGACAAACCCGGAGAGCCTTTGGCACACTCGCTGGTCACAAAATGACTTTCGGTGGAATAACATCAAACTTTGATAAAACTTTTGGGCCTTGGGTCTTCTAATGTAGGATACTTCGAGGTTGGGGTTCGAATCCCCACCCATGGCCCGCCATATGCGTTGAAAACTATGATCGTTCTGGAAATATCATTTGCCGAACGAGCCTTAGTCAAACCAGATTTGTCTACGGAGAATTCAAGTTCGGGCGCGAGCGCGTTGCGTGGAACGAAAAGGTAGAACTCAAACCCAACAATAAACGATCTTATTAACCACCCCACCTAAAAGTGAGTAAGCCGACCGGCGCGGCGGAGTCTGGCACTAAAGTGGCTCGTGTTGTAGAGGTGTTTGTAATTTTCACGCTGCATGTCATGCGCCCCCGGGACTTACACAACGAAACGGGCTTTTAGAACCTAGTGGCGTCGCGGACCTCTGTCGATTTCGATGAGGAAATGGACGATTTTCGATAAAAAGAAAAAGAAAGGGAACATGCTCCGACGGCTGACATAGGTTTTCAGCGTCCGCACGAGTTCCGCCTTTGAATTTCGCTGGCGGCGCAAGAAGAGTACGGGGGAGTCCCCCTGAAGGGCATGCCGGCCTTCAAAGTGCCCGGGTTTCTTTATGACCGAAATGACTGCCATGACTAACAACATCTCTCTCTCACTTGAGCCATCGTTCCCAACCAGCCAAACAAAGGCGGTCGCCCGAGAAAAGAACTGGATCAGTCTACGTTTGAAGCGCTCTGCGAAATTCAGTGTACGCCTGCCGAGATCGCGGGTGTTCTAAAAGTCTCTGAGGACACTGTTGAACGCTGGTGCGAGCGAACCTATGAACTGCGTTTTGCGGAGTGCTTTAAAAAGTTCTCAGCTGGGGGCAAAACGTCGCTTCGCCGCCAACAGTTTGAGCTGGCAAAGAAGGGCAACCCGACGATGCTGATTTGGCTGGGCAAGCAGTACCTGGGTCAAACGGACAAGCCTAGTACTGAGGAGCCAGATGAAGAAATAGACCCGGAAGAGATTTCAAGAATTCTTTCGTCGGCGCTTTCAGAAGCTGCTGCGCGTAGGCAAGCTCTAAACCCTGGGGTTACGACCTTCAAAGCAATCTGACCATGCCCCGTACGCAATAGATGTTGACCGGGAAATCCCGAGCGACTAGGCTGGTTTGTGTCCCGCATGTGGTAAAGACCATGCTACACCAGACAAGTGGCGAGGGTGAGCCTGACCCCGCAACCGATAGCCGATTGCGCAGGAAACTTCGCTCCCGTAAGGGTCATGTGATATAAGCTCCACGTTTTCACTTTCTTTAGACCTCAAACCTTCGCAGGCTTCGCGTCACAAGGAAATTCATAAGAGCTGCGGAGCCGAAAATAGGGGGAGAGACCTCCTCATGCGCCTCTTTTGGATCGGTTTTCTGGTTTGGTTCACTCTTGTCGACACGCTGCCCAGAACATTCCTTTTCTTTTTCTTTTTGTCCAAGATCGTCCATTTACAGTGTCTGTTGCAAAGGAACCCGGCGATCATCAACACCCTCAAGAATCCAAACGGCACGCTGCGCAGGCCGACTCAATTGATTGACTGACGTCCGACGCTCGCTCGCTTTAATAACTTATGGAGAAACGTCGGCCCCGTTTTAGATTGGATTGGCATAAGCCGCTCAATCCTCAACGTCATCTAACGAATTAAGGATTGTTGTCGTAACGAAGCCTTGCAGCGGACTCGTCTTGGAACGCGACAGTTATTGAATGGTGAAGGGAAAGTTAAGAGGCATCGTAGCCATCACGAGGCGAACGGGAAGATTTTGTGTGCGCGAGTCGAAATTGAATCCTAAGGTCTGAAGATTCTTGATAGCATGCCATTTCTGTCGGAAGGAAAATTTAGCCTGCCTCAATCTCGCTGATGATCAGCGCCTTCAATACCGACTCCCAATCCTCAGGATGACATCTTGTACCAGAATCAATGCGCCAACGTCCGCGGCCAGCGTGCAAGAACTTTATCGAGGAATCTTTGATCTCGCTCTCCCGCCATAACCTCTGAGACAAGCTCAAGGAGAGCGGATTTCTCCGGATCACGTCGGCCTACCCGTTCGTAATTTGGTCGAACGTTCCAACCAAGGAGAGCTCCTTGAGCGAGCAACGATTTTGCAGTCCGTAAGATTTTCGCAGGGTCAGATGAGGTGTGGGCAAGAAGGTAGAACTGAGCCTCGAGTTGGGCTGAGTCCGATAATTGCAATCTCATCGCCTCTTGCAACTGTTTGTTCGCGTCGACGTCATCGCCCTTGATGAACATTAGTTGAGCCAAGTTAAGCCTTAGGGCACCATTTTCCGGATTCAGAGCAATTGCCCCGAGGTATGCTGCTATACACTTGCCCACGGGCTCACCGCTCAAGTGCAGACCACATGCGTAGCCCGCCTCGACCTCCACTTCTTGTGCTCCTTTCTCCCTCGCTTGTTGAAAGCCCTCCAGCGCCTCCGAGGCGTTCCCCGTGAGTAAGCTGACCTCAGCTCGAAGCAGAAGCAATCGACCGCTCTCAGGATGAGAGGTGATTCCCTGGTCGAGGGCTTCCCGAATTCCCTCCAAGCCACTTCGGTCGTCGCCGCCGAGTAAAGATCTTGCGTAGTTCCAAGTGACGTTCTCGTTCCCCGGATCAACTTTGAGAGCCTTACGGAACAAACTTGTCGCTTGATCTCTGTCGCCTTTCTCCCAAACAAGATTCGCCAAGTTTCCGATTGCATTGACGTGGTCGCCATCTAGCTCGATAGCCTTTCGATATTCACGTTCAGCACCTTCCAAGTCTCCTTTCTTGTCCTTTAGGTAAGCGCCATAATTTGAGTGTGTGCTGGGGTCATTGGGTTTTTCCAGCAACTGGATTTCGTGATACTCATCGGAGGGGTCGGCTCGGCCAATGGAGATGGCACGGAGCTGAGAGCGTCCCGGGCCAAACTGGTCGTCGAGTATTTTCCTGAAGACCTGTTCGGCACCTAATGGGATCGCGAACGTGGGAAAGAACGGCCGGGCACCGATACCGTGCGGCTTGCCACCACCGTCACCAGTGAAACGGACGCACGTCGTGAAGCAGGCTGGGCTGACGAGGGTGGTGCGCATGGCTACGTTACGATTCACCTCAGCCAGAGCAGAATACATTCGTTCTGGTTCAGGATCTCGAGCTGCGAGCGATGCCAGCCATCTTCGCTCTTGTCTAGTTACCGCCTGCTTCTGACCGGAGACGAAGGTCTTCGGTTTCGTGGTCCGCGTCTCGTATAGTGACAAATGCGGAGCGGCAGCCGCGGCTGCGATTCCTGAGGGCTGCTCGAAGTTGCTTATGAGAGCGAACGCGGGCTCACTTCCAACGAATGCCCCAACGCTGAAAGAGTGCCTGTTATTGGGCGGGGAAACGGTCGAAAGCCAGTCGTTTGCTTTCATCAGCTCATCGAAAAGGCGCTCGAACGGATCATCCATCCGAATGGAATTTACACGCTCTGCAAGCCACTCGCTTACATCTAAGTTAGTACTTCGACCGATACCACAGAAGCAAACGGTTGCATGCCAATTGAAGCGGTTAATAAGAACGATCTTCTGGGTCTCGAAGTCGAAGGGTGTGCTCGTTTGTAAATCAATCAAACGATAGTCGGCGCTCTGGTATATGCAGCGGCGCGTTACAACTGTCATGTTAAGCGTCATTTCTCGACTTCCCAACACTCCTGAGCCGTTCTTTTGTAGCTCGACTTTTTTCCGCGAGTGGAAGAGCGTCCGAAAGACTCCCACCCGCGGCCGCCAGGCACGAGCCGCCTAACCGCAGGTCCTCACGTCGCGCTAACTTTATCTTGAAATTGCATGAAAGCTTCGTCCGTTGCTAATCCTACCTGCATCGCAAACCGAAAGGCCAGCGTTTTGGCACTGGCCCATCATCGGTTAGCGGATGCTTTCGTCTCTATTTGGTTACTGTCCTCACCCCAGCAACCGTGACGCCGGATTGCGCTGAATTCTAATCACAATTCCAAATTCGTCAACCCGAGAAAAACTTCTCGTAGAAATTGCAAAATGCAAGATTTCTTTTATCGCAGGCTGGCCGCTTGTGCGGGTGCGAATAGGGCGGGTGTTCCCATATCGAAAGCCTAAGTTAGCGTTTCCAAGTTTTAGCGATCGCTTCTATTTCATCCCTGCTCAAGATGGCGAAAGGATCAATCGGCCCTTTAAATGTCACTCGCTGCCAGCCATTCTTCTAGTTCTTGGGTAGTGGATGCCCCGCGCCCATTGGCTTGCTCGAACAGTTTGAGCATTGCTGCGGCTTGAAGTAGTCGATACTTCTCACCGTCAAAACGATTTTTGTATTCCTGAAAATCAACGACGCCCATCAGTAAAAACCCCTGGCGAACAAAGAATGCCTTCTGGCCGGCCACGAGACCTCCGCCTTGCAGGATCGATGTCCGGAATTTCGATCGACGGGTGGGTCGCAGATGTCTACCCAGAAGGCGCGATAATTTCTTACAGTAGAAATTTTTCCACTTTTCTTAAACCGTCCGCTATTGCATGCCATGGTTAGCCGGCACAGTGTGGGCCCGATGCGAATGAACGGCCAAGTTCAATAGGTACCAATCAGGAAGCTGACCAGATGCCCCCTTATCGGTCCCCTCAAGAACGGTTAAGAACAACGCGAGCGGCGTTCTAAGACGTTCACGCGCCAACACTTCAGATTGCTGGCAAGCGAGCCATGACCAGTCCGTCTACACGGCGTCCGGTTCGTCAAGCGTTGATCGATCGACTTTGCTGATCCGAAGGCGGGGATGCCATCGTCGGGCGACGGTAGAGATAAGAGCCTCGTCCGCGGGTTCGATCATACATCCCAGAACGAGTTCCGAGAGAGTGACGGGTATGAAGGTGTCCGGAGAGAACGCGCGAACTTCTCTCTCGTGAGCCCACGGCAGTTGTTTCTGGGTGAGGATATCGAGCGCAACTAGATCCGGATTGCGCCGTGCTGCTTCCGGGCCAATGTGAACACCACTGTCGTAAGTAACCGGTCTCATCTCAACGTCCGATCGGCCGACATTGGTCAACCTAACGCCAAAGGCAACCCCCTTGTGACCTGCCGCATAGTAGGACCAAAGAAGCGTGTTCGTCTTGGTTTGACTAAGGGAAAGGATGTTTCGTCTTGTCTTGCTTTGATAGATTGCGCGACGAAATCCTCGTGTCACAGCTTCGCCGAAATAATAATACCGGCCTTCCATAGGGTCATTCAGGGCATGAAAAGGCGATGCATACATACGCTTGTTTACAATGATGTCCAGAACAAACTTCCAGTTGTCGAGCGAACGATACTTGTAGAGGATTGGGGACGGCATTGAAGCTCCTTGAAACATAATGCTGCGCTTCAGGGGCGCGCGAGAATGGTTTGTTGAGCGGCGGATGAGTCACTTTCAGGTACCGAGTGAGCTCCATGGATGTGAGCCTCCAGGCAAGAAGAGAAAGAACAGTTGGCTTATATACCTTTTGCAACAGTTGAAGCAAGGTGAACACGCGGCAGAACACGCGGCATAGAAAATCCCTTTAGAAATAACAGCCGCCGTGTGGACCGAGTTAAGGCGAGAGACTTAATAGGTGGGCTTGCGGTGAAGCGAAGAAAATCGCGCCTTGGATAGCCCAGAACATTGCTTGTAGCGTTTGCTCTTTGCGCTACAAGACTACGCAATAGGCCAACCGGATCTAGCGGATAGTTAGAGGTAAGCACGTATCAATCTATCTTCATGCGTTACAGGGCGACTATTCCAAGGAGATCGATGCCGTTCGACTAGCAAGTCCTCAACCTAAGCATTACGCAGCTCGGGTGCGTTTTCTAAGGACACCTTAGCCGATTACTCTATAGTTAGTTTGAAGACGGGATGCAATTCCCACAGAGTCTTTACCTTGTCAGTGCCGTGACCGTTACCCACCTTTGACGTTGGATCATTCGACGACCAGTGAGTGCCATCAAAAAATGCAATGCCCGTGACCGTTATTCTGACAGACTCTTTGAGGTTACTACCTCCTTGCACTAAATGCTGCTTTTTCATCTCAGTTAGCTTCTTCAGAATTATGGTACGCGGGGTTCCGGCAAAAGTGTTAGCGGGAATCTCTACGATTACACGGTCGTCAGTGTTGTTGCCACCCGGCTTTGACATTTCCAGGTGAAGGTCGCAGTCATTCATTTCAAATTTCACCCGCCATAAGTCTCCAGTTATTTTGAAAGCCTTTTTCTCGCGCGGGTCAATGATGTTGTTACTGTTCTTCGTGGTCTTTGTCTAAGTCTGACGGCAAGTCAGCCGGAGGAAATGGACGATTTTGGATAAAAAGAAAAAGAAAGGGAACATGCTCAGAGGGCTGATATAGGTTTTCAGCGTCCGCACGAGTTCCGCCTTTGAATTTCGCTGGCGGCGCAAGAAGAGTACGGGGGAGTCCCCCTGAAGGGCATGCCGGCCTTCAAAGTGCCCGGGTTTCTTTCCTCCCGCAATTAGAGCAGCTCTTTCAAAATTGCTGCTGTGATCCTATAAACCAGATGTCCTGCAATTCCCTTTGATATAGCTGCGGATAACGTGCCATGACAAATCAGGTCCGAACTCCCGCAGCGCTCGCTTGTCCTTGCCAAACCGCTCCATCCACATGCGGCGGAATACGGCGTAGTCGACGAAACCTCTTTCGCAGAAACAGGGTTACTGGAAAATGTAAGCTCCGCCTCCCACGTCACTTGGGGCTCCCAGAATCACGGTATCTCCACTTATCGCCATAAAAAACCCAAGCAGACCAAGGAAGTGTGCGTCGTTTGCCGTTAGAGTGTATTGCAGAGTCCAGCCATTGCCATTTCGTACATAGACGTAGGTTGCACCTCCGAAAACAGCTGCCGAGTCGTTTGCGGGGTCTCCTACTATTATCGTGTCGCCATCGATTGCAGCTCGCACAGCGAAACCACCGGTTCTGTTTACATCTCTTTCAAAGAATCTTTTTTGATGGTCCCAGCTTGTGCCGGTCCGTTCGAAGATATAAGCCGCCCCGTGACTGCGCACACCCTACAGTTTCGTGACTGGGAACACCCACAACCTCGCCGGGAGCGGTTGCTACTATCGTGTCTCCGCTAATGGCAACGCAGAATCCCAGTTGTTGACTCTCACTCGCTATGTTCGCTTTGATCTTTTGCTGTTCTTCCCAGTCCCACCGGCAAGATGCGTCGACTTTTCGAGGCCGCTTCTCAGCTTCCCCGCAGTCAACAAGAGAAGATTACCGCACTGCTCGAACCCTTCATCGCTCATCACGCCGGACGGTGAGATCGACGGCTGGCGGTTTGATAAAGCAATAAAGCACCCTCATAAAGTGGGCAGACAAGATAGAGTCGGCGAAACGCCTCACTTGCAGCTTTATTTTCAGTGGGCAGAAGCACATCTTCGATAAAGTAGAAAAGCGAAGCGTTGGCCATGACATTCAAGACCCTTCTGCCGCAGTGTCCGTCGCAGAAATAGCCACTGTAGAACCAGACCAACCATATACTGTTATTCTTCCATCACCGTACTCTAACTCCAAGCTGTCGCCTTCTGGTCCTTTCGCTTCGACTTTGAAAGTTGCGCCGGCCGCCATCCTGTATTGCTCCCCCCAAGGTTCCAGATGCACTGAATGCCTTACCATTTGGGTCCGTTCGTGTCAGCGGGTTGTTATTAACGTAAGTATAGGCATTCCATGACTGTGGATCCGTTAGGTCTCGTCTTGCTTGGTAGTTGTCAGGATCGACGCTTGTGAACCTTCCCTGAACGTTCGAGTAATACCGTGCAAGGAAGTAGTCCAGCCCGGTTTCAATGTCCCGTTCCTTTTGGGTGAATTTCTGACGAACGCTGTCGCCGCTGTAGCCCTGCGTCGTGGTTCTGCCGCCAGTGCCGGCAGACAACTCTTCGCCGAATGGCAGGTAGTCGTGACGCTTGACGCTTGCCAGACTGCCACTCTTGTTCACGATCATGCGCGGCGTGCCGAGGTGATCCGCGACGAGCCAGTTGGCTTCCCGATACAAAGTTCCAGACAGTTCTCGGAATGCGCTGCAAGTGGCGAAGGCGTTCAACACGTTCTGCCGGCCTTGTCCCACGCTCGCCTGTCCCGACCAGAAACTCAGTCCGCCGGCATCCGGCCCGCGCTCCAGGAATGCTTCGTAGAGATTCGTGACGTATTGCGTGTTGCTGAGGCTCGCGTCGTTGACCTGTGACGCAAACAGCGAGCGCCCGAATGCTTCAGCCTGAGTTTGCACCTGAGCCTGTCCCTGAGCTGCCGCCGCGTTCAGAGCGTCTCGTTGTTGCTGCAACTCTGTCGCAGTAGCGTTGCGGCCATAAGCACCAAGATAGAAGTCGTTGACGAAATGCTCTGTTCGTTCGTTGTCCGAAGCAGCCGTACCGTAGAGCGTGGCCACCAGCGTCTGAAACTCGCTGCTCGCCTCGAAGGCGTTGCACACATTAGTTCTGTTTGTCACTCCACCCGCCGCCTGACCTGTCCAAAAGTTAAGCCCACTGTCCTCCGGCCCGCGCTGCAGATAGGCATAGTAAAGATCTGTGACGTATTGAACGTCGGACCGATAGGGCGACGTTTCGTAATTGGTGGAAGTGAAGAGCGAGCGAGCAATCTGGCTCGCCGTGGTCAGCAGTTGCGACTGGCTTATGACTCCCGCTGCCGCCAGTTGGTTAATCTTCCCCTGTAACTCCGACGCGGTCGGGTCTCGTTGCAGCGCGCCGTAGTAGAGATTCGTGACGAAGCGGGACAACCGCTGCGTGTCGCCGCTTGAGATCGTGGTCAGCAACTCACCGCCGCGATAACCATATTCAGTGGTGGGCAGGAAGGGAGCAGCGCCCGACGCATACTCGGCCAGCAGCTCGCCATCCAGGCCATAGACTTGCCAGGTCTCCACTCCATTCACATTGCGGTTGATGCGATGTCCATCGGCATCGTAAGTGTACGTTTGCCATTGATTATTCGCCCACGCCTGCTTCATGCGGTTCTCAGCGTCATAAGTGCGCGCGCCCTGACCGGTATAGTTGTCATTAGTCTGGTTGCCGGCATTATCGTACCCGTAGTTGAACCCGGCGGGCGCGACCAACCGGTTGGTGGTTGTGTCGGCGGTGTAATTCGGATGCGGAATACTCGCGGAGGTCAGGCTTTGATTGATGGTGCGGTTGCCCCAGCGATCATAATTGTTAACCTGCGTGAAGTCCTGCCCGCTGAGACCGGACGTCGACGAGCCGTGGTACTCGGCGACAGACTTGAGCCGGTTGAGCGAATCGTAGGCGAAACGATCCTCCGTCCAGTTGTAACTGCTCATCTGATCGTTGGCGGGGACCCAATGCCGCGATTGAATGAGATTGCCATTATTGTCCGGCCCACTGTTAACGCTGCAGCCTTGGGTCTGGCAAGTGAGGTCAGCCGTGGCGTAGTAGTTGGCGATCGCACCACGGTTCCAGTTCCATTGGTCAGTCGCCCAAGCCACCGTGCTCAGTCGAATGTCATTGAGCTGGCCACGCACGTTGTAGTGCAGCTTGTGGTAGAGCGGTACTTGCGTACCAAACTGCTCCTCTTTCAGGCGACCGGCCTGGTCATATGCGGTATTCATCGCGTAAGTGCGTTGCACGCCGTCGCCGATGTTGCCGGTGAAACTCGTGGTTCGCCCGGCGATGTCATAGTTGTAAGTGACGGTACGGCCCGAAGGATAAGTTTGAGTAATTACGTGGCCGGCGAGATCGTAAGCGCGCTACACTTTATAGGACCCACTCCAAACGCCGGCAGTTTCATAGCGCTGACGCTGTATTACCGGTCTGCCAAGTGCGTCATACTGATCAACGTAAGTAGCCGATGTCGATGTCCCACTTTGCCAAACCTGGTTGATTCGACCCTTACCATTAATGGCCAAATCATATTGACGATAGGAATCAGGCGTCGCATCTGAATAATCAACTAACGTATTGCGATTGAGCCCGTCATATGTGTAGGTGCTCGTGACACCGCGCGCATCAGTCTTCTGGGCCAGGTTGCCATTAGCGTCGTAGTTGTAGGCGCTAGACCACTGACTGTTGCCGGTCTGGGGATCAGTCAGATTCAGACTAATGTTGACACTCTGCTCCGGGTTCCTCGCACGCTTCAGTCGCGAGAGTGAGTCGTACATGAAATAGCGTTGCTGGCTGCCCTGCGTAACGGTGATAAGATTGCCCAGCACGTCATAGCTAAAACTCGTAAGATAGTTGAGTCCGGTCGGGTCTTCGTAAACTTCCCGAAGACGGCCCAGTGCATCGGTGACGCTCTTCCGCTTCTTGCCAATCTGGTCCGTCACCGTAACGGCATTACCGCTATAGCCGCTTGTCACTACTGCTGTGTCCGGCGTCGTTACTGAAAGCACGCGACATAAGGCATCGTAACTGGTAGTCGTGCAGGCGGAGCAAAACGCGGGCACCGCAGCGCTTGGACTGCTCACACGATACGGATTTGACACCTTCGAAACGCGTCCCATGGTGTCATAGTAAGTGTCTGTCACCAACCACGGCGTTGAAGGTGTCCCATCGTACAGAAACCCACGCACCGCTCGGCCCATGTTGTCAAAATATTTCCGCGTTTCAATCACCCGCGACGCATCCTCGTCAGCCAGAACCCGCACGTAGAGATCGTTTGGCGTCTCCGAATAAATATAGCTTACATGAGCGCCGTTGGGTTGCGTCACCTGCGTGAGTCGATTCAACGGATCACTGTAAGCCATAGAGGTCATCTGGCTGTTTGCGTCCGTCGTCGACAGTACCAGGCCGGTGTTGGAGTCAAAGATCGCAGTCGTTACCAACGCCGAAGTAGAACCGTACTGCCCCGATGGATCGGGCACAGCGGTCGTTGTCGTCGTTGGGTAGGCAAACTGATAGGTACTCGAATAGTCGATCTGGGACTGATTGTTCTTCGCGTCCCAGGCACTACGCACACTGCCGCACTGATCATACTGCGCGTGTGTTTGTAAATAAGCGCCGCTGGTATCAAGCCACTTTCCGATGGTTGTTATATTGCCGCGCACCGTAGTTCCGGGGTCAGTCCAGTTGGTGACTGCTCCAATGGCGATAAGCGGATAGGAAGCTTCGTCATAGCTGATGGTGCTCTGCGCCAAGATAGTTCCTGCTGGATTTTTGATCCGCATTTTGCGAATTTCGATGAGTAAATGGACGATCTTGGACAAAAAGAAAAAGAAAAGGGAATGTGCTCCAAAGTTTTCCCAGCGCTGGTCCAAGGGTGACATAGTTTTCAGGTGTCCGCATAGTTCGCCTTTGAATTTCCCTGGCGGCGCAAGAGGGTTGGGGGGAGCCCCCCTGAAAGGGATGCCGGCCTTCAAAGCACCCGGGTTCCTTTGCGAGGGGAGGCAAATGCGACCTCGCGACGGACACCCTGAAAACCTATGTCACCGTTGGACCTGCGCTGGGAAACCGTCGGAGCCATTCCCTTTCTTTTCTTTTTTGTCCGAAATCGTCCATTTACTCGTCAAGCTAAAGTATGCTCGTGCTGCAGGAGTACCAGTAGACTCCTTGGTTGATGACAATTTGGAGGTAGATTAGGACCTCTTGAAACACGGCAAATTAGGCCGTAGTAGTGGTTCGCACACGCTTTGTAAAACACGATGACATATTAGCCGTCGCTATAAGCGTTCAACTATGGAGAGTGATAGAAGGTAGTTCCGCTCCTACGTCTCCACATGGGAAGAACTGGGGGTGGGACTATTCAGTGAATCGGTAGCCCTGGCTAGTGTTCGAGAAAGAATTGGTGATCATACAGACAGGTTTGCTAACAACTACCTAGCAGCGAATCCCCGCCGTTAAAGTCAGATGGCATCAGGTCTCCAGGGCATCCGCACTGTGGCCACATGGCATTTGTTAGGAACCCAACCGCGGAAATCGCTCACAAGCGCCCTTTTTTCTTTTTAGCGGCGAATCGTCCTGCTTCGGCCTGGAATCTCTCCAGCGCCTCACAATGAGCGTCTGCCGGACCCCACGACATTTTGCCTGTGCGGATCTGTTCCAGTAATTCACGTTCTTTGCTCGCCATTTGCTTCCCTCAAGTCCACCAAAAATTAAGTTCGCACACCATACGCACACAGGAGCCGGTGAAACGCCTCGAACTCATGAGCTTGCTGCTCCTTGCGACGCACAACGATGAATCCGTATGCGGACCAAACGAACGTCAGCGCAGCGAGAAGGACGCCAAGGCCAGTTGCGTTTGATGTGAGTCCAGGTAAACATGTCAATCGAAGAAATCTAACGCTGCGCTTTAGCGGCGGAGCGATCAGCAGCTCGTTCCCTTTAGGCGACTACTAAAAAACTTCTAATTCTCCGCAGGCATCACTTGCTCTTTACTGAACCATACAATGTAAGAAGTCCAGTAGCTATTTCGGCACGGGTTTTATCCCGAAGTCCTGTGTCATTAGCTTCAACACTATCGAGTATCTGTACAGACATCCCCACAGCATTAATCCTCTCAAGAATATTTACGTATTCTTTAGCCTGTTCCATTGTAGACCTATAAATCAAGAGGAAAGTCGCCGCTATAAATTCAACTACTACACCCGATACGGTCACAACAATTGATGGTCTAAAGTTATCTGGCGATTGGTAAACGCGGATTACCCCATAGCCGATGATAACGAAGCCAGCTAACATAACAACAATAGTTAGAAAGAATATCCAGTAAATCTGCGTTAGATTACGATTCAAGTAACTCTCAAGCTTTATTCTCGCAAGATCCCAAGCCGCAATTGGCTCATTCGGATGCTCTCGAACGCGCTCCTCTACTTTATTGACAAGCTTTTCACGCTCACGTACAGCTAAGGCACGCTCATAGCTGGCAATCCCAAGAATTATCGCACCTGCTATTACGCCCAATGTGCCAGCAACAGTATTAAGCCAAACGCTGTATTTTGGTAGATTGGTAGCGAATATCACTCCGATAATAGCAACGATGAGTAGAACAGCGGCGATGGAAGCGAGTAAACGTAAGCCCTTGCCGCCGCGCATGACGGCTTTAAATAAATCAACTGTTAATGACGTGAATATCTCGAACACTTTTTAGCGATAATCTTGACGCCTAACGTTGTGCTTCAGCGGCCAGCAATTCACTTCAACGTTCCCCTCTTCAACTTTAAGCTACTTTGCTTGCTTGCCACCGCCGGAACCCCTGTGGAGGACCTCCCATAGGGTGGCTAGTCGAACTTGATCCGTCTGGCAGCTTCATTAACTCGTCTGTAATGCTCTTCACTTTCAGCTTTCTCGCGGGCCCGCTGCTTATCTTGTCTACGCTTCCAGTCGCGGTACTGCTTGTTAGTCTGGTCGACGGCCAACTGCAACGTATCCCGGTGATATCGCTCGACTTCTTCAATCGTTGTTCCGCTAAGTGAAATCGTGGAACCACTGATCTCTGCGATGCCAGGCCGATGCATGCTCGTGAAGCGCGGAGGGTGATTCCAGTTCTGGATGAAGAGCTCCGACCACTCAGAGGGCGGACGGCGAGAAAGCGCGAAGGGTATTGAGTACAGGGCGCTTCCCCTGGTGCCGTCATTGCGAGGCTCTGTGATGTCTTCGACAATTACGCGGGTAATCTTAATGTCATCGAACTGTTCCGGCTCTGCGTTGCGCAATCCAACTTCCGCCGATTGCCTTCTCCGTACTGTAGCCATAGGCTCGCCCAGCGGCGGCGCAGTCTCGCGAATTCCCAATAGCGTACGTACGAGATCTTCATAGTCCCGTTCCAAGTAAGGATCGCCAGAAAGGTTAATGTAGTACTTACCTGCGAGCCAGGAGGGCGCTGACTGAGGCCACTCTCCGCTTCTCAGGACCGGGATGAACTTGCGATAGTTCTGTGAAGTCATCACCTCGGCGGTCATAATGTCACCTTCGTACCCAACTCCACCCTGCCGTGCGTCCGAGCGATTCTTGTAGCGCGGCGTACAGATAATGATCACGAACTTGTTCTCGCGAATAGCTCGCTCCATAAATGCCGGCAGCTGGTCTCCTGGCACAGTCTCCCAGCGGTCGAGTTTGATATCGACGCCGTCTGCCCGGAGACGCTCTGCGAGGGAGCGGACCCATTCCTTGTGCGCGTCGTCGTCCATGAATAGGATATGAAAGCGTTCTTGCTCAAGCCTGCTCCTCTTCATTCACCGGCAAAGGATTCCTCTAAACATTCCACGTCACTGAAAACCTACTCTGCCTGCACCCCGTCCGGCACTCTTCGGGCAATAATAGCTGTCCGCCCTGCTGTTATTGCGAGGTGATCCATTGGTCGAACGCGGTCCAGACTGTTTCATTATTGGCGCTGCAACCGGCAAGAGTTGTATTGCTGCAAACGTCTATCGAGTATACGGGATGAATTTCCCAGTCGGAACGGCGTAAAGGATCGTGAGTAGTCATGTTTGGGTCTCCGCATGGATGATGACTGGCGTCGAAGAATAAATGACCTTTCAACCGCAGCGGATGCCGTTTGATTTCTTCGTAATGTTCAGCGTAGTAGAGCCTGGGCCAAGAGGCTGGCCGGAAGTGTGGAATAATCTCTGCGCCGATGGTCCTGCAGAGATCGGCATTCTTAGTTCTCGCAAGTGATATGTGAATGTCCAGAAAGCCGACGGTTCCATTCTGGCAACTCACGCTTTCTTTGCTTGTCGGGTGTGCATCAAGCATGAATCCAACAAAGACGACGTAACTGCCTTCGCCAATCGAGACTCCGGCCGCATTGGTCGCAATATTCTTCAAAGCCTCGCGATCCTCAGGTAGGTTTGCACTGCCGCCGAAGTCGATTCCGTTCTCAACAACTTTGGCCTGCAGGATGTCGTAGGTTGTAACCGTCGTCAGTATCGGATCAGTGCCTACAGTGGCAGTTGATCCTTTTGCGCAAAAGCTATTCTTCGCTCGATTCTGTGCGCGATGCGCCTCTGTCGCGTTACCTTCAAACACCCCTTCATTTCCGCAAGAGACATCAACCGGGCGCGGGCTGGCATTGGGAAATGGTGGTGGGCAGTCGGGAACGAATACGTTTTGAGGGGCTTTTGTAGACGTTTCATGAGACAAGGTTGTCCACGAGGTTACTGTCAAACACACGACGGCTATTAGCAGCGAAAGGAGTATGAGTCGTTTCATTGAAACCTCCCGGAGGTTAGAGGTGTAAGAGCTTGCGAGGAGCGCGAACCTTATGAGAAAGCGGTCGTAGTGTATTCGCGGTGCGCGAATCATGTCAACGAAGTAGGAGTTCGTAATGTGTTTACTTATTGCCGTTCTAGAGCACTATCTATTACATGGACCAGCATCATAACTGCTCTTTTTATGTGTGCGCTTTCGTTGAAGGGTTTGGCGTTAGGGAGTTAAATTGCAACGGCTCGTGAAGCTGCCGGTTGAGTCCGGAGGAAGGGCTTGGACTTTTCCCTGTAGGATTGCAACATTTTCTGAACTCCGACAGAACATTTGGTAATTCGCTCCTGTACAATCCACAGAGATCACCTTTGGCTTGTCCCTATAGTTCACGATTTGCGCTTCAAGTGTACACTTCGCAATGTTTCGGTGCGGCCAATTCATAAACTCAGCAAGGCTTTCAGGACTTACAAAAACGTACAGAGGTATCGACTGGTTCGGGCCGACCCACCCGGAGCCATAGACCTGGAGAAAAAGTGGCTCGGGAGGATCTCCGGAGCTTGTTAACGCTTTCATCGTGATATTGACCAGTCGTCCGGGCCTATTTCCTGAATTTGAAGCGGATAGCTCAAAGTAATAAAGGTATACCTGTCTCAACTCGACTTGAACATCGGACTTCGCGGTCAGCCAATCGTAGAGGGGAGGAACTGTCGAGGAGGCCACGGTGATGAAAGCAATAAGGAGGACAAATGTAGCCTGACTAAAGAAAAAAAATCGCCTCCAGTCTTGATATGAGTCGCAATGGATGCATTTGCGCGCCCCCTTCAGGATCTGTCTGCAGCACATTGTGCAAGGAAAGGACGCCGGATCGTTGCTCTGTTCTGACATGGGCCTACTCGGCTTGAGAGGTCTAAGAACTTGCGAGGAACACGAACGCTGAAGAGAAAACCGCAGGTAGTGTATTTGCGGGGAGTGAAGGTGTCAACGAAATGCGGTTGGAGCAGGCGTTCGCAACAGTTTTGAACGTCCGTGTTCATAGATGCTACGCCACCCATGGCAGCGTATATAACGGTACTTTCTCTTAGCTTCAGTTTCATAGAAGGCGCAGCCTACAAGTCGATGCGAACCAACAACGCTCAAGTCTCCGCCTTGATCTTGCTTGAGCTCAGTGTACCAGAGACCCCCACCGCTAAGACCTTGAAACGTCGGCAACGCATTCTTTGCGTCAAGAGCAACACTAATCTCCACATAGTCAAAGTCATTCTTTGTGACCGGACGCTTTACATCTACCTTGTAGGCCATCAGCGGAATGCGCAGTTCTCGTGGAGCCTTCAAGCTGCTTAATAGAGCTGGTGCGCCAACAACAGTCCACATGCCATTGGCTAATCTGGGTGGCTCTCGGAGAATGCCTTGCCCATGCCTATCGAGGTCATAAAAAATCTTATGGGATTTTGCATTTAGATTCTTTACATCAACAGGATGAATGGGTAAGAACGCTAGGTCAGGCCCCCACGGGTCATTCTTCCTTTCGCCAATGTAGATAGGATCCAACCTTCGGATAACGAGTGGCGGCCCACCAGAGCGAACCGGAAGACACACTTGCTCGTAATCGAGTAAACGCTCAGCACAATGACGAGCTGTAAGGATATAGCGGCTGTTTCCGAATCTGACTAGCGTTCCTGTTCCGCTGTGAACGGGCATTGCGGGAAGCTCTCGATAACCAAACAAAACGATCGAGTGGTCATGAATTCCCTCCATCAAGCTATCAGGTATTTCTTCTTTGGTGAGAATGATTCTCTTGGATCTAGGCATTATATTTTTTCCCCGTTTTCATAACTGAGACCAGTTCGACTTGCGGGATAGTCGAAGAGTAGTTTTATCTTCGACTCTAACGGAAGGTCCTACCTAATATGAGAGAACTAGCTCACGTCTTGGGCTCTCGCTTTCAGCAAGCGAAAGCCAATCAGTTGACAACGTTAGTTGTTGCAAATCCCTTGACTGAACGCAGTCCGCACAGCTTCACCAGGTTGTTCAACCGTGGGAACCTTCCCTAAGAACTCGCTAAGAACTTTTTGAGAACTTTTTGAGGACTTTATGGAGCTTATCAAATAGAGTGTGCCTATCCCAAGTTTCGCCGGGGTGAGGAAGCTGGAGGTGGCTTAACTGCTGGCCTTTTGGTTTTTAGCTTGCCCGACCACCCGCGATTGCTTTCTTAACCTGCTCTGCATTCCATTTGGCAACCTTCAAATGATCCCCGGTCAGTTTCAAATCAAGATTTTTTAGACAGGCTTCAGCATTGGCTAGGTTTTTTAGCAAATCGTTCAGTGAGCGCCAAGCTTCGCGCAATTTCTCAAGTTCGTCATCTTTCGAGTGAGACGTGAAGCCAACCGAACTCATGCCCCGAACTTAGCGGCGGGATTTTCGGTTGACAAGAGAACTGGGGGACTTCCGCTTAGGTGCTGCACGATTCCACGATCTCACGGGCCGAGCTTAATAAAATTGATCGAAATGAGTCTCGCGCGAATCCCGAAGCAGAAAGATGCGGAATCGCTATAGCCTGTAAACTAAACTCAATTTTAGTTCCATTCCGGTAGGCGCGGGAGAATCCGGTTCTTAGACACGTTTAAGCTGACAGTCTTGCCCCAAATCTTAATTAACTCTGCGCTTTTGTGGGCCCAAAGAGTATCTATTGCGTTATCATTTATGAAATTCGTTAAGAGGCTCGGATCTGAGAGAATTTTTCTATAAATGAAGGAAGCGAGGATCTCTGACTGAAAGGCGCGTAGAGCCTTGACTACGTCTCGTTGGCGCGCAGGATAGGCAGCCAGCTTGTTCACCATAGGGTTGAGGTGTTCAGCGGCGCTGCGAAGCTCATATAACTCTTCGAGCAGTTCAATATCTTTAGGTTTCCTTCCTATGAAGAATTGACACCTGTATTTGAATTTTCTCGTACCATCTCCTTGCTTTGGTTTAATCACGCCTTCAATTGCTCTTACAGATTGGTGTAGGCGATTATGAACCTCTGATTGCTTTATACCATTGAGTAGTGAGTTGAATCCTTTCCTAAGACGCAGGTATTCATCATTCGATGCCGGGCCAAAAATTCTGTCTATGCCCGTTACCAATTGTGACGTGTATTCAAAATGCTCTTTCGTAGCTTCAGCTGGCACGACGGCATACGGCACGTAAAAGTCCGGCAACCACCCAATAGAACTTACGCGCAGTCCGGCACGTGTATTGTCACCACCCAATACAATTCCCCGTCTGGAGTAAGCGACGCCTTCCAAAAGGAGTGAGAAGTAGTAAGAGTTGAGGTGGTTATTAAGATCCTGTACGGTTTTCGCAGGGTCTTCAGCAAATGTCAAAAGGAATAGATTACAGTTATTTATTTGACCAACTTCTATTTCTCCTAGCTGCTCTCGCCACCATTCATCAATATAGAAGGGCGGTTTTGAAGTTGCATACATCTGATCGCCAAACTTGATCGGCACGACGAAGTCATTTGCGATTCGCGTTGATAGCGCGAAGCAGCAAAAGCTTCCCGTTGTCGGCAAAGGAATCTTTGTCACTTTGTTGTTCTTCCTGGCCTACCTAGGCGCGAATTTGTTCAGGGAAACGAATCCCAGCGTGACGGTTTATAGAGCAATGCGAGATCGAGTTCAAGCGTTTTCAAATCGACGAAGAGCGGGGTGCGGTTTGCTAACAGACCGTATTCAAAGAAACCCAGGGCGCTTTGAAGGCCGGGCACCGGCTTTGGGGGGTGTCCCCCCCTCGCGCGCGCCACCACCAGGTAAATTTCAAAAAGGGACAGCCAGACAAAAAGAAAAGGAATGTGTTCCGCAGAGTTGGGTCGATATAAGTTTTGCAGGGTGTCCGCACGAGTTCGCCCTTGAATTTCCTTACTGGGCGCGCGAGAGGGTGGGGGGAAGCCCCCCTGAAGGGAGGTGCCGGCCTTCAAAAAGAACCGGGGTTCCTTTGAATACCTTTGCTTTTCCCGGTCGCGACCGAAGGAAGGGTGGGGGAAGCCCCGCCTGGAGGGCCTTCAAAAGCACCGGGTTCCTTTGGATATGGGCCCGCCACCGATGAACAGCAAGGAAATCGTCTTTTTCATCGCCCGAAATCTCCTTATTGCTGGTCAATCTCTTTAGAAAGTCTGCTGCATACCTTTCGGCAGTCTTCCAGGCTCTCTTGTTTCTCTTGAAGTTCGATGCGATAGAACGCGCCGACTAATACAAAGTACACAACAGTGAGGACAAGGAACGGTTTGGCGGTTAAGAGGATGAACAGGTGGTCCAGTGAAGGTTTGAAGACCATATTGCGCACATGCAGCCGAAGGCCTGCCGCGAAAAACCATATGTAGAGAAGGAAGCCAATGGCAGGCACGGTAAAGCCTCGTTTGTAGGGATAGTAACTATCTGGCGTTGCTATAAGGACAACCGCTAGGCAAAGACCAAGGAGCACCCAAGCTGGGAGAATGAGCCACCACCGGGGGGCATCAAGATTGGCTGCTATAACAAGCAGCCCAATTCCCGTGATCGTAGCGATTTTAAGGCTGTGCTTGATCAGGGCGTTCTATCCTCTACGTTTCCAAACCATGATATTCTTCCCTTTGTGAGTGGCCCAGGAGCGTTTAGGTAGATGCCTCACGCCCGGATTCGAGGATTCCGGGCGCCTCAAAGAGACCGCGAGAGAATATTATCATTTGATAATTTAAGCAAGACTGCCACAGCCCCATCGGGAGGTTTTTAGATGGGGCATACTCACCGGCATCGCCCCTCTCACTTAGCCAGGAAACTGCGTTTGATTCGCGCGAGATTGGGATTAACGCAAGGCGAGTTAATCAAGCATTTGAAGGTGAAGGAGCCCCTTTATCCGGCGAGTATTTCGCAGTACGAGCAAGGCAAGCGCGAACCGTCCTTGGTGGTAATCGTGAGGTATGCAGAACTAGCGGGATGCTCCACAGACTATTTGATTGATGATAGGCTGGACTTACCAAACAAACCAAAGGTGTAAAAGAGTTTCTAAGGGAACCCTGATCGCCGCGTTAGCTGGCACCGGCTTCAGGGGAACTCTGCGCCAAAGCTTGAAAATGAGATGTCGCCACCACGCCAATAAACCTTTTTCTTTTTGTCCAAAATCGTCCATTTCCTCATCGAAGGTCGAATACTGATCCGTGAAGTCATCGAGTCGGGCCTGAACCGTGGTCGCAATGCGATGGCGATCTGGCAGGACCTGGTGACCGAGCACGGCTTTGAGCGGAGCTACCAGAGCGTCAAGCGCTTCGTCAACAAACTGCGCCCGGCCGAGCTACTCCAGGCGCGGCCGGTGATTGTCACCGCTCCTGGTGAAGAAGCACAAGTAGACTATGGCACTGGTCCGATGGTCCACGATCCGCAAAGTGGCAAGTACCGCCGCACGCGGCTGTTCGTAATGACGCTCGGCTATAGTCGCAAGTCGGTTCGCTTGCTGGTCTTTCGCTCCAGCTCGCGCGTCTGGGCCGAGCTCCATGAGAAAGCATTTCGCCGGCTGGGTGGCAGCGTGCGCATTGTAGTGCTCGATAATCTGCGCGAGGGCGTGCTCACTCCGGACATTTACGATCCCACGCTCAACCCGCTCTATCGTGATCTGTTGGCCCACTACGGCGTGGTCGCCATGCCCTGCCGAGTGCGAGATCCCGATCGCAAAGGTAAGGTGGGAAGCCGGCGTCGGTCATGCGCAGAAAACACCGCTCAAAGGACAACGGTTTGAGAGTCTGGAGGAAGCGCAGGCTTACCGGGGGTTCAAACATGTCGTGGAAATCCCGCCGAAGCAGATCAACACTCAAGCCAAGTCGCAAACTTCTGGCGCGGCCAAGCCGAGCGCAGTCCAGACTGCAATCAAGGTCAATGGCAGTGTGAGAGTTGTGGCCGGAGTAAATAGTTCTCTCAGTTATGAGTCACCTCACTTCACCAGTTTGGCGACACTGAAAACCCGGTTTCCGCTGGACAACCTCAAACAGCAATACACCTTCGCAGACCTGCGCACAGAACTCGCGAAGTCGCCGTTTCATATCGCTTACTTCTTCTGCCACGCCGAAGGTGGCGTGAAAGTCGACAGCCGTATAGTGCTGCAAGACCCGGTGAAGAATGCGCCTGAGTTTGTGCCTTCCTTTCAGTTCGGGAACTTGTTCAAGGGTAAGAAATGGGATCCGCCGGCGCTGGTTTTTCTGAATGCTTGCAAGAGCACTAATTACAGCCCTGAAGCTCTTTCACCTTTCCTCGGGACTTTCGTCGACACGTTAGGCGCGAGCGGACTCATTGGGACTGAGGTTGACGTGTGGGACGTTTTTGCCGCCGAGATTGGCAGTATCTTCCTGGAACACTTTCTCAACGGAGAAGCTGCCGGGATGAGCTTACTCAAAGCTCGCCGAATTCTGCTCTCCAAAAAGAATCCGCTGGGCCTGGTCTATACACTCTTCGCCGCTGCGGATCTCCATTTGGAATAACTTCGCGATTCAGACAAGTGATTGGGGGATAACTTTCTCGTTTCGTGATTTAGGGACACCCGGATTCCCCGGCCTGGTCCGTAATCTGCCGTCAGATTGATTGCGAGACAACAATCAATATGCCGCCTAGCTAGGGAGTTGTCGATTCGCACTGTAAATTCTGGGACTGAGTGGTAAAAGATGAATGCGACTGATTTGATCTCGGCACCATGTGAGGCTAAGAGATCGATGAAGTCCAGACGTTTAAGCGAGACAGCCCGCCGCAGAGCCCGATTCTTTAGGTCCTGGCTCGACTCATTGCGAACGAGTAGTTCGACAAGACTGTGAAAGCCCGTGTCGAGCGCAACTTCCAACGGAATGGTTTTTACATCGGCCGGCACACAGAGCGAATTTCCCGCAGCGATCCAGTTCTGAACATCAAACAGCCGTCCGGTTTTGCACATTCGGAGAAGATGCTTGGCTTCGATGGCAGATAAAGTTTTGGACACGACAATAATATAAGCATGCAAGTTTTTGACCTTTAACAAGTTGCAGCCATCGCGAGTTTGCTAAGTATTTTGAAGATCGTGGCTTCCGGTGACATCCCGCTACTATAGGTTGTGGTGCATTCCGGACAAAATGGACGCGCAATAAGATCAAACCGGAAATATCAAGCCACGATTTTTGGTTTCTTAATTTCCGATGGCCGACAAAAGCCGACAAAAGCCTTGACGGCACGTTCGGATGCGCATATAGTGCGGTCGTTTTATGGAAATTAATGTCCTGTAGCGCCCAACCAACGCTACCTCACAGTTGATTTTCCATTCGACTTTCTAGGCACTTTACCCCCAAGGCCGGGGTCCCACGCAAGCACAAATTGTGAGCATGCCCGGCTTTAAAGGAGCCGGAAGTTGCGTTATATATCCCCCGATTCTCTCAGGCATCCTCGCCTCGGCAATAGTGGTTCGTCCAGTTGCCGAAAGCTGCAGATAGGTAGTCGCAGCATCTCGACGGCCACACTCGCCCATTCCACGGCAATCAATTTATCTAAGGCACTCTCGGAGACGTTCTGTATCAGCTCTACAACTCTAATTTCATTTCGTATGCCAACAAGAAGTACGAAAACAGTGAAGAGCTCTCTTTTGAAGACCACAGTAATAATGCTTTCGTTCATATTACTCAGCAGCCAGGCATTGGTATCAGCGTACGAGTCTAAAATCCTTTCGAGCATTCGATTTTATGACTGGTTTACAGGACTTATAGACGCCGCACCAAGCTGTCCCATCTTCAGCACCCAAAAGGGAGGTTGTATGTTATCCGGTTTCCTAGCCCTCGCGGTGATAACTACTCAGCTAATCGTCACGCAGGGTTTCCAGAGTTACAGTGGCCCACATAGTTATCCATCGACCGGTCTTGTGGGCCAGACGACGCGACGCGCTGAGCAACGGCCATCGTCCAACACGTCTGCCCAATCTAAAGCCGCAAGAGAAGAGATATTGACTAATGACTCAATCATTCAACTCCTGAAAGCTGGACTCGACGAGGACCTAATCATCTCGAAAATCCAAGGCACCAACCACAATTTCGATGTTTCTACTGGTGGGATGGTCGCCTTGAAGCAAGCCGGAGCGAGTTCGCGCTTGATTCAGGTCATGATGGACCCGTCAAAACGCGTTGCGCCGAAGGCCGGGACTGAAACTGCCGAACCTCAGCCAATCCCAAACACGGCGCCGGCAGCGACAACCGCTCCGCCGTCAACAACGGAAGCAATCGCGGCCAAACCGGTAACAGCGCTTTGACGAGTTCAAGCGCCTGGTAAAAGCGCGTTACGGAGACCAGTCCGTAGTGTTGATGGTGAACGGTATGTACGCTGGAGAGACTGGCAAGGGCTTCCTTTCAGGCGCAGGCGACACCAAGCTGCAGTATCTGCATTACCACCAATCGGTAACGATCCCCAAGAAGAAGCGCAGCAGCCCGATTGACATTTTCGGGAAAAAGACCAACGAAATGGACCAGGTTGATGAGCGAACCTTCGGTATTCTCGAGAGTACACAGGCGGTGCCGCTTCAGCGCGGCGATCGTTTGAAGATAGATCGCATTGAATTTCTCTCCGATCGCGTAGAGTTCAATCTCATCTCAATCGGCTTTCGCTCTCTCAGTCAGATCGACATAAACAAATCTTCGAAAGAGAGCAGAACCACCATAAGCGGCACCGAAGCGTCGCAGCGAGTGAAGATTCCAAATCTCGGTTTTCGGTTCAAGTTCTTTTTCGACAAAGAAATTCTCAAGGGCGGTGAGAATCGAACCGTCGTCAGTGAGATCAGCAAGTATCTTCTGCCCCAGCAGGAGGCCAAGTCTATGCTTGAGGCGGAAAAGAACGTTCAGATTGATCAAGGCATAAGCGAAGACGAAGTGCTAAAGCGCCTGGGCCAGCCGCTCCGCACAGTGACTTTTGCCGAGACCAAGACACTCATCTACAGGGACATGAAGGTTGTCCTGAAGAACGGGAAGGTTGTTGAAGTCAAGGTGGATTGATTTTGAGCCTTGACAGGTACGGATCACCGTGCCACAGGAGACAGGGAGCCAAAAACATGCGGCGCAGTTTATTCAGGTCTCGCCGAGGATGGGGGGAAATGCGCGTTATTGTGGCATTTGCTCTTGTAGTTTTTCTTGGGCTTTCGAATTTCGCAATAAGGGTGCAAGCCGTAGACGGCGATCTTGACCCAACATTCAATGGCACGGGCAAGGTTACGACTCCGGTGGGCTCTTCCACTGATCAGGCCTACGCTGTGACTGTGCAGCAGAACGGGAAGATCGTAGCGGCTGGATATAGCTACAACGGCTCAAACAATGACTTCGCGGTCGTCAGATACAACGCAGACGGCTCTCTCGACACCTCGTTTGCTTCAGGCGGCAAGGTCACTACTGCGGTTGAAAGTTCCGACGACTACGCTAGAGGAGTTGCTGTACAAACCGACGGTAAAATTGTTGTCGTCGGATACAGCCATAACAGCGGAAACAAAAGCGACTTCGCGGTTGTCAGATACAACTCAGAGGGTTCGCTCGATAGCTCGTTTGGTTCAGGGGGTAAGGTCACGACCCAAGTCGGAAATTCTACTGGCGCCCCTCGTGACGACGAGGCCTATACGGTGGCGATACAGACAGACGGAAAGATTATTGCTGCTGGGACCGCCGTTAATAACTCAACTTACTACGACTTTGCGCTTGTCAGATACAACACAGACGGTTCCCTTGATACCTCGTTTGGTTCGGGAGGCAAAGTCACGACTGCCCTGGGAATTGGTAGTCTCGCAGATGATCGTGCTAATGCGATAGCAGTCCAGCCTGACGGCAAGATTGTCGCAGCTGGAGTGGCGGGCGCAAACTATTTGGACTTTGCAGTTGTTCGATACAACGCGAATGGCTCGCTTGATGCGGCGTTCGGTTCGGGCGGAATAGTTACAACTGAGATTGGTAGTTATTGGGACTATGGTAATGCTGTAGCGATACAAACGGACGGCAAGATTATCGTTGCAGGAAGTTACACTACCAACTCGTTTGACGACGACTTCGCACTCGCGCGGTACAACGCAAATGGCACGCTTGACGCTGCGTTTGGCTCGGGCGGCAAGGTAACTACTCAGGTCGGCAGCTTTGGCGGCAGGGCCTACGCGTTAGCGATTCAGATTGATGGCAAGATCGTTGCTGTGGGATATAGCGGCAGCCTAGGGCGGGGCGATTTTGCAGTTGTCAGATACAACGGCGACGGGTCGCTTGACACAACGTTCGGTTCAGGCGGGAAAGTTACGACTACCGTGGGCAACATTGGCAGTAACGATTCTGCCAACGCCGCGGCAATACAACCGGACGGCAAGATTGTCGCTGCGGGATATGCCCTCATGTCAAGCACTGGCGATGACTTTGCCGTGGTGCGATATAACGGCACGGCGACGCCTACTCCGACGCCTACACCCACGCCAACACCAACACCGACGCCAACACCGACGCCAAGCCCCTCGCCGAGTCCATCACCATCATCGGTATTGGAGGTGATCGGAATCGAAGTTACTCAGGCAGTGCAAGACCTAAACAACACAGTGCCCCTCATTAAGGGCAAGCCGACTTTTGTGCGTATCCATGTTAAGAGCTTAGCGGGCACCATCAGGCATGTAACAGGCAATTTGACCGGAAGGCGGAATGGTATCCCATTCCCCGATTCTCCGCAGTCGCCCATTAACGAATTCAGAATCTTGGGGATTACCTATAGGCGCGGTGAAATCGATGTTCTCAGCGAGCCAAGTCGCTCTGCAATAAACGACAGCTTTCTCTTCAAACTGCCAGATTCCTGGTTGAGCGGGGGGGCGGTGGAACTGGAGTTTCGCGGAGTTAGCAATCAGTTTGTCTGCAACGAAATGGATAACAGTAAAGACTGCAAAGTACAAGTAACCTTCACTGACTCCGACGAGATAAAGTTACACATTGTGAGTATCACTTGGCGGGAGAACCTCCCGTTGCTGAATATAACTCATAGCCCGTCAAGATCCGAGATCGATGACACGAAACGGGGGCTCAACGCGCTTTTCCCAATTCCGAGCGAACGCAATATACCGATCAGCACATTGACCCTGCCTTGGAAAGGTGACCCGGATACCCATGACGAATTTGATAGGATTAATCAGTTATTAAAAGCGATGCGACAAAATGACTGTGCCAGATCTACTGAGTCCTGCAGCCAATATTATCTTGGTCTGCTGACGGAACCTCTGGTTCAAAATCCTTTCAGAGGCTCAATTGGGGGACTTGCCGAGACAATTCAAGACTTTGATTGTGACCCCAACATGTATGGAAAAGTAGCCTCGGCCTTTATACATGATGCTGCCGCAACTGTCCCGGGCCACGAACTGGGTCATGATCTCGGGCGCTATCATACGAAATTCAGAGGGACCGAACCCAAGCCGTGCCTTCACGATCCTACCGACGGGACAATTAGCTGGAGCAAAGACCAGTACGCAGCAAGTACCGTCTATGGGTTTAGCATCAATACCAGAAGGCTCTATGAACCAAGCACGCCTGACTTGATGAGCTACGGTACTCTGGCAGACGGTACTAAATGGATCTCTCCGTTTACATACAGAAAAACATGGGATCGGCTGAACTCCGCGAGTGCCTCTACGTCTTG
>WNGB01001667.1_pt1 | contig 36396 bp, 26 predicted proteins | sample 5400681 | NCBI WGS metagenome assembly WNGB01 (sample SAMN13153367, study PRJNA577476) | soil metagenome | isolation source: 115 cm soil or saprolite under grassland replicate 2 | place: USA:California | collected 2016-06-15 | reverse complement strand
CCCGAAGTCACAGTGTGACCCGGAAAGTCACGCCACATGACATAAAATCTGGGCCATCTTTTTAATGGGTGGGAGCAAACTTAGCCAAACAAAAAAAAGTGGATTGGCCGAGTCTTACGACACGCGAAGAGTCCTTGTTCTTACGGCAGAACGATTACTGGATCATTCGATATCACGGTCACGCCGCATTGCTTAAATCCACGCACGGCCTGCGCTATCTCGCCGTCTTGCTTCGCGATCCGGGACGTGAGTTCCATGTCAGGGAATTGCTCGCCCGCCCGATAGACGCATCAAATCCGGGAGCAGTCGCCGCGAATGGACGCGTCACGGGCGGACTCCATGGCGGCGTCCCAGTGTTGGACGCACAGGCTAAAGCAGAATGCAAATGCAGGGTCAACGATCTGCGGCAAGATTTGGACCAAGCAGAACGATTCAACGATCCTCAGCGGAAGACCGAGGTTCAGAACGAGTTACAGGCGATTGCAGACTATCTCGCCTCCGCGGTCGGGCTCGGGGGCAGAGACCGCAGGACTTCCTCGAACGCCGAACGAGCGCGTTCTGCCGTGACCAAGTGTATTAAGAAAGCCATCCGAAAAATCGGCGAGGCAATCCCATCGCTGGGTTACCACTTGGCCGCTAGGATCAAAACTGGATACTTCTGCTCCTATCATCCGCACCCGGATCGCCCAGTTGCCTGGAAGTTCTGATTTTTTCTACCGCTTCCGAGTTGTGACCCGAAAGGCACGGCGTGACCCGGAAAATCACGCACATGACATAAAAGCTCACCCATCTTTTTTTAATGGGTGGGACCGAACTCAACCAAAACAAAACATCAACCCAAAAATCAGCAGAAATAACCAATGAAAAAAACAAGTATTCTCATCCTTACCATGTTAGCCTTGTCGAGCTTCATGGCTACCACCGTGCGGGCAGACAGCCCCCACTTCATCAGAGGGCCCACCGCCAGCTTCGATTCGAGCACCGGGGATTTGTGTGTCTCGTTCAAGGAAGCTGGGCTGGGGAATGCGCCCATAACCTACACGCTCTCGGTTGGGAGCGAGTTGTTCACGTTCCAGTGTTTTACTCGGCACGATAACGAGCCGCAGGGCGACCCGAACAACGTGAGTTTCAGTGACGTGTCCACCTCGACAACGATCACACCGCACAACGGCCAGATCACAGCGTCGATCTGTCTGGAACCGCAGCAGGGTGACGCTGATTGTCAGGGTGGCGGTCTGGTGCTCAAGCTGCTGGCAGCGAGCTACCTCGACATCCACTTCTGCGATGTGACTGACAACATCTGCTTCGATCTGGGCGATCAGGGCGGCAATTTGAATCCGCCACTGGTGTTCCCGAATCCGAGGCATTAGAAGTTTTAGCGAAAGCGGCCGTTGCGAGTGGAGTTGCGCGTCGCGGTTTGAAGTGGCTGCGGCGCGCTTTTTTGAAACGGTTGCCTTACGGTTTGTGGCTCGCTAGTCGTCGGTGTCCTCATATAGACCGCCTACAACTGGATTCACTCATCTAGATTGCGGCCTTACTGGTGGCAATCCTGACGCACCACGACGGACGATTTGCGCTTTCTTCGGCAGCTCCGGCGAGCGTAAGAGCACAAATGAAATCGCCATCCCCCAATAACAGGATTGCACGTCGCATCTGGATTATCGCGAGTTGTCGTTTGGTCGCTGAGTCTAGGGGCGCGCGTGCCATTCTATCGTCCGAAGGTGCACGCGCCTAACGAGATAGAGCTGAGTCGCTGCATTCTGGTGAATGGCCTAACTTAAACCGGTTCCTCCAGTAGTTAACGGTGTAGGCGATGGTAGTGAAAACTACGGAAATGAGCATGATGACAGCCAGCGTGAGCGCGAACCAAAACAATGTGCACAGACCAAAGTGCTCTGCTGTGCCTAGCGCAGCTAGGCCCAGCAAAAGGCCCCAGAGCTTTTGATTCAGGTTAATCTTAAATTGCTCTGAAATTGCGGACGGCACGGTTGCTACTCTAGAAAAAGGCACCTCTCCAATTCGGAGGGCGAGCGTGAACCGTGGATCCACCTACGCCAAGATCGTTTCCGTTGATTTCAGGCGGCACGGGAATCCGCTGCCCCCCAACACTGATCCTGCCGAACAGATCCGAGCCGAGGTGCGAGTCCAAGTCGATATCGTTAACCCCGGCGTCCCGAGCGAGAGTCTTCGCCGAAGTTTGCAGGTATTCAACACTGATACCGGCACGACCACCGTGTGTATGGGCGGTTCAGCCCCATAAACGGGTGAAGCTCGGAACACTAAAGGTTCTAACAACGTTCGGCTTCTCATTGATTACTGGGGTTTGACGCGTCAGATCCGCGCCAAATCCAAGCTTTCGCAAATTGAAACTGATGCCGCTACGGGCAAGCGACGGTTCGTTCAGATCGTAATCACAACCGAGTCGATTGTGCTGGCGTAACAACTGTGTCGGAATTCTTTACGATTAGCTTCCTTATCCGAGCTTAACGCTTTCAAGACAGTCATCTCGGCAACAGTCCTGGGGGTACTCTACGCGAGGGCTACGAGCTTTGTTTGATCCCTCGTGTAACATGATGTTTAACTTCGGCTTCTGATCGCCATTCTGTTTCGACGCTTTTATCGCCATGTAAGACTTTGGTCTTACCCGTCACTTTTAACCTTTACAGAGCGTCGTTCATGCTGGTAGGTTGTACCTCGGCTTCGCATCCGGCTTATGGATGTCTGTTTCATCGCAAAGCGCCCTAGAGTAGCGAAGAGCCTCTTCGATCCTGTATTCCGAGACTTTACAAGGAAATGAAGCTATGAACGTTCATAGCTTTTTCACCGAGGTAAGACGCCGAAACATTTACAAGGTCGCTAAAGAGCTCTGCGGTGAGAAACAGCTGTGAAAACAGCAATCGGAGTTTGCGCGAGATGCGGAGCAAAAATCTCCGCTGACGCAACACGAGCAGTTTGCCCTGCTTGCCTGTTAGAAACCGGCCTCGGCCTGCTCGCCGATGAATCTTCAACGGCGGTCGCTGACTCGGGTCGCGACGAAATCGTGCAGACACCGCATACAAAGAAAGCCACGCGACCAATAAGAATGCTCGCAGACTTTGGTGACTACGAGTTGCTGGAGGAAATCGGCCGGGGCGGCCAGGGCGTAGTGTATCGCGCTCACCAGAAAAGTCTCAATCGTACCGTCGCGCTCAAAGTGATCGGCTTGGGTCCTTGGACTACCGAAGCGCATCTGAAGCGCTTTCGCCGGGAAGCGGAAGCCGCTGCCAGCTTGGACCATCCATGCATCGTTCCCATCTACGAGGTAGGCGAACGGGATGGCCAATGCTACTTCAGCATGAAGTTTGTCGAAGGCGGCCAGCTTGATGAAGTAGTCAAGCACACGCCGATTCCAATCCGGAGCGCAGTGGAACTGATCGCCAAGTTAGCCCGCACTGTGCATTACGCGCACGAGCACGCTATTCTGCATCGAGATATCAAGCCTGGGAACATCCTACTCGATGCAAAAGGCGAACCACTGCTCACTGATTTTGGCCTTGCCCGACTAGTTGAAGTAGAGAGCACGATCACGCGCACCCTGGACGTGATGGGCACGCCAAGTTACATGGCGCCGGAGCAGGCTGCCGGTGAACCGACAAAGGTCAACAAGCCGACGGATATCTATGGACTCGGCGCGGTCCTTTACCAACTGCTTACCGGCCATCCACCTTTTGCCGGGGGAACAAGCTATGAAACCATCCGGCTACTGCTGGACACCGAGCCGCGGCAACCGCGCCTGTGGAATCCGAAAATAGATCGCGATCTTTCCGCCATTTGCCTGAAGTGTCTCGAGAAGGATCCAAAGCGCCGATACCGGTCCGCCCTCGCGCTTGCGGAAGATCTCGAACACTGGTTAAAGCACGAACCAATCCAGGCCAAGCGAAGTGGAGTTTTCACGCACGCGCGCAAATGGGTGCGACGGAATCCAGCTATCGCTGCGTTGATTGCATCGTTGGTTGCTTTGGCACTGGTGATGGCATGGAATATTTGGGAAAGTGAGTTATTTCGTGCTCCGCCCGAAAAGAGCATCGCGGTTCTTCCCTTTGAAAACTTAAGTCCCGATCCCGAGAACGTCTATTTCGCGGATGGGGTACAAGACGAAATTCTAACCAATCTTGGCCGGATCGCTGATCTAAAGGTCATCGGCCGGACGTCGGTAATGCAATACAAGAGCGGAGTCGCGCGCGATTTGCGCAGGATCGCTAAGCAACTTGGGGTCGTGCATTTGGTTGAAGGAAGTGTCCAGCGCGCTGGCAATCGCGTGCGGGTCAACGCGCAACTGCTCGATGGGCGCACCGACCACAGTTTATGGGGGCACACTTATGACGGCGACCTTGCGGATTTTTTCGTAATCCAAAGTCAGATCGCAATAGCGATTGCCGACGCGCTTCATGCACAGCTCTCGGCAAATGAGAAGAGCGAAATCGAGCGTCCCGCAACAAAGGACATCACTGCCTTCGATCTCTACACCCGCGCTAAACAGCTTTTCTTAACGCCGGGCTTTTTGGTTAGCTCAAAACCGGTGTTGCTGCAGGCGGAGAAGCTGCTCAACGAGGCGGTCGCGCGTGATCCATCGTTTTTCCGGGCATACTGCCAACTCGCCTTTGTTCATGACTCACTTTATTTCTATGGATTCGACCGCACGCCGGCGCGTCTGGCCCTGGCGGAAGCAGCCGTCGAAACGGCCTCTCGCCTCCGTCCCGATGCAGGCGAGACGCACCTTGCGCGCGCGTGGAATCTTTACTGGGGACACCTCGATTACAACGGTGCTCTGGCTGAGTTGGAAGTTGCCCACCGAACCTTGCCAGATAATCCGCGCATATTGTCTCTTACCGGTTCAGTGCAGAGGCGTCAGGGTCACTGGGAAGAATCCACCCGAACATTTGAGCGCGCCGCTGATCTTGATCCGCGCAATTTTGGCGTACTGCAGAACATTGAAGGAAATTACGCGACGCTTGGGCGGTATGCTGAACAACAATTGTGGTTAGGCCGCATACTGGCTTTGGAACCGAACGATGCCGTTACGAAAGTAATACTTGCGGAGGTCGATTTTGCGTGGAAAGCCGATCCCCGGCCGTTGCATCAAATGGTCGATTCAGTTCGGGCTACAAATCCTGCTGCGGTGCAAGATATTTATCCGTGGTGGCTCATTTGGGCACTAGCCGAACGCGACCCGGTGGCAGCAACAGATGCCTTGATCGCAGCCGGCGAAAAGCCAATCGAAGTCGGAAACGATGTTTTTTGTACTCGGTCATTTGTAGAAGGTGTTATCGCCCGAATGGCGAAGGATGATGACAAAGCGCGCTCTGCTTTCACGGCGGCGCGTGCTGAGCAGGAGAAAATCGTCGAAGCACAACCCGATTTTGGCCCGTCCTGGTCCGTGCTGGGCCTAATCGATGCCGCTCTTGGCCGCAAAGAAGAAGCGCTGCGCGAAGGCCGACACGCGATTGAGCTTCTGCCAGTGGCGAAAGATGCGCTCAGAGGTCCGGCGTTGATCAAGTATCTGGCGATGATTGCTGCCTGGGTTGGTGACAAAGATCTCGCCTGCCAGCAGCTGGCCAGCGTCGTTCGTCCTCCAAGCCCCGTCACCTATGGTCAATTGAAACTGATGCCTTTTTGGGATCCACTGCGCGGCGACCCGCGTTTCGAAAAAATCGTCGCGTCTCTCGCGCCGCAGGTCGTGAAGAAAAGCGTGCCCGAGAAATCGATTGCGGTGCAACCCGCGGCTGGGCCGGTCGCCGAAAAATCAATCGCGGTGCTTCCGTTTGCGAATCTGAGCAAGGAACCGGACAGCGCTTATTTTGCTGATGGTATCCGGGCGCAAATTGCCGCACGGCTGGCGAAGATTCCAAACTTGCAAGTTGTATCCGGCAGTTCGATCCACCGCTACGAACACAACGCCGAAAGCGTCGCGCAGATCGCCGCGGAGTTGAATGTCACAAACCTCCTTTGCGGTTCCCTCCAGAAACAGGGCGACCGGTTCCGCATCGCGGCTCGTCTAATCGACGCATCGAGGAACACCGAGCTTTGGGTACAATCTTATGACTGCGCGTTTTCCGATGTCATGGCTACGCAAAACACGATCGCCCGTGAAATCGCTCGCGCACTCAACATGCAGCTCACTCAACCCCAAGAACGGGCAATTAATGCCATCGCCACCTCGAATCCGCAAGCTTACCAAGCTTACCTGAAGGGACGTTACGTCTGGCTCCAACGGACATTCGATGCTTACGCCCAGGCAAAAGAGTACTTCGAGCGGGCCATTGGCCTCGATCATAACTACGCTTCCGCATACGCCGGATTGGCCGACGCGTATCAATTCCTCGCCTCAAGTGAGGTGCGGGAGCGGAAAGAAAACTACGAGCGCGCGAAGAAAGCCTGCCGGCGAGCATTGCAACTTGACCCGAAGCTGCCTGAGGCTCACGCGTCCCTTGGTTTAATCGCGATGAACTATGACTGGGACTGGGCGTTCGCAGAACAGGAATTCCGTACCGCTCTCGCGCTGGATCCAAACAACGCGCTTACCCACGACTGGTATGCCGAGTACCTGATGGCCGTCGGCAGAGTCGATCTGAGCTTGGGGGAGATCGAGCATGCGCGTGAGTTGGATCCGCTTTCGGCCATTATCAACGCCGATACCGGCAAGATGCTCTACTTCGCTCGCCGCTACGAAGAAGCCGAATCTCAATTAAGGCAAACGATGCAGATGTATCCGGATTTTGCTCTCCCGTGCTACTGGCTGGGGCATCTCTATGCGACCCAAAAGCGTTGCGATGAAGCGATCCATGAGTTCAAAGAATATTGGACCCACGGCGGCAGCGGCAGCGGCCATGGTTGGGCCTGGGGAGAGATGGCATACGCGTATGGTTTGGTGGGAAGAAGGGTCGAAGCTGAGCGCATGCTCGGGGCGTTGAGGAAACGTCTCGCGCCAGGATCGCGCACCGACGACCTGGGACTGGCGTATGCTTACACAGGGCTTGGCGAGAAACAGCAAGCGATCACTTATCTGGAGCAGGAGTACGAAGTTCACAGCACCGCAATGACTTCGCTAAAATCAAATCCGTGGTACGATTCTCTACGGTCTGATCCGCGGTTTCTCGATCTAATGCGACGCGTTCACCTCGCGTCAAAATAAAGTCACCACGGATTACACGGATAACACGGATCAAGACATCATTCAGAAGGCGTTACCCACGAATCGACCAGCCTTCACACAGTTACGGCCCGGCAGGCACTAATGGACACGAATTGTTATAGGTGGTCACAATCTCCCCAATTCGTGTGAATTCGTGTTCGTTCGTAGTTTCAGGGTTCGGTTCTCATCCGTGACACGCGAGTAATCCGCGATTACTAGACCAGTAAGACAGTTGAATCCCTAGAGAAGTTCAGCAGCCAACGCCTTCTCTATCTGTGGAATCCGCGCAATCCGCGGTTCCCTAAAAATTCCAAACTTTCCGCGTTATATCGCGCCGGATTTCCTTCAGTACCTCAGTGAAGACCCAAAACAACCAAAGGAAATTAGTTTATGAAAAATCAAAATCCACTAACCAAACTCACGCTGCTGTTCGCAGTGTTACTGACCCTTGGTGTAACCCAGGTGCAGGCCGACATTCTTCCAGGTGTCAGCATCGGTTTCGCTCCGGTCGGCTTAACCATGGATCAGACTGCCCGGCTCAACCTCGTCAACGTTGCCGTGCCAAATGGTCTGCTCATTACCTGGCGGTTCATCAATGCCAGCGGCGATACGGTCGCTCAAGCCACGATAATTCTGCCATTGGGCAAGGTCGTTTCGGTCGATTACAGGCGGCACGGGGATCCGCTTCCCCAAAAAACGGATACTCCTGACCTGATGCGCGCGGAGGTACGAGCCCAAGTCGAGATCGTTAACCCAGGAGTCCCGAGCGAGAGCCTTCGCCGAAGTTTGGAGATATTCAACAATGATACGGGCGCGACCACCGTGTTCATGGGCGGCGGGGGCTCATGACGGGGCTTCAGCTGATCGCTAATCGTTGATGGCTGATAGACCTAACAGAATGAAACTCCAAACTCCCAAAGTTTTCGCGAGCGCGGCACGTTCGGGAACAGGCGAACGGCTTCGGAATTCAATTACAGCTTCGTTCCCTTCGTTGTCGTCTCTAAAAACCTTCCGCAACGCTGCTACCACACTGCCGGGTCAGTCAATCATCCGTGGTCACTGTTACCGCCGCAAGCGCCGTGTAACAGGTAATGCCGCCGCCTTTCTTGCATGCTGTTTCCCTAGGACGATTAAGATTCCGGACCGCCTTCGGGACCGGCCTTTAGAAGCATTGTCCGTTACCCGCAGGATCAGTACACGACTAGCCCACGCGTTACGCAGCTCGGATGCCCGCGTGCTCGGTGATCTTCACGGGCGCTGCGTGGGTGATTTTGCCTGGGAGAGAAATTGCGGGTTAAAAACGTTGCAGGAGCTGGATTCGCTTGCATCCAACTTGATCGAGCGCAGGCCTTGTAGCCACGGCGCTGTGCGCCGTCTGGAACGCGGGACTTCTAGCGATGTAGACGCCCCGCAGGGGCGGGACTACAACACGCAACACGGGAACGCTTGCTTCGCCATTCCGAAATCGGTTCGCCGGTTGCGATTCGACGAACTGCCGATCACGAAGCGCCTGGCAAATGCGTTACGCTCAAATGGGCTCCGGACCTTCGGCAACCTAAATGGGCGCGCTCCTTTTGAATTGCTTCAATACAGGGCTTGTGGCTGGCGCACTCTTGTCGAGATTCGGCAACTCATTGAGCGCGCAATCGCCGGCGAATTCGATGTGGAGCGCATCGACAAATCCAGGGCAGTGGCAGAATTAGTGACTTTACTTGAACGAGGCCTAACAAAGCTTGCTCCTCGTGACAGGCAGTTCCTTCTTGCCAGAATTCGCGGGATGACTTTCGCCGAGATTGGCCGACGACACGGTCTTACGCGAGCGCGAGTTCACCAAGCGGTCGTGAATGGGCTTGGTGCTCTCAGAAAGAGTTGGGGCCCACGAATACCACGACTTCTCGCAATGACGAAGACGCGTTGTGTCTCAATTGCGAACTCCCAAAACTTTCGCGAGCGGGCGGGTTCGGGACTGACTCCTGCATTGCTTGAGCAATGGGTACGCAATGCTTCTAAAGGTTTCCGCTTATCAAGAGACGCGCACCTGCGTTTGATCGCGGCGCTGGATAAAAATATCCCCGTGTCGCTGGATTAACAGAAGGAAACGAACAGAACGAAGGAATTGAAGGTATTCGCTTCGCTTGTCACGGGTAATTTGGCGATCTCGAGCGCTTTCGGAATCGCCCTAAAGTTATCCACCTGTTGGCACGCCATTCGCGGGGGAACATCAGTTTCTTCATTTCCTTCGTGCCTTCTGTGGAATCCTTCTGCAGTCGCGCCGGGCCGTGGCGCAAAGAATTTGCACAAATTTTGCCGATTTTTCTTCCATTCCCCAAAATGGATGCGGTAGAGTCGGCGCCTTCAGAGAAAAATGGATAACATCATCGAGGCGAGAGAACTGCAAATAGAGCGCAAGCATTTCTACGTAGAACTCCGAGAAAACGAGCGCGGGAGATTCTTGCGCATCACCGAAGAAGCTCATGGCCGCCGCAACAGCATCATCGTGCCGAGTACCGGCGTCGATGACTTTACGGCAACAATTGCTGAAGTTCTGACGAACAACGAAGGCGCACCAGCCTAACCCGCTTGGTCTGGTTCGGCTTTCTGGGCAGCCAGATCGGCTGTAACCGTGTCTGACCTCTAAACAACACGACTCTTCGAGTTTTCAGGATCGTTGACAGGGCGACACCCGAAACTACTTTGGCCCGTTCGTTCCTTGGCGATTTTTTCGTATCCTAAATATGGCCACAAGACGCAAATCTACGGTTCGGAAATCAGCTCGGCGTACATCAAAAAGACCGAGATTACAGGCGAATAGCCGCGCTCGAGTGAAAAAAACGAAAAAGCCACACTACGTTTATTACTTCGGGGACGGGCACGCAGATGGATCAGGAGGTATGAAATCGCTGCTGGGTGGCAAAGGCGCGAATCTCCACGAAATGACGCGCATCGGCCTGCCGGTGCCACCGGGGTTCACCATCACGACCGAAGTATGCACTCACTTTTACGCTCATAACCGGACCTATCCGCGAGAGCTGGAGGCGGAAGTCGCGGCGGCGCTGGCAAAAGTCGAGAAATCCGTCGGGAAAAAATTTGGCGACAGGGAGCGACCTTTGCTAGTTTCCGTAAGATCGGGCGCGCGTGATTCCATGCCCGGGATGATGGACACCATCCTGAACCTCGGGATGAATGACGAGGTGGTCGAGATTGTCGCGAAAAAAACAAGCAACGCACGTTTCGCCTGGGATTCATACCGGCGTTTCCTGCAAATGTACGGCGACGTGGTCATGGGAGTTCAGAAACGGCCGGGCGAAGACCATGAACCGTTCGAGACGGTCATCGAGCATCTGAAGGATGAACGTTACGGCAAACACGACTTTCCGGATGTCAGATTGACAGTCGCCGATCTCAAAGAGCTTGTGCAACGGTTCAAAGCATTGATTAAAGAGCGCACCGGAAAATCTTTCCCCCAAGATCCGCAAGCGCAGCTTTGGGGCGCGATCGGAGCGGTTTTTGGCTCGTGGATGAACGATCGCGCGATGGTTTACCGCCGGAAATACGGCATCCCGCACGACTGGGGAACGGCCGTGAATGTGCAGACGATGGTGTTCGGGAACATGGGCGAAACGAGCGCAACCGGGGTCGCATTTACGCGCGATCCTGCGACCGGTGAAAAAGTTTTTTACGGCGAGTATTTGATCAACGCCCAGGGCGAAGACGTGGTTGCGGGCGTGCGCACCCCTCATCCAATTGCCGATTTGGCGAAGGAAATGCCCGTAGCTCACAAAGAGCTCATGAAGGTCCGCGCGACCCTTGAACGTCACTTCAAGGACATGCAGGACCTCGAGTTCACAGTGGAGGAAAAGCGCCTCTACATTTTGCAAACTCGCAACGGCAAACGCACCGGTCACGCCGCCGTCCGTATTGCGGTTGATATGGTCGGTGAAAAATTAATCACAAGAAAAGATGCGGTGCGTCGCATTCCGGCCGATTCGCTGGCTCATCTTTTGGCGCCGGTTTTCGACCGGCAATCAGCGAAACAAGCGAAAAAGATCGGCACCGGCCTGGCCGCCGGACCGGGCGCTGCTTGTGGTCGCGTCGTCTTTAACGCAGAGGAAGCCGTGGTGCGTTCCGAGAAGGGCGAAAAGGTCGTGCTTGCCCGCGTTGAAACTTCGCCTGAAGACCTGCGCGGCATGATTGCTGCGGAAGGCATCCTAACTTCACGCGGCGGCGTTTCTTCACACGCGGCCCTCGTTGCGCGGCAAATGGGAAAGGTGTGTGTCTGCGGCGCAACGGGGATTCAAATTGATTACCAGAAGCGTACCCTCAGCGCGAATGGCACGACCTTAAATCGAGGCGATTACATCTCCATCGACGGCACCGCGGGAGAGGTGTTTGCCGGCGAAGTCGCGACTGCGCCGTCGGAAATCGTCCAGGTGCTGATCGATCGCTCCCTCGACCCAAAAAAGAGCGTCACTTATCAGGAGTACGGAAAGCTGATGAAGTGGACAGACGAATTTCGCTCACTGGGCGTGCGCACAAATGCGGATACGCCCGAGCAGGTTGCAAACGCAGTCGCATTCGGTGCGGAAGGCATCGGGCTCTGTCGCACAGAGCACATGTTTTTCGAAGGCAATCGCATCGACGCCATGCGAGAGATGATTCTTGCTGGCACCAAGGACGAGCGGGCACGTGCCCTGGCGAAACTGCTTCCTTATCAGCGCAACGATTTCATTGGCATCTTTACGGCTTTAAAAGGTTTGCCCGCCACGATTCGTTTTCTCGATCCACCGCTTCATGAATTTTTGCCGAACGATCACGCGCAACAAAACGAACTCGCAAACAAGCTAGGCGTCGCGGTTGAACAAATCGCGCGCCGCGTGCACGAGTTGCACGAGTTTAATCCGATGCTCGGTCACCGAGGTTGCCGGCTTGGCATCGTTTATCCCGAAATTTCTGAAATGCAGGCAAGAGCGATCTTTGAAGCAGTTGCCGAAGTACAGACCAAAAGAATTAAGGTCCGCCCTGAAATCATGATTCCTCTGGTTGGATTTCCGCGCGAACTAAAGCTTCAAATCGACATCGTCCGGCGAGTAGCCGGTGAAGTGGCAAAGGAAACGAAGGCGAAATTTGTTTATCTTGTCGGGACGATGATCGAGATCCCGCGTGCAGCATTGGTGGCAGACCAGATCGCGCGCGACGCCGAGTTTTTCAGTTTCGGCACAAACGATCTCACCCAAACGACACTCGGAATGAGCCGGGACGATTCCGGAAGCTTTCTTCCCGCTTACGCCGAGCTCGATATCGTCGAATCAAATCCGTTTGCGTCGATCGATCAGAAAGGCGTCGGCCGCCTGATGGAAATAACGCGCGACCTCGGGCGCAAGACCCGGCCAAACATCAAACTGGGGATTTGCGGCGAACACGGTGGCGAGCCTGCGAGCGTCAAGTTCTGTCACCGGCTGGGTTTGGATTACGTAAGTTGCAGCCCATTCCGGATTCCAATTGCACGACTCGCAGCTGCGCAGGCTGCGCTCGAGAGTTAAACACTTGGTCACATTTCAGGACATCGAAGCGGCGCGCAAACGAATCGCGGACGCGGTTTATTATTCACCTTGTCCGCCATCCATTTCGCTGAGCGAAATCACCGGCATGAAAATTTTCTGCAAGCTGGATAACTTGGAGCGCACCGGAAGCTTCAAGGAACGCGGCGCGCGCAATGCACTTGCACAACTGTCGCGCGACCAGCAGAAGCGCGGGGTCATCGCCGCTTCCGCAGGCAACCACGCTCAAGCGCTCGCTTATCAGGGCAGCTTACTCGGCATACCCGCAACAGTAGTGATGCCAAAATTCGCGCCCCTCATAAAAGTCAGCACGTGCCAGCAGCTCGGTGCAACTGTCATTCTGCACGGAGAAGGTTTCGGGGAAGCAAAGGCGCGTGCACATGAAATCGCGGCGGAAAACAGCCTTGCCTATATCGACGGTTATGACGATCCCGCGATCATTGCTGGACAGGGAACGATGGGCCTCGAAATCGTCGAACAGGTTCCTGATGTTGAGGCCGTGATTGTTCCCGTCGGCGGAGCCGGTTTGCTCGCCGGCGTTTCGTTGGCAGTCAAAAGCCTGCGGCCGGACACGAAAATTGTCGCTGTCGAGGCCCAGAACGTAGCGAGCTTCTCAGCTGCGCTTGAAGCCGGCAAACCGACAAAAATCACGATGCGTCCGACCCTCGCAGACGGGCTCGCCATTCCGGAGGTCGGTGCGAATGCATTCCAAATTGCGCGACCGCTCGTCGATCTGACTACCACCGTGACTGAAGAAGAGATCGCTCTGGCGATCCTTCGTTTGGTTGAATTAGAAAAGAGCGTCGTCGAAGGAGCCGCTGCGACTCCGCTCGCCGCGTGCATGTCCGGAAGGTTAAAAGAACTCACCGACAAGCGAGTGGTGTTGTTGCTTTGCGGCGGGAACATCGATCCGAATGTGCTCAGCCGCGTAATTGAACGAGGCCTGGTCGCGGATGGGCGACTTGGCCGATTTACTGCCGTGATTAGCGATCGACCCGGTGGGCTGGCCGATCTCGCAGCTCAAATTGCTTCAACGGGAGCAAGTGTTAAGCAGGTCGTGCACGATCGGGCTTTCGCCAGCCCTGACGTCTCGGCAGTGAACGTTCTTTGCACGGTCGAAACCCGCAACCATCAACACCTGGCTGAACTGCGCGCCCTATTGAAAAGCCGCGGCGTGGAAATTCACGACGCGACGTAAATGGTCGGGGCAGTTCACCGAACCGCGCGGGCGATTGGGGTCAATCACCGCTACCTGCGCCCGACTTGAAGCGCGATTCGCTTTCCGTAGTCTGCTCCCATGCAACGGCGTGAAGAAACAGTCGATCCAAATTCCTTCGCGCGCCGCCATATTGGCCCGAACGAAGAAGAAGTGCGCGTCATGCTGCGCGAGGTCGGCTTCGAAGATCTCGATTCCCTGGTCGAAGCCGCTGTTCCACGAAATATTCGGCTGGATAGAGACCTGAACTTGCCCGAAGCGAAATCGGAAATGGAAGCGCTGGCCAAGCTCCGCGCGATTTCCAGGAAGAATAAGATCGCGCGCTCATTCATCGGCTGTGGCTATTCCGATTGCATTACGCCGCCGGTCATTCAGCGAAACATTCTGGAAAACCCGGGCTGGTACACCGCTTACACACCTTATCAGGCTGAACTCGCGCAAGGCCGGCTTGAAGCGCTCCTCAATTTTCAAACCATGATCACCGACTTGACGGGGCTCGAGATTGCCAATGCCTCGCTGCTTGATGAAGCCACGGCTGCGGCTGAAGCCATGGCGCTTTGTCATGCAGTCGTTCCGAACCGCAAAACATTTTTTGTCGCTGACAATTGTCACCCACAAACGATTGCCGTTGTGCAAACACGCGCAAAACCGCTCGGCATCGAGATTCGGATCGGCGATTACTCGCGATTCAAGTTCGACAAGACCGTTTTCGGTGCGCTTGTCCAGTATCCCGCCACCGATGGCGCAATTTACGATTATACAGATTTCATAAAGCAGGCGCATGACGCCGGGGCCCTTGTCGTGGTCGCCGCCGATATTCTTGCGCTGACATTATTGAAACCGCCCGGAGAATTCGGCGCTGATGTCGCGGTCGGTAACACGCAACGCTTCGGCGTTCCCCTTGGATTTGGCGGCCCGCACGCGGCATACTTCGCCACGCGCGATCAATACAAACGCCACATGCCCGGCCGGCTGGTGGGCGTTTCACATGATGCAGAAGGCCAACCCGCTTATCGACTCGCGCTGCAAACGCGCGAACAACACATTCGTCGCGACAAAGCCACGAGCAACATTTGCACGGCGCAGGTTCTTCTGGCTGTGATCGCGTCGATGTATGCGGTCTATCATGGCCCCCGCGGATTGCGTGCAATCGCCGAGCGAGTTCATCGCCTAACAAGTCAACTCGCAGATGGTCTGCGCGCATTAGGATTGAAAATCGTGCACGAAAATTTCTTCGACACAATTCGCGTCGAGGTTGATTCGAGCGAGGTCATTTTGGAGCACGCGGAAAAAGCGGACTGCAATCTGCGCGCACTTGGCCCGCACGCAGTCGGTATTTCGTTCGACGAATCAACTACGGCGCGCGATATCGAGCTCTTGATGTCGGTCTTTCGCGGGACAGCCGTGCGCGATTTCGCCGATGACAATCTGGGCGAACCGCCAATCCGCATTCCGCAATCCGCAATCCGCACTTCCGAATTTCTTGCCCACCCGGTCTTCAACACGCACGACACTGAGACGGAAATGCTGCGTTATCTCAAGAAGCTCGAATCACGAGACCTTTCACTGACTACGTCCATGATCCCGCTCGGCTCGTGCACGATGAAATTGAATGCCACTGCGGAAATGTTTCCGATTTCGTGGCCCGAAATTTCCAAGCTGCATCCGTTCGCGCCCACAGAACAAACAGCTGGTTATACAGAGATGTGCGAACAGCTCGAAAACTGGCTTGCTGAAATCACTGGATTCGACGCGATTTCATTGCAGCCGAATGCCGGATCGCAGGGCGAATACGCAGGCCTGCTGGCGATCCGCGAGTATCACGCTTCGCGCAACGAAGCCCACCGCAACATTTGCCTGATACCGACCTCGGCCCACGGCACAAACCCGGCCAGCGCAAACATGGCTGGGTTTAGCGTTGTCTCCGTCGCCTGCTTGAAGGATGGGGACATCGATCTTGCCGATTTACGCGCCAAAGCCGAAGGGCACGCGCGCGATCTCGCCGCGCTGATGGTGACTTACCCCTCAACCCATGGAGTCTTTGAACCTACGATTCGCGAAATTTGCGACATTGTGCATGCGCATGGCGGGCAGGTTTACATGGACGGCGCAAACATGAACGCTCAGGTCGGCCTTTGCCGGCCAGGAGACTACGGCGCCGACGTTTGTCATTTAAACTTGCACAAAACATTCTGCATTCCGCACGGCGGCGGCGGCCCGGGTATCGGGCCGATTGGTGTGGCCAAGCACCTCGCGCCGCATCTACCGCGAGAATTCATTCTCGATCCCGAGAGCGGCCGGATCCTGTTTGGCGAAGGACAACATGGGAAGCACCCGCGGAATGGCAGCGGCTCTGATTACCGTCACGGAGGAGGCAAAGGCGGCAACATTTCTGCCGCGCCCTATGGCAGCGCCAGCATTCTGACGATTACATGGATGTATATCCGGATGATGGGCGCGGAGGGATTGAAGCGTGCAAGCGAAGTCGCGATTCTAAGCGCCAATTACATCGCGAAACGCCTCGATTCTTATTTCCCTGTACTCTTCAAAGGCAAACGCGGACTCGTTGCGCATGAGTGCATCGTCGATCTTCGCCAGTGGAAGAACGCAGGCATCGAGGTGGAAGATGTAGCAAAACGGCTGATGGACTACGGCTTTCACGCGCCGACGGTGTCCTGGCCGGTCGCCGGGACAATGATGATCGAGCCAACGGAGAGCGAACCCAAACACGAGCTCGACCGTTTTTGCGATGCGATGATCTCCATTCATGCAGAGATCGAAGCGGTCGCGAAGGGAAAAATGGACCCGGAAAACAATATGTTGAAAAACGCACCGCACACTGCGCGGCAAATCGCTTTCGAAAATTGGGACCATCCCTACACTCGCGAGCAAGCAGCGTTTCCTGCGCAGTGGACGCGCGAACACAAATTCTGGCCCGCTGTCGGTAGGATCGACAACGTGTACGGTGATCGAAACCTGTTCTGTTCCTGTCCACCGGTCGAAGACCTCCAGAATGGGTAGGGCACACGTCTGGCGTGTCGATCTCGGCGTCGCGACGAAACAGTTTTTCGGTTCGCGGTGGTTGGCTTGGAAGCCATGCACGAAGGAACTTTGCAACTGCGCGGACGCGTTCGCCAGCACGCGAGATCCGCGTGCTACCCCTCTGGCGCGAGCTCAGGCGCGGCGACGACCCGTGTAGGAACAAGCCGTAGTCCGGGTCCGCTTGCTTCTTCAGCTGCTGCAGGTCCCGCTTCGTGGTATTCAGCGTCGCTGTTAACCTGCCAGAGATCGTAAAGCCTTGTGTCAGCGAGAATGTTTTCGACACACAACATCGCCGTCACCATGGCGTGGTCCTGGTTGTTGTATTTGTGCATGCCGTTGCGACCGACGAGATGCAGATTTGGATAACACGTGTCCAATTCCTGCCGGATAGTGGCGACATGTCGTGCGTAATCGTCGTCGTAAACGGGATATGCCTTTTTCTGGCGAACGACGCAGCCGTCTAGGAAGTCCCCTTCCCTGGCCAAGCCAATCTGAACAAGCTCGCGCCTGGCGAGCTCGATTAAATCGCTATCGCTTGAATCCCAGACTCCGTCATGTTCAAAACAGAAATATTCGAGGCCGTAACAAACCTTGTCCGGTTCGGGCACCATCTCCGGTGACCACGACCGGAAGTTTTGGACACGACCAACCTTGACGCTTGGATCGTGAATATAGATCCAGTTGTCATCAAACATGTGTCGATCTTTCAAGATCAACATCACGGTGAGGAAATCGCGATACTTAAGGCTCTCGGCCGCGTGCTTTGTTCGCTCGCTGACAGCAGGCGATAAACCACAAACCAGTTCACGCATCGGAGCGGATGAGATGATGTGCTCGGCTTCGATCGTGTGTAACCGATCTTCTCGATCTTTGTAATGGATGATCCACGTGCCAGCGGCTTCGTCGTAAGAACAGCGGGTTACTCTGCAGCTCATCTCTAGCTTGCCGCCCAACCCCTTCATTCTTTCCGCGCACGCCTCCCACATCATGCCAGGGCCTCTCCTTGGATAACGAAACGAATTGATCAGCGTCTTAATTACCTTCGTGCGATCGCCATTATAGCGCTGCGGGACAAGCGCATTCTTGATGGCGCTGCCGAGCGAGAGTCCTTTGATGCGCTGCGCAGCCCAGTCGGCCGAAATTTCTTTGCAGTTCATGCCCCACACTTTTTCTGTGTAGCTTTTGAAGAAAGTGTTGAAGAGACGTTTGCCGAATTGATTGCTTACCCACTCTTCAAAATTGCGCGGATTCCGCACGGGAAACAGACGGGCTTTCATCCATGAAAGAATGCAAAGCGCAGACCTGAAGATGCCAAGCTTGAGCAGCGCTTCGAACGGTCTTAACGGATAGGAGAAAAATTTGCCGTCGTAAAAAATGCGCGACGAACGCGGGCGCACGAGCATGTCGTTAGGCAAAATCTCGGTCCACAGATCTTCAACCGCCTTCGACTTGGAAAAGAAACGGTGGCCGCCGATGTCGAACTGAAAACCCTTGTAAGTCACCGTCCGGGAAATTCCGCCGACGTAAACGGGATCGGCTTCCAGAACAACGACATCGACTTCCTCCTTTGACAGAAGATAGCTGGCTGTTAAACCCGCCGGACCCGCTCCAATAATGACCACTCTTGTTTTCATCTTCTTCTAGGCAACCCAGTTTCCTCGGGTAAAATTCCAGACGTACCAGCCCTGCACACATAGCCCAGCGGCGCTGAGCAGCGCCACTGCCGCGATGCCGAACGCCCTAACGAGCACCGGCGGCACGCGAAACTGGCGCACAAAATTCAAAAACGCCAGCACGATCAGCGCGTGCGCGCAAAATTCGTAGCGGAGCATGCTTTCCATATCCACGCAGGCGACGCCGCTGACGGAGAGGTAATAGATCACGAAGGCGCAGAAATAGATGCCGGCGCGAATTGGTAAACCGGCCCACCTTCTAATCGACAGTTCGCAAATAGCGATACCGACAAACAGCACGGCGCCCAACGTCATCGACATTTGGCTCGCCTCGGTCGGATCGTTCAGTGCCGGAACGAACCAGCGATAACTAGAGGGCTTAAACACCGCCAAATAATCGGGAACGATTCCCCAGCCGGCTGCCTGCGTAAGCATATAAATATCCCAGTGGCCCCAGCGCAGTTGAGAATAAGTGAAAAATCCTACGGCGCCGAAACCTGCAACCAGCGTCATGACGATCGCCGGCGTCTCCTTGCGAAACCACGGCTTTGGCTCAAGTAAGCCGCGCCATCGAGTTTGAAAAACCGAGCGCACCAAGGGAAATGCCGCGCATACAATTCCGACAATCCGCGTTGCCGACATCACAATGCCGTGTGCGGCCGCCCAGAATTTCGCGGATCGCCCTTCCGCAATACTCCAATAAATGAAGCCAAGCAGCGCCATTAAAAACAGCGACTCTGAATAGCCGGCGATCAGAAAAAACGCTGCAGGATGGGCGGCGACTAATAATGCGCCGCAAATTTGCAGTGCGGTCGAAATATTCCAGCACCTGCAAAAAAGAAAGAAATAACTCCAGAACCCCCAGGCAGCCAGCTGAGCAGTGATCAACAGAGCTGTGCCGGGGCTGACGTGGAGTCCATAGCGGAACGCAGCCGCAATCGCAGGATAAGCGGGAAAAAATGCGACATTTGACACTTCCATTACCTTGTGATCGATGGGCGGGACAATCGTCTGGTATCCGCGATCCACGATGTTCATAAACCAATAACTGTCGTGCTGGACCAGCGTGGCGTAGCGCTCCGAAAAGGACCCTTCCGGCGCAAGCAGGCCCATCGCCATCGCAAGTTGCAGCAGGGTGATGACGAGTCCCGAGAGCAAAGGCCTGAGCAACCAAAGCGAGCGGGTCATTACATCATAATCGCCCCGCGCGGCTCCTTTGTTCGTGAAAGTCCGCCATTTGGACGGACTCGTCCTGCGGCGAGCTTTTGGGGCAGGTAGAGCCCCGTCAGTGGCAATCGCCAGGGAGACGGGGAACGCAACGAGACCGCAAGAGTGTGCGGGAGTTCCTGGAGAGGCAATCTCGGGTGGCATTGTTTCCAAAACGTGTACGCTGGCGTGAGTCGGAGTTTGACGGCAGATGCGCCTCGTTTATTCGCCAGAGCAGCGCTGTCGATCCACTTCCTGCCGCCCATGGCGACTCTTGTCACTGCACTTCCCAGGAGCGAGACCGCTATGACCCGGAAATGACGAGCACGATCTCGCCTTTTGGCAGGTGGGCCTCGTAATGCGCAAGAAGTTCACCGGCGGTGCCGCGCCGAAATTCCTCGAATTTTTTGGTCAGCTCTCGAGCAACGCAAAGTTGCCGATCCTGCATAACGTCGATGCAAGCGGCGAGTGTCTTGGTTAATCGATAAGGCGACTCGAAAAAAATGACTGTTTCACCGGATTCAGCGGCAGATCGCAACTCGCGCTCTCGTCGTCCCGCTTTAACCGGCACAAATCCGCGGAAAGAGAATTTTTCAGTCGCAAAACCGGACCCGACGAGAGCGGTCAGGATCGATGATGGCCCCGGGATGATCGTGAATGAAAGGTCCCGCTGAATACATTCACGAATAAGACGCAATCCCGGATCGGATAGGCCGGGTGTTCCTGCGTCAGTGATCAGCGCGACGGTTTCGCCTCCCGCGAGGCGTTCAATGAGTTCGGCCGTCCGCTTTGCTTCGTTATGTTCGTGATAACTGATAAATGGTTTCTTGATTCCGAAATGCTTCATCAACATTCCGGAATGCCGCGTGTCCTCGGCTGCGACCAGATCAACTGACTTCAGGACTTCGAGCGAGCGCAACGTGATGTCGCCCAAGTTGCCGATCGGCGTGGCAACGATATAAAGCATTTCAGACCATCGGATCAAAACTGGTTTTCCGCTATCGAGCGCGGGTCGATCCCTTGATTTTCGACAAAGCCGGGACGTGATCGCCAAACGAATCCGTTAGGAGGCGTGACATGAGAATAAGCTCTTATTTGGTGATGTTAGCACTGCTTGGCTGCGCAGAGGAACCAACGACCGTAACGACGACAACAACAACACAGCAAGTCACAACGACGGGTCCGGCCCGCGAGGTAGTCGTGACCAGGGCGCCGCCGCCGGTCCGAGTTGAAACGCAGACAGTGGCACCGGGACCGGGATACATTTGGACGAGCGGCTATTGGCGATGGACGGGAGCCGACTACGTCTGGATGCCGGGCAGTTGGGTAGTCCGTCCAAGAATGACGGCAGTTTGGGTCGCAGGTCACTGGGTACGGCGCCCCGGTGGCTGGGTCTGGATTGCAGGCCATTGGCAGTAAAGCAACAAGACAGCGCCGACTGGCGTTTGTCGGAGGACACAAATCGCCATCTGCTTCAGGTGTTGCTACGTTTCGGCGACGCCTACTCTGGATTCACGGCACGATCTTGACGCTCGTCGCGTTAGGGAGCGCCGCCGTTACGACCATCGGCTGGATGCTTGGAATCGGGCCGTTTGGCTTTATGCAGCAGAATCCGATTATCTGGGTCGGCCTCATCCAGGCTTATCTCCTAATGATTATTATTGCTGTGCTTTTGATCCTTGGGGCCGGTCAGGCGAACACCAAAAAGTGGCATGTCGTTGGAGCACTGGCGCACGGTGCCCCTTTGATAGCAGCCTTCTCTTCATTGGATGTATTCGCAGCAATGGGAGTGCTCGGAATTGTCTGGATACCGATTACGTTTCATATGGTCTTTCTCAGTCTTGAAACATTCGCAGCGCTTTATCCTCACCATGGATAATGGTGTTACGAACGTTTGTCTTCGCTTGGCGATTTGCACCGTAGCGGCCGCTACCGGGTGAATAGTGATTACCAGCCCAAGATTTTGGCAAAAATGAGCGGGGCGACAATTGTGGCGTCGGACTCGATTATGAACTTCGGTGTATCGATGTTCAGTTTTCCCCACGTAATCTTCTCATTGGGCACCGCGCCGGAGTACGAGCCGAAGCTGGTCGTTGAATCGCTGATCTGACAAAAATAGCCCCACTCGGGGACAAGTGTGGTGACCACGTCTTGATTGAGCATGGGCACAACGCAAATCGGAAAATCGCCTGCAATCCCACCGCCAATCTGGAAGAAGCCAATGGACGAGTCCTGCGACATCTGGCGATACCACTCCGCCAGGGCGATCATGTACTCGATACCGGAGCGAACAGTGTGCACATCGCTGATGGCGCCTGTCATGCAGCGCGCGGCATAAATATTTCCCAATGTAGAATCTTCCCAGCCAGGCACAAAAACTGGGAGATTTTTGTGCGCGGCGGCGATCATCCAACTGTCGGCAGGGTCAATCTCGTAAAATTTCTTCAGCCGGCATTCTCTTAGTATCCTAAAAAGGAATTCGTGCGGAAAACCGCGCTCTTTTTTCTTCGCCGCGGCGATCCAGTCGTCTATGACCACCCTCTCGATTCGACGAATGGCTTCCTCTTCCGGAATGCAGGTGTCGGTCACGCGATTCAAATGACGCCGCAGGAGTTCTTCCTCATGTTGCGCCGTCAATTCGCGATAATGAGGAATCCGTTCATACTGGCTGCGTGCGACGAGGTTGAAGAGGTCCTCCTCGAGGTTGGCGCCGGTGCAGGTAATAGCGTGCACTTTGTCCCGCCGAATCATTTCTGCGAGAGACATGCCCAGTTCGGCAGTGCTCATTGCCCCGGCGAGCGTAATCATCATTTTCCCGCCTCCCTTAAGGTGCGCGGTGTAGGCGTCAGCGGCATCTTTGAGTACTGCCGCGTTGAAGTGACGGAAATGCCGATCAATGAATTGGCTGACGTTTCCCATCTTTACTTCATCAACTCTTCCAGTCTGTGCTTCCTCGATTTGATTGCAAAACTTATACCGCGATAGTCAAGTGTTAATCACACTTTTTTGTCGAAAATTGTCAGGACACGGCAGCAAGAATTCGTGTCGCTAGGGGGTCTGGCATTAGGCCGAGAAGGAGAATTGCCGCAGCGAGGACAGCCACAGTGATTCGCTGCAGTAAATCGGACGACGAGCAATCGGCCGATGAAGATGGCGTAAGCGAGGGCTCGTCAACGAAAATCGCCTTCAGCACGATTAGGTAGTAATAGAGCGAGACGAAACTGCCAAGTAGCGCCAACGCGACCAGCCAGAGCAGGCCATAATTTCCACCAGCGCGCAGCGCAGCACTGAACAAATAGAACTTCCCGAAAAATCCGGCCAACGGAGGTATGCCAGCCAGGGAGAGCATGAAGACAGCCATGCAGCCGGCTAGCAATGGCTCACGCCCGGCCAGTCCGGAAAAGTTTTTAAGATCGTCGCCACCAGTTTCGCTGCGCACGACTGCGACGACTCCGAACGCACCGACGAGCGTGATCGCGTAAACAGCCGCGTAGAAAAGTGTCGCCGAGAATCCATCCCGGCTTCCGGCGACCAGTCCAAGCAGCGTATAGCCGGCATGCGCGACAGCGGAGTAGGCAAGCAGACGCCGAACATTGCTTTGCGCCAGTGCGACGAGATTGCCGATTAGAATCGACAAAGCCGCGAGCACAGCGAGAACCGCCGACCAGCCCGCAACCATCGCGTGCCATCCGGCATTGCCATGCAATGGGCCAAAGCCCACGAGCACGATTTTTCCAAGAACAACGAACGAGGCGACCTTTGATCCAGAGGCAATAAACGCTGCACTCGGAATGGGGGCTCCCTGATACGCGTCAGGCGCCCACAAATGAAACGGCGCAGCAGCAATTTTGAACGCGAACCCGATGAGCGTCATGATGATGCCTGTCGCAAGCAAGGGTTGCACCGGCGCAGCCGCCAATTTGTCCGAGATCGCAGCGAGACCGGTGCTCCCCGACATGCCATAAATCAAACTGATTCCGAAAAGCGTGAACGCGCTGGAGGCGCTGCCGAACAGAAAATATTTCAGACCTGCTTCCGCGGATCGCACATCGGTCTTGTCGAATCCAGCCAACACGTAAAGCGAAAGGCCCAGCAGTTCGAGCCCGATGAAAATCATGAGCAGCTCTTCACTGCCCACGAGCAACATGAGACCCACAGTTGCCAAAAGAATAAGCGCCAGATATTCGCCTGGATCACGCAGGGATTTTTCTGATCGCACCAGGCATATCGTGAAAAAGGCAAGCACGAGGCAAATGATTGTAAAAAGCGAGGTGAGCGGTGTGATCACAAGCATCCCACCGAAAAGGCTCGTATCTCGCGGCAACATCAGCACCGCGGCTATTGCAATGACAACGCCGAGGGCGGCAACCAACGAGCACCAGCCTGTGGCGACAGCCGTGCCGGCTGATCCCGCCGGCGGTTTTGCAGGCGACACGCCTGCCACTACAGTGGCTCGCCTGCTCACGAGACCAATCGTGAGCACGACGAGGGCGCTGATCACGACCACGGCTTCAGGCGACGCAAGCCTGAGCAGCTCCAGATACGACGTCGTTGAAGCCGGGGATCTCATTTTAGAAACCTCATCGCTTCAACCGCGGGTTGAATGCGATCGAGCAGAATTTTGGGATAAAGTCCGACCGCAAGTGTGGCGACCATGAGCAAACAAGCGCCGCACTTCTCAGCGAGTGTGATCGATTGCTCATTCCAATCGGCGTCTGTAGAAACGCGGCCTGTTTGCATGCGCACCTCACCAAAGAAAGACTTCACCAGAGCGCGTAAGGTGAAAGCCGCTACAAGGACCATGCCGGCGCCGGTGATCCAAACCGCAATCGGATAGGTTTTCCATGCGCCAATCAAGATTATGATTTCCGCGGCGAATCCGCTGAAACCGGGGATGCCCATCGACGCAGCAGATGCAATCACGAAAGTGAACGCGGCGAAGGGCAGCGCGTGGCTCAGATTCATTTCCGAGAGCGCGTCGAGCTCGCGAGTATGAGTGCGTCGATAGAGCATCCGTCCGGCAACCGCGAACAGCAGTGCCGCAATCACCCCGTGCGAAAACATTTGCAGAACAGCTCCGGAAACACCGAGTGCGTTTGCCGTGGCCAGACCCAGTAGCACGAAACCCATGTGGCTCACGCTCGAATAGCCAATGACGAATTTCAGATCATGCTGGCGCAATGCTACCGCTGCCGCGTAAACAATTCCGATTACGGCAAGGACGGCGATCCATTTGCTCCATGCATGGAATCCCTCTGGGAACAGATTCATCGCTACGCGCAGGCCTGCGTAAGCACCCAGTTTCATCACGATGCCGGCAAGCAACATCGAGCCTGCGGTGGGCGCGGCAACGTGGCCCGTCGGTGCCCATGTATGCAATGGCCAGATGCCTGCAAGCACAGCGAATCCGAGGAACAACACGGGAAATGCCCATGATTGCAGCTCCGGACTAAAGTGGAATTGCATCAGTTGATTCAAATCCAGAGAGCCGGCGGTCGCGTAAGCGACGAGAATCCCGGCAAAAACGAACATCCCTCCGAAGAACGAGTAGAGAGTCAGCTTCATCGCGCCGTACTCCTTGTTGGTCGATCCGAAGATGGCGATGAGAAAGTACTTCGGCACGATGACCAGTTCGTAGAATGCGAAGAGCAAAAACAAATCGGCACTGAGGAAAACGCCGTAACAGCCTCCGACAACGAGAAGCAACCAGAAGAAAAATTCGCGCTGGCGATGATCGACATCCCATGAAAAGAACACGGTGCTTACGGCCGAGATGCCCGTGACTAGAACCATCGTAAGACTGACGCCATCGACAGCGAGATGGTAATTCATTCCCAGCGGTGGCACCCATGGCACGCTGACGATCGTCATGAAGTGAGCAAGATCGGCAACAGGTGTGCGAACAAATGCAACGATTCCCAAGACCAAACCGGCGATGGCTGTTAACAGCGCAATCCAGCGCGCCACAACGCCAGGAAAAACGAGCAGCACTACTGCGCCCGCGAACGTGAGGTAAATCGTCCAGGCGATCATGCGGTAGCCGGCTGAAGAGAGTGATAAAATCCGGCAATTGCCAGAAGCGACACTGGAAAACAAATGACCAGCCCGAGGCCGAGTATTGCGATCTGGGCAAATAAGCAGTAGCGAACGGCGCGATAAATTCCCGGAACAATCAGGAGCGCAAAGCCGAGACTCACAGCTTCGCTGTAGAAGGCGAGCGCGAGCAGGTACGCTGGCCCCAGCGGAAGGGACCCAAATAACTCGTCGACACGCGGAACCTGGCCATCAATACTTTTCAGTGCCATTACATGCAGCCCGACAGTCATGCCGGAGCACACTAGCAGCCAGGCTAGCAGAGCGATGAGCCAGATTGCGAAACCTGATCGATGCAGGACTAAAAGGGCGACGACGATCCCTGACAAAAAAAGCAGAATCATCGAGACGACAAAAACTCCGGCGCGCGCTTTGAACAGCCGCCGACCGATTTGAAAGTGCGACCTCACTCGATCAGACATGCCCAGCTTTCTTCTGCGTTCGGTAGTGCGCCGCATTTTCGCGCACATGAAATCCAATTTCGCGTCGCGGTTTTTCTGGCGGGGCCATCAACTGTCGAATCGCTTCCAGGATCGTAGCGATTTCCTCGTCATGCTTGTCAACACGCCTCTCCAGTTCCGAAAACTTTTTCGCAAGCTCGCGATTCGTTTCGAGCACCCAACGCAGCTTCACAAACGCACGCATGATCGCGATGTTGACTTTCACAGCGCGTTTGCTGTTCAAGACACTCGACAACATGGCAATGCCTTGTTCGGTGAATGCGTAGGGCCGATATTTGGTGCCCCGGTATTTACGAGTGCTGGTCACAAATTGTGACCAGTTTCCTTCAGCGCCCTCATTTTCAACGGTTTGCTGATTCTCCAATGCCGAAAGTTGGGACCTCAAAAGCCGCGCTTCCTCATTACTGAGTTGGAACATGAAGTCGTTCGGGAATCGCTCGCGATTTCGTTTCACTGATTGATTCAAGACTTTGACCGCTACGCCATAGAGAGCGGCTAGATCAAAATCGAGCAGCACCTTTTCGCCGCGAAAATGCCGGATCCGTAACGCGATTTGCTCAGCGGGAATGATCTGTTTGCTCATTCGCGATGAACCTCAACTAAATAGCCGCGCCATTTGAACGACGGTCGCGTTGAAAATGTTGAATATGAATTGCGGTGCGAGACCGATGGCGAACATGAGCAGTGTCACAGGGATGATGGCAACCTGTTCCCTCGGCAAGAGATCGGGAAAAGCGGTGCAACTCTCTGCCAGCGGCCCACTGAAGAGTGCTTGCATCGCGCGCACGAAAACGATCGCTGTAACAAGCAAGCCAATCACTGCAACGGCGGTGAAGGATGCCGCAATGGCAAATGAACCTTTGAAGATCAGAAACTCGCCAATGAAACCGTTAAGACCCGGCAGACCGAGCGACGAAAACATGGCGACGCTCATCCAGCCGCAAAGAAGCGGTGTCCGCTGCATCAATCCTCCGAAGTCATCGATACCGCGCAGTCCGCGACGCTGCTCGAGAAGGCCGACCAGGTAAAACAATGCAGCCGCAGTGATCCCGTGATTGAAGATCTGCGTGAACACACCGCTCAACGCCGCTTGCGTGTCGATCGCAGCGCCAACGGACGATGCGCCGACTGCGAACAAGCCAAGCATGCAGTAGCCGAGATGGTTGACTGATAAGTACGCCACCATGCGCTTCAAATCGGACTGGGCCCACGCTGCCAGCGGAGCGAAAACAATCGAGCAGATCGCGAGCGCCAGCAGCCAGGGGCCGACGATTCTGATTTCGTTTGGGAAAAGCGGAAGCAACAGGCGCACGAAACCGTAAACACCCATTTTCGAAAGCACGCCGGTCAATACCATCGACACACCGGTCGGCGCGCTTTCATACGCGTCAGGCAGCCAGGTGTGGAATGGGAACAACGGTACTTTGACCGCCAGTCCAAGGAAGATTCCGGCAAAAGCGAGCCAGGCGAGCTTGCCTGTAAGCAATCCGTTTTTACCCAGACCAGCAAGGGTGGCAAAATCGAAGGAGCCCCTGGCCAGATAAATTCCGAGGAATCCGAGCAGCATTGCCACGCTTCCGAGAAACGTGTAGAGGAAAAACTTCGTCGCAGCGCGGTCGCGATTTTCACCGCCCCAGATTTTGATCAACAGAAACGCTGGGATCAGGCTCATCTCGTAAAACAAGAACCAGAGAACGAAGTTCTGCGCCGTGAATGTGCCGTAGAGCGCCGATTGCATGATCAACATCAGCGCGTAAAAACCGCGGTCCATTCTCTGCGCTAGGAACGCGAAGGGAATGATGAGCGAGGTAAGTAACACCAACAGCAGGCTCAAACCGTCGATCCCGACCAGGTATTCGGCGCCAATCGCGGGAATCCATGCGTGCCGTTCGACCAATTGAATGCCGGCAACCCCGATATCGAAGTGCCGCCACAACACCAACGCGTCAAACGCAGCCAGTGCGTTAACCAACAAAGCGATTGGACGTGCATTTCTCCCCGGGGCGGTAAAAAGCGCAAGCGCGCCCACCAGGGGAATCAGGATGAGCGCGCTGATCAAGCCAACCATGCGTAAAAAAGCAACAACGCCAGCACGCCGATCGCGATGACGCCGAGATATGTTTGGATTTGTCCCGAATGCGCAGCGGACATCAGGCGGCCCAGACCATGGGTGCCGGCGGTCGTCTCATCGACTCCAGCATTGATTCCGCGCTCATCAACAGTGGTCGTGAAAGTTCCTAAGAGTTGACCGATCGCGCCGAATCCACGCACCAGGCGATCCCAGAAATGACGGTCCATCCAATCGGACAGACGCGCGCTCATCCAACTGAACGCGATCACGGTGCGAGCATAAAGTTCGTCGATCCACATTTTATTTTCGAGGAATCGGAACAATTGGGGCTGCGCGAATTCGAGCGGATCAGTGTCGGCGGGACGCTGTCGATCTTGCGCGCCGGCTTTGCGATACATCCAAATACCGAGCGCAACGCCCGCCCCCACAAGAACCAGCGAAAGAAAGAGGGTCGGCTGAATCAGGCGCGCGAACTCAAAGTGTACAGGTTCGTCTGTCAGATAGTCATGCAGCCAGGGCCATGCTGGCGTCAGGACTAGGCTGAACAAGATTGCGCAACTCGCGAGGACGATTAGCGGCATCGTCATGACTCGCGAGCTTTCATGGGCGTGCTGCGAGCCAGCACGCCGGTCACCGAAGAAGACGTAGATGATTTGCCGCGTCATGTAGAGCGCCGTGAGGATGACGCCGGCCAGCAGAAAATAATAGGGTAAGCGGGAAGCCGGCCAATGCGCGGTGACATGCAGGATTTCCTCCTTCGTCCAACCGCCGGAAAAAAAGAGCGGCACGCCGCTGAGAGCCATCATACCGATTGCATAAGTGAAAAACGTGACCGGCATGAGCTGGCGCAGACCGCCCATTTTCCGAATGTCCTGTTCGCCGTGGCAGCCGTGAATGACTGAGCCCGAACCGAGAAACAACAACGCCTTGAAAAAACCATGCGCCAACAGGTGCATCATCCCCGCGGCGACGCCGCCCACGCCGAGCGAAACCATCATCAAGCCCAGTTGCGATACAGTCGAGTACGCGAGAATGCGTTTGATATCAGCCTGCGCTATCGCGATGAGCGCGGCCATTAATGCCGTAGTCACGCCAATCCACACGACGACTGTAAGTGACGATGTCACCCCGTCGATCGCGCCTAACGAGAAGATCGGGTATACGCGTGCGACCAGGAAAACGCCGGCAGCAACCATCGTCGCGGCATGGATCAGTGCGCTGACCGGCGTCGGGCCTTCCATCGCATCTGGCAACCAGACGTGCAGCGGAAATTGTCCCGACTTGCCCACTGCGCCACAGAAAATTAGAAGCGCAATAGACACGGCGCTCGCGCCAAGCATGGCGAGGCCGGCACTTTCCAGACAACCGTTCCCGTCATCGTAAAAAAGAAGCGTGCCACTCCCCCCATAGAGCCAGAGCAAGCCAAGGAAAAATCCCATGTCGCCGATGCGGGTGGTAATGAACGCTTTTTTCGCCGCGGCGGCAGCGCTCGGTCGCTCAATCCAGAACCCAATGAGCAAATAGGACGCCAGACCGACCAGTTCCCAGCAGATAAACAGAAGAAGCAAACTGTTCGAAATAACGAGCCCGAGCATTGCGCCGGAGAAAAAAGAGAGATAAGCGAAGAAGCGGACGAAATTTCTGTCGCCGGCCATGTAACCGGTGCTGAAGATGAAGATGCACAGCCCAACGAGCGTGATCATCATCAGCATAACGGCCGCAAGCGGATCCAGAACCCATCCCAGGCGCAGCGCGTGGTCGCCGAAGGTGAACCACGTGAAATTCTGAACGGCGCGGAATCCGGGCGCTTGCAGCGTCGGCAGGAACGCAAAGAACGACATTACAAGCGCGGCGATTTGTCCGGCGACCGCCAGTGCGGCTGCGCCTTTGTGCCGCCCAGTTGGCAAGCTCAAAATTGCCAATGAAGCCGCAAACGGCACGGCGGGGATCAACCAGAGGTGATCGATGATCCAGCGGCTCATCCTTTGAGCTGGTCGAGGTGGTCGACGTTTGTTGTGCGATAGTGCCGATAGACAGCGATTACCAGCGCAAGACCGACTGCCGCTTCCGCAGCAGCAATAGCGATTGAGAAAATCGCAATCATAACACCAGTCGGTGACTGCGATTGCGGGCTGAAGCGCCAGAACGCGATGAAATTGAGGTTTGCCGCGGCGAGCATCATCTCGATCCCAATCAGGATAAAGATAGCGTGACGACGACTCAGGGCCGCAAGCAAGCCTGCCGAAAACAGGGCGGCAGAAACAATGAGGACGACTTGGAGCGTCGGTGTCACCGCTTCTCCTCCATCACGAGAACCAGTGCGCCGATCAGCGCAGCGGTGAGAAGAAGCCCGACACATTGCAATGGCCAGACATAACTGGTCATCAACGCTTCACCGATTCGTTTAACAGTCAGCGCTCGAATGTGTGGTGCGACAATGGCAACCGATTGTGTCTTAAGGATCGCCCACGTCAAACCGCCAAACACCGCAGCTGCCAGGAATGCACCGCCCCAGTTAGCACCGCGATCTTTTCCAACGTCACGCCGGGTCAGAAGAATCGTAAAAACAATTAGTACCGCGACCGCACCGATGTAGACGAATACCAGCACCAGACCGACAAATTCCGCGCCCAGCAGAAAGAAGAGCGCTGCGACGCCGACAAGCGTCAAAGCAAAACTCAGCGTCGCGTGCATGAGCTTTTGCAGCGTGGCGGCGGCCAGCGCGGCGGCCAATGTCAGGACAGCGATAAGGACAAACGCGACGCTGCTCATTCGGCAAAACGGTAAGTGCGCGGCGCAAACTTTCTTTGCGTGTCGAGCAACATCGACAGGAGAGTATAAGCGATCGCGATTACGAGAAACGACCAAAGCCAACCGCGTAAGCCGCGACCTGCATAATGCCAGACAGCCGCTGCGATGACGCAGGTAAAAGACATTGGCAATATGAATTTCCAGGCAAAATTCATGATTTGATCGATCCGGGTTCGCGGCAACGTTCCGCGGAGCCAGATGTACACTAAGAGCAGCGCGCTCAGCTTCGCCAAAAACCAGATATAAGACGGAATAAATTCCAACGCTTGCACAGGCGAATGCCAGCCACCAAGAAACAAGGTCGCGGCGAGGCCGTTGATGGCGAACATTCCCATGTATTCAGCCATGAAGAACGTTGCGTATTTGAAGCCGGAATATTCAGTCATGTGGCCGGCTACAATTTCCGATTCACCTTCGGGCACATCGAACGGAGTGCGATTCGACTCCACAAGGCCGGATACAAAAAACAAAATGAACGCAGTCGCACCCCACGGGGTGAAGACAAACCAGCGCGGCACGAAGCCAAATGTGTATTCAGCCTGCGCGGCAACAATCCTATCGGGTGTAAGCGAACCGACCACCATCACCACTGGGAGCACGGTGATAATGAGCGGCAGCTCGTAGCTGATCATTTGCGCGATCGCGCGCATGGCGCCGAGCATCGAGAACTTGTTGTTGCTTCCCCAACCGGCCATGAAGACCGCGAGCTCCGTTGTCGATCCAACCGCAAAGAAGAAAAGGATGCCGCCGTCGATTGTAAACGGCGTCATGTTCCGGCCATAAGGGATCACCCCAAGGGCAAGAATGGCTGCAGCAGCGATGAGAATCGGCGCCAGGAAGTGCACAAGCTTGTCCGCACGCGCGGGGACGATGTCTTCCTTTATCAACATCTTGATACCGTCGGCCACCGGCTGCAAAAGCCCGAATGGCCCAACGCGGTTGGGGCCGTAGCGATTTTGTATCCGGCCAAGAATCTTCCGCTCCAGCACCGACATGAGCGCGAACAGTGTCAGGAATACGAATAGGAGCGCGAAAATATTAATCAAACTCGATGCGATCTGGACAACCCAGCCAGGAGCGGGCATCAGCCACGACAGCAGCCATTGCTTTGCATTAACAAAGATCTGATCGACAGACTCGCTCACATCGGGATGAAGAAAACCGTCAATTGATTGGTTAATCAAGACAGAACGCGCGATGATCTCGATTCAAACCGGTTCGTGCTGCTACCTCGCCTTATTGCGTGCAGCGCTTTTAGCTTTGCAGGGAGGCTCTGGCGCGGTACGTTCGGCGTGCGCCATGCGAACGCTGGTTTTGTTGATCGCCACTCTTTTGGCGAGTGCCGCTTTGATCCACGGAGAGATCAAGACCCCGGAGAATGCCCCGATTGAAATCACTTCTACAGGGGAAACGACGTACGAAAACGGCCTGGCCACGGCGCGCGATAACGTCGCGATCCATATTGGCAACACAGATATTTACGCCGATTACGCGCAGTACAATCCCACAACACACGACGTGGAGCTGAAAGGCCACGTGCGAATCTATCGGGATACGAGCCTGTATATCGCCGAAAGCGGCATTTACAATACCGAGACAAAGAAACTCCGCGCAACAAATGGGCGGACAGAGGATCAGCCATATTTTCTGGCCGGCCAAAACGTAACTTCAATTTCCGAGAATGGTTACCTGATACAGGATGGAACTTTTACCACGCACGATTCGCCGAAGCCCGATTTCCATCTTCACGCTCGAAAAATTCGTGTTTACGAGAAAGATCGCGTGATTTTTCTGAACGTGACCGCATACGTTGGAAAGGTGCCGATCTTTTGGTGGCCTTACTTGTATCAATCACTCGACCAAGCGTTTAGTTTTAGTATTTCACCAGCGTACTACAGTACTTGGGGCCCATCGCTTCTCACTCAGGTGACCTTCCCGATCACGGACAACATCGAGGCGCGCCTCCGGCTCAATTACTATGGTCGCCGTGGCCTGGGCATCGGCTTTGAGCCGATTATTGATTATGGGAAAGACCAAAGCAGTACAGCGAAGATAAAAACTTTTTACCTTCAGGATCAAAACCCCAACCTGAATCAAACCGCTGTGCCACGACAGGACGTTCCTACCGGGCGATACCGGGTTGGCCTGGAAGATCGGACGAATTTTACGGATGACATTTACGGCATCGCCAATCTGACCAAGCTGAGTGACCAATACGTGATGCAGGACTTCTTCCAGGGCGAGTTTCGCGTCGACCCTGTTCCGGACAACGTTCTCGCGGTGACCAAGACGGATCCCTTTTATACTTTGACGGCTATCGAGCGTTTTCAGGCAAATCAATTTTTCACGACAACAGAACGTTCGCCTGAAGTTGTATTGGACATCAAACGCCACGGCCTTTTTGGCGGACCCATCTTTTACGAGGGCGAAACTGGCTTTGCTAATTTGCGGCTACAGTTCCCTGAGGGTTTGGGTTTCGAGAATTATGGCACGGATCGTCTGGACACCTTCCACCAATTAACCTTTCCAAACACATACTTTGGGTGGCTCTCGATCGTGCCACGAGTTGGTTATCGCGGAACCTATTATGGCAAGACATGGGACTTGGGATCGACAACCTTCGTACCACCATCAAACCCGCTTGAGCCTAACTTCATTCTGCCGCCCCCAACGCTGGCTAATCCAGTCAAGTTTGATGGAGACACATTTCGCTCGGTCTTCGACACAGGTGCCGAAGCTTCGTTCAAGATCTCACGCACGTGGGAGAATGTGCAAAGCCGCGCGTTCGGGCTGGACGGACTCATGCACGTTATTCAACCGTTCACAGACTTTTCTTACGTGAAAGAGGATGGGCCTAACCCAACGGGAATTTTGGGGTTCGACCGGTTTTTACCTTCGACCCAGCCGCGGGCGCTTGACTTTCCGCAGTTCACGACCATCGACTCGATCGCTGATTGGACGGTGTGGCGGGTGGGCGTTCGCAACCGTCTGGAAACGCGACGCGACGACAGAACAATGACCTGGCTCGAAGTCGACAGCTTCGTTGATGTTCAATTCGAGAATCCCTACCAGCCCACAGATTACTCAAACCTCGTCAACAACATCCGCTTTACACCACTGCCCTGGGTGTCCCTCTCGGTTAACTCTCAAGTGCCGGCTTTTGCCAAAGGGTTTACGGAAGTCGATACGATCGCGACCGTTCAACCGGTAGCCAACGTGCAATTAAATGTTGCGCATCGCTATTTGAACGGTAATCCCTTTTTCCAGGACAGTAGTTTGTTCGTCGTTGGTGGGTATTATCGCCTCAATGATAATTGGGGCGTTGGAGTTCAGGAACAATATGAAGCCACCACTGGCCTCCTCGAGGAACAGCGCTATGCGATTTACCGCGATCTCACCTCTTGGGTAGCCTCGTTCGGGGGAGTCATACGGGATAACTCTGGAGTGAAGGAATACGGCCTTCTTTTCACTGTAACGCTCAAAGCCTTTCCGAAATTTGGATTCGATGTGAACTTCGATCCCACGTCTCAAGGAGAATGAGCGAAAGCGCACGAATAAGGCCAGACGCCCCGGACCTATTCGGCGACTTGTGCTGCGGCTAATTCGCCAGCACCATTCCGTCAATCATGGATCTTGCAATCGTTGGTTCCGGTTATGTCGGCCTGGTGACTGGAGCCTGTTTCGCCGACGTCGGGCATAACGTCATATGCGTCGATAACGACGCGCAAAAAATCAAGCAACTGCAAGCCGGCGAGGTACCAATTTATGAACCCGGGCTTGAAGAAATAATTCATCGCAATGTGTCGGCGCACCGGTTGCGTTTCACCGGCAGCATAGAGGAGGGCGTGGAGAATTCGCAGATCGTCTTTATCGCCGTTCCTACTCCACAGCAACCGGATGGCGATGTCGATCTTAGCTTTCTGGAGAAAGTCGCTCGTGAAATCGCGGGGGTCTTGACCGATTACCGCGTGATTGTCGACAAGAGCACAGTGCCTGTGAAAACCGGTGAAAAAGTGGCCGAATCAATCAAGAGATATAACCGCCATGGCGCGGACTTCGATGTGGTCAGTAATCCTGAGTTTCTGCGCGAAGGCTGCGCGGTAGCCGATCTGATGAAGCCTGATCGCATCGTAATTGGAGCCCAAAGTGAACGCGCCATCGACCTCATGAAGAAGATTTATGAGCCCTTTATGGCGCCCATCCTGGTGACCGATATCAATAGCGCCGAACTCATCAAACATTGCGCGAATTCATTTCTGGCGTTGAAAATTTCGTATGTCAACGCAGTCTCTGCGATTTGCGAGGCCAGCGGCGCCGATGTCGAAAAAGTCGCCGACGGAATCGGGATGGATCATCGAATCGGACGCGATTTTCTAAATGCTGGGATAGGATACGGCGGGTCGTGTTTCCCCAAAGACATTGCTGCCTTTATCACGATCAGCGAGCGCCTAGGTGTTCCGTTTAACTTGCTCAAGGAAGTACAGCGCATTAACAATTCCCAGAAAGAGCGTTTTCTAAAGGCGATTCGGGAAACATTGTGGGTGTTGCGAGAAAAGCGAATTGCAGTGTGGGGTCTCACATTTAAACCCGATACAGACGATCTTCGTTCGTCTGTCGCAATCGATCTGGTTGAAACCCTGCTTCGTGAAGGGGCACATGTCATTGCCTACGACCCAAAGGGAATGCAGAAGGCCCGCGCTATCAAAGCGATCGGCGACGCGGAATTCGCATCATCCGCCCTTGAAGCAGTGAATGATGCCGAAGCGCTGGTCATCGCCACGGAATGGAACGAATTCGCCAACGTGGACCTCGCGGTAGTGAAAGAAAAAATGAGAACGCCGATCATCTTCGACGGGCGAAATCTGTTAGACCCTGAAACGATGGGCCGAATGGGCTTTCATTATTATTCGATCGGACGCGCCAGCGTGAAACCGCAATAACCGTCCTTCCAGAATATGGCGCGGCTTTCTGCTCGCCGAATCGCGCTCAAGGCGCTGCGCACATGGCGAAAAGAAAGGCGGTTTGCCGACTCGATTGTTTCGGAATCTCTCGCAAAGGCGGAGTTGCCTGATTCGGATCGCGCGTTTGCTCTGG
>WNGB01001666.1_pt1 | contig 36405 bp, 18 predicted proteins | sample 5400681 | NCBI WGS metagenome assembly WNGB01 (sample SAMN13153367, study PRJNA577476) | soil metagenome | isolation source: 115 cm soil or saprolite under grassland replicate 2 | place: USA:California | collected 2016-06-15 | reverse complement strand
CACGCAGGAACGGCGATCCCGGAACCGCTGGCCGGCTGAGAACGTCGACGCCAACCGCGCCGCCCAGTCCGAAACCCAGCCGACCACAGCGCAAACGAGAGAAGACCCCGCTCCGAGGCTTTGCGCAACAGCCTCAAAGCACCGGCCTTTTGCTTTCTCATTTCCTTGCACTTCTCCCAGTACGCCCAGGTATGGAACAGGTTTTGGAACAGCCAGATTCAGAACGGGCCGGTTTTGTCGTCTGGCTTGGCAACGGAGGGATCGGGCGCCAGACGCGCTCCCATCGGTTGACCTAGCTCTCTGAGAGAAACGAGGCCGTCGCGCACGCCCTCGGTGACACGGCACGCCTCCGGTCGCCTCGGGCGCTCCGCCTGCTCGTGGTCAGGGCACGAGCAGTAAGCGCTTCGCCGCCGCGCGCCGCTCGGTGCGCACCAGCGTCAGCGGGGCCGTCTCGGGCGCGGTCAGGGGATCCGTCCCGTCGGCGGTCGAGACCAGGGCCAGCGCTAGGACGTTCTTGGACGGCAGCGCGAGCGTGCTGAAGTCGACTAGGTACTCGACGACCTGGGGGCTCGATGCGGAGAGCGGCCGCGGCAGCGGGGCGTACGGCGCGCCCGGGTTCGCGAAGACCCAGCCGCTGCCCGCTAGCCACGCGCCCGTGTCCCGGGCGCGGATCCGGTTCGCGTAGCCGTTGGGCAGCGCGGGGGCGCCCGCCCCGGCGTCGTCGGCGAACAGGAGGCAGACGACGACCTCGCCGGGATCGACCGGGTGAACGCTGCGGCTGTGCACCTCCACGAACAGGCGGTTGGTGCCCGCGGAGTCCGCGCGCGTCGCGCCGCTCACCGGGTCGACGTCGTCGACCGTCCCCAACTCCACGGCCAGCGCGCTCGTGGCGTCGGCGAGCCTCGGGTACGCGAACGTCGCCGGCCACGTGATGGGGCCGACGATGCCGTCGACGACCAGGCCGAACCGGGCCTGGAAGCGGCGGCAGACGCGGTCGGACTCCGGTCCGTAGGTGCCGTCGACGCCCAGCGCGAAGCCCCGGTCAGCCACGCCCTGCTGCCAGGTGCGGATGTCCTCGCCCTTCATGCGGACCGGCCGCACCTGCCGCAGTAGCCGCCCAGGGAAAGGCGGCGGCGCGGCGGCGGCCACGCCGCGCCGGACGCGGATGTCGGGGCTCGCCGCGCGTCCGAGTACGGCCCCTGGCGTGTCGGGGTGCGCGCCGCCGTCGGCGGCCGCGAGCCGGCGCCCGCGGTCGCCCACGTTCATCCGCAGGAAGAGCTCGGGGTGGGGCGGCGCGACGAAGTCGAGGGGCAGCTCCCACACCCCGCGCCCATGCGTCGCTGCACGCAGGGTGCGGGATGCGGCGTGGACCTGCAGGTCCATGACGGCGGACTCGGGCAGGCCCGTGGAGTGGAGAGTCCAGACGCTGTGCGCCGTTCCGGTCCGGACGGAGCGGTAGACGCCGATGTCCGTGCCGGCGAACACCGTCGTCGGGTTGGCCGGGTCGATGGCCACGCAGGAGGCCGGAATGTCGACGACCTGGGGCGTCCCGGCCCCGCCGCCGGGCATGAGCATGAGACCGGTGGCGTGCCAGGCCGCGCCGTCGAAGTACCAACAGTGGTCGACGCCGAGACCGCCGACCGTCGCGTAGAGCGTCGTCCCGCCCGCGGAGGCGATCGACGTGATCGGGGTCGCCGCCGCGACGCCTGGGATCGCGGGCAGCGTGGTCCGGCTCCACACCCCCGCGGCGAGGTCGAACCGGAACACGCTCGTGGCGGTGGCGGCGAAGAGCAGGACGGCGGACGGGAAGGCCAGGCCGCGGACGCGCCCGGCAAGCGTGTCCTGGACCAGGCTGGGGACGGCCGCGGCGTACGGGTTCGTTCCCGTCGGCAGTGTCACCCACGACGTGCCCCAGTTGCTCGACAGCCACACGCGGTGGGTGCCCTTGGCGACGAGGGTCGGCACGACGCCGGCGGGCGTGGTGGCGATCGGCGAGTAGAAGTCGGAGTTCGCCCCGCCCCCCTCGGTGGCCGCCGCGTTGCCCTGCGCGACCGTGTTCGCCGTCCGGGGCGGGAAGTTCAGCGCGGTCCAGTTCGCCCGGGTGGCGCCGCCCGTGGCGGTCTGCGACAGCGACGCCCGGATGTACTGCCGCATCATGCGGTAGGGGTTGTTGGGATCGATCGCGACGCCACCGCCGTCGGCGACGAGCGTCTCGTGCCACGTCGGGCCGCTCGTCCAGCGGATGGTGCCGTTGTCCTGGCAGCCGGCGAGGGCGACGGCCTCGAGCGTGGGGTGGGCGGCCAGGTAGGTCATCTGCGCGGTGGACAGTCCAGCCCCGCGCGAGGTGAAGGTGCCGAGCGCGCCCGCCGCGGCGGAGTGGAAGATCCCGCCGTCGCAGCCGATCCAGACGCCGGCGCCGTCGAGCCCGGTGTTGTCGGCGCGCCGCGAGAAGGCGATGGACTGGGCGTCGGCGTGGATCCCGCGGCCGACGAACGTGGGATCGGTGCTCTCGCGGAACACGCCCGCGGTGCCCGGCCCGTTGTTGGCGGCGTTGAACGGGAAGGCGGGCGTCACCGCTGGGTTGGTCACCGTCCCGCGGAAGAGCGCGAGCGTCCAGTCCGCGACGGGATCGCCCGGCGCGAGGTCCCACGCCACCGAGCCGCCGAGGTAAACCGTGTCGGCCGCGGCGGGGTCGACCGCGAGGATGATGTTGTACCAGCCGGTCCCGGTCGTCCCGAAGACGTTGGTCGGCACGCCGGCGACGGCCGCGAAGCTGCCGGCGGTGAGCCGGAACAGCCGGCGCGACTGGCAGAACGCGTAGACCACCGAGGGCGTGACCTCCGACGCTGCGAGCACGATGCGCCCGTCGCCGGCCGCGGGCCCGCCGCCTACCGCGGCCGCGGGCACGCGGCTCCACGCCGCGAGGTCGGGGCTCGAGTAGACGCCGTCGTTCTCGAACGCCGCGTAGTAGGTCTTGGCCGCGCCCGCTCCCGCGATCAGCACGTCGCTCACCACGCCGAGGCCGTTGGTGAAGGCCGGGCTGGCGACCTGCGTCCACGTTGCGCGCGCGGCGGCCGCGGCGGGGCGGGTGATGAGCCCGCGGGTGGTGGCCACGACAACGAGGGCCGGGTCGTCCGGGTCGATGACGAGCTTCGTGCAGCCGAGGCCGGCGAGGTTCGTCCCCTCGAGCGACCACGACCCGAGCTGGCCGCCCGCGGTGGAGACGCGCACGCCGATGCCGAACAGCCCCCGGTAGCCGGCGCGGTACTCCCCGGTGCCGACGAACACCTGGTCGCCGGCGCGGTCGGCGCCGAAGGCCACGGCCAGGGCGCCGACGGAGAGCGAGTTCGCCACGCGGCCGGGCGTCCCGGGCGCCGTGGTGGCGAAGTCGTCGAGTACCTCCCAGGTGGCGCCCCCGTCGGGGGAGAACCAGGCGCCGCCGTCAGCGGCGCCGATGTAAACGCGGGTGCCGCCGGGGCCGGCCGCGATCGCCTCGATGCGCCCCGAGACGACCGGGTGCCCCGACGCCTGGCCGCCGGTGATGGCGAACGGGCCGAGCGGGATCCAGTTCACGGCGCCGCCGGGCGCGGCCGGGGCGGCGGGCGCGGCCGCGGCGGCCGGCGCGAAGGCGGCCTCACGTCGGGCGGTCGCCGCGCGGAGGAACGCCTCGCCGGGCAGTCCCCGCCGGCCGCCGCGGGAGCGGTGGAACCAGGCGGACCTCCCGCCGGGGTCGTCATGCTGGCGCGGCCCGCTCGTCACGACGGGCCGTCCTCCTGCTCGATGCGCACGCGCAGGTAGCCCTCCTGGGCCTCGGCCGGCGTGTCGGGCAGCAGCGCCTGCTGGCTCGCCGCGACAATCGGGTCGTCCCGCCAGGACTCCGGCCCGGTACGCCGGGTGAACACCTGCTCGGGATCGAAGGTGGACACCCGCGGCATCCGGATCGTCTCCGGGTCGACCAGCACCGGCCCGACCCGGAACGACGGCGCGATCCGGCCGAGCGGCTCCGCGGTCCACGAGCGCAGGAGGGCGACGTCCTTGCGCGGCGAGATCCCCGAGGTTAGGTGCACGGCGCCGCCGGGGACGACCAGCAAGGTCAGCGTCCGCCGCTGCCCGGCGCGCAGGAGCAGCTCTGGGCGGCCCTGCACGAACGGGTGCCGGATCGGCGCGGTGTGGCTGCCGAGGTCGCCGGCGAAGGCGCCGACCTCGGCCGGGGAGCCGAGGAACCCCTGCTGCGGCCCGGCGGGGAGCGCGTCCCTCAGCACCCCGTCGTGGAGGGGATGGAACACCCGGTAGTCGTCGTCCAGGAAGTAGCCGAGCAGGCCGTCGTCGCCTCGGGTGAGCGCGCCGAGGCGGACGGGGAAGGCCGTCGCGGCGAGCGCGTCGAAGCGCGCCTGGCGCCGCGCCGCCGCCGCGGGGTCGAGCGGCAGCTCGTCTACGTCGGAGCGGACCTCGAGCTCGAGGCGTGCGCGCACCAGGGCCAACGGGCGCCCCGTAAGGACGGACAGGTGCTCGACGCCGGCCGAGCCGAAGGGATCCACGGTCCAGAGCGTCGTATCGATTACGCGCAGCAGGGCGGCGAGCGCGGACTCGCCCGGGCGCGCCTCCGCCGGCAGCTTTCGGTCCTCGGCGTCGCGGCGCGCGACGGCCACCGCGAACGCCGCCAGATGCCGGTCGCCGGGGCGGTCGGTGCGCGGTGCCACGCCAGCGGGCCCGGGCACGCCAGGCGCGCCCTCGTAGACCACCGCGCCGCCGAGGCCCTCGTGTAACAGCTGCCCGGCGGGCTCTCCCTCAGCGTCGAAGAGCTCGAGCGCGCCGTCGACGTGGTCGGGCAGCAGCCACCCTGCGACTGGGCTGACCGCCCGGGCGGGATCCTCCTGGTCGACGCGCGCCTCGACCTCCTCGTCGGTCGGGTCGACAAAGCGCAGCAGCAGGCGGCTCGGCGCGGTGACTCGCGGCGGCAGCAGCAGGGTGGCCGGCCCCGCCTCTAGCTGGTCGGACAGCGTCACGCGCTGCAGCGCGGCGGGGTCGAGCTCGAGTGTGCGCCCGAATGCGTCCACGACTCGCAGTCGGGCGAGCGTGGCCGTGCCGCCGCGCACGAGCTCGGGGTCGCGGCTCGGCGCCGGCTCGACGTGCTCGTCGTCGGGACCCGACAACCCGGCGTTCGTATCGAAGCCGAGCAGGAACTCGCGGATGCCCTCCAGGGCGGCGCCCAGCGCGTCGAGCCGGCCGGCCCGCTCGCCGAGGTCGCGCAGCAGCGCGGCGTCCAGGTCCGAGACGATGCCGGTGCCCTCCTGGTCGCGGAGCGTCTCCTGGGCGAGGAACTCCGTGATGTCCTGCACCAGGGCCTTGGTCGCGCCCGAGCTCAGCAGTGCGCGCCCGCGCACGGTGCGCGCGGGCGCGCCCGCCGCCGGCTCCCCGGCCGGCTCGAGGTCGACCTCCCCCAGCGTCCAGCGGTCCAGCCGGTCGTCCACGCGGAGCTCGAGCTCCCACTCGAGGTACAGCGGGACCCATGGCTGGCGCCAGTAGGTGACCCACATCGCCGAGGGGATCCGGCCGTCGATGAGGGAGCCGGGAAGGAGCAGGGCGCTGTCGCGCCCGGGCAGCGACCCGTGCAGCGCGAGGTCGCGCTCGGCCTGCATCCGGGCCGCGACCGGCGCCCTGGGCAGTCCCCGGCCGCGGGCGGCCGTGTCGATCATTGCATCGATCTGTCCCCAGTCGCGCAGGGCCGCCTCGCGCACGAGCTCGTCGGCCTCGTCCGGGACGCCGCCGTGCTCGAGGCTGCCCGAGACGAGGTCGGCGCCGGCGAGCAGGCCCTGGTAGCCCGTCGCGATCTCGTCCGAGAGCCGGCAGGCGAGCGTCTCGTCGGGCTCGAGCCGGCCGTCGTGCCCGTGCCGCAGCGACCGGTTGAGGCCGATCGCCACGACGACCGGGTCCGCGGGGAAGTACCAGCGCGGCAGCGCGCGCCGCACGGTGACGATGCGCGGCGGATCGGCGGACGGGACCCGGCTCGGGACGGAGGCGCCCGTGAAGATCCCGGCGACCGAAGCCGGGTCGCGCTCGACCAGGTCGAACCGCACGCGGCCGCCCACGAGCCGTTTGGCGGCCTCCTCCACCGCCGAGGCGGGCACCCTGGGGTCGCGCGCGAGCGCCTCGAAGCCGGGACGCTCGGCCTCGACGTCGCGCCCGCCGCCCCGTCCCCTCGTTCCGGGCGCGGGCGGCGGGGGCGGCCGCAGGCCGGCGAGCGCGTCCCCCATGCGGATGCGCTCCTCGACGGAGCCGCCCGGGAGGCTCACGAAGGCGCGCCGGTGGACCTCCTCGTCGAAGGCCACGAGGCCGTCCGGCCGCCCGAGCGCGCCGAGCACCCGGTAGCCGAACGCGCACAGGAGCCGCTCCGTCGCCGCGTCGCTCTGCAGGCGCGAGCGCAGCGACGCCGCCATCGCCTCGACGCTCGTGGCGCCCACGGCTAGCGTGAGGTCCTCCGTCCGCGGGCGCGCGTCGCCGCCGGCGCCATCGACCCTGACGCCGTGCACGGTGCCGTGGAAGAGCGACTGGCGCGGCCCGGACGGCGCCGGGTGGACGAGGATCCGGGCGCCCGCGGCGGCGATCTTCGGCGACCCGGCCGGTCCCGGCACCGGGACGGAACGGCCCTCGACCTCCGCCTCCGCCGTGAACGGGCCGGTCTGGGGCGGCGGGGTGGCGAGCTTGCGGGCTCCCGCCGCGTCCGCTCGGGCCCGGGAGCGCGCGAAGGCCGCGGCAAGGCGTGCCTCGTCGACGCTCCAGTGCAGCTCCGCCAGCCGGCGGGTGAACGACGCGAGGTCGCCCGCTCCGCGCAGCGGGTCGAGCTCGGCGCGCGAGTACCAGCCGACCACGACGTAGCTGACCGTCGCGCCGGCGCCGACGCCCGCGAGGTCGTCGTACATGGCGAACCGGTCCTCGACGTTGTCGAAGACGGCCGCCCAGGCCGGGTCGCCGCCGCTCACGGCGGTCAGGCCGGCCGGATCGAGCGTGGGGGTCTCGCCCTCGGTGCCGTCGGGGTCCTCGCGCCAGTCCGCGAGCCGGACGCGGCGCTTCCGGTCGGCTTCGATCACCCACGCCGTCAGCGTCCGCGGCCGCTCGTCGCCGAGCCGGACGACGAGCCAGCGGTCGGGCAGCGGCGCGAGGTTGAGCCGGCCGTCGGGGTCCGTCCCGTCCGTGACCCGGCCGGCCGTGAGCCCGTCCGGCAACGCCCAGTGCAGGTACGCCCCGGCCGGGCGGGCGGGGGCGTCCGTGAACGGCGGCGGCGCCGGCGCCGTGTCGTCCGCGAACGTCTCCCCCGGCGCGTCCGGAGCCCGCAGCAGCCGTCCCGCGATGTCGGCGTGCGCCTCGGGCGCGGCGCCCGGCGGAATGATCAGCGCCTCGACGTCGACCGGGACGAGGAGCCGCGGGTCCCGCGGCAGCGTAGGGGACCACGTGGCGGCGGTGGCGGCGCTCAGGCCGCTGCGCGCCGTGGCCGAGAACTCCGGGCCGAGGAGGGGGGAGTCGCGGTCGATCGGCATCGCGGCCGCCTCAGCCGTCCGTCCGCAGCCACGCGCGCATCTCGCCGACCGCGATCACCGTGTGCAGGAAGTCCCGCATGGTGACCGGGCCGCCGCCCTCGCCGAACCACTGCTGGTAGGGCAGCTGGAGCATCTGCAGGGCGTACTCGGCGGCGTCGAGCGCGCTGCCGACCTCACCCGTGGCCACCAGCCGGGCGCGCAGGGTGGTCATGTCGATCAACCCGGGGGAGTCCCGGCGGAACGGGACCGGCGCCGTCGTCCCCGTGAAGCTCCCGTCCGCGGGGTCGCGGACGTTCGCGTGGAAGCGACCGCTCGGATCGGCGTCGACGCCGAACTGGATGCCCTGGCGCGGCTCCTCCAGGACCACGCTGTCGGGGATCCCGTCGATCAGCGCGAAGAGCACCGCGGGCGCCAGCCGTTCGATCCGCAGCATCCGCATGGGCGCCGCGTTCCCCTCCCGGTAGGCGCGCACGTGCATCCCCGGCCACCCCGAGACGGCGCGGCTGCGGAGCAGGAAGCCCGTGACCACCTCGGCCGGGCCGTCGTGGCCCGCGCTCCCGAGCCGGTCGGCCCAGACGTCGCGCTCGGCGCGGTCGACCGCCGCGCGGATCTCGGCGTGCCGCGCCGTGAGCGTGGCGCGCTCCGCGGAGGTGAACGTGCCAGCCGCCAGCGCGCCGTCCACCGCGGCGTCGCTCCAGTTGCGGTCGAGGTAGAAGAATCGGATTGACTCGGGCGGTAGGAGCGCGCTGTCGGGCACGAGGTACTGGAACGGCACGTCCTCCAGCAGCCGCAGGTGGGCGAGGAAGCGGGCCACCTGGCCGGGCAGTTCCTGGTCCTCCCCCTGAACCGGCGCGGGGGCGGTCGCGGTGGCGTAGGCCTCCGTGAGGATCCGGCCCGGATCGATGAGTACATTCATCCGTTCCCCCTCCCGATCCCGGCGCCGCCGGCGAGCCGGCCGACGGCCTCGTGCAGCGCCTCGCCGAGGTGGGCGAGGGTGGCGGGGTCCTGCGCCAGCCGGTCGGCATCGTCCAGCAGCGCCGCCGCCGGCACGTCGCGGAGCCCGGCCGTGGTGGGGCCCGGAGCGAGGACGTCCTCGACGAAGGCGGCGTCCAGCCCCAGGCCGGCGGCCAGCGAGCCCGCGTCGAGCCGCTCGGCCCGGCCCGCCATCGGACCCAGGTCGACGACCGGCACCTGCGGCCCGAGGACGCGCGCCTCATCGTCCGCCAGCCGGCTCAGCAGGCCGAGGGCGGCGAGGGACGGCGCCAGCTCGAGCTCGGGGCGCCCGAGGACGCCCAGGCCGGAGAGCCGGCTGCGCGTCTGCCGCACCACGAACCCCTCGCGCGCCCAGGTTCGCAGCGCCGCGACGAAGCGCGGCGCTGCGAGCGCGAGCAGGCGCCCGATCTCGAAGGCGGCGGCCTCGGAGAGGTCCTCCAGCCCGTCCGTCGCCACCCGCCGCGCCTGGTCGGCGACCGCGAAGGGCACGGTGGCCGGGCGCCGGGCCACCTCGCGCGGCGTCAGCGGCCCGCGGTACCAGGCGCGGCCGGACACCCCGCGGCGCCGGCGATGGTCGAGCTCCAGGTGCCCCGTCTCGAGGACGAGGTGGGCCGGGCCCTGCGCGGCCTCGCCCGCGGCCGGCACCGTCCCGAGCAGCCCGACGTCGAGGCCCTGCATGAGCGACTCGAAGTCGCCGCTGCCCTCGCAGACGAACTCCCAGCTAGCGAGGACGGGGAAGCGGAACCGCGGCACGGCGGGCTCGACCAGGCGCAGGTCGAGCTCGGGCCGCACGAAGCCGCCGCCGAATGCCGCGACGGCGATGTCGCGCGCCGTCACAGGCGCGCCGCCGCCGCGCCCGGCGCGCACCGCGCCGGGCGCCTGGACCCACCCGTCGGGTGGCCTCGCGCGCGCGCCCGTGAGCCGGCCGGCGGCGTCCGGGGTCGGCTGGTCCGTCGCGCCCAGGGGGACGGGCTCGCCCGCGGCGCTGAACGTCGCCGCCTCCAGCACCGCGGCGTCGAGGTCGGCGTAGAGGTGGACCTTGGACGGCGTGTCGACCACGGCGGCCTGGGGATCGGCCAGCGCCGCGAACTGCCCCTCGAGCGAGACCACGCAGACCCGGTAGGCGATCCCGGGCTGCGGCAGCCGGTTCGACAGCAGCACTGCCACCCAGCCGTCGTCGTCGTTGCCGGCGAGTTCGCTGTCGTGGACGTCGACCTTGCGGACGTGCGCGAGCAGGTGCAGTTCGTCCTTGCGAGGGAAGAGCTGGTGGACGCCGGTGCGGGTGAGCTCGATGGCGTCCGCCCGGCTGCCGTCGTCGACCACGCCCAGGCTCGCCGCGACCGCGGGCGTGTAGGCGTCCGGCGCCTTGAGGCCGGTCAGGAAGGTGGCCTCCTGCGCGGTGACCGTCACGAGCGCGAGCCACGGGTTCAGCGTCGCGCCGGAGCCGCCGGCGGGCGCCGGCATCGCGCGCTCCCAGGGGAGGGTCCGGCGCCGGAACGCGACCTGCGGCAGGCGCGTGGAGAAGGGCCCTGAGGCGTTGGGCGGTGGGTAGGTGCTGAACAGCTCGGTGCCGCTCATCGCGACGCGCGGCGCCGTGACCTCGACGTGGCGGACCTCCTCCGCGACGTCGCCGAGGGGGTTCGTCCCGCCGGCGGCGGCCATCCGCTGGCCGAGCCGCAGCTCGTAGCGGCCGGCCGTCAGCGGCGGGATCATCGCTGGGAACACCTCGACCCGGTTCTGCGCCATCGCTCTCCCCTCACTCGCTCCAGGCCACCGCGGACGAGCCCGTCGGGCCGCCCACGAGCTCCGCCACCAGGTCGCCCGCGCCGCCCGCGGCGACCTGCTCCGCGAGCTCGGCGGCCGCTCCCGCGGATCCGGCGACCCCGGCGAGCAGCCACCGGTCGTCCGAGCCGACGGCGACCGTGACGCCGCTGCGGCTCGCGCTCGAGTCGAGCGGGAACACCGCGTAGGTGCGCTCGCCGGCCACCACCACGAGCGGGTCGCCCGTGCGGCGGGCGCCGTCCACGCCGAGGACGAGCCCGTCGAGCGCCGCGTCGACCTGCCCCTCCGTGTCGAGGGCGACGAGCACCGCCGAGAGGCCGCCCGCGAAGTGCGTCGTTACCGTCCCACTGCCGGCCGCCGCCTGGCCCGCGCGCAGCAGCGCCGCGCCGACCGCCTGCCGGCGGCGGATCGTGCGCACCGCCTCGGCGCGGACGACGCAGCCCGGTGCGAGGTAGGCGTCCGCGGAGACCTGGGCGACCGTGGTGGAGGCCAGCCAGCCCGGTAGCCCCGCCGCGGGCGGATCGCTGCGGCCCAGGCCGGCGAGGATGAGGCGGTGTGCGCCGAGGGGCACGGGCACGGACAGCTCGGCGCCCGTGACGTCGGCGAGCACCTGCCCGCTGCGGTCGAGCGCCACGAGCCGCGCTGGCTGGTCGCCCTTGACGGTGAGCTTCGGCCGGCGGGCACCGTCCACGTCCGCCGAGGAGTTCGGCAGCCGCCAGACCTGCACGTCGCCCGGTCGTAGGGCCACCCCGTCCGGCAGGGCCTTCGTGAGCGCGTCGAGGGCGACCGCGTCGGCCTGGAGGGCCAGCAGGCCGCGGCGGCGCTCGACTCGCTCGCCGGCGACCCGCGTCCGGGGCGGCGCGCCCGCGGCCAGCACGGTGCGGCCCTCCCCAGCGGCCGGCGCCGGGGCGACGACGAGGCCGGCCGGGATGGGCGTGCGCGCCAGGGATGCGCGGACGCCGGCGAGCGTCGGCGGCGTCCGGCGGGGCACGCGCCGGCGCGTCAGCCGGTCCCCGCTCACCGTCGTGCGCGCGGCCGCGACGCCAGGCGGCACCAGGCGCAGCTGGCCGTCGAGGACCGGCGGCCGGACGCGGACATCGGGATCGGGCTCGGGCGGCCGTGCGGCGCGGTCCTTGACGGCGGCCGGGGGCTTGACCGGGTCGACGATGCCCTCGGTGAGCGGCGCGAGGCGCGGCGGCGCGGCGCGGTCGGCCGTGAAGGCGCGCGCCTCCACCGCGCTGAGCCCGGTCCGCCTGAAAGTCCCGGTGGCGAGGTAGCGCCGCGCGCGGCCGAGGATCTCCGCGGTGTCCGTCGGCTGCGCCGCGACGAAGTCGCCGGCCTCGTCCGCGACCACCTCGAGCCCGGGGCGGCTGTCGCGCTCGGCATGGAAGGGCAGGGGGTGCCGCGGGCCCGGCGGGTCTACGTCGTCGACCGGGAGCGGCACGGCCGTCCCCACTGGCGCCGCCTCCGCCACCACGGTGGCGCCCACCCCGGCGGGACGCACCTTCGCATCGGCGGGCGGCTCAGGGCCGTCGTGGCTCTCCCACACCGCGGCCGGCACGGCGCCGAGCACTGGCGCGATGCGCAGGCGCGCGGTGTGCTGGACGCCGTCCGCCCCGCGCACGGCGATGGTGTGCTCCGAGGAGATGCGCGCCACCTTCATCGGGGCGGCGCCGAGCGGGAGTCCCGCCGCGCCGGTCAGGGCCGTGCCGTTGAGCGCGGTGGAGGCCGCCTTGGTGGAGGTGCCGAGCGTGAACTCGGCGAGCAGCCGCCACGGGCGCTGGGGGGAGCCGTCCTCGGCCTCGCCGCCGGCGGGGAGCGCCAGGCCGCCCGTGGTGACCACGGCGTCGAGCACCCGGCGCCGCTCGTCGCCGACCACCAGGTACTTGTCGTGGAACTCGTGCCAGAGCAGCGCCGCGTCGGAGGTGGGCGTGCCCGTGGCGCCGAAGCGCACGGTGAAGCTCGTGACGTCGAGGTCCAGCTTCGCCTTCCCCCGCAGCTCGGGCCCCTCGATCTCGAGGTCGGCGCCGATCGACATGCTGAACCGGACGCGCGCGCAGCCCAGGAACGGCACGCAGATCTCGATCTTGAAGCCGACGGTGACCGACGCGTAGGCGTAGACGAGGTAGTGGAAGGGGTCCCAGTTGACGAGCGCGTCGAAACCGACGACGAGCCGGCCCCAGAGCCACCCGGCGTCCAGCGAGACGTCGAGCTCGGCGCCGGCCATCACGCACGACGCCGTGAGCGCGAAGTACGCGCCGCCCTTGATGGACACCATGTCGTTGACCTGCCAGGCGAAGCCGAGGCGAGGCACCACGGGGAACTCGGCCGGCCTGGCGAAGCGCGGGTGGTAGCCGCCGAGGGTCAGGACGAACTGGCCCGTGCGGAACCACGTGACGAAGGCGAAGCCGCCCGTCAGGCGGCAGGAGTCGTTGATGATCCAGGAGTTGTCGGTGAGCTGGGCCTGGATCGAGAGCACCGCCTCACGGGTCGAGAAGCGCGCCCGCAGGGCCAGCTCGAGCCGCGCCATCGGGGTGAGCGGGGTGGGGAGGTCCAGGCGCGAGAGTCCGAGGAGGTTGACCTCGAGGCCGTCGCCGATCTCGGCGGACAGCACGGCGATCGACTCCACGACCACGAAGCTCGTGAAGCGCACGCCGGCGGCGAACCAGAGCGAGCCCCGCTCCGCCGGGAACGCCTCGCCCAGCCGGTCGAGCGCGCCCATCGGGTCTCGCGCGAGGTCCGAGCTCGGGTCCATCGCGGCGACGAGGGGGAAGCTCGGCAGCTGAGCCGTGTCGCGCGGCACGACCAGCCGGCGGTTGATGCCGGTGCCCGCGCCGATGCCGGTGACGAAGAACGCCGGCGGCCCGCCGAGCGGCGCTGACAGCGCGCCGAAGAGGAAGAACGACGTGTAGGTCGAGCCTGCGCCGTCCGGGAACTCGCCGTAGCCGCCGAGCGCCGTGATGCCGAACTGGGTGAACTCGACGCGGACCATGCCCACGTAGTCCGGGGGCGGTGGCGCCCCGCCCGGCGGTGCCGGCCGGCGGCGCTCGCGGAGCCCGCCGGCCACCGTCAGCCCGCCGGCGTCCAGGCCGAGCCCCAGCCCCGCCAGCCCGAGCCGCCATGTCGCCGGCTGCAGCGGCGTCGCGGTGGGCACCGTGACGCCGAGGTCGTCGACCTGCACCGCCAGACCGAGCATGGAGAGGCCGCCGTCGAGGAGGAGCCGCACGGCGGTCGTCCTCCCGTTCGCTTCCTCAGAGCCGACCCCTACCTGCTCGACGTAGACGGGCCCGAAGCTGCGCTGGACCGGCAGCCACCACGGGCCCGCGCCCTCCCCGGCGCGCACGAGGACGGAGATGTCCCCCGCCTCGCTCCACAGGACCACCCCGGGCGAGAAGGTGGGCGCCAGCTCGCTCGCGTCGCCGGCCTGGGAGGAGTCGGCGCCCGAGGACAGGAGCTTGGCCGCCACGGGGTTGTCCCCGGTCGCCTGGCCGAGCGGCACGCCGAGGCCGTCGAGCACCAGGTGGCCGCCGGCCCGCGTGACCTCGCCGGCGCCGCTCCCGCGCCGGTCGAGCGCGGCGTGCACGGCGACCGAGCGGATGGTGACCCCAAGGTCGATGAGCTTCTCGGTCGCGGGATTCGAGACGCGCAGGCCGAGGCCCTCGACCCGGACCTCGGGGTCGAGCCGGACGCCCGCGGCGTCGCGGGCGATCAGCATCAGCGTAAGCCCACCCTCGGCCGGGCGCGGGGGCGAGGCGAACCAGCGGGCGTCCGCTTCCACGGCGATCGCGAGCTCGCCGCTGTCGACGAGGGCGAGCCCGGGCCCGGGCGGCGCGGCGATGCGCACGCCGGCCCGGTCGGTGGTGCCGTCGGACTCCACGAGCAGGGACACGGAGAACGGTTGCAGGGCCGCGGGGCTCAGCTCGCTCGTGATCGCCTGCGCCAGCCGGAGGCCCGTCTCGGCGACCCGCGGGAGCAGCTCGGCGGGATCGAGGGCGGCGCGATCGAGCCGCAGCGGGTCGGGCGCCGCGGGGCGCTCGAGCAGGACCCCGTTCAGCAGGTCGCCGATGCTGCCGCCGAGCGCGGCCACGGGCCGCTCCAGCGCCGCCTGCACCGCCGCGAGCCCGGTAACCAGGTCGGCCAGCAGCGGGACGACGTACGCGCGGGTGGCCGCGGCGACGCACGGGAGGGCGTCCAGTCGGTCCGGGCCATCCTGCGGTCGGCAGACGAGGCTCGCGCCGCCGCCGGCCGGGAGCTGCAGCACGAGCGCGTCGCGATCGGCCGCCGTGGACGTCGCGAGCCACAGCCCGAGCTCGAAGCGGTCGCCGCCCAGCGCGGCGTCCGGCCCGAAGGCCGCCGCGGCGAAGGGCTGGAACACGAGGCCTCCAACCGCGAGCAGACGGTCGTCCACGACTTCGGCCGCGAGCTCGACGCGGCGCGGCCCGTCCGGCCCGGCGCAGAGGGTGGCGTCGACCGAGAGGCCGGCGACGGGGCGGAAGTCCGTCAGCACGGCGCACAGCTGCGGGGCGCCGGTCGCCGGGACGGCGAGCGAGAGCGCGAGGGGCGAGCCGGGCACGGTGATCCGCAGGCTGCGGGCGGCCGCGTCCGCGCTGACCGCCCCGGCGGGCAGGACCGGGGCGACGAGCGCGGCGAGGGCCGGGAGGGCGTCCCGCCCGGCGGCCGCGCCCGACCGGATCCGGCTGACGAGCTGGCTCGCGGGATCGCCCGCGAGCTCGCGCAGCGCCTGCGCGTCGAAGCCGGTGGGCGTGCGGAGCCCGAGGGCGTCGCCCAGCGCCTCGACGGCGTCGCCGACGGCCTGCAGCGCCGGCGGGCCGCCCGCGCCGGCCGCCGTCAGAGCGTTGAGCACCAGGGGAAGCAGGCCGGCCACGCCCGCGGCCGCGCCGGCCAGCCCGCCGGGGCCGCCCGCCGGGACGATGGGCAGGACGACCGCGCTCCCGCCCGCCGGCGTGATGCTCAGGCGCAGCAGTGGCGCCCCGCCGAGCGCGACATCCACCCGGCCGCTGCCGGGCGCCGCCGTGAGGCCGACCGCGGCGGCGAGCGTGGCCACCGGCGGCCCACCGTCGGCGAGCTGGAGCCCGACGGTGGCCGAGAGGTCGACGGGGCCGGCGATCCGGGGCGCCGTCCACCCCAGCGAGAGTCCGACGGCGCCGCCGGACGGCATGCCGACCTGCGCGACCAGGCCCCAGGGCAGCGGCAGCGTCCCGCTCGGGCCGCTTCCCCCGAGCACGGCGCGGAGGCCGTCGACGAGCCGCTGCACCGCGGCGCCATCACGCGCCGCCCCGTCCGCACCCGTGAGCAGCCCGCAGCGCCGCAGCCATCCGACGGGATCGAGCAGCAGCGCGGCGGGGTGGCGCACGAAGCCGGGGGGATCGCCCGCCCCGCGCAGCCCGAGCGCTTCGAGCAGCGGCTCGACCGCCGTGGGGGCGGCGCCGGCCGCCACCTCGAGCCCGAGCCGGGCCAGCTCCGCCGGCACGAGCCGCGCCAGCAGCCGCGTCAGCTCGGCGGTGTCCGGTTGCGGGTACAGTTCGGCGGACGTCTCCGGCGCCGTGTCGAGCGCCAGCCGAACGGGCTCGGCCCCCGCCGGCTCGGCGTGCAGCCGGAGCGCGAACCGGCCGCCCGGTCCCGCCGCTCCGGCCGGCTCCAAGCGCAGGTCCGCCGCGGGGCGGCCATCCGCGGGGATCGTGAGGGTCCCGCCGAGGGCGAGCCCGGCGGCCAGTGGCAGGCCGCTCGCCGCCGTCCGGAGCACCAGGGCCCGCGGGGCGGAGAGCCGAAGCCCGGCTTCCAGCCCGCCGAGCGCCAGCGCCGCGTCCTCGTCCGTGCTCCGGGGCGCGCCGAGGAGCGTCCGCAGTGCCGCGCGCAGGGCGTCGTCTCCGCCGTCGAGCCGTGCCCGGATCGCCGTGCCCGGGTCGATCAGCAGCTGCTCGGCCGCATCGACCACCACGCCGAGACCGGCGCTCTCCCCCGTCAGCAGGCCGGCCGCGCGCAGCAGGCCGACGGCCGCGGCCGCGGTGGGCCCAGCGTCGGCCTCGCCGAGGGCCGCGGCGAGCCGGCCCAGGAGGATGCGGACCTCCTCCGGCAGGCCGCCCGCGCCGTCCTGGAGCTCGATGCGCCACTCCGGGCGGCCGATGCCCAGCGCGGCGGCCTCGTGCAGGACCACGGCGCTGCGGAGCGTCATGCCCTCCGGCCCGGAGTCTGCGGCGAGCTCGAGCTCGGCCCACCGTAGCCGCGGCTCACGCGGCAGCGCCGGGTCGTGGTCGGAGCGAGGACCGCCGGCCAGCCAGCCCTCCGAGCGGCGGACCTGGATGGAGCCGACCACGCGGGGGAGCCGCTGCGTCGCGGCGCTGTCGCGGAGGCGGAAGCGGTGCAGGTCGGCGCGCAACTCGACGCGGGCGGCGACCCGGCCGGGCGCCGGCTCGTCGCTGCCCAGGCGGATCCGCGCGCCGACGCCGACGGCGTCGGCCGGCCGGTCCGGGATCGCCCGCCCCAGGCCGGACGCGATCGCTTGCCGGACGAGCGACGCGATGGCCCGCCGCACCTCCGGCGCACCGAACGCCGTCGTCACGGTCGTGGTCGCGACCGCGGGAAGGGGCTCCGGCGGCCGGACGAGCCGGTAGTCGGCGAGCGGGAAGGCATCCTCCGAGCCGCGGTCGAGCAGGGTCGCAAGCGTGTCCACGATCGCCAGCCCGTCCATCGCGAAGGGGTCGTCCCGTGCCTCACCGGACAGCAGCGGCGCGAGCGCCTGCAGCGCCCGGATCGCGTCGGCGGTTCCTGGCTCGTCCAGGAACTCGAAGGTCGTCCCGGCCAGGGGAGCGGCCAGCATGACGAGCCGCCCGATGCCGCCGGCCGCACCAGCCGCCACGGTCCGGGCGGCGAGCGCTGCGGGGCCGTGCGCGACCACCGTCAGTGTGGCGCCGCCGGGCAGCGCGGCCGCGGCCGCGGCGACCGCCCGCTCGAGCCGCGCGGCCTGGCGCGCCGCATCACCCGCCGCGGCGCGCGTGGCGAGCCGGACGAACCACGGCCCGGACGCCGGGAACCCGGAGAGGTCGAGGGCCTGCGGGTCGAGGCCGGCCTCCGTCAGGTCGACGAGCGCCTCGGCGCCTCGCTGGGGCCACTCGGCCAGCCCCGGCAGCGGCTCGGTGACGTAGAGGACCTGAGCCGGATCGGTGCCGGCCGGCAGGTGCAGCGCCGGGTCGAAACCGAGCGGCGCCTCGAGGTGGGTTAGCCCCTGGACGGCGAGCGCCGCGGCGCCCTCCTGCTGCTGGGCGGCGGTCGGCACGAGGACGTCGCTTTCCACCAGGCGCGCGATCAGCCGGGCGAGGCCCTCGCCGAGGCCCGGCCGGCCGTCGACGACGGGCTTCAGCTCGGGAAGGGAGCGCGCCGCCTCGCGGAGCAGCGCGGCGAGCGCCTCCGCGCCCGGCGGATCGCCCTCGAGCAGGTCGAGCGGCGCGGTGAGCGCCGGCGGCAGCACCAGCTCCGGCACGCCGTGCAGCGTGGTGCCGTCGGGCTCGAACCACAGCAGGAGCTCGGCGACGCCAGCTGCGGTCCCGAGGCCCATGGTGTAGGGGTCCGCCGCCGTGCCGCCCCCGCCCACGAGGGCCCCGAAGGCGCCGCCGCCCGGCGCCGTGCCTGCGGTGATCGCGCCGAGCCAGCCCGCGATCTGCGGCGCCGCGCCGCCCCCCACGTCGCGCAGGAGCTCGGCGACCCAGTCGCGCAGCACGCCCGCCGGATCGGTGGCGAGGCGCTCCACCGGCAGCCCGGGGAGGTCCGCGACCGGCGCCCCGGGCGGGAAGGCGACCGCCTCCGGGAGCCCCTCCGCCCAACGGGCCAGCACGGCGAGGCCCTCCAGCCAGTCGACCCCCCGCGTGAGCAGCGCGTCGCCGAGCAGGCGGGTGACGACGGGCCACGGGAAGTCGGCCGGCAGGGCGGTAGCCGGTTCGGAGCTGTCGAAGGGCGGGACCGGGAGCGGGATGCGTTGGTCGCCGACCACGGCGATCGCGTCGGCGAGCTCCACCCGCAGCGCCATGCCGGAAGCGCGCCGCCAGCGAAGCGATGCCGTGAGGGCGCCGAGCTCGAGGGCGACGATGCCGAGCTCGACGGGCAGCCGGTCGCCGAGCTCCAACCGCGCGCCGACGTCGGGCAGGACCGCGGCCGCGCGCTGGTCGCCCAGCTCGAGGCCGAGCAGGGTGGCGGTGATCGCCGGGCGCAGCTCGGCCGTGCCCGTCAGCGGGATCGGTACGCCGTCCAGCCGCAGGCCCAGGCGCAGCTCCGACGGGCCAGCCCTCCAGGCGCTCAGCGCCGCCATGCCCAGCGCATCCGAGGCGACCGCCGCCGTCCACGGATCTCCCTCCGCGCCGGCGCCCGTGATCGCCCCGGCGCCTCCGCCGCCCAGCAGCGCGGCCAGCTCGCCCAGCAGGGTGGCCCAGTCGCCGGCGGCCAGGACGGCGGCGTGGAACGCCGTCAGCGCCCCGAGCGGGTCCGTGAAGAACGCGGTGAGGCCGGCGGCATGCGGCCACGGCGCTCCGGCCGGGAGGCCGGCCGGCCGGCGGAGCCCGAGCAGGGAGAGGAGCGCGGCCGCCTCGCGAGAGTCCCCGAGCGTGGCGAGGAGGTCGTCTACCACGCCGTCCAGCGCGCCCTGCACGACCTCCAGCACGGCGTCGGGCATCGTGAGGTCGACGACCGGGTACTCCGGGGCGGCGCCGACGGTGACGCCGAGCGCCGCGAGCACGAGGACGGGGCGCCCGCCGGCGTCGAGCGCCAGCCCCGCCTCGAGGGCTCCGACGACGACCGCGGAGCCGTCGGGCGCCGTCGTGTTGACCAGCGGCTCGTCGGGCGCCGCAAGCGGCAGTTCGGGGCCGACGCGGGCGATCAGCCGCGCGCCCGGCAGCGCCCGCGCGGAAACGCCCTCGCCGACGGTGACCTCGGCGAGCTCCACCGCCGCCTCAGCCCGGCCGGGGACCCCGGCCGGCGCCGACATACGGACGCGTAGCCCCGGCCGCAGCACGGGCGCCCCGCTACCCGCGCCGGTAGCGACGGCGAGCGTGAAGCCGACCTCGGCGCGGCCTGCCGCGAGCGTCACCGCGAAGGGCTGCGCGGTCGTCCCCGCCCCGGCGACCGACGCCACCGGGTCGAGGCCGAGGAGGCCGGCGAGATGCCCCAGCCACGCGCGGACCCGGGCTGGATCGGCCGCGAGATCGCGCAGCCAGGCGACGGCGGCGGCGCCGTCCCCCGCCAGCACGTCGGCGAGCGGCAGCTCCGGCAGCTCCGTTCCGGCGCCGAGCCCTGCCAGCGCGAGGAGGTGCGCGGGCGGGCTGTCGGCCTGCACGATGCCCCGCAGGACGGAGAGGCCGAGATCCAGGAGCTCGCCCGCGGGCTCGGCGCTGTCCGCGCGCAGGTCCCGCGGCCCGGCGGCGCCGTCCAGCCGCAGGCCGCTGAGCTCAAACGTGAAGGAGGGCGCCGTGCCGTCCGTGGGGATGCGCACGGCGAGCCGGCCGGCGTCCAGCACGGCCCCCGCGCCCGGATCCGGCGCGACGGAGACGGCGAGACGTAGGGCCCCGGCGGCCGTGCCGGTGACGAAGCCGGCCGCCTCGCCTCCCGCCCGGACCAGCGGCACGTGCGCGGTGACGGCGAGATGCGGGTCTGCCAGCGACGCCGTGCGGACGCCGAGTCCGAGGACGGCGTGCTCGCCCTCGTCCTCCACGACGAGAAAGAGGCCGCCGGCGGGCGCGGAAGCGAGCGGCACCCACCGCTGCCCCTCCGGGACCTCCGGCAGGTCGAGCTCGCCGGCCGGATCGCCGAGCCGCCGGGCTGCGAGGCGGAGCAGGGCGTCGCGCTGCGCCGGGTCGGCGAAGATCGCGGCCATTCGGCCGCCGGGATCGTCGAACCAGTTCTCGTCGAGCTCCGGCGCGCCCCCGCCGTCCCCCGCGGTGAGGATCCCGAGTGCCGTGCCGAGGTCGACGAGGTCGTCCGAGAAGTCGAGGTCGACGTCGAGGACGGCCATCAGGCGCCCAGCCGATCCGCTGGGTGACGGGCCTGCGGCACCAATGTGATGGATCCCTTCTCGGCCTGCATCGCGGCGGGGATCAGCGGAGCGACGTCGAGATCGGTGCCGGCGTGCCGGGTTAGGCCGGCGAAGACGCTCAGGAGCGCCTCCCACGCCAGCGCGATCAGCGCCTCGCCCCATCGCTCGGCGAGCACCGCGGGTCCCCTCGGCCGTGCCTCCGTCGTCGCGATCATGCCCGCGTCCCGTTGCTCGCCGCCGACGGCGAAGGGGACGGTGACCTCGACCGGCCCCGTCTGGTCGCAGTCGACGCCCAGCACGACAAGGACGAGCCCGTCGGCGGTGATAACCCGGCTGCGGGCGGGGTCGACGAGGAGCGTGCTCTCGCCGTCGGCCAGCAGGAAGGGGCCGGCGTCATCGTCGCCGTCGTCCGAGGCCAGCGCGGCTCGCAAAAGGCGGTCGAGGTCGTCGCCGCGCACGACGACGGGATCCGCCGTGGCCCCGGGATCGAGGTCGCGCGGCGCGATGGCCCCAGGGCACTGGTCGCGGAGCTGTTTCAGCAGGCGCGCGCAGCGCGCGTCGAGCGCCGTCCCCAGCTCGCTCCGCTCCGCGAGGAGCCGCTCCAGCTGGGGTCTGGCGAAGGCGTCCATCGTCCCGCGGCCGATCATCTGCGCAACCGCTGCGCCGGTCAACCCTCGCCCATCCCGAGGCCGTCTGCTTCTATCGGGACCAGCGATTTAAAGCGGCAATCGATCCCGCCATCGGGCGACCACTATCGCGCGCGTTGCTTGCCGCGATGCTCAACTGCAACGCCAACTCGACGAGCACGACACCTGGTGCGAACTGCAAGAAACACGGGACAACGATCTCGGAAAATGCCGCGTGTTGCTCTATCCGATGCGCGGCGGCCTCATTAATCATCAGACCTGCGGCCGGATCACTCGGACGATGACACTTCTACGAGAGATCGATTCGCTGACCTGCCTGGACGATCTCACCACCCGAGTCTCTATTCCTGCCGGACACAGCAAGTGACCTCGACGCGGAGTCCTTTCGCGGCTCTTCAACCGGTTGACTCGCGGCGACGCAATGCGCGGCAACTCGATGTGGCGATTTCCTGTTTGGAGTTCGCGGCAAGCAATGGGACGGCGGTGATCCATGAAGTGCGAATCTTGGTGCTCCACTCTGCGTTCAAAGTGCTTCTCGATAGCGACCTCACGCGAGTCTGAAGGATGCGTGTGCAGACTTGCTCGATCCATCGGTGCAAGGTGTGAAAGGCGAACGTGGTCGGAGCCGGTGGCGCAGGGGCGACGGATCTGCCCGAGACGGGTTGGTCGTTCCAATGCTTCCTCACTCCTTTAGGAACGTCCAATCTTCCGGCGAGGAACTCAACCTCGGGGAACGTATTTTGTTTGTCGCGCGCGCGCGAATACCAGAACGTGCGTACAGCTGCGTCGGGTACCGCTTCGTTCCGGCCAGCCAAGGGATTGACGATCCCTTTTCGGAGTCAGGGCGTTCCCACGACCTCCTGTGTGCGATAACGCCGCTTCTTCATTCGCTTGGGCTCGCACGGCTTGCTCAAGCCATTTGGGGTCCTGTGACCTCAGCGAGGTTCTCTCAGTTTGGTAGCACCGTTGGTAGCACGTGGCGCCGCGGCCTAGAGCCGAATCATCGCCAGTGGCGGGATTGTCCAACGGCTCGCGACAGATTGGCTCGATCGTCCGAGGAAGAGCCGGTTCTCCCTTCGCGTCAACGAACCCCTCAGCGCAACGAGGCGCGAACCCCAGCCTCTTCCAGACATCAAGCACGTGCACGCAGGCGTCGGCATCGTCGATCCGCGGGTCGATCCTGCCGACGAAGCGGTCCGGAAAGAGACCGGCAGCGCGGATTTGCCCTGGACGAAGGGTGTCTAGCTCGCGCGACGTGCGTCAACTTGGACCGGTGCGGCGCCCCGCGCCGCTGACGTCGACGTGCTTGACACGTACTCGGCTCAGTTATAGAACCGACCCACGCGACGAGGGGAGCGCTCCATGGCTCGAAGCGACCGACATCGTTGCTGCGGCACTTGCTTCCCAGCTGCTCGAGAGGGCTAGGCGCAGGATGGACTGGGTCGAGCGGCTTTTTGGGATCTCGCCCGACAATGGGCAACGGGTCGTTCGAGGTGCTGATCTTCGTGGTCCTCGTTCTCCCGCTGCTGGTGGTCCCCCGGCAGCGTCGCCGCTTTCGGCGGCGTTACCGTGACTGAGCAGCGTGAGCCTCGTCGCGGCTTGGCGCGGCTAGACACAGTCGACGCCGAGGCTGAGCTTCTCGACTATCTCGATCGTCTCGACGCGTACGACCCTGACGCCTGGGAGCGCGCACTGGAGGCTAAAGCGTCGCTCGAGGTCTACGCCTTCGACGATGCCCCCGCCGTACCGCTCAAGCTTGGGCGCTACGGCGTGTTTCGCCCTGACGGCGACGCGAAGGGTAAGGTTGTCCGCGCCGACAACCCGGCCGAGAAGGCAAGCTTCGGATTCGCGGGAACGCCCGTCGAACTGCGACTCGCCGACGATACTGCTGCCGGGACGCTGTTCGTTCCGCTCGGAGACGAGGCGGCGAAGACTGTCGACCTGAGCTCAGTGTCCCTGTTCCGCTGGGACGAGGACCGCAGACGCTTCGACCGCGTTGTTCCCTCCCGCACGCGCGTCGTTCCGGACTTCGAGCGACCGGACGTTTTTCACACGCACGTTTGGGCCCGTGTCACGGCCCCGGGTGTTTACGTCCCGGTCGGCCTTCCGACTGATCCCGGGCTCCTGCGTACGCTTGCGGTCTTCCTAGCAGGCCGCGACTTGCTCGACGTGCTCGGACCCGATGCGCTGCGCGGATTTCAGGATCGCGTCTGTGGCCTGATCCTGTGCGCGCCCGATTTCGGGGAATTCGACGGCGGGGACAGCACGCTCTGTGAGCGCTGTCTGGGGCTTGACCTCCGATTCGATCTCCCGGAACTCGACCTCCTTCAACCGCGGCCCGGCTACGGCCGATTTCACTACCTGCCGTGCGTGCCGAGGTGCCGTTTCGGCCAGTGGCAGAGCGCAGGCCCGACGATCTGGCACGAGTCGCCGAGCGTCGATCTCGCGGGTTGCAGCATGGAGTTGGCGCTTGGCACCAGTGGTGGGCTGTCGGCGGATCTATATACCGCGAGCTCGGACGGAGGGATCTGGCGGCGGACGGTCCCCATCTCGACCGCCTCCGGCTGGATGCCGTTGACCGACAACCAGGCGTCTCTGGTCACGCCTGCCGCTGCCGTCGCGCCCTCGAACAGCAACATCGTGTATTACGCGGACGGCCTTGGCTACATCTATCGCTCCGGCAACCGCGGAGCGACCTGGAGCAGGACGAGCGGCACAACCTTCAGAGGCGTGCGACGGATCCTCGTTGCCCGCAACGACCCGATGAAGCTCTACGTGTCCGCCGACCCGGATGGCTTGTCCATGTCGACCGACGGCGGCGCGACCTGGACGCTGAGGCTTCCTGGCTCGATTCTCGACTCGGCGCTGGATCCCGATGACTCGGCCATCGTCTACGCGGGCGAGCGCGCGGTGGGCGTCCACAAGTCGTCCGACTCGGGCGCAACGTGGCAGCTGGTGCTCCCGTGGGCGACCCCAAACGTCATGCCTGGTGGCTCGTCGATGATCAAGATCGCGGTCGGGCGCCTAGGAACGGACGCCAACCGCACGGTCGCGGTCAAGTTCGGCGAGGCGATCCTCGTCAACAGCAACGGCGGCCGATCTTCGGGCACGCCCGGCGGAGGCCCCTGGAATATCCGCGGCCGACCCGGGAATCCAGGCGCCGGAACCGGATACGGGGACTGGTGTCATTGCCTCGCTGTAGACCCTTTCAACAACAGCGTCATGCTCGCGGGCGGCCAGACACTCTGGAGAACCACTGACGCCGGGCAGACGTGGACGCAGGTCACCTTCTTCTATAACCCACACGAAGACGAGCACGCCGTGCTCTTCGACCCGAACAGACAGAACCAGGTGTATCTGGCCAGCGACGGCGGCGTCGCCCAGTCACTGGACGGCGGTGCGACCTGGAAGCACATCAACAACGGTCTGGAGACGGCCAACTTGTTCACGTGCGGGATCGCGGGCACTGTCGCGGTCGGCAACGCCTATCACTCGGGCTTCACCGGCACGCGCGATGCAACGAGTCGCGTCTGGGAAAACATCGAGGGCCACAGCTGGGAATTCCGCAACCTCGCCGGGGACGGCAAGACGTCCTGGTTCTACTATGCGGTGGGCGGCGGCGATCTCCTACGCCACGAGTTTCCCGCAAGGGCCGGAATAACGCCGTTCTTCAACATTGCGCAGTTCTTTTCGTTTTGCGTCGCCGGGGATCCCCGCGGGCCGTCCAACGTCCTGCTCGTCGGAAGCCGCGGTACGATTCAACGTTCGGCGGACGGCTTCACTCAGCCGCCGATCACGTTCGCCGCTGAGACGCTGGCCAACGTCGCGCCGACAGACGACATCGTGGCGATCGCCTTCGCTCCGAGCACGCCGGGGCTGGCCTACGCGCTGTCCTCGAGCGGAAAGGTCTGGCGGAAGGCTGATGTTACGAGCGCCACCCAGTGGGACTTTCGCGGACAGTGGCAGAACGGCGCGCGCGGCCTCGCCATCGATCCCAAGGATCAAGATCGCGTCTACGCGCTCAACTCGGACACTGCTGCTCGCTCGATCGACGGGGGAGCGACCTGGAGCACGATCGCCGGGGCTGGCACGACAGCGCTGCCGCAGACCGGCGACTACAGATCGATCGTCACGTACCCGGATACATCCCAGATCCTCTTCGCGGCGTCGAAGTTCGGCGTTTTCATCACCTTCGACGACGGCGCCAACTGGCGGATCTTCGACCAGGGCCTTCCGAACGCCGAGATCACGGAACTGGAGTGGAGCGGGAGTGCACTTTACGCGGTGACGCACGGACGTGGCCTCTGGCGCCGCGACTGGTGCCCCTAACCGTGAAGTGAAGGACTGGCAAACCGCCCTTCACTCAGCGTAAGCGCGGACATTCAGAGAGCCTGGTCGCTTCCCATCCGGGCAACCTCAACGCGGCCAAGCAGAGCTCCTCTGGCCAGACGCGCAGTCAGCACCTGGGCCAGGCTGGCGACATTCCCGTGCCAGGCGACTGCGACGGTGACGGCAAGACCGACTTCGCGGTCTGGCGCCCGAGCGACGCGGTCTGGCGGGTGATCGAGGGTTCAGGCGGGACACGCAACCGGTAGTTCGGCCAGGCCGGCGATATCCCAGTACCGGGCGACTACGACGGCGACGGCAAAACCGACTTCGCCGTCTAGAGCCCACCTAACGGGACTTGGTGGCTGACCGGCGTCCCGAGAGGCATCCAGTGGGGTCAGTTCGGCGACGTCCCTGTGTAGCAACCTGACTCCTTCTCATGTAGGTCCTGACCAGCCGCTTGCATCACGCGGAACAGCATTCGGCCATTGACGTGACGTGGGCAGCGCGCATGGAAATGGCTTCCACCTCGAGTCGATTCGGCCTTAACCCACAATCGCTCGGCGCGGAGGGCTAGCGAGCCGCCAGGCCCACCGAGTCGGTTCGTTCTCGCTGTCGAGGCGAAGCAGAGCGCGGGATTCGCGCTCAAGCGCTTTCAGAGCGCTGCTCGTGCGCTCAAGGCGGTTCCAGCGCTTCGTCCCCGGCTCGAGACCCTTAACAACGACCGCAGCGGCTCGAACAGGGCCGCGAACGAAGCGTCAGAGTCCAGAGCTTCCACAAACGCGCGATACGTGATGATGCTCGGGGCGTTCGGTCACGCTTGATGACGAGTTCGCCGATAGCGCGTTGCTGCAACGCAAAGACCTGAGTGTCATTCTCCTCGCTCTCGGCCTGCTCCTGGCCCGGGTCGTGTTTCAACGGCCAGTCCGAAAGCGCATCCGTAACTTCCCAGGTCGCATCGACGAAGCGCCTGTGCGACTGCTGAGACGCGAACAGCTCAAGGCTTAGCCGCTCGCGGAGAAGCTGCACCCACGCGAAGTACTCGGCAAAAGAAAGAGCGTGCTCGACATCACGTACTCATGCGAGATTGCCCAGTCCGGATGGACAGGTCGATCCACCCCGGCCATGCGAGGCGAAAGTGCCAAGTGCAGGTTTCTCCTGAGGATGTTGTCGAGCCGCGACTCGAGGCCGAGAACCGAGTTACGGATCGGGTTCGCCCAGCGCAACACCTCCTCCCTGATGCGTTCCATTCGGGCCTCGCGGCGCCGAGTCGCAGCCGCCACCCAGCCGGCGACTGCGCCCGCACCGACCGAGACCGCCGTCGTGATCAGAAGCCAGCCTGCGTCACCCATGTGCCGTTCTCGCGCTCGGGTGGTGCCTCTGCCAGCTTACGAGATTCCGAGCGCTGATTGTGACAAGTTCGCAAGCTCCGGATTACTCGACGGACACGGGCACCTCGGCCGTCACGTCGTGCATCCTTGCCCTGATCGTCTGTTCGCCAGGCTCGAGCGTGGCGAGCACGTGGGCCCCTGAGCCCAGGCCACCACCCCCGACCGAGGACTCCCACTCGATGTTGTCGAATCCGCCTCGGCGCTCCTCGAGGTGATAGCCCTGCGCGGCGAGGTGCACCGGCTCGCCGGCCGGGAGCCTGATGCCTGCCGGCGGAAGGAGGATCCACAGCACCCACCCTTTCGGCTCGACCTCGTAGGCGTCAGAGCGAACGCGCTCGGTGTGAAAGCCGTCGGTCGCGATCAGCTCGAGGAATGAGTCGCGACCGCCGGGGAGCACCCTTGCATCGACCTCGATCGTGTCCGCGGGTCCGGGAAGTGCAACGGGTGTCCAGGTCTTGCCGCCGTCGTTGGAATAGCCCAGCGAAGCAACGCGGTCGTCCGCGGACGCACGCCACCTGATGGTCTCGACGCTCGACAAAGAGGCGGGCCATTCGACCTTGACTTCGAGCTCGCCGGGGGGCGCGGTCCGCTCGAGCAACACCGTGCCGTTGAGACTCACGCGCAGGCCGCTCGCTCTCTCGGGAAAAGCGACCAGGCCGACTGTTGCGCGACCGGTCTCGCCTCCGGGATATCCGCAGGGTGCGCCTAGCGGCAACGCTGTCACGGCGAGCGTTTGTCCGCTGCGCGCGACCGCTTCCACCACGAGCTCGCCCTTCTCTTGCGACGGTTCGCCATCCGTGACGAAGCCGGGCTGGAGCTCGAGCTCTCCGTCCTGCATGAGTGCGCCGAACGTCAGGACTCTCATGCGAACGGGACCGAGTCGAACATGTGCTCCCAGTGCAAGATCGAGGGCCACTGCGGATTGGTGTACGACATCGCCTCAAACGATCCCGACGGGACGAGGGTCCGGGTCGTCACGTTGAGGCCGGGATCGCTGATCGTGAGCGGCAGGCCGCCGTAGGGCGAGCCTGCCGATCCGTCGTTGACATGCAGGAGGCCGGCGGCGTGGCCCAGCTCATGCGTGCACGATCGGGCGTCTCCGGCCCGCACGATGAACGTCGGTGCCCCGGCGCCGGTACGTGGCAATGCCATTCCGGTCCAGGGATAGGACCCGTCGAGCGGAACGATCCCGATCCGCACGCCCCCGACGGGTTGGGAGGCGAACAGGAAGGCGTTGATCTGAATCCGCACGACAAGCGCCATCCAGTTCGAACTGATGCTCAGCGCCTCCGGCCCGGAGAGCGTGAAGGGCAACGCCGGGTTGATGATGAAGCCGTTCTCCGGGAACGGATCTGCTTGGGCCGGACCGGTCAAGCAGGCATACAAGTCGGCCATCGTCGGCGCCGGGCTCGCGCTCGACGGATCCGTGATGAGGAACGGCAGGAACATCTGCTCGGACTTCGGCGAGAAGGACACAGTCACGCTGCCAGTTGCGGGGGCCGCCGTTGCTGAGCCCGGCGGACCGGGCTGCGAGATCGTCGCGCGGAACTGGACGTTGCCGCTGCACGCAGCAAGCGGAACGTCGAAGTTGATCGAATCGGTCAGCACATCCCGGTTGAGTCCCGGGCCGGCCTGGCGGGGGCCCGCCCACGGCCATCCGCAGTCGAACACGGCGCCGGTATCGAGGTTCTCGGCCACGAGCACGGCGTACAGGTCGCCGACCCGGTTCGGGCCGAGGCCGGTGCCGAAGTCGAACCCGTCGGCGATGCCGCTGTCGACGAACACACGCACCGCCGTTCGCCGGTTGGCCACAAGCCGGACAGTGTTGGTCGGGGTCTGGATGGACTGCACCACCTCGATTCGCGTCACCGAGAGGAGCGGCGTAGGGCGCATGCTGAACTCGGCGATCGCCGTAGTGACGCCGCATGCGTTCGTCGCCGTCAAGAGATACTGACCGGTGACCGGGGCTAGGCCCGTGACAGGGGCGAGCGTGATCAGGCCGGCGAGCGGGACCGGGGTCGGCACCGCGAGCGGCGGGCTGCCGCCGATCGTCGTGATCTGGACATTGGTGGCGTTCGACACATTCCATGAGAGCGTTGGCTGGCCCCCCGGGTCCACCAGATCCGGCGTAAACCGGAACCGATTGACGACCGGCTTCCCGCCAACGTGGATGCGGTTCTGGCCGAGGGGCAGGCACGGCGGGCAGGAGACAGGTGGCGTCCGCACGCGATCGAACCCTCGGGTCCAGGCCTCTGCCGCCGGGCCGATACAGGTCGTCAGCTCCCCGGTAACGCCCTGCGGCTCGTAGTACTGGCCACTCAACTTTACGAATCCGGCACAGCCGGGGCCTATATCGGCGGGAGCACGTACCTCCACGGCCAAGTCAGACCAGGACTCGACCTTCGCCTCCCGGCAACCTCCGCCGAGCGTCGGTACGTACACAACGACGTCGGCCGGCTGGGCCAAGCCGAACCCGCTGCCATGCAGCGTCACCTTGCTGTTGCCGCAAACGGGCGACGGCGTGACCTTCTTGATGCCGGTTGAATACGAGCTCGAGCGGCTCGCGGCCCATCGCCCGACGTCGAGCACGGCCTTCAGAACTCCCGCGAAACAGTCGCGCTCGAGGAACCGATCGATCTCCTCCAACCACTCCGGGATGACCGGGGGCGGCGGCTCGAACAACCGCTCGCGTAGGAGGTTGGCGCGAATGAGCAGGGCGTCGGGATCCGGATCTGCCGCGGCGTGGATCAGACCGGCCGCGAGATCGTCCGTCATGTCCTTCCCCGTCAGAGCGAGCGCCACGGCGCCGGCCACCAGATAGCCGACCGAGTGTCCCCGCAGAACGTCGAGGCCCTCGTCGTCGGTCCGCCCGAACAGCCGAAGCTGCGTGTCGGGTCGGGCGTCGGCGCCGACGGCCGGATGGCCAAGCACGAGCTCGCCCATCGCGCCGGCTCCCTCAAGCGAGAACGAGGTCGTGGGCGGCAGTTCCGCACGCCACGATCCAACGCGGAACACCTGTTCTACAAACGCCTGCGCGCTCGAAAGTGCCTCGTTCACAGCAGCTGCGACTCCAGTCGCGCGGTCGGCGCGGCGTCTTCCATTCTGCCGTCGAACGTCTGCGTGGACGAAGGGGGTGGTTTCACGTCGACCTCCCAAGCCGGGCCGCCGCAGCTATCGCCAGTCTCGCACGCCCTACGGGCGCGGCACAAGGCGCCGCGCACCGGTCGCAATAGAGCGTGTCTCACCTAGCTGATCGTTGACCAGCCCTTCCGGCTCGCCTTCGGCCCCAAGGCGTCCGCGACCAGGTGGCCGTCGAGGGCGGAGGTCACGACAAGAAGGCGGTCGCTGGTGGGCGAGGCGGCGGCGATCGGAGCCCCGAACGGGGCCTGGCAGCCCTGGAGAAGCTGCCAGGCCTTCCAGATCCGCGCCTTCGGATCGAACGACGTCGTGTAGACAAGGCCGTCCCAGCCGACGACAAAGACGTCGAGGTAATCCTTGCGTCGGCATGCTGCGGCGATGGAGGCGCCCGGGGCGGTGTAACCGCCGGCCACGTGAGTCCAGCCTCGCCAACCAGCGCTGCCTGGCTCCCAAGTCGCCGTCATCACTCGTCCCTGGATGTCTGCCACGAAAAGATCGAGCTTGTCGAGGTCGCGGCTGATACACGTCACGGGCGCTCCGACCGGGGCAGCGGTGTTGCCGATCGGCCACCAGCCCTGCCAGCCCAACGGGCCCGGATCCCAGGCGGCCGTGGCGACCCGTCCGTCTGTGCCAACCACGAAAATGTCGAGGTAGTCGGGTCGCCGGCTTACGCCCGTGACGGCGCCGCCGGGTGCCGTCACACCGTTCCGGATCCACCACCACCCGTGCCATTGCGCGAAGCCCGGCTCCCACGCCGCCGAGATCACCTGACCCGAGACGTTGGCGCAGAAGATGTCGAGATGGTCGAGGCTGCGCGAGACCGCGGCCACTGGCTTGCCCGGGGGAGCCTGTTCTCCAGGGAGCACCTGCCACCAGCCCGCCCACGCCGTCCCCCCGGTCGCGGCGGTGTAGATGTTCCCGTCGTTGCCGACGACGAAGGCGTCGAAGAAATCGGGAGCACGGCTGACCGCGCAAATGTGTGCGCCCGGCTGAACGAGTCCGCTCGGGACTTCGACCCACGCGCCGATCGCCCGCGGCTTGGTCGCCGTCGTCGTGCGAACCATCGTCTTTCCCTCGGCGTCCGCCGCGGTGATGAGAGTCTTCCGGTTGGCGGACACGGCCGCATTGAGAGCCGGAGCGATTCCCCGCCAGCCGACTCGGTAGATCGCGTGGAACTTCCCCGCCGAGCCGAGGCCGGCCTGTCCCTTCACCTGCGCCCGGACGCGCACGCGGTCCGCGAACGGCTCGACGACGTCGGCGAGGACCGTCGAGGGCCTCGTGTGCTGGCCGATCCGCTTCCGATGCCTGAGCACGTGCCAGCGTGACGGCCGCGGCGGCGGGTGGATCTCTGCGACGAGCTCCTCGACATCCCCCGAGAAGAGACCGTTTTGCGCGACGACCGCGACCACGCGTGCCGTCTCCGTGCGCGGCCTATCGGGCAGCACCTCGAAAAAGTCCGGTGAATGAACCTCGTTCCAGCACGCCGGATGCGTCGGGTCGAACTCGCCCTGGTTGTCGCCCCACATCCACTTGATGAAGTTCATCTCGCCAAGCGTCGCGCGCTCCAGACCGAAGTAGTGGGCGGCGTTCGCGTAGCCGTAGTAGCGCACGTGGTTCGTGACGATCTGGTCCTGGCTCATGTGGGGCGCGTCGGTCACGAGCGACCCGACCACGCGAACGTACTGTCCCTCGACGAGCTCCGGATCTCCCGGCCTTGGGTGCCAAGGCTTGTAGGGCCAGGTGATGGTGACGGTCTTGTCGTCCTGTTTCACCTCCGACGTGTCCGTCCACGTGCTCGGAAGCGACGGGTTGCCGCGCTCGTCCGCCCGGGGGATCCCGTCCAGCTCGATGTGAACGAGCGGCTCGCAGTACTTCGGGCGGTTGGAGCTTCGCGACTCGACCTCCGCCTGTGACTCGCTGTCGTTCCCGATGGCGCCCGGCTCGAGCGCGCGGATCACGTCGCCGGGCAGGCAAAAGACATCTTCGGCGATGCCCAGCGCTTCGAGCCATTCGAGGTCGAGCTCGAGGTCGTAGTGCCAGTCCGGATCGCCGCCGCCTTCAGGCGCAACGAAGCGGAGCCATCCGCGGAGCTCGACGATCACGACCGTCGCGCCGTTGGGCGCCGTGACGGTCATGGTGCCGGCGGGGAACTGCGTGCGCGCAAACCACTTCCCCGCGGGCGGCCAGAGGAGCGAAGGCGGAGAGGCGTTGTGCGAGTCCCAGGCCACCATCGGCGAACCAGCCTCCCTAGGGCCTCGGCTAAATGCGTTTGTCGGAAGCTGTGGCGCCGGTGGGCCGCGGACGCCGGTGCTCGCGGCGGGCAAGAGCGGTGAAGAAGAGCGTCAACAGCACGAGACACGTCACGATCACCCATTCGAGCGCGCCGCTGCCGTTGTCCGGGTCGACCCGGAAGACAAGCTCGATCCACTCTCGTGTTGTCAACGTCACGACAAGCAAGAGACCACTTGCAACGCCGAGACCCAGTTCGACGCAGAATCGCAACCGCACGTGCCGATCCATGACCTCCCCCTCGCTTCCAGCGCCCGGGTCGGTGATCCGAGAACGAGATGGTTACACACAATCCGCTTCCTCTCGTCACCACCTGAGATTGACAGCCCGTTCATGCTGCTCCGCGCCGGCGAGCCTGCGGCGAAAGACGTGACCGTCACGGCCGACGGGATCTTCGTACACATCAAGCTCGATGCGCGGTCTGGCATCGCACCTGGCTACCCGAAGTTCTTCGCTGGCTTCCACGTGGCGTGGGAGCAGTGAGAGAACGGATTCTGGGCGTCGAGTGGAACGGGGAGATGCGAAGCCGCAGCGCGAGGATGGAGCTGAAGCGACAAGAGATCACTGCGGCGATCGCGTCAGGTTTCCGGTACCGCGATGGTTGACGGCCGCTGCTCGATTTGGGAGTCTGGCCTCGCAGAAGGAGGCTGCCGGTGGAAGGCGAGCAGGCAGCTGCGGCATCCGCTCTCGGCTGGAGATCCGGCCGTGGGATTGAGCCTGAGCGGCTTCGCGAGTACCTCGCCGTCTTCGAAAGTGCTGCGGGTATGTTGCATGCGGCCAAGAGAGCCGCGCGCAAACTAAGGAGGTAGCAGTGGCCCGTTTCTTCATCGGTTTTCTTGCTCCGGGCGCGAGTATCAGGCTGTCGATAACCGTGACTAATGTCTTTAACCCGAGCGGCGATTGGGGGCCACGCTTCGCTATGGCCCATCCGCGTAACCCGGGCGCAGAGTTGCGCTCTACCGTTCACGGAAAGGCACTGAGCCCCGCGTCAGGCAGATTCAGCTATCTGGTGACCACCACTAACGTCGGCCCGCTCGGCACGTTTGCTGATGTTGATTTTTGATCTTGACACACAGGCGGAGAAGAGAGGAGGCGCTCGAGCATGCGCGTTCATCTGATACAGGACTCGCGAGGAAGGATCATCGCAACTACTCCCTCAGGCGCAGACGAAGTGAAGACTACGCTCCCCGGTGTTGCGGTAACGACAAGAGACGCGGAAGAGCACGCGCTACAGGTAGAGGTCGTACCGGAGCCGCTGAAAGGCCAGACGATCCACGAGGTCGAGCTCCCCGCGGAACTCGAAGCCATCGAAGAGGGGCCTGATCTTCTGAAGGCGTTATCGGACTACCGCCTATCGGCGGGGGAGGCGAAACTCGTTCGACGCTGACTAGCTGTAAGACCCAGAGACGTTGTTCGTGAACTGGAGTAACCGGCTCATCGGGGGTTGGTGGCTGAGGCCGCCGTGTGGTCGACGGCGATTGTAGAGGTCGAGCCATCCTGGGAGCGCGGCTGCTCGTTCGGCGGAGCTGTGGTAGACGGCGCCGTAGGCCCAGCCGCCGAGAAGCGTGCGGATGAAGCGCTCGGCCTTACCGTTGGTGCGAGGACGGTAGGGTCGCGTGCGCGAGTGCTTGATCCCAAGCGTTCGGCAGGCGAGCGCATGGATGGTTGACCGGTAGGCGTTGCCGTTGTCGGGACATGAAACTGCCGTCCTGCCCCACCGGGAGCATGGTGCTTCCGGGAACAAGGGGTGTCGAAGGGAGACGCGGACGGGCAGGCCGTTCTGACCGATGAGCTGCGAGCTCGACGTTGTTCGTGGCCGCCCCTGCGACTTGACCGGGTGTGCCGAGAGCACGAATCCGTCCCTGTCGTGTGTCCCGCCGCGCTCCCGCTCACTGTCGAGGAAGGGAGGCGCGCATGCGCTGCTTCGGACTGGATGTGCACCGTGACTTCTGCGAGGTGGCGATCGCCGATGAGGACGGCGTTAGGTCGGCTGGGCGGATAGCGATGCGGGTGGCGTCCCTGGACCTGTTCGCCCAGAGCTTGGTCGCGAGCGACGTCGTAGCGCTCGAGGCGACGACAGGCGCCGACAGGATCGTCTCGCTGCTCGAGCGCCACGGCATCCGCGTCGTGGTCGCCAACACCCGCAAGCTGCGCTCGATCACCGAGGCCAAGGCGAAGACGGATCGGCTGGACGCGAGGACGCTCGCCCGACTGCTCGCCTCGGGACTGCTCGATGAGGTGTGGACGCCCGACGAGCGCACGCGGACGCTGCGACGACTGACGAACCGGCGCGAGCGACTCGTGCGGGCAAGGACACGCGCGAAGAATGAGGCGCACGGTGTGCTCGCGCGCACCCTCTGCGAGCGCCCGCCAGTGACCGACGCCTTCGGGAAGTCCGGCCGGCGCTGGCTCGCCCAGCTCGAGCTCCCCGTCGACGAGCGCTTGACGCTCGAGGGCTGCTTGCGCCAGGTCGATTTCCTCGACGAAGAGATCGCGACGCTTGATCGCGAGATCGCCAAGCACGCCCTCGCCTGGCCCGAGGTGCTGCGGTTGATGAGCGTCCCCGGCGTCAACGTGCAGACCGCGGCCACCCTCATGGCCTCGATCGGCGACATCCGCCGCTTCTCCTCGCCGCGCAAGCTCGTCAGCTACCTCGGCCTCGACCCGCGGGTGCACCAGTCGGGGAGTGGGCCCGCCCGCCATGGCCACATCTCCAAGGCGGGCGCCTCGGAGGCTCGGCACATGCTCGGCGAGGTCGCCTGGAAGGTGCTGCTCACTCCCGGTCCCCTACGCGCCTTCTTCGAGCGAGTGCGCGCCCGCCGCGGACCGCAGATCGCCGCCACCGCAACTGCGCGCAAGCTGGTCGTGCTCTTCTGGCACCTGCTGACGAGCGAGCAGGACTACGCCTTCGCGCGGCCAGCGATGACGCGCAACAAGATCCGCAGGCTCGAGCTCCTCTCCGGTGCGCCACCGCAGAAGGGACGCAAGGGCATCGCCGGCGGCAAGTCGAAGGCAGTCTTCGAGGCCGAGCGCGAGCTCTCCCGGCAGGCAGAGGCGGCCTACCGCCGCCTCGTCAACGACTGGCAGGCGAGCGGGCCGCGCAAGCTGGGTGCGGGCGCGACACCGGGGCGCGCATCTCAGAGGCCCTCGAAGGGCATAGCCGCGCGGCAGACTCCGTAAGCCCCAGCGGTCTGCGCTTCGCTTCGTCAGTCACCCGCACCCACACCAACGATCGCAAAGGAGAGCCGCTACCGCCACTTGACTTTCATCCGTCGGTAAGAAGTCCTTCAACGCGGATGCCGAACGCGGCGAAGTGCGCGACCGCGCGGCGCAGGAACGCGATCGCGGTCGTTGTGCGCTCGTCGGGAAGCAGCTCCACGTAGGCCAGCCGGGTCGCGTCGTCAACGCAGACGTGCACGTACTCCCAGCCGACGCCTTGCACGCGCGTGCTGCGGTCGCCGTGGATGCGGTGGCCGGGGCGGGCGATCCGGGCGAGCTTCTTGACGTCGATGTGCAGGAGCTCACCCGGCCGGGCCTTCTCGTAGCGGTTCGGCGGCTCGAGCGGCTCCAGACGAGAGCGCTTGCCGAGTCCGATGCGCAGCAAGATCAACGAGACCGTTGAGAGAGGCATCGAGAGCACCTCCGCGATCTCGGCCGCCGTCATACGCAGCCGGCGAAGCGCGGCGATCACCGCGACCCGCTCCTGCGACGTCCGCGATGGCACCCTCGCAGGCGCAGAGGAACGATCACTCAGACCCGCGTCACCCTCCGCCCTGTAGCGGGCCAGCCACTTCGCAGCAGTCCGCTCGCTCACCCCGGCGGCAGCGGCCGCCCGCGCGACCGACCAGCCCTCCCCCAGCACACGCTCACAGATCAAGCGGCGACTATGCGGACAGGTCTTGGCGTTACCGTGGAGCTTCATCCGGGACCTCCTCAGGAGCTGGGGCTTCGACAACGACCAGCCTCCAAGGAGGCCCGGATGAACAACGTCGTTAGGAACTACAACTAGCGCGTCTCTCGGAGACTTGATGTGGCGCGCGACGGACGCGGCGGCCGACCTAAACGCTCATGTGTCCGGGCTGGGTAAGTTGTCCAGCCCTGACGCGGCTATCGGCTCTTCTCTTCGCCTTCGTGGGGCGGAGGTTCCTGCGGCTCTGAGTATTCCCTCCCCATCGTCTCTCGCTTCACTTGCGCGAGTTTCGCTGCACGCTCGTCGTATGACATCTGCACGAGATCCTTTTCCATCTGTCTGTGGCGTTCCAAGAAGA
>WNGB01006053.1_pt1 | contig 36456 bp, 22 predicted proteins | sample 5400681 | NCBI WGS metagenome assembly WNGB01 (sample SAMN13153367, study PRJNA577476) | soil metagenome | isolation source: 115 cm soil or saprolite under grassland replicate 2 | place: USA:California | collected 2016-06-15 | reverse complement strand
GGCGCGTCCAGCCGCTCGACGGTCATTGGTACCTGCTGCCGGACGGGACCCGGCGTTTCCTCGTCGACGAGGAGAAGCTCCGGAAAGCGACCGGCCGCCTCGGCGGCACCCGGCTCGATCCGCTGAAGACCACGCTGGTGGAGGACCTGCGGGCGATGACGACCTGGGTGCTGCGGAAGCCGCGGTGACTCGGGGCCGTCAGGATCAGTCCTGCGCATCGATGCCGCTCGGGAAATCCGGCCCCGAGGCCGTCCAATCTACCGAGAGGCAAACGATGCGTCCCCACCGATTCCCGCAACCGCTGCTGTGCTACTCTTCGAGTCTGACACCCGCGACATCTCCTGGTGCGCTGGAAGGCACAGGGCTGAATGCGTCCCTCGGCAGTTGGCGACAGATTTTCCAGACGTGGGCCGATGCCATGAGCGTGCGGCGGGCCGGTCTCCTGGCCTCCGGCGGGCTCTGCGCCATCGTCGTGATCGGGCTGGGGCTGGGTCTGTCGGTACGGCATTCCACGATTCTGAACGGTCGAACGGAGCCGGTTCGAGCTCTGGGAGCGCAGAGGTTCGTCGAGGGGCGGCTGTCGCGGGAGGCCTCCAGGGCGATGAGATCGCTCGAGGAGAGCGAAGCGCCCTCCTCGCCGGGAACGCTGGCTGACCGGGGCGTCGTCGAGCTTTTCGATCAGAAGTGGGATCAGGCGATCGATCATCTCGAAGAAGCGGCTGCGCGGAGCTCTCGCGACGCGCGGATCTCCTCCGATCTCGCGGCGGCCTATCTGGAACGCGGGCGCCGCACGAGCCGGGCGCTCGACGACTTCCTCGCTCTCGGGGCTGCCGAGCGTGCCGTCGCCACCGATCCCGGCCTCCCCGAAGCTCTCTTCAACCGGGCGTTGGCGTTCGAACGGCTCGGCCTGGCGCCGCGGGCCCGTGCGGACTGGGTTCATTACCTCGCCCTCGAAACGGGCTCCGACTGGTCCGCCGAAGGAGAGAGTCACCTCGAAGCGCTCGAGCACGCGACCCTCCCGCGCACCCAGGCCGATCGCCCGGCACTGGAGGATGCCGTCGCCCGCGGCGATCAGGCGGCGGTCCGGGCGATCGTCGATCCGCTCCGCCAGCCGTCCAGGCGTCTCGGCGAAGAGGAGCTGCTCCCGGCCTGGGCCCATGCCTATCTTGCAGGAGATGCCGGGCAGGCATCCCGCGCTCTCGGTCTGGCCCGCGCGCTGGGGGAAGCCCTCTCCGCCCTGAGCCAGGACAATCTCCTCCACGATTCGGTGGCCGTGATCGACAGCGCGTCACCCGACCAGCTGGAGGTCCTGGCCCACGGGCATTCCGACTACCAGGAGGGGCGCTCTCTCTACGCCGCCGCCGACTACGCAGGAGCGGCTGCCCGTCTGCGGACCGCACAGAGCGCGCTGGCCCGTGGCAGGAGCCCGTTCGCGTTGCGCGCCGAATTCGCGCTCGGCACGTGCGAGAACCTGCTGTCCCTCCGTCCTTCCGCCCTCCGGCACTTTGCGGAAGTCGCCGCGGAGGCCTCCGGCAGATCGTATCTCTCGCTGCTCGGAGAGAGTTTCTGGATGGAGGGCCTCGTCCATTTCGTCGAGCAGGACCTGCCCCCTGCGCTCACCGCATACGGGAGGTCGCTCGCGACCTTCGAGGCGATCCGCGAAACCGAGAACATCGCAGGGATTCACACCCTGCTCGCCGAGGCCGCCAACTACGAAGGCAGGATCGAAGACGGCTGGCAGCACCGTCTCTCCGCCCTCCGGGAGACCCTCGAGATCGGTGATCCGCAACGGCTGTTCCAGGTCTACGTGGAAGCGGCGACGGCGGCCATGCGGCAGGGCGAGCACCGGATCGCTCTTTACTTCCAGGAAGAAGCCCTCCGCAACGCCCGGTTGGCGAAGAACCCGGTCGAAGTCGCTCAGGCACTCTATTTCAGGGGCCGAAACCATCAGGAGCTCGGGTTCTCTGCGCCTGCCGGCGACGATCTCAGGAGAGCACGCGCCGTCCTGGCGGGCGCGAAGCCGAGCCAGATCCGAGGGACCATCGAAGCCGACATCTCTCTGGTGGAGGCCGAGCTTGCCGCGGAAAAGACACCGCAGACAGCGATTCCTCTGCTCAGCCAGGCCCTCTCGCTCTATCTGCAAGGCGGCTATCGCTACAACCTGATCGACATCCTCCGCTCGAGAGCCAGGGCATTCGAATCCCTGGGAGACCTCACAGCGGCGGAGGCGGATCTCGAATCCGCGGCCCGCTGGATCGAGGACTGGCGGACCCGGATCGAGGCTCCTGCCGAAAGGATCTTGTTTCTCGCCAAGTCCGAGCAGCTTTTCGACGATCTGATCCTTCTCCATCTCGAAGGAAAGGGAGATCCCGACCGGGCCTTCGACACCTTGGAGCGCGAGCGTGCGCGCGCTCTGCTGGACTCGGTCCTTCCTGCCGTGGAGCCGCTGACGACGAGGGAGATCGCTGCCTCCATTGCGGACGACGCCGTCTTCGTCTCCTACGCTCTCCTCGAGGACCGCCTGTACGCCTTCGTCGTCGATCACCATGGAGCGCGCCTGGAAAAGCTGATTTCGAAAGACTGGCCGGCGATCGAGAGGGGCATCGCCGCCTACCGGGCCGGTCTCGCCGGGCATGCGGACGTCGCCGAGCTCGATCAGCGGTCCGGTGCATTGTACGAGACGTTGATCGAGCCCCTGGCCGAAGCCCTGCCGGCCGGCGCGCATCTGATCCTGAGCGGCGACGCCTCGCTGCAGCGTCTGCCCTTCGCCGCGCTCAAAAATCCACGCACCGGGCGCTATCTCGTCCAGGACCACCTGCTCACGACCGCGCCGAGCGCCAGCGTCTACCTCGCGAGCGTCCGGAAGTTTTACGAGCTTGGTCATGGAGCGCCACAGAGCGTCCTCGTCGTGAGCAATTCCCAGGTGGATCGTAGCCGGCATCCGAAGCTCCGTCCGCTTCCGTGGGCTGCCGAGGAAGCCCGCCGCGTGGCCGCCTTCTATCCGGACACCACGGTCCGGAAAGACCAGCAGGCGACCGTCGAGACCTTCCTTCGCGATGCGCCAAATGCCGAGATCGTCCACTTCCTCGGCCATGCCATTGCGCAAGGCGGCGCGCGCGGAGCCTGTCTCGTCCTCGCCGGCCGGCCGGCGGGCGCTCCGGACGACGACCTGCTCTGCGGCGAGGAGATCGAGCGTCTCCGCCTGAACCGCACGCGCCTGGTCATCCTCTCGGCGTGTGGAACCGCGGACGGGCATATCGCGCGGGGCGAAGGAATCGAGAGCCTCGCCCGCTCCTTCGTGGCGGCCGGCGCCCCGGCCGTGATCGGAACGTCATGGAATGTGAAAGACCTGACAGCACAACTTTTCGTCACTGAGCTGCACCGCAAGCTCAGAGAGGGGATGGAACCAGGCGAGGCCCTCAGAAGCACCCAGCTCGGTTTCATCCGAGGCCCGGATCCCGATCAACGATCGCCGCAGTTCTGGGCCAATTTTCAGTTGACCGGCGGAACGTCCTGAACCAAACGCAGTAAAACCTTCACAGGAGGACAGTCATGGGATTTGATCTCGAGATCATCTTTCAGGGGATGTGTACCTTCGTCCCCGACCCCGACAACGGCAAGCTCTGGGTGCTGATGCGCGACAGCATCGTGCCGCAGAAGGTCCCCGGGGGAGTCGTGCCGGCGCACGCGGCCGTCATCCGGTTCCCTTTGGAAAGCCTGGCTCTAGGGACTCCAGGGTTCGGCATGCGCAGAATGGACAACCTCGACGTCCAAATCGCAGGCCAAAAACCAGACGGAGTGCAGTACGTAGATTTCGACCCTGAGACGAGTCAGCCGACCACCGCGCCAGGGAGCATCCCAGCACCGGACAGCTTCGCCTGGGTGGCGCCGCTCGAAGAGGCCTGCGCGAAGCGGAATCTCTCCGGTAGAGGTGTGATCAATCCTCTTTTCTTGAAGCCGTTGGGAGAGCTTCCTCTCCAAGACGCGAATCGCCTGGCGGCGCGCTTCGTCTTCACCAAGGGAACGGCTTCAACCCAAAAACTGGCCGGGATCGGCGGCCAGGTCCTCGATTCCGTTTTCCGTCCTCCGGCTTCAGCTACAGCAAACGGATCGGACCTCATCCAGCCCACCGCGGCGATGGTGTCTGTCAAGACTCATATCGATGCTGACGAGGTGACCTTCGAGGGGCGGACTCTGCGGACGGGCGAAACGACGCGGCCCCTGAAACTCAAGCCCTTTGGTCCAGAAAACACGCTGAAGATCAGGGTCCTCAACGAGGAGGCCGACACGCTGGTCGGCCTGCAAACACCACCCATCCAAGTCGGCAAGGCGCGGGTGCAGGACCGCATCTTCCTGTCGATGTTCGAGTTCTGTAAGAACCCGCCGGCGGCGGCTGACCGGCCGATGCCGGTCCCGGCGGGAGTGAGCAATCGGTTCCCGTCGCCACCGTGGGACATCATTCTCGGTGGCTCCCCTCCCTGCTCACCGGCGCGCGGCGTCCTGGGATAGAGCGTTTGTCGATCCCATCACATTGAATCGAAAGGAAGGATGAGACATGGAAACGGTCGAGAAGGTCGTTCCGGAGCATGGAAAGCTCCCTTTGAAACAGGTCCACAGGTATCTCACCCGCTTTGGCTATGTGAGCCGCAAGGCGTCGCCGAAGGACACCTCGGCAACACTTCAGGCGCTCGCGCGATATCAGGAGCTCTATGGGATTGGGGGGAACGGGGACGAGCGGACGAAGCTGACGTTGGGCACCATGGTCCTCCGCCGCTGCGGAGTGGTAGATGCGGTGAGCGGGGAGCCCAAGAAGGGATGTCCCTGGCCGATAGACCAGAAGATTCTGGTGTACGACATCGAGAACGAGACCAAGGATCTGGCGCCGGGTGAGTCGAGAGCGGCCATTCACGAGGCCATTGCCATCTGGAATGACGTCCTCGCCGAGCTGACAATCCCTCTCCAGCTCAAAGAAAGGGAAGGAGAGGATAAGGTACACGTCCGATTCTCCTGGAAAACGAAGGATCCGGACATGCCTTTCTCCCTCCTCCCAGTGGCCCACGCCGATTTCCCGCCGGCGTGCGGGACCCTTTCCCAAACCCTTCCGAGGCCCGTGCACTTCGCGGAGGAAGAGGATTGGAACGTAGATGGCTCGGAGCCCGACAGGTTGAGCATCGTCTTCGTCGCCGTTCATGAGATCGGCCACATCCTGGGGTTGGCACACAGCTTTGATCCAGCCTCCGTGATGTTCTCCTCCTTGCAGCACCCGGATGAGCCCGCCGAAATTGACAAGGAGAAGCTGCGGGAGCTGTACAAGGAACACATAGAGCTCAAAGCCCAGGCTCCAGCCGGTGGGCCTGGGACCTTCGTTCCTGCTCCGGTGCCCGCCAACGGGGCGCAGCCGCCGGCGTGACAGCGTTCGCCGTCAAGATTGACCGTGGCGGCAGCCGGGCTCAGGCTGCCGCCACGGTCGCCTCCGAAGCAGCCAGAACAACTAAGGGGTGGCGAAAACGCGGGGCACGTCCGTCCAATCGTCTGTAGGAGAACGGGTCCGAACGTTTGGAGGTAAGGTCGGCCATGCCAAGTCTAAAAGCGTCACAGCACTTTGTTCCCTCAGCCGGGATTCCGCGCATTTCGGGATCCACCCCTTTCCGCGAGGTGTACCAGATCCTCGAGCGGGCCCGCAAGGGAGCCTTCCTGCTCCTTCGGGACGACCTTCCGGTGAGCTATGTGAAAGCATACCCCCTCGCCGAAAAGGTGATCGTGGACGCGAAGGGCGACGTCGAGAAGCTCCGCCTCCGCTCTGGCCAACCCATTCAGGAGGTGGTGGCGGAGCTGAACGACCAGGTGCCGGCGGTGCCCGTCTCTGCCCAGCCTGTGGACGTGACTGCGGATGAGAATGAACTTCAGCAACGTATCGACACCGCGTTCATGGTCGAGGAGGTGGGGCAGCCAGTTGGCTGGTATCTGAACCATGAACCCGTGTACGAAGCCCAGACGGAGAGGACGATCTTCATCTGCAAGCGAAATCACCGCAATACCGATCCTGACAGCGGCACTTGCTGGAAGTGTCCGGCACCCATCGTTCGAACGGAGAAGGAAAGGGTGCCATGATCAACAGCCTGCTCACCAAGATCACCACTTTCTTGTCAAAAGACTACCTGTTTGCATCCTTTCTGCCGGCTCTGATCTTCAACGCCTTGCTGGGTGGAACCCTGGTCCTGGCCGTCGGTATCAACGAGACGTTCGCCTGGCTGGCAGGCGTGTCAGCGAGCCTGAAGGCTGCTCTCGTGGCCTGCTGGTCGATCGAGATCGTCGTCTTCGGCTATGTGCTCAATGGTTTACGCGGTGCCATCCTCGACTTCTGGGCTGGCACTACGCAATCGTGGTGGGCCTGGGGGTTTCGGCACCTTGGTGAAGAGCTCCAACGCCGGCGATTTTTACGGCTGCGCGGTCAAGCCTCCGGGCTCTCACCCTGGCGGGAAGTCTTCGCCAAATTCTCTGCCGCGGTCGAGCTACGCTACGATGGTGGGCAGTGTCGGATCGGCTTGCCGGAAAAGTCGATGTGGCTGCTTCGAGCTGAGAGGGCGACAGCAGACCGCACCCCCGAGGGGGTAGTTCTGGAGCTGCAGCCAATCATCCAGCTCTACGGCAAATATAGCGGCGACGATCTGGGTGACATCTACGAGACTATCAAGCGCCGGCTGGATGATCGCCATGCCGAGGAGAATTTCCATTTCCAATGCAAGACGACGATCCTCGACCGTTCCTTTGGGAACCTCCAGACGGTGCGCGCGACCACCTTGGGAAACATCATCGCCTCTTATAACCTGTATCCCTACAAGCGGTATGCGATGGAAGCCGAGGTCTTCTGGCCGCGGCTGCGCAAGGTCCTTCCAACCGAGTACGCGGACTTCGTTCAAGATCAGCAGATTCTCCTGGATTTTGCCCTCGCCATGTCCACGTTGACAGGGATTTACGCGATCCTCGGGCTGATCGGAGGGCCTTGGCTCTGGTATCGCCCGTGGGTGTGGCTACCGATCGGTGCGGCAGGGCTCCTGTGCTGCCTCTTCTTCTACCGTGTGGCCGTTCAGACGGCGGAGAGATTCGGTGATCTGGTGCGCTCGAGCTTTGATCTCTTCCGTCTGGATCTGATGGAGGCTCTGCATCGGCCCCACCCTGCTACATGGCAAGTCGAACGGCAGCAGTGGAAGGAGCTGAGCGAGCTCACCGTCTATGGCGTGACTTCTGATTTCACGCTCGTCGAGAAGAAAGAGGCGGTGTTATGAGGAAGTCGATCTCCAAGCTGCTTGTCTATGGGCTCTCGCTGCTTTTGAGTATTGGAACTGTGGTCGGCCTCACTCTCTTGAGCTGGTATGCGGCGGAACCCCCGAAGGGTGCCCCGGCTCAGCGCCTACGACTCTACACCGTTCCGCTGCTCGAAACGGCCAAGGGGACGAAGCTCAGTCCGGACAGCTTGAGGCAGCGGCTGGGACTCGTCCAGGATGGAACGAGCTACGTGGCGACTCCACAAGCTGCTAAGGACCTCTATGCATCGCAGAAGTTGGAACCCGAAAGCCCAGTGAAGTCCTGCGATCTCCAGGACCGTATGCCAATCGATGAATCTATGAAGGGCGTCGTGGTTACAGTCAAGGTCAAGCAAGAACACACTGTGCATCTGCGCCTCGGCATGCGGCTGGCGTTTGTCTCGGAGGCTGTGACCAACAACCAGTCTGACCCTAAGGACCTGGACCCGATCCCTGAGCTTTCAAAGCCGGGACTCGAGCTCCTGTCAATCGCAATCGGCGGCACAAGCCTGCAGGTTTTCGTTCCTGGTCCCGTTCCCGTTCCTGGTCCCGGTCAGAGTGTCGTGTCACGCCTGAGCCGCGGAGAATGGCGCCCGGTTGTGAGCCACTCGTGACCAAACACAACCATGCGCTCTCATCTCCACGCCCCTACGGCCCCGGCCACTCGTTCGGGCTGAGGAAGCCGTCGCGGTTGCGGTCGAGGCGGTCGAAGAGGGCGCGCACGCCGGGCCATTCGAGGCGGCTGACGCGGTTGTCCAGGTTGCGGTCGATCAGCCGGAAGCGGCTCTGGGTCAGCGGCCTCGTGCCGGGCTTCCAGGTGTTCTGGATGATCTCGACCTGGCTGTGGAGCTCGGAGCTGGTGATCGTTCCGTCCTGGTTGCGGTCCAGCCGCTCGATCCCGATGAGGCCGCTGCGCTGCCACTCGAAACGGCTCAGGCGGCCGTCGTGGTCGGTGTCCAGGTCGAGGAACAGCTCCTGCCGGCGATCGTGGATGACGTTCGGGGTCAGCAGCTCGGTCCGGCTCAAGCGCCCGTCCTTGTCCCGGTCGACGGTCGCGAAGCTCTTCGGGTCCAGCGGCCATTCGTCGAGCGTCACGCTGCCGTCCTGGTTGCGGTCGAGCTGCTTGAAGCGCTCGCGATAGGGGTCGTTTTCGGGCTTCTGATCGGTCCGGACGTCCGGGACCTGAATCTGCTGCGGCTTGATGACCTTCTGCTTCTGGTCCTCTCCGTCCGCTCCGGCGGAGGCGACCCACGGGCCGGCGGCCGGTACGGCGAGGGCCGAGGCCAGAAGGATCGGAAGGAATCGGTTGCGAGAGGACATGAGGTGCCTCCTTGCGGTGTCCGCGCCGGCGGAGGGCACGGTCTTCGAAAACGAGAGGCTGCAAGGGAGGTACCAACCCGGGGCGAGACCTCACCGCTTGCCGAGCAGGTGGTGCACGACTTCCTTGCTGCCGCCGGTCACCAGGCTGACCACCTGGTCTCCGATCTCCTCGGAAGTGTACCAGTCCGGCCGGGCATTGCCCGTGCGCGCGCGCAGCCGCGTCTTGATCGGCCCCAGGATGAGCTCGAAGACCCGGATCCCCGTGGGTTTGAGCTCCTCGGCCAGGGTCAGCACCATGGACTTCTGGGCCGCTCCCGCCATCGCCACCGGGCCCGCCTGCGGATAGGCCTGCTCCGCGCTGAAGCCGTTGATGTGGACGTATCTCCCCGTCTTGGGATCGAGGAGGGGGACGAGGATCTTGAGCGCCAGAAAGTGGCTGGTCAGGTTGTCCTGGAGGACGCGGTTCCAGGTGAGCATGTCGACGCTGGTCAGCGGGTTCCCCTGCGTCCAGCCGCCCAGCGAGGCGACGGCGATGTCGAGCTCTCGAAAGATCCCGTAGAGCCGGTTCTGCAGGTCTCGCGCCGAGGCCTCGTCGCTCAGGTCGCCCACCAGCGGAATCAGCTCGCCGGTGCCGATGTCCCGGCAGTACGCTTGCAGCTCCTGCAGCTTGGCCTCGCTGCGCGAGGTCGCGACCACCCGCGCTCTCCGCTTGAGGAGCGCGCGGACGATCCCTTCGCCCACGCTCCCCGCTCCTCCCGCGACGACGACCTTCGCGTCTTCCAGGCTGCTGTTCATGGCGCGTTTTCCCCCTCCGTGGCTGCCGATGGCTTCAGCCAGGCAGGAGCGCCACGAGCTCTGTCATGCTGCGGTAGAAGGTCGGCTGCCTCGGTTTGTTTCCTGGAGCCGCGTCTCTGATGTCCGGAGAGTAGCACACGCAGGAAGGTCTGCCGGCTTCCCCCTCTCCCGGTGTCGGGAGGGCGGTGGGAGAGGGGGATCGGGGCGGGTGTGCCTCAGTACCGCCCCAGCCATTCGTCCAGGCTGAGATAGCCGTTCCGGTCGCGGTCCAGGCGGTCGAACTCGTCGCGCGTGCCGGTCCACTCCGCGCGGCTCACGACCCTGTCCCGGTTGCGGTCGAGGTTATGGAAGCGGCTCTCGTCCCGGGGATACATGCCGGTCCGGCCGGTCGAGTCGAAGTCCCGGTTCAGGAATTCGCCGCGGCTCACATACCCGTCGTTGTTCCGGTCCATCCGATCGAAGGCGTCGTCGTTTCTCGGCCACTCGGACCGATTCAGCCGGCCGTCCCGGTTGGTGTCCATCTCCGTGAACCGCTGGTCCCAGAGAGCCCGGCGGTTGCTGCGGTCCATGAGCTCGCTCTGGCTCAGCCGTCCGTCGTTGTTGCGGTCGAGGAGATCGAAGGTCTGCTGGTCGCGCGGCCACTCGGAGCGCGAGACGTAGCCGTCGTTGTTGCGGTCCAGCCGGTCGAAGCGGTCGGTCCGGTCGCGGTCGTCCTGGCGGTTCCCCGGACGGAGCTCGTCGCCGGACAGCACGCCGTCCCGGTTCCAGTCGTGGACGTCGAACGACCGGTCGTTGCCCCGCCATTCGTCGCGGGTGACACGGCCGTCCCCATCGATGTCCATCTCCTCGAACCGCACGTTGGAGTCATCGTCGTAGTACTGGTCGTTTTGTGGATATTGCGGGCTGTTCTTGGCGACCGCCTCGGCGGGGGCCGCCCCGGCGAAGACTGCGGGCGCTGCCAGCGCCACAGAGAGCAGAAGAATTGGCAGGGATCGTTCTTGTTTGCGCATAGAGCCTCCTTGCTGCGCCACGCACGGATGCGGGCTCAAGTCTCAGGAGGCAAGGGGTGCAAGGGGAATACCACCTTGTGGTACAGAATAGGCCGTCTGAAAGCGCCCACATCGACAGAGGAGAGATCGTTACCATGACCGAGTACGTGTCGTCTCTGCTGGCGGAGGTGAAGGCCAAGAACCCGTCCGAGCCGGAGTTCCATCAGGCGGTCCAGGAGGTCGCCGAATCGCTGGCTCTCGTCTTCGAACGGCATCCCGAGTACCCCCACGCCAAGATCCTCGAGCGGATCATCGAGCCCGAGCGGGTCCTCATGTTCCGCGTCCCCTGGCAGGACGACGCGGGGAACGTCTGCATCAACCGTGGCTTCCGCATCGAGATGAACAGCGCCATCGGCCCCTACAAGGGCGGCCTGCGGTTCCACCCCTCGGTCAACCTCGGCATCCTCAAGTTCCTGGCCTTCGAGCAGGTGTTCAAGAACTCGCTGACCACCCTGCCGATGGGCGGCGGCAAGGGGGGCTCGGACTTCGATCCCAAGGGGAAGAGCGACAACGAGGTGATGCGCTTCTGCCAGAGCTTCATGAGCGAGCTCTTTCGCCACATCGGCTCGAACACCGACGTGCCGGCCGGGGACATCGGGGTCGGAGGGCGCGAGATCGGCTATCTCTTCGGGCAGTACAAGCGGCTGCGCAACGAGTTCACCGGCGTCCTCACCGGCAAGGGGCTCAACTGGGGCGGCTCGCTGATCCGTCCCGAGGCGACCGGCTACGGCTGCGTCTATTTCGCCCAGGAGATGCTGGCGACCCGCGGCCAGACGCTCGCCGGGAAGACCTGCCTCGTCTCGGGCAGCGGCAACGTGGCCCAGTACACCGTCGAGAAGCTCCTCGATCTCGGCGCCCGACCGATCACCCTTTCCGATTCCGACGGCTTCATCGTCGAAGTTCAAGACCGCCTCCTATTACCCGACCGATCCGGCGGCCGACCACAACCCGCTCTGGAACATCGAGGCCGATTGCGCCTTCCCGAGCGCGACGCAGAACGAGATCAATGGCAAGGACGCCGCGAACCTGCTGCGCAACGGCGTCTATCTGGTGGCCGAAGGGGCGAACATGCCGACCCACCTCGACGGCGTCAACCAGCTCGTGGATGCCGGGATCCTCTTCGGCCCCGGCAAGGCCGCCAACGCGGGAGGCGTCGCCACCTCCGGTCTCGAGATGGCCCAGAACAGCATGCGCTACGGTTGGACGCGGGAGGAGGTCGACAACCGTCTCCATCTGATCATGAAGAGCATCCACCGGGCCTGTGTGGAGACCGCCGAGCGCTTCGGAACCCCGGGCAACTACGTCAACGGCGCCAACATCGCCGGTTTCCTCAAGGTGGCGGATGCGATGATGGATCAGGGGTTGGTATAGAAAAGCCCTCACCCCCGGCCCCTCTCCCACAAGTGGGAGAGGGGTGTAGGTTAGTCATTCGCTGGATGGTGAGCGGTTAGAGAGGTCTTCTATGGGAGCTGGTCGTTTAGGAAAACGAGGAATCGAGGGGATTGCCGAGGCGGCTGCCTTCCTCGCAAAACCGGACAAACCTACACCCCTCTCCCGCTTGCGGGAGAGGGGCCGGGGGTGAGGGCTCTTATGCCCAATCCCGCCGGGCCTCGTCTCTACGACTTCCAGGACCTGATGCGCTACCGCATCATGGACGTCCTCCTGGTGTCGACTCCGTACGATGCTTTCCTTCTGGAAGAGGTGGGGGAGCTCGAGCAGACCCTGGGCGAGTTCCGCAACCTCGACCTCCACTATGCCCCGGGGCTGACCGGCGCCTCGACCGGCGCGAGCGCCCTGGAGCTCGCGCGGCAACAGCAGAACCTCGACCTGATCATCACGACGCCCCATGTGGGCGACATGAGCGCGGCGGAGCTCGCCCGCCGCATCCGCGACGCCGGGATCGACATCCCCGTCGTCCTGCTCGCCTGGGATGCGAGCGAGCTCAACGGCACGGTGGACAGTCCGGATTCGGCCATCGAGCGTGCCTTCCTCTGGCAGGGCGACGCCCGCATCCTGGTGGCCATCCTCAAATCGGTCGAGGACTGGCGCAACGTCGAGCACGACGCGGCGTCGGTGGGCATCCAGGTCATCCTCCTCATCGAGGACAACGTCCGCAACTACTCCTCGTTCCTGCCCGAGATGTACCGGGAGCTGCTGCACCATTCGCAGCGCGTCAGCCTGGAGGGGTTGAACACCTCGCGGATGATCCTGCGCATGCGGGCGCGGCCCAAGATCCTCCTCTGCACCCATTTCGCGGAGGCGGAACGGGCCTTCCGCGAGTATGGCGACCAGGTCCTGGGCATCATCTCGGACGTCGAGTTCCCGCGCGAGCGGGGCGGCACGCCTCTCCCGCGGGCGGGCGCCGACTTCGCGGAGATGGCCCGCAAAATCCATCCGGACATCCCGATCGTGCTGCACTCCTCGAAGCCCGAGAACCGCCGCCTGGCACAGCAGCTCGGTACCAGCTTCCTGCTCAAGGACTTGAAGGGGCCGCCCGTCCTGCAGGAGCTGCGGGACGTCATGCTGCGCGACTTCAGCTTCGGCGACTTCGTATTCCGGGACTCCTCCGAAGGGCCCGAGATCGACCGTGCCGCCGACCTGCGCAGCCTGGAGGAGAAGCTGCGCACGATTCCTGAAAAGTCGCTGCTCTATCACAGCGCCCGCAACCATTTTTCGCGCTGGCTCAAGGCGCGGACCGAGTTCCCGCTGGCCTATGCGCTACGCCCGCGCAAGATCGAGGACTACCCGAGCCCGCGGGCCCTGCGCGACGGCATGATCGAAGCGATCGCCGAGTACCGCCTCGACCAGAGCCAGGCCGTGGTGGCGCAGTTCAATCGCTCGTCGTTCCGTTTCTCCACTGATTTTTACCGGATCGGCGACGGCTCGCTCGGCGGCAAGGCGCGCGGGCTCGCCTTCGTGCGCCGCCTGTTGAGCCAGCACCGGTTGCGCCGGCATTTCCCCGGCGTCGAGATCTGCGTGCCGCCGGCGGTGGTCCTCGCCACCGGCGTCTTCGAGCAGTTCCTCGACCAGAACGATCTGCGCCGCTTCGCCGTCGAGCGGGAGGACGAAGGGGAGATCCGCAAGCGTTTCGAGGAGGCGTCCTTCCCGCAGGAGGCGGCCCTCGACGTCGCGACGTTCCTCGACCGAGCCACCTGGCCCCTGGCCGTCCGCTCCTCCAGCCTGCTGGAAGACTCGCGCAACCAGCCGTTCACCGGCGTCTACGACACCCTCATGCTGCGCAACAACGCGGCGAGCCTGGACGAGCGGCTGGAGCAGGTGAAGCTGGCCGTCAAGCGCGTCTGGGCCTCGATGTTCACGCGGGCCGCCAAGGCCTACCTCCTGGCCACCTCGCACAGCCTGGAGGAAGAGCGGATGGCGGTGATCCTCCAGAAGATCATCGGCGCGGTGCACGGCTCCCGGTTCTACCCCGACTTTTCGGGCGTCGCCCGCTCCTACAACTTCTATCCGTCGCCTCCGATGACTGCCCGCGAGGGGGTCACTGCGGTGGCTCTGGGGCTGGGCCGGGCGATCGTGGAAGGTGGCGACTGCCTGCGCTTCTGCCCCCACCATCCCCAGCACGTGCCGCAGCTCGCCTCGGTACCGGATGTGCTGGCCTCGACGCAGCGCGAATTCTGGGCTCTTTCGATGACAGACGGCGGTAGCGAAGGCGACGACCTGGGGATGCGCGAAGAGGCGTTCGGCCTGGACGTCGCGGAGAGAGACGGCACCCTCACCGCCATGGGCTCCACCTATTCACCGGACAACGACATGATCTACGACGGCCTCTCGCGCAGCGGGACGCGGGTCGTGACCTTCGCGCCGGTCTTGAAGCACGGCCTCTTCCCGCTGGCCGACGTGCTGAAGGCATTGACGGAGGTCGGGGAGGAGGGGATGGGGACGCCGGTCGAGATCGAGCTCGCGGTGAACCTCTCGGTCCCGCGGGGGCAGCCGAAGGAGCTGGGAGTCCTCCAGATGCGTCCTCTGGCGCTGGCCCGGGAATCCGAAGCCATCGAGATCGGCGACACCGACCCGGCCGTGCTCCTTTGCCACAGCCGGAAGGTGCTCGGCAACGGCCGCCTGGAGGGCATCCGTGACCTCGTGGTGGTCGACTTCAAGCGCTTCGAGCGCGCCCGCAGCCAGCAGGCGGCGGCCGAGGTGGGGCGGCTCAACGGTCTCCTCCTCGCCCGCGGCACGCCGTACATCCTGATCGGCGTCGGCCGTTGGGGCTCGCGCGACCCCTGGCTGGGCCTGCCGGTGACCTGGGACCAGGTGGCCGGAGCGAAGGTGATCGTCGAGGCCGGGCTCCGCGATCTCAAGGTGACGCCGTCGCAAGGCAGCCACTTCTTCCAGAACCTGACCGCCTTCCACGTCGGCTACTTCACGATCGCTCCCGAGGACGGCTTCGTCGACTGGGACTGGCTCGACGCCCAACCCGACCTGAGCCACGAGGTCCACGTCCGGCACATCCGGCTGGATCAGCCGATGCTGGTGAAAATGAATGGGCGGAAGGGGGAGGGGGTGATCCTGAAGCCTGCCTCGGTGTAACGTTTTGAGCCTTTTCGCCATATAGAGAGGAAGTAGTAAGCTCTTGGGCGAAGGCTCCAGGCACCTATGAAGTCTCCGCAGTCAACTCTCGAGATCATCCTGGATGGCAAGTACCGGCTGGACGAGCGCCTCGGCGAGGGGGCTACCGGCGCGGTCTACCGCGCCCTCCACCTCGGCCTCAAGAAGACCTTCGCGGTCAAGCTGCTGAAGGCGGTCTCTCCGGACCCCTTCACGCTCGCGCGGTTCCGCCGCGAGGCCGAGGCGCTGGGCCAGCTCCGGCATCCGCACGTGGTCGAGGTCACGGACTTCGGGATCGACACCGCGGCGGGGGGCGTCCCCTATCTCGTCATGGAGCACCTGGAGGGGATCACGCTGGCGGACCTTTGCCGCGAGCAGGGTCCCCTGCCGTTGGAGCGGGCGCTGCCTTTCCTCGACGCCATCGCCGCGGCGGTCGACGCCGTCCACTCCCAGGGCGTTCTGCACCGCGATTTGAAGCCCGGTAACGTCCTGCTCTGTCCGACGCCCGGGGGCGAGCCGCTGGTCAAGGTGATCGACTTCGGCTTGGCGGAGATCTCGGGGACGCATCTCGAAGAAGACCGTCCGCCGGAAGGAGAAGCGCCCTCCGACGATCGCCTGACCGCGACCGGCTCTCTCGTGGGGACCCTTCTGTACGCCGCGCCCGAGCTGGTCCGCCAGCAGGCCGCCAGCCGCGCCTCCGACCTCTACTCGTTCGGAGTGCTCGCCTACGAGCTCCTCACCGGGCACCCCCCGTTCCAGGGATCGACGGCGGAGGTCCTGGCCGGACATCTGGAGCTGGAGCCGCCTATCGGGGCCTTGCCCGGGAAGATCTGGCAGGCCTTGCAGGAACCGCTGGGGAAAGACCCCGCGCGACGCCCCGACACAGCGAGCGAGATCGTGAGGAGAATCCGCCGGGCCGCGGAGCAGGCGGCTCGGGAGAGCTGGCGGGCCACCGAGATCCCGCGCCGGGCCGGGATTGCGGCGGGTCTCACTGGAAGCGTGCTGCTCGCGGGCCTCCTTCTGCCGTGGCCTGTCTTTCCGAAGATCGACCACTGGGTTCAGGATCTGAGGGCGCTGTCGGCGCCGGCGCGCCCGCCGGACCCGCGGATCATCGTCCTCACTGTGGATGAAGCCGAGGCCTCTCTCGCAGACCGGGCGGAGGAGATCGGAGACACGCTCGACCGCGTCTTCACAGCCGGCGCGCGGGGCGTGGCGATCGACGTGCTTCTCCACGCAAAGTGGAGCGATTCGCAGGCCTTCTCGGACCTGGTCCTCCAGCATCCTGAAACGCTCACTCTGGCGGCCTTCTCGGAGAACGGGCGCGTCGTCGGCACCGGTTGCGTTACAGGCTTCACCGCGACGGCGCTCGGGCCCGACCAGACCTCGGCCCTCTTTGGGTATGTCAATCTCGAAGAGGGCCCGGACGGCGTGACGCGCATGGGCCGGCTGCGCTATCGCGATCAGTCCAGCGGGATGCGGCCCTCGTGGGCCGCGAAAGCCGCCGCGGCGTTCAGCACCCCTCCGATCGAGACTGCCAACATCTTCTGGATCGACTCGCGGATCGACTGGACGCGCTATCAACCCATCTCCTGGCATGATGTCCCGGCCGTGCTCGACCGGACTCCCGGGATCTTCCGGGACCGGCTCGTCCTGGTGGGCGTTGGAGATCTCCAAGGCTCCGGAGACGACCTCCACCACGTGCCGCACCTGTCGAAAAACAGAGCAGTCATCTCGGGTCTCGCGCTCCAGGTGCTCCTCGTGGACACCATCACCGCCGGGCTGCCGATTCATGAGCCACGACTGGCGACGTTTCTGCCGATTGCAACACTTCTGATCGGCCTCGCCCTGGCGGCGGCTCTCTGCGTACCGCGGGCCGGCCCGGCGGTTCTGTCGCCTGCAGCGGCAGCGTTCCTGTACCTCGCCGTGTCTTTTCCCGCCTTCTGGTGGGCAGGCTGGATCCTCCCGATCTCGCTCCCCCTGCTCCTCGCCCTGTTCGGACTCGCCCTGACCCTGATCGTCCGGCGGATGCTTCCGCCTGCTCCGGAGGTCTCCTCATGAACACCTCTCGCATTGTCGGCCTCGGCGCGCTCTGCCTCCTTTCCTGTGATTCGGCTGCGGCCGGAGAACGTGTTCCTGCCAAGCCGGTGGCGCTCGTTTATTCGCTGGCGGGCAACGCCGCGTTTGCCTCTCCGGCGAAAGAACGCCGCCCCCTGCGCCTCTTCGACCGTCTCCCGGTGGGAGCGACTGTGGAGGTCGGGCAGGGCTCGCGCTTGGCATTGGCCTTCGCAAATGGCCGCCGTTACGAGTTGGGGGAGCATTCGCGGGTGGCGCTCGGAAAGGCGGACCTCTCCTCGCGCTCCGGCCCTGTGCGTGCTCTTCCCAGGGTCCCCTCCCTTCCGTGCTTCTTACCGATCGCGAAAGAAGAACAGCCCGGATCGAGTGCCGGAGCGGTACGCATTCGCGCGGAGAGGATCGCGGGACTTTATCCCCGCTTTGGAACGGCGACTCTCGCCGGAGCGACCGTTTTGCGCTTCGAGCCGGTCAAAGGTGCCGGGAAGTATCAGATCGAGGTGCAGGATCGTCGGGGAAACGTGATCTTTGCGACCGAGACAGCAGCTTTCGTCGTGCCTCTACCGGCAGGAACCCTGAAGCCCGGCAGGCGCTATGACTGGACGGTCCGAACCGTCGAGCGGGTGGGACCTGTCGCACAGGGAAGGGAGGGCTTCATCACCCTGCGCTCAAACCTCGCCGAAGCCCGGAAAAAGCTGCGGAAAGCGGTGGAAAAACAGAAGGATGGAGCATCTCTGGCGCTGCTCGCCGAAGTCGACTGGAGCCTCGGGTTGCTGGCTGAGGCGCGGGAGGAGCTCCGTGCGGCGGCAAAAAAGACGCCGGGAGATGCGGCGCTGGCCGAGGCCCTCGCCGACATCGAGCGGCGCCTGGAGGAGGGAAGCTCCGAGAACGGCGTTGTGATCGAGACCGTCACGCCGGAATCGCTGGGGGCTCGTGCGGGCCTTCAGGCAGGAGACATTCTCCTCTCCTGGTGCCGCACGGCGACTTCGCCGATCGGACCTTGCCTCGCACAAGGGAGATTCGATACGCCGTTCGATTTCGACGAGGTGGACCTCGAGCAAGCACCGCGCGGTGGCGTGAGGTTCCTCGGCCAGCGCGCCGGGGCGAGCACCACATGGCCGCTGCTGCCGGGATCGCAATCGGTCGAGGTCCGCCCCGTGCTCCCTGGGCAACTCATGAGCTTGGATCAGGAAGGCCGGAGCCTCGCTACGGTTCGGCCGGAGGATGCGGTCGAGCGTTGGCGATCGGCAGCCGCCCAGGCGCGACAAGCTGGAGAGGAGCGCCTCGGAGTCTGGCTCTTGTCACATGGGGCAGGCATCCTGGCCGAGGCCCAGCAGTGGCCCCAGGTCGATGCGCTCTATCAGGAGGCGATCGGTCAGGCGCGGTCTCTGCATGAGGAGAAGATCGAAACCGAGATCCTGAAAGGGAGACCCTCCTCCGACAGGCTCTGGCGATCCGCGAAGAGCTGACTCCTCAGAGTTCCGGCTTGGCGAAAACCCTGATGAATGTCGGAAACGTGGCACACCTCCGGGGAGACGAGGCTTTGGCGGAAGGCCACCTGCGGCGTGCCTTGTCGATCCAGGAAGCGCTGGCTCCTGGAAGCTTGGAGGTCGCAGATACCCTGCAGAACCTGGGCACCATCGTGATGAACCGGGGGAACCTTGCGGAAGCCGAGGAGCTCTACCGCCGTGCCAAGGCGATTTACGAGAGGATCAGGCCTGAGAGCCTCGCAATGGCAAAAGTCTGCAACAACCTGAGTGAAACAGCGGTGATGAGGAGTGATCTGGAAACCGCGGAATATCTCCTGCAGCGTGCGCTGGCGATTGAAGAGAGACTCGATCCCAGCGGCACAGCCCTCGCGATCACCCTTGACAACCTTGGCCAGCAGGCACTCCGGCGTGAGGATCTGGAGAAGGCCGAGAAGTACTTCCGTCGCGCAACGGGACTGGTCGAGAAGGTGGCGCCAGAAGGCCTGGCCCTCGCGGCCAATCTCGAAAAGCTCGGCCTCCTCGCACTCCGCCGGAAAGACTGCGCTTCAGCCGAAACCTACCTCCAGCGCTCCTTCGCGATCCGGCAGAGGCTCAATCCTGACAGCCTGGAAGTCGCTTGGAGCCTGACCCACCTCGGTAATCAGGCTTTGGAATGTGCAGATCTGTCGAAGGCGAAAGACTATGACAAGCAGGCGCTGGCAATTCAAGAGAGGGTTGCCCCAGGAAATAGCGGTTATCCGATCTTGTTGCACAGCTTGGGTAAGATCTCTCAACGCCAGGGCCGCTCCCGTGCTGCCGAGGAGCTCCTCTGCCGGGCCACCGACGCCTTCGAAGCTCAGCGAGAAAGCTTTGGCAGGGGGGAAGTCTACGACAAAAAACTATTCTCTGACTGCCTGTTTGCACGAGTCGAGAGCGGCCGGGCAGCAGCAGCGTTCCATGTCCTCGAACAAGGACGGGCTCGCATCTTCCTCGAGCAGCTTTCTGAACGCGACCTCCTTTTCTCCGCCGAGCTTCCGAAGGACATCGCCCGTAGGAGAAAGAAGCTCGCCAGAGACGTCGAGTCCACCCAGGGAGCTCTCGCCCGGCTCAGCTCGACACGAGACACAGCCGAGGCGGAGCGTCTCCTCGATGTCCTTCGGGGGCTATGGGACCAGCAACGGGAGCTCATGCTGGAGATTCGGAAGAGCTCGCCCCGTTTCGCTTCCCTGCAATATCCGGAATCGCTCGATCTCGCCGGAGCGCGCCGCGCCCTCGATCCGGGCACCGTGCTCCTCTCCTATACCATTGGCGAAGAGAAGAGCTTTCTCTTCGTGATCCACTCACCGGAGCTCCAAGGACCCGGGCTGTCGGTCTTTTCTCTCTCGATCGGCGAGACAGGTCTCCGCGAAGCCATCCGATCGTTTCGTAATCTTTTACAAGAAGGTGATTCTGACAGGTCTCAGCTCATCTCCCGGGCGAGCCGTCTCTACGATCTTCTGATCAAGCCCGCGGAGGCCGAGATCGCTCCGGCGAAACGGCTACTCGTCTCGGCCGACGGCCCTCTCCACACCCTGCCTTTCGCCGCGCTTGTGCGAAAGGGCAGGTACCTCGTCGAGTGGAAGCCGCTCCATTCAGTCCTCTCGGCGACCGTCTATGCGGAGCTTAGAAGGGCACGCCGCCCGCCCGCTGGCCCCGGACAGAGCGAGTTGGTCGCCTTCGGCGACCCGATCTACCCGCGGCTCCCGGAAGATCGAGAGACAGCACCGGCGAGCACGCGCGAGATCCTCACGGCGGTTCGCCGGGGCCTCTCGCTGGACCCTATCCCTGCCACACGCACCGAAGTGGAGAGCATTGCTTCGCTCTATCCCCGGGCGCAAGCATATGTGGGTGGAGAAGCGACCGAGGAGCGGGCCAAGTCGGTCGGCTCGCAAACTCGCCTCCTCCACTTCGCCTGTCACGGTCTTTTCGATGAGCGCTTCCCCCTCGACTCCGCGTTGGCCCTCACCATCCCCGAACACCCGGTGGCGGGCGGGGAAAACGGCCTGCTCCACGCCTGGGAAATCATGGAGAGCGTGCGTCTCGACGCCGACCTCGTGACGCTCTCCGCTTGCGATACCGCGCTCGGCCAGGAGCTGGGAGGCGAAGGGCTCATCGGTCTTACCCGGGCATTCCAATACGCTGGCGCCCGCTCGGTTCTCGCTTCACTCTGGAGCGTCTCCGACCTCTCGACGGCCGACCTCATGAAGCGTTTCTACGGGCATCTCCGGGCCGGCAAGGCGAAGGACGAGGCTTTGCAGGCAGCTCAGATCGAGCTGATCCATTCGCGAGAATACTCCCATCCCTACTACTGGGCTGCCTTCCAGCTCAACGGCGACATGCGTTGAGCTAGCCGGAGCCTGAGTTTCAGATTTGGAACCGTGCCGGCCGTGCACGGTCTCAGGATTGAGACCGCCACGGCGGATCTGTATCGACCCACTCCTTTAGTTTGAATGAGTTGGGGCCCCGTTCTCTGCGTGGAACGGGCTCTGCATCCGGGTGCGGGCGCATAGACGGCAGTCCTTTCAGGGAGGTTACGAGTGAACCAAAATCTGGCCCGCAAAGTCTTCTTCTCCGTTCTTCTCACTCTCCTGCTTTCAACCCAGGCTCGGGCAGCTTCCCGTGAAGCGCCCGAGGACTCGGAAACAGTTCCGAACGAGCTCATCGTGCTCCTCGATGCCAGTCCCGGCACGCCGACGCCGGAGCAGGTGGTGGATCAGGCTCGGCACGGGCTCGCGCTGCCCGGCAGCCTGGGGATGGGAAGCCCTCGGGTGGACTTCCTGCTCCACCGGCGGGCCCAAGGCAGGCTGCGGGAGCAAATTCTGGCCGACCCCGAGGGGCCCCGGGGGCGGCTCGAGCGCACGATCGTGCTGCGGTATCCGTCCGTCGTCAAGCTCGACGCGATCGCGGACGCGCTCGAACGCGACCCGCATGTCCTGAAGGTCGAGAGGAATCACCTCTACCAGCTCGCCGTGATGCCGAACGACCCCCTCTTTCCGCCAACCCCGTCGCCTTACGATCACCAGTGGGGCAGCCATCTCCTCCAGTTGCCAGCGGCGTGGGACTACGCGACAGGCAATGCCTATGTCGGCATCATCGACACCGGCATCGATACGGACCACGAAGACCTCCAGGCGTTCCGCTTCCAGAATGGGGCCTGGACCTATCTCGGCGGCAACTTCCGTCCTCAGCTTTCCTACGACTACAACTATGACGATACGAACGTCGACGAAGGCCAGCCGCAAGTCGAGGGTGGATCGCTCCGCACCGTGGCTGCGGGCGGTCATGGGACCCACGTCGCCGGAATCGTCGCCGCCACCGCGGGCAACGGCTTGGGCGTGGCGGGCGTCTGCTGGCATTGCAGCCTGATGATTGCCAGAGCCAACCGGCTCGAGCCGAGGAGCGGGGGAATCTGGGTCCAGGGTGGTCTTCCGGAGAATTCCATCGTGGAGGCCCTCATGGACCTGACAGACAAGGGGGCGCAGCTCATCAACATGAGCTTCGGCCGCGAGACCAGCCCGGACTGCACAAACCCTGATCCCGGCACGTACTGCAGCGCTCTCGCCTATGCGCACCGCCGTGATCTGGTCATGGTGGCCGCCTCGGGGAATGACGGCAGGGCTTCGGTGGATTTCCCGGCCGCTCACCCGGACGTCGTCGCGGTGGGCGGAGTCATCCCGGGCGGCGCCTTCTGGAACACCTGCGATTCGAGCTTCGACACGACGGATTGCCCGTCGAATTATGGCAGCGACCAGGAATTGGTGGCGCCCGCCCGGCAGGTCCTCTCCACGTTCTATCTCGGCCTCCCCTACGCCGGAACCGGGTGCGACGACAGCGTGGGAGCGGGAGGGCCAGGCTATGGCCCCTGCACGGGCACGTCGATGGCTTCGCCGTATACGACCGGCTCCGCCGCCCTGGTGCGGTCGGCCAACCCGCTGCTGACCGAGGCGAACGTCCGGTATCTCCTCGAGAGCAGGGCGAGCAACAACGGGACCCGCGACTTCGTCACCGGATACGGTATCCCCAATGTGTCGGCCTCGGTGCAGGGAGCTCTGGGGAAGGCCGGAGGCACGGTGCTCAACAATCGCCTGACGCCACTCTTCAGCCTTTACAGCGCCTACGTCGAAGACCGCTTCTACACGACCGTGCCGCAGATGGCGGCCGCGGCGCTCCTCAACCTGGATTTCTACGCGCCGGTGGGCCCGCCGGTCCCCGGCTACACCTTGTATCCTGGGACGCAGTGCCAGGTCAGCCCTTGTTTCGACACCACGCCGACCGCCTCGGTGTATATCTTCGCGACCGACCGTTCGCCGAACGGCATGCCGCTGGTGCCCCTCTATCGGATGAGCTTCAAGGGAACGAATCCCAACGGCAATCCCAACCACCGCGACACCAACTACACCACGGAAACCGCCGGCCTCCTGGCGTTCAAGGGTGTGGGGTACGAGCTGGACGGCACCGAGGGGTACATCTACAAGAAGTGCACGCCCGAGCCGTCGTGCATGCCGGCGGGCACGGTCCGCCTCTATCGCCGCTACAACCCGCAGCGCGATGACTTCGCCATCTTCCCGGAGTCGGAGCTCGCGCAGATGGTGGCCCTGGGGTACACGTCGAACGGCGGAGGGAACGAGATTCTCGGGTATGTCTATCCCAACACCGATAGCGACGGCGACACCCTGATCAATGGCTTCGAGCTGCTGGCTGGGACCAATCAGGCGGTGGCCGACAGCGACTGCGACGGCGCGAGCGACGGCCAGGAGCTCCTGGTGTTCGGAGCGAGCGGCTATGGCGACCCGCTGCAGGGGCCGTGCGGCCCCGGCCAGCCCCGAGCTGCCCAGTTCATCTCCCAGACCGTGCCGGCGAGCATGGTCGGAGGGCAGACCTACCCGGTCAGCATGACGCTCAAGAACGTCGGCTCCATGACCTGGAGCCCGATCGGGCCTCAATGCAACGCGTTCCGGCTCGGCTCGACCAACCCTTTCAATAACACCACCTGGGGGGTGACACGAGCGGAGCTGCCGACGACGGTCGCATCCGGCGGTCAGGTGACGATCAATTTCTCGGTCGTCGCTCCGGTGGCGGCAGGGACCTACAGCTTCCAATGGCAGATGGTCCAGGAGTGCGTGACCTGGTTCGGCCAGGTTCCTCCCGGCGTGGCGGTGAGCGTCACCGCGCCGCCGCCGCCGGTGGCCAATTTCAGCTTCGTCTGCACGGGTCTGTCGTGCTCGTTCAACGGCGCGAGCTCGACCGGCACCGGCATCAACTACTCCTGGAGCTTCGGGGACTCGGCAACCGGCACAGGGAGCACAACCAGCCGTACCTATGGTGCCTCGGGCGCCTACACTGCGACTCTCACGGTCACCGATGCGCTGGGCCGGCAGTCGTCCAAGAGCAAGAAGGTCTCCGTGACCAACGAGGTACCCGCGGCTGCCGAAAGCTTCTTCACAGTGCCCCCTTGCCGGATCGCTGACACCCGCACCACGACCCCACTGACCTCTGGTGTGCAGCAGACGTTTCAGGTCACCGGTCTGTGCGGCATCCCAGCGTCGGCCAGGGCGGTGTCCTTCAACGTCACGGTCGTCTCTCCCACGGGTCCGGGTTTCCTCATCTTCTTCCCCGGCAACCAGACTGCAGGCCCCTTCCCGCATTCGACGATCAACTTCGACTCGGCCAATTCCCCGCGAGCCAATAACGCGAATCTGCGTCTGGCCACGAACGGAGCAGGCTCGGTCAATATTTATCCCTACGTCGCCGCTTCGCCCGGCCAGGTCCATGTGATCCTGGACGTCTACGGCTACTTCAGCGAGGACACCACACCGGCACCGGGGGCACAGGGTCCTTTCGGCTTCCAGACCCTGACCCCGTGCCGGATCGCTGATACCCGGACCAGCACGCCGATCGCCGTCAATACGACCCGCAACTTCACCGTCCAGGGAGTCTGCGGAGTTCCGGCGGGTGCCGCGGCTGCGCCCCTCAACATCGCAGTCATCGCGCCGACCGCGGGCGGACAGGCCTCGCTCTTCAAAGCCGGTGCCTTCCCACCGGTACCGACGATCAACTTCAACGCAGGCGTCGTGCTGGCCAACGGGGCGAGGATCGGCCTGGCACCGACCACGCCGGATGTCTCTATCAACTTCTATTCGCCGACCGCGGGGGCCTCAACACACGCTCTGATCGATGTCTATGGATACTTCAAGTCGGACGCTCCGCTGAAATACCGGCCGATCATCACCTGCCGCGCCGTGGACACCCGCTTTGCCGACCAGGGCGGGCCTGCGCCGCTCGGAGCTCCGGAGACCCGCAATTTCCAGATCCGGGGCAACTGCGGCGTTCCGACGAGCGCCAAGGCCGTGGCGGTCAACATCACATCCGTCGGATCGGGGGGGCAGGGATTCCTGACCGTCTATCCTTCAGGGGGATCCATGCCTGCAGCCTCGTATCTCAACTTCGATCCAAGCCAGGGTGCTCTGGCCAACGGCGGAATCGTGGCACTCTCCACGTTGCCCGACGATCTCGCCATCACATCCGCAAACAGCACGCACGTCATCATCGACGTGTTTGGCTACTTCCAATAGGCGGGGCGGATGACGGCGGGCTGGTTTTCTCCAGCCCGCCGTCCGCGGCAGCTGATCTCGAAGTCAGCAAGCTGAAGGGCGGGAGCTCAGAGGGAGATCGCCACATGCCGCATCCAGAGCCTCACCAACTCGAGCGCTTCATGCGCGGAGAGTCTCCGCGGGACGAGTGCCGCCTCATCGTGCGGCACCTCCTGACCGGCTGCCCGGAGTGCGCGGTCATCGCCCGGCGGATCTGGGCTCTGGCGGAGCGCCCGCTGCGGCGGCTGCCCTTATCTCCAATCTCCGTAAAGAGCAAACCCCGCCCAGTTGTATGGGTGTGAGAGCTCACTTTTCTCGGAGTGGATCAGATCGAGCTGTGCTGCTCGCAGGGCTTCATCCTTCGTCTTGCCCTGGCGAAGATAGGTGTAGAAACGTTTCATGAGCATCGCCGTCGAGACGTCGGCGACGCTCCACAGCGAAGCGACGACCGAGCGTGCGCCGGCGAACTGGAAGGCGCGGACCAGGCCGACCATACCCTCTCCTCCCATCTCCTGGCCGAGCCCTGTATCGCAAGCTGAGAGGGTGACCAGATCCGCGTCCAGGCGAACCTGCTCGAAGATCTCCCAGGCTTGAAGCAATCCGTTGTCACGGCCCTCCTCAGGGTGCTCGGGGATCGAGAGTGCCAAGCCCGAGTTGAGAGGGAAGCGCTCATCGAGCAGGCCATGGCAAGCGAAGTGAAGCTGCCGGGCCTGTGGTGCCAGTGATTTGATCGTTTCCTCGGTGGCGTCGCGGCCGAGAAGGGTCCGCGTGTGAGGGAAGAGCTTCGAGATCGCCTCCACCTCGACACGTGTCTCGGGCAGCGGTTCCAGTCGGGGACCGCGGCGAAGGACCGACTGCACCTGTGGGTCGGCGTCCGTTTCGGGATGGGTGTTGAGCCCCGCTGGGTACAGTGGGTCTCCCACGGCGAGCAGATCTACTGTAGCCGCCGAAGGCTTCTCCGGGCGTATTGCCCTGATCTCCTTGTACACCGCCGCGGAAGCCGCTAGGTGAACCGGCTTCAGCTCTACCAGGTAATGGTCACCAGTAAAGAGAGCCGCGAAGGGGAGCGCATGCAGCGGCCCATCCGGCGAAATGAGCCAGCGATCAGCCTTGGCGAGCACCGGCTCGGCCGGGCGGATCAAAAGGTCATAGAGGTGCCGGCCGCGCTGCTTTATCGCAGAGAGGAGTGTATCCGGCCGGCTCAACAAGCTGCGGAAGGCCTCGATCTCCTTCTTGAGATCTTCTCTCCCGATTGCGAGCTGATAGAAAGAGAGTCCCGGACCGGGGGCGCCCTCCGCTTCGATCACGAAAAGGTAGCTTCGCGACTCGCCCACGGAATAGGTGAGGAGCACGGTCCCCGGATCGAGAGCCGAGCGAGCTGCCGCAAGGTCGAGCGGTATGGGGCTCTCGAGGGCCCCGAGGCGGGGCGAGGCCTGGCGGATCCGCTCCTGGACCTCCGCCTGTTCGAGCCGCAGGTCCCGCAGGCGGCCTTCGAGCGCCTCGCGCTCTCCAGGTCCCCGTTGAGGCTCCCAGTCGGCGAGGGCAGCTTGTGCCCGATCATACTCGGCGTCCAGCCTGCGGCGTTCGATGTAGAGCTCCGCTGGAAGCTCCGCAGCGAAGCGCAGGTCTCTCTGTGCCAGCATCTCCTGCAATCCCCGCGCGCGACCTCTCTCGATGAATTTCCAGGCCTCCTGCGGCCGGCCGAGCGCGATCTGGTACTCCGCGGCCTCGAAGTAGAGATCCCCCAAGGCGGAGCTGTAGAGCCACTGAGACTCCTCTGCGCCTCCGAGGCGCGTCCGTTGGGCTTCCAACGCGTCGGCCGCTGCCAGGTAGCTCGCGGTGGCCTCTTCCGCTTGCCCTTTTTGCGCCTGCAATCGGGCCAGGGCCTGAAAACTCTCGGGCAGAGGTCGACGGTCCTTCTCGGCGATATGAATCGCTTGCTGGAGATGAGCTTCGGCCGCCTCGCTATTCCCCTGATCGAGAAGAAGAAGGCCGAGGCTCAAATGGATCAAACCGGCATAAAAGGCTTCCGGATTGATCTCCTGCCAGATCGTCAGAGATCGCTCTAGAAGCCTCTCGGCTTCTGCGTCTTTTCCCTGGAGTCTCGCCGCCTCCGCCAGGCCGCGCAGACACCACGCAGTTTTCGGCCCCTTTGGGTTCAGCGGTTCGCTGATCGTCAAGGCGCGTTGCCACCAATCCTCGGCCTCGGCTCCCTGATGTTGCCGCAGCGCTACATCGCCGAGGCCTTCCAGGTTGTCTCGCACCTGGTCACCGCTGGGGTCGACCTTTTCGAAGAGTGCCAGCGCTCGCCGGAAGAGATCCTCGGCGGCTGTGTAATCACCGCGGTCCAAAGCGAGCACCCCGAGATTGTGCAGCGTTATCGCCAGGGCAACGCTCTTAGGCCGGAAAGCCACGATCTCGGGTTGGACGTTCTCAAGGATCTTCCTGGCGCGAAGAAAAGCGGCTTCGGCGCCTGCGAAGTCGCCTCGGGCATAGAGGAGGTTCCCGTATCCCAGGAGGCTTGGAATGATCGCCTCGCCCGCGGGTGTGAGCTTTTCCCGGATGGCCAGAGCGCGGGCTGCATAGCTCTCCGCCTGTGCGAGATCGCCGCGTCTTCCTGTGACCACCGCGAGGTTGTTCGCTGTAGCTGCTTCACTACCGCTGCCGGGAGCGGTATGGAGAACCAGCTCGTAAGCTCGCCGATATAAACGATCCGCCTCCTCCAGGTTGTCTTGTCGCTCGAACACGTTGCCGAGGCGTGTGAGCACTGTCACGACCCCTAGCCCTTCCTGACCTTCTTTCTCTTCCAGGGAGAGGGCTCTTTCGAGTTGCTGCCTGGCTTGTGTCAAGTCACCGCGCGACAAGAGCGCCTCCGACCAGCTCATATAGAGACGCGCTTCCACGTGGGCTGCTCTGATTGTGTGAGCCTTCGCCACGGCGACCTGGTATTCTGCGTCCGCTTCGGGCCACTGCCGCGCTTTGGCGCGAAGCCGGGCAGCCCGGTCTCGGAGCCATAGTTCCATGTCGGCACAATGGTTTTCAGAGACCAGCCCCGCTGCTCGTTCGAGCTCCTGCCCGGCGGCCGCGGGATCGCCAGCCTGCTCGCGATTCCGGGAGGTTTGATAGGCTTCAGCCAGAGTGCTTTGGAACCGTGGCGCTACCGTAATCCCCTGGAGGGTGGGTAACAGGTCCCAGCGGAAATTCTTCACTCCGCGGACTCCTGCGAGGACAACCCTGCCGCGCTGCACATCCTCCATCTCGAGGTCCACCCAGTCGAACGGGGAGCGGAAATTTCCTCGCGCGACACAACCCCTACCTCCACTGGGAGCCCGGCACCAGGAAAAAAGTCGATCGCCTGGCATCAACCCAGCGCGAAAGGCTGCGGACTCCGGGGTGACGGTCTCAATGACCAGCCCCGGTAAGGAGAACGGGCACTCCGGTGACCTGTCCATTGCCTTCTCGACCGGCCCGGCCGCCATCGTGCAGGCACCGACGCACGGCAGCATTGTGAGAAGGGCGGCGAGGCTCAGAGTCGAGCGGATGTTCATGATGCCAAGATCAGGGGAGGCGGGAGGCCCCGGTGCAGAGCCCACTGCGGTGGCTGCCCCGAGCCTTGCTCCACCACTAAATGACCAAGAGCGTCATTCCATTTCAACTGATCGAGGGTTGGCCGCCGCAGTTAACTTCGGCAGCATTACTTCCTTCCATCCAGGTTCCGCCTTCACTCCAAGCTGACCTGAAGGTCGGACTGTCCGTCCGTCACCACGGCCGTGGTCCAATTTCGTCCGTCGGGCGCAGCCGCGGAGACGACCCAACTCCCCGCCGGTACTTCCTCGACGATCGTTGTGCCGGCGATCAACTGCCATTGCTGGTGCAGAATACCTCCCAGGCCTAGAGTCTGAAGAGGCTGGCCATTGGCTCCAGAGATCTTGAGAGAGGCAATGGAATCTGACGTCGTCAGCGCGGGGACACGGATGACGAGTCGAGCAGCGTCGGGCAGAACAAGCTCTACCGGCTCGCCCGGTACAGACAGGTGAGTGGCGGTCAAGGCACTGTCCGCGCTGGCAGCGAGCAGCGTCCATGAACCTGCAGGCACGGTTGAGAGCAGGACCTTGCCGGTAATTCCGACCGGCCGTGTTTCTGCGAGAAGTGTCCCACCGCCCGGCGACATTACCAGGAGATGGAGCTGGCTCGGAGTTCCACCAGAGGCCCGCCGTACGGAGAGTTCGAGTCCTTGTGTCGACTGAAGCTCCACATCGAGGCCGGTCAGATCGCGGCCGTCCGGTACCTCGATCTCGCGCTCGGCCGACGAGTAGCCAGCATGATTAATCGTCATATGGTAATGGCCCGGCGGCACGCGCTCGACCGCGAACGCTCCGGATGCGTCGGTTCCATCCGCCATGACGAATTCGGGGCCTTCGTCTCCCGCGATATGAAGAAGAGCAACGACCGCAGCGGCCACCGGCTTCCCGCTGGCCGCGTCGGTCACACTGCCGGCGACCGTTTCGCGTTCGAGCCGGATTGTGAGCTCGCGATCCGTCGTGAGCTCGATCATCTCGTTGTCGGCCACCTGTTCGTGTATCTGACGCAGGCCCAACCAATAGGTATCGGCATCGAGATCCTCGAAGCAGAACTCGCCGTCGGAGCCCGTGGTCACGGAGCGTTCAACGGCGAGATGTTGACCGCGGATCGAAACCTCCGCGTCACCGAGCGGCTTGTTACGGTAGAGGACCCAGCCCGAAAGCGTCAGACCAGCGCCGAACCGGAGGTCTCGCGTCTCCTCACCTCCCGCCGCCAGCAGTACGCGGCCCCGCGCGTGCCGCTGCCCGTCAAGGAGGGAGGCTTGGAGGAGCCAGGCTCCAGCCCGCAGGTCGCGGAGCGCGTAGTTGCCCGCAGCGTCCAACTCCGCGACTCTCGCCTCGCCGGCCTCGTGCACGGCACTTACAGTGACCTGCGGCAGTTCCTCGGTCTCCAGGCCGAGGACGCGGCCAGTGATCGTGCCGCCTTTCCCCAGCACGACTTCGAGACCTTCGACGATCTCACGCTGGACCACCACCGCCTGAGGCAACTCGCCGTCAGTGAAACCGTTGGCACTGGCCCGCAGCCTGTAGCGTCCGGCGGCGACATCCTCCAGTGTGAAGAGGCCATCGGCGTCGGTACGCGCCTGGTATGCGAGCACCTCGTTGCGCTCCACGGTTTCGAGGACTGCGGTCGCCGCAGGCACGGGTTGAGCGCTGCCGTCCACGACCCGGCCGCGGACCGTGGTGCCCGCCGCGAGCTCGATGTCGAGATGGTTGACCTGCTCCTCGATGCGGATGCGCTGCCGGAACCGCTTGTAATGGGGATGGACCGCCTCGACGACGAGAGGTCCGGGGCGCACGCCGTCGACCCGGAAGACCCCATCGTCATCGGATGCACCGCTCGCCGCGCCGGCGAGCACCCGCACCCCCGCGACGGGCGCGCCTACGGTCGTCACGACTCTCCCTTCGAGGGTCGAGCCGCGTTGGAGCACAATCTCTTTCTCCTCGCCGGGAGCCTGGGGCAGCGCGAGCGGTTGATTTTCGAGGGTTATGAATCCAGCGGCGGAGGCGGTGAGCGTGGCCTTGCCTGCTGCCATCTCGGTGAAGCGGAATCGCCCGTTGCGGTCCGTCGAGGCTCTCTTGGACACCGGTCGCCCGGTGGGGATGTCGTCGCGGTTTGGAAGAGTCGGTTGGCAGGTGAGCACGACCGCTGCGCCAGATACCGGTGCACCCTCGGGATCGACGATGCGACCAGCGAGGTCCGCGCCGGCCGCGAGCTCGATACGGAGCGGAGTTGCTGTCGGTGGATGTATACCTCGCACAGTGACCGGCAGGAACCCCTTGGCAAAAACGAGCAGGTGCGCCGGCTCGCCCTGACGCAAGTCGGCGAGAGCGAATCTCCCGTCAGATCCGGTTGTCGAATCCGGAGCCTGATCCCGCAGACGCTCCACGAGCTCCGAGGGGGGATGCAGCTCAGCGACATGGAAGACGCTGGCACCTACGATCGGCCGGCTCTGTCCATCGATCACAACTCCGCTCAGGAGCACGCCCGGCCGCAAGGTGACGGTGCCCAGATCGACCGGACCATGTCCGAGTGGGATCTTGAAGTTCCGCACCGTGGCCCGCGCGAATCCTTGCTTCGAGACCTCGAAGTCGAGCGCCAGAGAGGGGATTTCGGCCACGGTGAAACGGCCCCGGGCGTCCGAAACCGCGTCGGGCCCGCGAGGCAGTTCATGCGGCCCAGCCCCGGTTTGCGCGGCGGAAAGGCGAACCCGGGCACCCGCAACGGGGTGCTTTTTCTGGTCCAGAACGCGTCCGACCGCAGCACGCGCGGGCGCCAGGGCAATGGCCAGAGGAGGCTCGCCTTTCCCCGGAACAGGGACAAGGGCTTCGCGTGCGGCCGGGAGAAACGCCGTCTTTGCCGCCTGGAAGGAATACAGATCACCAGGTTTCAGACCACCCAGGTGAAACGTGCCGTCGGCTCCGGTCAACGCGCTGGCGAGGACAGGTTCCTTCGGCGCTGTGGAAACGGCGCTGACCCAGGCGCCGGCGATTGCATTGCCCGCTGTGTCAACGACCCTGCCGGCCACCGCTCCGGCGCGCGCCAGGGCAAGGGCCGGAGCGCGGCCGACTCCGAGGCGGGCAGGGTCGAGAGCCGCCCGTTTCGGCAGGCGCTCCGGAGCCTGAGCCTCCAACCAGACACCCGTCTTCGCTGCCGCGGTGCGATAGCGGCCCTCGCCGTCGGTGAGTTGAAAATCGCCTGGCTCGGTGATCGACCAGACCAGCGCCCCGGCGAGAGGTCTGCCGTCCTCCTCCCGCAGCACGCGACCGGATAGCGGAACGCGATCGGCGAAGGTCAAGGTCTCCTCGGTTGAGGCGGTGAGGCGCACCACCGTCTGGCGCCCGTCGGCGTTCACCAGCCGCAGGCGAGGAACACCACCGTCCCGGACGCGTATCGCGATGCGGCCCGCGTCGTCTGTCAGACCGACCGGCCAGGCTGCCTCGCCAAGACGGACCAGGACTCCTGCGATCGGCTGGCCGCGCCCGTCGACGACCCGCAGAATGCGCGCGGTCGAAGGGACAGAGGAGATCCTCAGCTCTCCTCCAACCACACCATCATGGACGTCTTCCGTCGCCTCGCGAGTAAACGAGTGCACCTGAAGCTCTTCCCCATCGAGCCGAGGCAACGTCAGCGAGCCGTCCGGCGCGGTATGACCCACGCGGGGAGCGATCCGCCAGCCGCCAAGCGACAGCTCTCCCTCTTTGCTCCCGGCAAACACCCAGAGATCTGGTGCCGCGCCGCCTTGGGCCGTCCGGAATAGAAGCTTCGCGCCGGCGTCTTTGGGAGGCACCGCCGGAGGAAGCTCGGTGTCTTCCACGAGGGGCAAGGGATCGAATCGAATCGGAATCTTGCCGGGCGCTGAGACCTGGACGGCAAAGACGCCGGTCTTGCCCCCGCCGACAACGAAGCGGCCGAGGGTGTCGGTGACGGTCACCGCAAGAGGGGCGGGATCCCGCCCCTCCAGGCGCTGACATCCCTGCTCATAGTTGCGGAGGATCGGCAGCAGCTCGACCTGAGCTCCCGCAAGCGGCCCCCGTGCTTCGTCGAGAACCGATGCCACGCACCACGGGCTGTATTCACGGTGACTTCCCCCTCCTGGCACTTGTCACCTTTAGTGGTGCCATTCGGGCCACCGTCGAGGCTATCGAAGTTGGTCCCGTTGACGCCGCCATAGAGCTCGTCGTCGCCATCCTCACCGCAGAGAATGTCGCTTCCCGATCCGCCGAGCAGCAGGTCGTTGCCTGTGAAGCCCCAAAGGTTGTCGTTACCGCTCTCCCCATTGAGGAAATCATTGCCCTGCAACCCATCGAGGAAGTCGTTGCCGCCGCCGCCGCCCATGGAGTCGTCGCCCTCGCCGCCAACGAGGTAGTCGCTACCATTTGCCCCATCCAAGGTGTCGTTCGCGCCAAGACCATAAATGCAGTCATTGGTTGCAGCGCCATAGAGAGTGTCGCTACCCTCCGAGCCGGTGATGGTAATGGTACAGGACGGAGGATTGTAATCTTGGGGGGTGCAGAGGGCCTGGGCAGTGGCTGCCCCCGCCAGTAGCGCGGCGATGGCCATACCAAACGAGATCCAACTCGAAACTCGGTGCTGGGTCATTGGCTCAACTCCTTTCGATGTTCACGGCGCCCTAAAATGGGCACCGAGAATCTCCGTTCTTTCAGGAGAGCCTGTGCAAGCTGCAAGCCAGGCGCCCAGCGCTTCGGAAACATCGAGAAATACAGGTCTTTGCTCTGAGGTGACGATGGACTTGTCTCAGGAATGAGACTGCGGCCGTCGCGTTAGGCCTCAGTCTTGGAACTGCAAATGTATGGCGGCGAGGGGTGGACGGCTTCGTGGTGGGGGAGTCGTGGTTCTGTGCAGAGGCAGTTGCCCCGTTTCAGATTTGGAACTTCCCAGGTGTGTGGGGGGCTTATAAATGAACCCCGGAATCGGGACTGCATGAAGCAAACCCTTTGATTTTCGAGAGGCTTACGGCTCTCCTATCGTCTGGTCTGATTCCTGCAATGCAAGTCCGGCCAGAAGTGACCAGTCGACACGATCGGACCAGATAAGGAGAAGACGAATGAGAAAACTTTGGATGGCCTTGACCCTCTCACTCCTCGCCTCCAGCGCTTTCGCTGGCGACGGAAGCATCCTGCGTGCGCGAGGAAAGCCGATCCCCGGGCAATACATCGTCCAGTTTACGCCTGGGCAGGATGTGCGAAGCACGGTCAACGATCTTGCTCTCGGCCATGCCGCGCGCGTTCTGTACGTCTATGAATATGCCTTGCATGGCGCGGCCTTTCAGATGAGCGAGTATCAAGCGCTGGCGATGGCGCGAAATCCGAAGGTGTTGCTGGTCGAGGAGGACGCGGAGGCGACGATCGCTGGCACCCAGACGAACCCGCCTTCCTGGGGGCTCGACCGCGTCGACCAACGCAACCTGCCCCTCGATGCGAGTTATACCTGGGACTTCACCGGCAGTGGTGTGAACGTCTATGTCATCGACACCGGCATCCGCTTTACCCATACCGAGTTTCGCGGCCGTGCATTCCCAGGCGTCGACGAGATCGGCGACGGGCAGAACGGGAACGACTGCTGGGGTCACGGAACTCATGTGGCCGGCACGATCGGGGGCTCGACCTTCGGTGTTGCCAAGAACGTGCGCCTCTTCAGCGTGCGGGTGTTCGGCTGCTCGGGCAACAGCGCGATTTCGACAATCTGCGCCGGCGTCAACTGGGTGACTGGGCACCGCGTCCTGCCGGCCGTCGCCAACATGAGCCTGGGCGAGCCCAGCTCGAATAGCCTCGATACCGCGGTCAACAACTCGGTCAACTCCGGGATCTTCTACGTCGTGGCGGCCGGCAACATCTCCCAAGGGCTCAGTCCGAACGCCTGCTTCAACTCCCCGGCCGGCGCCGCTAGCGCCTTTACGGTCGGCTCGACGACTCAAGCCGACGCACGCAACCCGGACTCGAGTTTCGGCCCATGTATCGAGATGTTCGCCCCTGGCACTGCGATTACCTCCGCCTGGAACACCAGCGATACCGCGACCAACATGCTGACTGGTACCTCGATGGCAGCGCCGCACGTCGCCGGCGCAGCGGCAATCCTCCTCGAGGGTAACCCCAGATTGACGCCGGCCCAGATAGCGAGCATCCTCACCAACCGCGCCACCAGCGGTGTTTTAACTAACATCGGCACCGGCTCGCCCAACCTCCTGCTCTACACCCGCCAGACTTCCGCGGCCAGAGACGCACAGTTTATTTCTCAGAGCGTTCCGGCGAACATGGTCGTTGGCCCGACCTACCCGGTCAGCGTGACGTTCAAGAATATCGGCACCGAGACGTGGAGTCCGGTCGGCCCTCGGTGGAATGCCTACAGCCTCGGCTCGGCCAACCCACTCGACAACGCGGGCTGGGGTCTGACGCGAGCGGAGTTACCGGCGGCATTGGCACCGGGCGGGAGGTGACGCTCAAATTCACCGGCACCGCTCCCTCGACGTCCACGGCCTATAACTTCCGCTGGGCGGATGGTGCAGGAGTGCTTCCCACGGCGCCTGCGAGCCGCGCACAGATGGCTGTCTTCCTGGTCGGCACCTTCGGAATCCACTACCCTGAACTTGCTCTCATTGAGGCGGGCTGGATTCAGTCCGCCTCAATCGGATCTCTCGCGGGGTCTCAGATTCGAGACAGTACCTCACTCCTGCGAGGCATCAGGTGTCGGCCCGGTGATCAACGCTTTCATGTACCTGTGGAACGTCGCCTTGCTCAACCCCGAGCTCTCCCGCGTCGCCTTCACGCTTCCGCCGTAGTGCTCGAGGCGGGCGAGGATGAACTCGCGCTCGAACTGGTGGACGGCGTCGAGGTAGGAGAGGTCGGCCCAGAGCAGCGGGCCGGCTTTGGGGTTGGGTGACTCCTCAGGAGCTCCGGCAAGGTAGTTCAAGGGGGAGGTCAAGCCTCCCTTCCCAATCCTCACGAGGCAAAGAAGCTCAGAAACATTTCGGCGGCAGCGTCTTGGCCCAGCACATGTTCGAGCAGCAGTCGGCATCGACAGAGCAGACGGTGTTGGGTCCGCCGCAAACCGGCGCCGACCGGAACGCCGCCACCGTCGCGCGCGTGTTGTTCAGCACGCGCTGGTTGTGGCTCGTCGAGGTCGTGCCCATGGGCTGGCCGTTGTAGAGGACGGCCGGATTCGACCAGTAGTTGAGGCGGGGGCAGCCTCCCGTGCAGTCATAGGCCATGATCGTGCGCCACTTCGGGTTGCCGGTGTACTGGTAGCCATGGCCGTAGGCATACGGCGTGGTGGTCGGATCGTTCGCGGGGTCGTGGCGGGCCGATCGGGCGTCCTCCGTTCCTTGAGGATCAGGGAACGCCGGAGGAGGTCGTCGGCTGCGGCGAGGTCTCCCCGCTTGATTGCCACATTCGCAAGGTTGTCCGCTGCGCTCAAGCTCAGGCGTCTATTCCTGATCCCCGCCATCGCCGAGGGTGCCGCGGTATGATAAATGACCGCTAATCGTTACCAGCTTGGCGAACTTCCCAGCGGGAAGGGCCTAATTCTACTTTGTCAGATTGACTTCCGGCCCAGGCACCAGCGTCTGGACGAAGGCGCGATCTGGGCGTAACGAGAAGGGCGGACGCCTTTTTCCCGTCATTGCCCGTCCCCCTTCGACCGCCAAAGCCATCCGCTC